>Ga0126338_10000532_pt1 | contig 20947 bp, 7 predicted proteins | sample OrbCmetagenome_2_FD_92529 | JGI IMG/M metagenome (GOLD analysis project Ga0126338, IMG submission 92529) | Coral microbial communities from Petempiche,Puerto Morelos, Mexico - Orbicella C C metagenome | ecosystem: Host-associated > Invertebrates > Cnidaria > Coral | place: Petempiche,Puerto... | reverse complement strand
TGGCGAGAACACAGGAGGACCATAACTGCTTGTTAAATCAGGAGAACTTCCTGAAGATCGAAGAGGATATTCTCCTTTGTACGCTTCTTGAGGGTTGTCAGAAGGCAGTTGAAATGGTTTCGTGAAATTTGGAGCTCTTTCATAATTTGGATAAACGAAGGTTCTTTGAAGAGACGTGGGAGAATGTGAGAAAAATGCACCATCGTTACCATCAAAAGAAGTTAAGTCGCTCATTGAACGCGATGATAAAATCCTCCTCCTTTCCACTCCCCTCTCGGGTCTGGGCTGAAAGTCACGTGTTCTCGCATTGACATAATCAGGGTTTCCATAGTGATACTGCAAGTCTCTTGCCGGAAGAGACGTGTGATGATACAAGATCGGGTACTCTCGATCTAACGCGCGAAGATCAGGGGTAGAAACCGCACTGTGGAGACTGGCGCCTCGTGCCAAATAGTCAGGGGCGCTCCTAAGATATCTAGGATCTCCCGGGTCACTGTAGTGCGATAGAGTATAGGGCCGATGAAACGAAGAGGGTCCATTGTTCAGTTTGGTTCCCATTGATGAAAAACTAGCAGAAGAACTCGTTTGACTTGGCCCATTTTCACCATTCATGGGAGGTCGAACTTTTCTCGCTTTTATCTGCAAAATACATAAAATAAAGTTATAGAATAATATATTAAGGCTACTTAAGCCTGACTTGGAAGAAAGAACAAGTGCAGCCACAGGAACCCCACTGTACTCACAGCAAGATCGCTTGGAGGCAAAACAAAGAGATTTGCATGTGTGATGTTTTATGGTTAGCTTACATAACGACAGGAAAATGGTTAAGTCTAAGTACCACATGCAAATGTCATCCATTTGTCTGTCGGTGTCTAAGTGACTCTTTGCTTAAGCGAAAATATTTAAACAAGTTTTAAATCAGTCTTCTCTAGCTTAAATGAACCAAGTATGTCGTAAACTGTCTTAGTTTGGACTCGACATCCGAAATATGGCCGAATGCAAACTTCATTTGATATATACAAACCCCTAAATAATTTGCTTGTGCTTTAAACCCGGGTTTAAAGGACTTCTCTTCTTCAATTCTTTTGCCAAGTTTTCGCCGGTGTTCGATTCACGGAGACGAAGAAATACCACGAAATAATATGATTCGATGATACCAGTTCCTTTTATGACTCGTGAGATGCAGCTGGCAAAACGTTCGACTTTATTGAGCACTTTCACGAACAGCGCTGTCTTCGAATTCTAATTGGTCAATCGGGTTTCCAGAGAAATGATATTAATAAATTAACATTTCCTGCGGTGCAGACTGAAAAGTCTGTTTATTTTGATATTTGAACTCGAATGTAAACACAACGTCAATGTTGTCCATTAGTCTCACTTTGAGTTCGACGCCACCTGTTGTTGTTCATAAAAGGATTACAGCTGACCCTATTTTAGTTGTTTTGAATGCAGCCCCTATTCAACACTTTAATGAATAAAAGCACAAGGAAACATTGAATCACTGAAAGGTCATACAAATAGGACTATGAATCAAGCTAGTTAAAGGTGAAAAAACTCAAAGCAAAGTTACTTCGTACGAAGTAAATCAAGAATAGCTCTGTTTCTTCTAAAAAAAGCCATCATTTTCCCGATATATTTGCATTTTAGATTTCATCAGTGAACGATTATCGTAAAAGCTGTATTATCGATATATTAAAACACCAAGACATTGAGGGACCTTATCTATTCTCAATGCATATTGAGGGAACTAATTTAGTGTGACGTAGCACCCCCACCCCCACCCCACTCCACCCGCCTCGCTTGTAGCGTGCTTTGACTTACCTCGTTCCAGTTGATGCCCTTGAAAAACGGGTGGGACTGGATCTGGTCGCATCGAGAAATGTCGCCTCGCACCAGTCTACTGATCAAATCACTGGCAGCGGACGAGAGGGAACTGTAGGAAAAAGGTTTGTAAAAATGTAACTGAAATGTTTCTTTATCGCTAGAGTAACTATTGAAAATAAAAGCCAATGGAAAGTTTTAAAAGCATATTCAGTCATGTAAAGATGTATAGATCTCTGAACAATACTCTCCCTTCCAACGTAAGATACTTGAAGGCCATTTTTTGTGAAACTTTCCACTTCAGTTGAAGCAAAAGCCGATGATTTCTCTTGGATAGTCGACTCTTGATTGAAGTAATTCGTTTTCAATGTGTGCTCTTTATCTGTAACTTTGTGCACGATGTTGTGGCACATCTATCGGTTATTTCTAGCCTGCGAACGCAGACGTATTTCTGGCTGTCGCTTGTCTCCGCCGAAATTCGGCAATATCTAACCCAAACACAACGACCTTCTCCTGTTTTTGCGTTTATGAATCTCAGAGCAAAATCACTGAATAACTTCGATTTATTCTTCTTAAGGTTAGAGTTGCAAATGGAATAAATGCTAATCGTCTTTATCCATACAAAAATAAGAGCACGCAAACTTGTCATTTTCGTTCTAAGGAAAAGGTCGAGTTTCTTACCTTCCACTCTCGTCTAATTGATTTAGGAAAGAATCAACACAACGAATAATTGAAGCCATCTTTACTTCGACTGTTCCGAAATATTTCTTGCACTGAGCAGTTTAATATTGAGCGTGTGAATAATTTCCTGTTTAACCATAACCTCCTTAAATTCATCCGTTAATCAGATTCACAGTAAGTCGGAGCAAGAAACATTGTCTCTCGGGTTGGCATTTGTCTGAACTTGAAATTATTGACTTCTCAATATCTGTCTAGACGGGTATGTCTTGTTTTAGCATATTTTGGTAACCCTTGTAATTTGCCAAGAATGTAGATCATCTCTTTCGTCGAAAAACAAACTTCCAGAAATAACCCCGCTCCGAAAATAAGCCCCTTAATTCTTAGACGCAAAAAGGCCCCGTCAACACTAAGCCGGAGGAATCAGAAAAACGCAACAATCACCGGTCATTTTAGATTTGTCTTTTAGGCAAACTCTGTCAGGGAAATCACTTGATTTTCCTGACGCCGTCGTTTTCGAAAAGCTCCGTTTTCAAAATGTTTTTTGTCCAGACTAAAACGAAAAGCGGGCGATTTCAAAATTCCTCCGGTTTGAAGAGCGTTTTCGAAAAGCTCCGTTTTCGTGACGGATCGGATTAGTGTGGACGTGACGGATTAGAGTGGACGATAGGCCAAACGTAACCGTAGAAATGAAGATGCGTTTTCAAATTTCTTCGGCGTAGTGTAGACGCTGCCTAAACCCATAAGTTGTTTCGTCTGATTCTAAGCGTTCCTCTGATTGGTTGTTTACATTTTCGGAGACGTCTGATATCCATTTGACGGCTGATTTTATAAGCGTGTTTTTTTCTGTTTCAACTGAGTATCGTTCCGTGTTTTGGGAAATTTTTGCGTATATGGTATAGTCTTCAGAGCACTTCAGCTTAAAATTGAATTCCTAACAGCTGATACTAAGGCAGCTATTCCTCAAAATGATCTCCCCCAGCGATAATTAAGTGGCCGATCCAAACAGCCTTAATTGTTTATTTTTTTTTAACAAGACACATACACTGTACTTGATAGTATTCATCGGAATTTTACCATACGCTCGAGATCAGTATATCATCAAAATAAAGAAACTGAAACATGGCAACTGAGCAGGTATTTCCCTGATGTATTATTATATTCTCACAATATAGATGACAGGAAATCTATGTGAGCTAGTCAGGAGAATTTTCATTTTGAATGTAGCTGTACTGAAGAGGTTTTCCACGTCCGTAACAGTCAAAGTAACGCAAAACCATCGTCATGATTGTGTTTCTTTTCTTTTAATGCGTTCAATGCAATGTCTTTTTAGTCTATGCTGACCACTTGAACGCTTACCGACAACACCTACGGATCTGCGTCAAATTGTACAATAAACCTGTCACACAATAAAGAAAAAGCTTTTATAGCGCATAAAGCACTTAAAAGCCTCCACTGAAGACAAACGAGAGTTGATAAGTTCCACAGAATTCAGCTGTCACGTACGTAGCCGCGCCAAATTAAACAGCACTCCAGCTAATGAAAGGAAACTAACTGACAAGGAAGTTTTTCATACAGATGTTTTCCGGATTCTCGCACAGGACAGATTTGAACGTTAATTAATCGTGATTCATGGTTATTCTAGGTTTTAAACGTGTCCCATTGACAGTGTAGGCTATTGAAAAATCAAATATGACGTTAATATGTTTCTAAAAGAAAACTTGTCAATACGCAAATGAGATCGAACATTCCTTTATGAGGTAATTAAACTCACGAACACAGTTAATAAATACACGGTAGTGTGAAATTCTTCGCTTAAAATCCTAAATAAAATTTTAAGGAACGTCGCTAACTAAAAAAAACCCACCAAACTCAGTGAGACGAAAACAGGAGTTATCTTCTTACTTGAATAAAAATTTTAATAAGATTAAAATTGATCCAGAAAATCTGATGAAACTTAACCACGATTTCGATTTAAACGGTTTTGTCTGACACGTTGACTTCACAAAGAAACTAGATTGGCCTTTTCCAATAAGTGAAGGATATAAATGTTATCTTTGCGGGAAAAAGGAATAATGAAATAAACGCGAAGCTGATTACTTCTAAATCATTTTTGAGAAACTGACTTGCAACTGTTTTACACCTGCAAAGCACCTTTTTCAAACTTGTTTGCAGGGGAAACATGCGCGCAGCATTTGGCTATGGTAGCGCTTTGAGAACCTTCTTAAGTTTATCGCAGGTTTCAAATATGCAGTGGAATCTGATCAGGAAAAAAAACATACCGACTCTGGAAGCCAACAAAATTCACGACGAACGCATTTCATGTTCAAAACCCAACAAAGTGCAAGTCACGAATTCCTATAGAAGCTTTAATCAGCAAATTTGTTTCCGTTTCAGGTAGACTCTAAAACGGATTTCAAAGGGAAAAAAGAAACAAGAAAAACATCCATTCCATCTGGTTGATCCAGTACAAAGTCTCCGAAAAGGATAATATAATATTTTGGATAAACTGTAAGGAATTCAAAGCCTATATATATTAGCGCCGGAGAAATGGGAGAATTTTAACCCAAATCAACTATCGACTTGCTGGAAAATTCACTACTAGTTAAAATTTGTCGTCATGGTGGTAAAAAGACAAATACATACTTCAAAATGTTTTGAATTGTTACTCACCAATTTAAAACCAAGGTACAATATTTGATAAGATCAATGACAAAGATGTACTTAGTCGAAATTTCCGTTTAGCAGAGCATGATAATTAAAAAGCTTGCTTGTTAGAAGATTGCTATCGTAAAATATTAGCTACGAAATTGGTGCTTACGTTTAGTGTTGAAACGATCTCGAAGAAATAACCTACAAAATGTTAACGCACTTACGAATGTAAATGCTAATTTCTACTTTTGTCTAAGCTTGGGCAGTCGTAAAGCAATTAACCCGGGTAATCTTTCGAGACGAGACAAGAGTTATAAATACAAACGAGCCAAAATAGGACTAAAATTCACCCCGGAGCGCCAAAAAACGTGAACTATTTTACAGCTGGATAACACGACAAAACCCGGCTTCAGAAAAGTTTATGCATCCAGTGATCAAGTTTTGTTGAGCTTTTTATAAAGTGCGACTAATGAGTTGTCGAATTAGGTGCTAACGACTTCGGAATAACATTATTACTACACGATAAGATTGCGCGGCTGCGTGACATCTCGTTATAACTATTTTAGATGCCATTTCATCGCTACGTACCGTTCGTTAGAAGCTCTCGTAGAGTCATTTCCCGTCAACAGCACATTTATCACTTTTCCAAGAGCCTTCCAGTCTTGTTGAAAATCAAACTCACTCTTGAGGTTGTGGTTGTTGTCACACGGATCGCCATGACAGAACCCGCCAAGCGAGCAAACGCATTCGTGTTTACTCCAGTATAACTTCCCGCAAAAATTCCGCCAAAGCACAATGTGACCCTCCGCATCCAGGTGAACCATTTCTAAGGCAAGCTCCTTGTAAGCCAGACAAGCGCTGTGAAATTCCTCCAAAGCGAGCGCGATTTCTGCCGCGTAAAATCTCGCCATCGACTCGGCGACACATCCTCCGAAAGATTTCACTCGCTCAGACAAAGTTTCCTTCCCCGCGAAATCTAAAATGTAGTAGAACTTTGAGCGAGTTTGGAAAGTAAACCGTAGACTGACCCAGAATGGAGAGAACAAGGCTTTGGTTAGCTGCACATAAGGGTTAACGGGTGCTTTCGAGTTGCCATCCCGCGGCGCCACTTCCATCGTATAAAACCTTCCATTCTCCTTGTGTTTAACTTGGTAGAGCTTAGAAAACCCATTTCTCTGTAGAAACTGCAAGTCAATAAAGTGTGTGTGAGAAAACAATACTGTTAATTACAACAAGCAAGTTTACGCGAGCGACGAAACTTTGCTGGGTTTATTCTTATCTGGAATAGAATCAAAACATGTGACAATTTGAAGTGTTCTGGATAATTTTGTAAACTTGAATAAAGTTTAGAAAGTTTTTAAAACTTACCGAATCGACTTCAAAGCAATCCGTTCCATGAATCTTCCCATCAATCATGTCCAAATTTTGTTAAAATCGTTCAGCAAAACTATGTACACAAACCATTTCTGTGTAATGTTTTTCTCTCCGGCAAACGGCCCAAGTGTCGACACATGACTCAAAAGTTCCACCAGCAAAGCAATCTGCGACTCCTGCAAGTTGATAAAGCATTGAATTCTCGTGAATCTATTGTCGCAGCAAAATTACATCTCCTGAAGCCAAGAAAATACAATGTTTAGACAAAGTCGTGTGGATCACACAAGCGACTTTGTGCACAAAGCAGAAATTTTGACCTGTGAATGTTAACAGAGGCATTAGATGCGTCACGGAATTTAAACCAATCAACGCGTTATGTGCTTCGATGCTAATGAGCGAGAGCTCATTAAACAATCGCAAACATTGGCTCCAAACTGTCTTGATGAAGCCTCTAAAACAGCTTAAAACACGACTAATTTATTACAGAAGTGCCACTAATCTTGACTCGGTAAATATAGTACACAAACCCACGTTTGTAAGCGCGATAAGTGAGTTGTCATGTGTTGTCTTTGTAATGAAGCCGGGTTAAATGAGGTCAAGGCACTGTCAAGGTGAATTTTGCATCACAAAAACAGCCTCCGTTTTGAATAGAGCTCAGTGTTTCACACTCCTTAATTAGCGCTCCAGGGACTATGCAAGCTAGAGTTACTCAAAGTAGCCCAAATTGAGCGCCAAACAGGCCTCACGAACAAGCCGTTAAGACCCACTACTTTAGACTTGAATAAGTAACTTCAAGACCTTGTACAAGTTACGGGCGAATTATCCGCCAGGTTTATTTGGCTTAATGTTCTCCCTTCTTTTCTTAATCCGATAATGCACATAGGAAAAAAAGCTAATTAGTGAAAGCTAAACAAATTTCAACTACATCATTACCGTAAACATATCAAAGACATTTCTTTTGGCAACGAAAACTTTTGACCCGCAAACTTTGCATGTTTACAACTTTCCAGACTGCACACTGACAAATTAGATACTAAACTTGCTGTTCGTTCTAAAAATGCACGTCTTAATTATTTAAGGCAATGACCCCAGACAACGTACGAAGACAATTAGCTCGCAGTTAGACGCACAAGACAGTGCTCTTTACAAAAAGCTGAATTGTTAAAGAGATTCCCTCAGGGTGAAGATATTTTTATACAAAAGCATCGTCGTCACAAAACATAATTTTAACAAAAAGCCGAATTGTTAAAGAGATACCCTCAGGGCATAGTTAGTAGCTAACTAATTATGCTCAGGGTGAAAATATTTTTATACAAAAGCATCGTCGTCGCAAAACATAATTTTAAGACGAACAACACAATTCTGTGAGAGAATATTCACCACACGTTTCACCAGACATTCAGTTTGGGGCACTGCGTGAAATGCCGTACAAATTCTAAAGAATAAAGTCATCGAAAACAAGTCTGACTTAACTTGAGCACCTTGGCACAGTTAAAACAAGTCACTTGGAAGTCGTTTAATGGAGCTTAAAATTTATATCTCTTTTTAGTAATTCAAAACTTCAGAGGGTAGAGTACTCTTGTACTTGAAAATTTCTTTTTTTACTTTGTTTATGGCTCTAAAAAATGTCTGAAACTACTCTGTGGCAATTAATGTAAAATTAACAAAAAAAGAATAAAGATTGCAAGAATAATAGTTTTATTTCATTTGCAAGGAGGAGTGGATGAGGTGTAAGTCAAGTCTATGCAACAGCCTTTTAAAGAGTCGATCGAGGCATTTAATTTTCTTAATCTCTTTTACTTTACCTGGACAGCAAAGAACACTGTTATCGCTGAGAGAGCGACCACTTTGAAACTAGTTTGATACGTAACAATCTACTCGCTATTTCTTCCATACGTTTTTTTCGTGGTGTCATGATGCGTTCCTTTTTGTTCAGATTTAGAACACCATGAAATGGAAAATGGAAAACTGATGTTTTGAGCTCGCCCTTGTGTTCTGCCACGCGCTGGAAACTCAGTCATCAGGAACAAGTTAATTATCAGAATCTGAAGAGAATTTCCAGGTCACATAATCATGTATATTATGTCTCACCGAAGATTTTTCAAAAACTATCTTAGTAAGCTAATTCAGGAGCTTATCACCTTAGCTTCTGGTGGTCAATCTAACAATAATCAGCCAGATACGAGCCAGAATCTTACTCGCAGATCAACAATTAACATGACCACACCATTTGGAAAAATTTCACTCTACTATCCTCTTTATGCGTCAGTTCTTACATTCAAATAAGCTAAATGAGAAATTCATCTCCTTAAAAGAATTTGTCCCGAAGGTTGAACATAAGTATCGTCTTGAGAATATGGAATAATTTAAGGTGAAAATTAGAAATAGTAAAAAGCCATTCTTTTATAATCAATAGATCAATTAACTAGTAGAAGGCCACATATCGGCTGTATAGGATGTATATTAACTATAATAAGAAGAGAAATATGTAAATATTGTAGCTTATCCCGATACATCTTTTCCTTTTTTGGTTGTTTGTGGTATGGAGATGTCTACATGTATAATATAGAAGTAATATAAGTAAGAGTATAAAGCAGTAGTACACTTTTCTTTTTGTAAAACGCGTCTATCTGTAAATGTATTTTTGTATTGTCAATTAAGTATATATAACTGAAAAAAAAAAAAATGACTACACCATTTGATTCTTCTATAAAGGAAATTTTATTTGTCAAAATAGATGTTTCGATACAACCTTGTTGGTTTCGATCACAAATTCAGGAAATCTTTAAAATGTGCAAAGCTCATGGACAAGGAAACTAGCCGAAACACAACTACGGTTTCCGAAATGAAATATAAGTTCAAACAATCATATTTAGTTGGATAAACCTGCAGTGGTCCTGTCTACACAGGCTAATTTAAACCGGACTTACAATGTTATCACCAGTGTAAACAAGAGCCTTAGTCATAATACTACAACTAAAAAACAGTTTTCTGTATGACAAAGAATCTTACTCAGTAACCAGTTTCCTTTTAAGAAACGTATTTGTTACTCAAAGAAGCGAGTCTTGTTACCGAAATTCTCACAATACCACACAAGATTTAATAAAATGCCTGAGCAACAAATTTATGGTAGAAAAGAAGCTATTGAAACCCTTATGTTTGTTCTTAACTTCTAAATAAACTCCTTTCGGCTTAAAATGTATTGATTTGTTCGATGTCGATCGTTTTGACTCTGTAGAACTTCTTCACTCTCCCTCTAAGCATGTGCTAAATAAGCACGACTGGGACACGCGTTCTTAGATTACGAGTGCCACGCGCGGCGTTTCAGAAATGGCTGAGAACGTTTCTGTTACTACACTCGCGTGAAAGTCTTGCGGTTTTATTCGATTCGCGAGTTACAAACGACATTATTGACACACTCTTACAATAAACAACGATCGTGTCAAAATAAAAAGGAGAGTCAAAAGTATAAAGTGACCGACTTCGTCTATAGAACAAGAGTCAGTGTTGAAAAAGTTCTTCAAAGCTAACTCGACAAAAACAAACAAAAAAACTGGTAGTGGTAGAAGCTTAAACTTTACATTTGTTATGATCTTCGCAAATGTGCAGTTTCGCACAGATTCAATATAAAAAAGATATCCAAAATTATCATTTATTTTCTACATCTAACACAGAAAAAAATACCAATCAAGGGCAGTTTGTTGAATTATTTCTCAAATTAGCAGAAAGCCGGCAAATCAGAAGCATGAACAAACAAATTTGAGTTCCCCACACTCTACTTAAACTCTCTAATCTCTTTACATTTTTGAGCGGGTGAAACTCAAGGTGTACCAATTCTTTTTTTAAAAAAACAGCAGCATTAAGTTAAATCACTTATACAATTTTAAACAGTAACGCGCAATTTACATCACGTCTTTAACAGGAGATTCCCAGCGCCTTCTTCCGGTTACAGACCAATCTCGTGCCCAGACGCTTAGGTCGGTGGTTGGTCACCAAGGCAACCAACCGCTGTCTAAAGGGTTTAACTGCTCTGGTCAAGAGATTGGTCGGGCGCAGATCAAAGGTACAACTCGCCACATTCTAACAACCTAGGGAATTTTGCTTTTTTTCTCCTCAAGACATGGTGCCAAACACTGGATTGTGACGGCAGATGCTGGGACCGTGTTCGTCATAGTCAGCTTTGGTGTGACACACTGTGTAAAACTCCGGCTAAAATGAAACAAACAGGACACATTATAAGTGGAATAATTTCCCTTCATGAAGTCTGCGAGTGAAACCCTAGTCAGTGACCATTCAAATAGAGGTTACTGAGCAGTACTTTCATGTGGTACTGTTTATTATGCGGTACAACGTGGTTCTAACTTTTAAGTCTGTGGATAAAACCCTAGTGTGTGACCATTCAAATGGAAGCTATTGAGCAGTCCTTTCATGTGGTACTGTTTATTATGTTGTACAAGGTGGTTCTAACTTTGAAGTCTGTGGATGAAACCCTAGCGTATGACCATTCAAATGGAAGCTATTGCGCAGTACTTTCATGTGGTACTGTTTATTATTGGTCCTAAATTTTACATACCGTAGAAGCCAGCATGCTTCCTCCAAACCAAACAGCATAACGCTGCATGTGATGTGTGATAACTTGAGTGTCAATCGGTTTTGGCTGAAGATTATGGACACACACAACATTATGATAAGCTAGTTGACATATGACAGCAACAAATGGAAGTAAGTTAATGACGGCAGTTTGGTTTGAAACCGCAAATACGGAAGCAAATGCCAGAAATCTATGAAATCTTCTCAGGAAAGACACATTTAACCCTTAGGTCTATTAGTAATATTTGCAGCACCCAAAGTCATAACCTAAGATTTTTTGAAAGAAGAGTAAGTGTCATTATGATTCTGAAGTCAACTGTCTTTTATGTTTAATGCCACATAAAGACGCAACCTGGAAAGCATATTGAAATTGTCAAGTAGAAACAACGTGTTTTAGCATTTCTGTGATGTATTTTACCATCACATGGCGATAGTTGTGCGCTTTGTAAAGCGTATTACATGAGAAGATGAAACCCTCGGGAACATAGCGTTGCACGACAGATAGGGCTAGAACTGGAGCAGACATATCAGCGCTGAGGAAATTCAACAAAAAGCACTGACCAAAAGGACTCGCAAGTAATCGCAAGTAACCACAAGTTAAACTTGCTTAGAGACTTGCGTTGGGTGGCCAAACGGACTCGCAAATTTCCTCGCACAAGTACACGCAAGTCGCAAAAAAAAACCCCACCATTTCAAGGCTAAGGGCTCAGTCGCGCGCAGCCAAAATGTAACAACCAATGGACGACACTTGTGTTGACTTGGGTTGATTGTCCAAAGGGTGAAAAACTTGCGTCGACTTACGAGCAAATTTGATCTCGACCAAAGTGACCGCAAGTGCACATAAGCCCAGGTGAAACGAACTTGCAAGTAGACCAAGTTTTCAACTTGCGTCTTCTCGCGTATCCGTTTGACCAGGGCTTAAAACCAACAGTTTGCGCTAATTAACACAAATGCGCTGATCACCTTGATGCGTCCTCCACTGAGTTGCTCACTGAGTTTCAGTCGAGCGTCCACTGCACGCTTGATGTCACGCTGAAGACGACGACCAAAGTCACGAAACATGGTTGAACCTCCAGATAATACAATGTTCTAAGGAAAGGACAGAAAAGTAAGCATTAAGCAAGTTCTATACGGCATCGCCGAAAAAAAAACAAAAAAAAACAGAAACTCGCACAACGATAATTTAAAACCTTTTTGATATTTTAGACTTGCACTCAACAATGACAGGTAACTATCAACCTCGTCCCCAGGGCCTACTCCGCTTTTCAAAATGGCGGGCAGAAGACCCTGACACTCTCGCTAAATGGCTCAGTCTTCTTCCAACGAGCCGCCAATTTGAGAATAGCTGAGGAGAAGGCCCCAGGGACGAGGTCGAGGTATACTATCGACAAGTGACGATGGCAATCGACAAGGGATTACAAAGAGGACAACCTTGAATATGGCAGCCTGGATTTTTCACAAAAATCGTTTCAAACTGTGAAGGGGCCATTATCAGGTTCACGTTTCAACTCCTTCTAATCGTTTACTGATAATCAGATTGGATAACAAATTCAGGAATTTTTTGACAACTTCATTGCTACCAAAATGTGACCAAGACTTTTTCCTTGTTCACTTCACCCCAATCATTACAAGCGTCACACAATACAATGCAGTTAAGTGACAGCTACACCCCATCTCCATGGTGTAATGATTAACCTTGTATAGTGGCCTGCGGACATCGATGGGGCAGTTCTGGATGACGTCATCTACAACCTCAGATAGAGGGGTGGTGAAATCTGGGTTACAAAACTGAAACAAAAACAAATGATACGAAATGAAGAGAGTGTTCTTCAAGAGTCAAATTGTTTTAAGACAATGACAACAGCACTTTCTGGAACTTGCGGGGAATGGTAAAGATATCCCAGAATGGCTTTAAAGGAGCTATTCACGGTCCGCGCATCCTGAAACGGTCATTTTTCAAGTTAATCCGTGTTAATCTTCTCCATCCTCAACCATCCTTGTTCGTTTATGGTCTATTATTGCCTCTTCAGTGTTTTTCTTTAACAAATGAAGAAGACTAAGGCGTGTATTACATTGTGATAAAACACGACGGGCATTTGAGAACACGAGGGAAATGTAGAAAACACGAGCCACAGGCGAGTATTTTCTACATTTCTCGAGTGTTCTCAAACGTCCGGAGTGTTTTATTACAGTCTAATACACGGCTTAGGCTTCTTCATTTGCTTTATGATATAGATTTTCCACGCGCAAAACAATAAAACACGCTTTTTCTATGTTTACACTTTGATAAAACATGAGTTTTGGCCTAATCAGAACGCGCGCAGAGTCCTGTCTATATTACAAATCCTAGTAAACTACTATTTTCAAGTTTTCTTCAGTTTAAAGGTAACTATTTCTAAGGAGTCAAAGACACTCGCCAAAATTTGGGAGAACGAATCACTTGTCCACATGTTCCATGGCATTTCTCAATCTTTCAAACTTCCACTTGCATTCCTATAACTCGTTAGAAACACGGAAAAAGTTTTCCATTTCTAAACCTACCTAAGCCACACAAATTAAGATAGCTTGCAAAAATGTGTAAACAAATTTTTCTTCAGAGGATCTTCCTGAGACATTTGTCTTTTCAATGTTAACAACAGTAACTGCTTTCAAAAGCACACAAAGTTTGTTGCCTATTAGGTCAGTGTTCTTACCTCTGGGTGGAAGAAAATTTCAGGGCCCAGAAAACGCTCATAACCAACGTCCACAGAAAAAGGCTGCAAAGATACACGAGATAAGTCTGGCTAAAGAGAACGCACAGGTAAAGGTATCTTCTACACAAACACACCATATCCCAACCACTACATAGCCACTATATGCAGCTGACTCGTGAATGACTTTCAAAACAAGTATTTCCTTTTATTAGTGAATACATGTATGAATAACAATATATCCTTGAAATTTTCTGCAGATGAAACAAGCTGGTGTCAAACGATCATGAAACACAAAATGAAACAATCTGGTATCAGAAAAATTTCTCAGGAAGTCTACTGGATTTCATTTCATTAGATCAAGTCGACCAAAACTCAGACAATATTATATCTCTTTCTGTACTTACACGTGTTATACATTTCATTTTAAATCTTACTGGATTCTTGACTAACAACAGTTACTGCAGTCTGAATTGAAGGGTTTTTTTAAGTTGTGCCCTGTGAAGTTTCCGCACTGCAGTGTCATATGTGGTCATTAGGTATAGCTGTTCAAAGAAGTCATACTGTATTGATTGCAGTTCAGTACCTTTTTTGTGACAGCGTTCACACTTTCATACTTCTTGATCCACTTGCCTGGTTCAGCTTCATACTTAGCAAACTCTTTTGCAATGTCTGGACAGATGTATCCCCAGCGTTCCTGGATAAAAAAAAAATTAGCAAAGCAAAAATAGCAACAAATTTCTAGACAAACTCTTTGCTCTGGAACTAACTATTTATATCATGATACACTGCTACTTCAGTAAACTTTGACAGTGTTTGCCCTGACGCCGACATTCCCATTCTCCATACTGGTTTTGACACATTTTTTTCCCACAAGTTATGAGAATTTCATTATACACCAAATGGTGGATCTCCTCCTTAAAACCAACTTATCATAAATGTGACCACTTTTTTTGTCCCATGGGGTTCTGTTGCATCAAGAAAATATCTCTTACGTAATAATTCGCTCAATTATCATCACGTGTTTGCCTAACTTTGTATCAAGATATTTTAAGGTGAAATTACACTTTGATCACCTTGATGGTTTTGGCAGTTTCCATGGACTGCTCTGGCGGAATTCCCACTTCACGCTCACGAAGAAGCTGCTGCACAAAGAAGGTGATGTCACGGCCAGCAATTGGGATGTGCTTTATACAACTGCCAATGACATAACCCTCAGCCTAAACAAAGAACAAAACAGACTTGGCTGATCAGCATTGAAAATTCAACAAATTAAGGGTTACTTTGGTCTACTTAGTATACCCAAGTGCTAGGATACATTCAAGACACATTCTTGATCTCCTTTGTGAAATGCATTCTAAATGTCACTTGACAGCCATTTATCTTGTTTAAACTCATCATCAATTGATGAGTTCAGGAAAGAAGCATGCTACACGCACCAATGCCACTCAAAGCAATCTACACGTTGTCACACAGCTGGCAAGAAAAACACGTACATGTAAGTCCCGCAAAACTCTGTATGAGACCCAATGGAGCAATTGGCCAGCCTGAAAGGCCACTGACCAGCATTAGCTTGAGTCAAACTTTGACTAAACTACATTTAGCCACATAAAATTTAACATGGCATTACTTTGTCTTTAGGTGGCAACTTAAATGTATAAAAAGTTATTAATTGCAAGCTTGGCAAATAATGCAAGAACAACAATCTGTTACATGATTTTTTTCAGGGATTGAGCCACCAGTAATAACCAAGGTTTTCTTACCACTGGAATGACATGAGTTACACCATCTCCTGAATCAATAACCGTTCCAGTTAGAGTCCTTTCTCCAACTTGACGAGACGTCCAAGATGCAGCCAAAGCCAGCACAGCCTGGAAACAGACAAATAAATATTATACTGTTAGTAATAATTCACCACTTTAGAAACAAGAAGGAATCTGGGGCAAGTCTCATCGCGCAGTCCCTTGTGCATGGGATCATTACTGGAAACAATATAGCTTCTCGTCTTTTGTTTTGTCTTCAGTAACAATCCCACAAGCCACTGTGAGATGAGACTTGTCCCAGTTTTCTTCTCATTTCTAAAGTGGTGAATGACATTTAATTTTTCAGTTCCTGAAACTCTTAGGGTGCATTCCTTTGGGGTGATCTGGATCAGGATCACTGATCCTGATCCAGATCACCCCAAAGGAACGTACCCTAAATTTGTAATTTGAGCATGATTATCATTGAAGATGTTGAATTTAATTGTGTTAATTCTAAAATGAAAACACTGAACACAGAGAGACAGTTTCCTAGCTGTCAACCAGTACTACCTACATGTACATTTACAGAGCTTACCAAATATAACTAAGCAAGACTAGGGGTAGTTTCTAATGATCCGTAAGAGCTGAGGGAAGCTCATATGATTATTGCAAACTCTTACATTTTATTTTCAAGATTTTTAGCCAGGTTTTCATTGTTAACAGGTTGAAATGTTAATGAAAGGACACTAGTTGTATTCTAAAGCTTTGCTTTTCATTTGTCTCATTAGAAACAATGGGCTGTGCAGTGGATGCCAATTTTGTCAAAATTGAAACACAATTTGAAATTTAAGTATTCAATTGTCATGGTAACCAAAACGACTACCATTCAGAGCTCTGCATGGGTGACATTGACATTCATACATTCTCAGCAATAGTACAAAACCTACATTGACCAAAGGTCCCAGAAACCAAGAAATTTGATCTTCAGGACCTGGACATCAGTCTCAGAGACACCAAAAAAGATTCCAAGACCCAGTGAAATCCCCTCATTGCAATACCCAGAGACATGTAGAGAAACAGAGACCCACAGACAGAGACACTTTGGCAGAAACAGCAAATCCCTACCTGCACAGCTATGTATAAGCCTGGGATATTAAATGACTCAAACATAATTTCTAAAGGAAACAAAAATAACATATAAAATTACATGTAGATATTGAAAGATAGAGCATACACTGTATATGTGTATGACTTAGCTTTCGTTTTGTTTTTCCCTAACATCTATCTTTAGTTACCTTTTTGAAACCCTCTCTTAAATAGTACAGTACAGTGAAACATACAATAGGCAGACGCCATGTTAACCAGACACCCACTTTTTAGTAGACTTAGACTACCTTATTAACTCCCAAACCTTTCTTCCCACACTTTCTGACAAATGTGGTCTCACAGGGTAGGCCATATTAAGCAGACACCTTTGATTACCAGTCACATGAGGTAACTATCTTGAAATCAAAGTAAATAATAATGCAAATATATCATATTCAAGGTTATCGAGCACACATACCTGCAGTGTATTCTCTGTTTTCTGGTGTATTGAGAGGAGGTTCGGTCTACAAAGAAAATAAATTCCAGTAAATGCTACACTATTTATTGTATGCAAAGCCGAGCAACCAGCCTTCCATAACAAATACTGGTAACCTAATTGCAACAAAATGACAGTCTCAACTCCCATATTAAATTGTCTATGCTTGATGTTGCAAGAATGCAGTTGCATTTCACACCTTGAGTTTGAAGTATCAAGTTTCAAAAAATCTTGGAGTGTTTGAGCCTACATGAACATGAGAGCTAATCTTGTGGGATTTTACTTAATACGTACACAAGCTAAGCCTTTTCTTAGGGATATCAGTTACTAATCAAGGCCTTATATGACAGTTCTACAACTTATTGCAAAGGAACAATAGCAGTACTCAGAATACCTATTAACTTTGGAGGGCTTTCTGTATGTGGCCTCTGTTTCCATGTTTTGTATATTGTTACAATTTATGCAACAAACACAATGTAATTTAAAATTTAAAAAACTGAACTAAGTTGTTTTCTGCTCATGTAAAACTCACAAGAAGAAAGTAGTGATCTTCTGGCTCAGCCCGCAAGTACTTGAATATACACTGCTCCCAAAATCGTTCCTGAAGATAAGGAAAAATTAAAAAAAAGATTTACAGGGCTTATAGACCCTTTTCATAAATGGCTGCCAAATTAAAATTCTTTTGTTTGCATTTAAATTAGTAAAAATTCTTTTGAATTATCAACTCAAAATCAAGGTTAGTCAGGCTAATTTTAATACTTACAAAAGAATTTATAATTGGCAGCCATTTATGAAAAAGGTCTATAACTAATGCATGTAATATTTAGCCAAAAGGAATCTTCTTGTAGTGGACTGAAGTTATTGTATAGCTCTGCAATAAAACCCAGACTTTTTCCAGTTGTTCAGGGTATAGTATAAGAAAGAAGTAATTTAACATACCATTAAATCCCAGTCTTCTACAATAGCATGCCTTATTGGCCACTGAAAGTCAAAAAGAAATATGTAGGTATTAGTAATATTTAAGACCCTAACTATTACGTCAAAACACCTTAAGATTTTCCTCTACAATCTTAAGAAATCCTCCAGAATCTTGAAAATGAGCAACCAGGGATGGAGAAATTTTGCTCATTATTCAGCTTTATACACGTACAGTCTCACTGGTAGGCAGAGTACACTGTACACACTTATGAGAACCTTTTACATCTTAGCCCAGCCCAGCTACAGTATAATTCTCTACATTTAAGCACAGCCTATATAGCTACAGACCTTATTTACTAATAGACCATTTCCAAGTTACCTTGTGCCTCTGTTTCAAAAGGAGTCTTCGTGCAAACCTTTCTTATGAAAATAAGTTTGATTTGCATGAAAATGAACCTCTAGGTGGAACTCACTTTCATATGGAATGGTTTCAAACAAAGACTTGTTTTAACGGTAACTGCTGGTTTCGCCCCATGGCAAGTTCGCCCCCACCGAGTTCACCCCCAAATTGACTCAACTTGATCAAGTTTGCCCCCAACCAGATCAAGTCACATATAGAGATTATTCCTCATACTTTTATCCACTGCCTTCTTAGGACTATTAGATTACTGGTGGCAAGGAAACTTCACTTGGTGGCAAGGTCACTTCGCTTGGTGGCGAGACTGCAATAATCATCTAAGCTTACCAAACATACATAGACTGAAATGGTTCTTTGAAAACATTTAATAACTTGATAACAACTACATAAACACGAACACTAAAAGTTGGGGGCGAACTCAAAATAGAAATTTTATAGTAGCGGGGGGTGAACTTGTTGGAGGTGAACTCGCCATGGGGCAAAACTGGTGTTATTCGTTTTGACACAGAGGCAAAAGGCAACTCGGAAATGGCCTATTGGGCTTACTTTCCCTTGGGAGTTAAAATTAATGCAGCTGCCTCGTGGAAACAACACTTTTCTCATATTCTGGATGCTAAAAATGATCTAGTGTGTATTACCTTTGTTCCATAGCCAGGTCTATCTATTGCATCATCACCAATGTAAAAATCTAGTATAAAAAGAAAAGGTGCAGTATTAAACGACCTTTTCTATAGGCTTATTAAAGCTAAGTTTCAGGGACATCCCTCATTTTAATTTGAAACAAGTGGTTATTCTGATTCGAGAGACATTGTTGTCAGCATTACAGGGTGTAGTGCAATCGTTGCTGTCAAATTTCAAATATAGAAGGAAGCCTTATCGATATATTACGGACCAAAAAGCAAACTGGCCATTCTGCAAGTTACAAGACCATGGTTTCTCACACTGCTATACTATTGCTCTCCTCCTCCTTGAAATTTACTTTTAAAAAAATGTTACAGTTTCTAATGTTTTGTTGCATTTTACCTAAATCATCAATGCCTTTAGCAGCCCTCCTTTGCGCTTGATCTCCCACCTTAGCCGATTCCTTTATCGCAATAGCTGTGAAAATTGAAACATTAACACATGTTTGTACCTGGATACATTTTCAACAACTCTTTCAGATACATAATTTCTAATCAAATAATCAAAAAATGTTTACCTGTAGGTAAAATATATTGTGGTTCTGTGTTTCCTGCAAAACCCATTTTTGTATACCTTGAAGAGTAAAGAAAGGATCTCTTAATTACTAGGTGCCCTGTGATTGATCAGTTTAAGGTCATTCCACTGAAATACAACCTGCACTGAGATTTTTGTGAAAATTTGCCTATTGATTGTTTATATTGTTGGAACTTAAAGTTTGAAATAAAAATGAGGGGTCCCCACGTTCGTTTAGGAGCAACAGCACCTTGTTTATACCCAACAAATCACGACTGCTTGCTAAATTCATGTTTCCGACGATTGTTTTTTGTTCTACACTGAGAATTGGTCCATATTTATATTACACAGAGAAATTTATTACTCAATTCAAAACGACAGAAAAAATGATAGGTCACCATACTCGTTTGTGAGAAAATGACAATTTACCTCTATGGCGAGTTCAGCCGTAAAGAGAAAGCTGCCATTTTTTAATGTGCGCGCGCTAATCATGCGTGAAATTATGCGCAGCAGGCATGCGCAGTGCAATACTGGGGAATGACCTTAACAGGATATATTCTACTGTAAAGACTGCAAAAATTTTACTTTGTTTGGTTACCAAGCTGTCTCAAGGAAACTGCTCTACTATAAGTGGTAAAACTACACCTGTGAAACGCAATTTTGAATGTTAAAATAACTTCTAGCTCAGTTGAAACTCTTCTAACAGACACCTACAGATGGCAGACATCTCCCTAAAGTAGACAGTAAGACACATACAAGTAAAAACTACATTTTTAGCCCCTCATTAATTGACCACTCTATTCAACAGACACTTTTCCTGGTCCCAAGGGTGTTTGCTTATGGAAGGTTTGATTATAGTTTCATGTACCAGGGTCTGAAATTGCGCTTTCCTGGTCGCCAATGCGACTAGAAATTTTGCACTGCCGACCAGAATTTCACAACTGGTCCCCAGCCAGCGATTAACTATTTCAAGCCACGATAATTACACAAACTTTGATTTTCAGCCAAATCGATTAAAATAAAATTCAAAGCCGCCCACCAATTGGTCACTTACTTTTTACCTTTCCTCTGCTTTTGAAGTGTAAAACCGATTTTCCTGTTATTATAAATCTACCACAAAGTTTCACAGCTACGATCAATGTGAAGCTTCGCCGCTATGTTTTTTCAGCGGTTTCCCATAACATACGTATTGCGGGCGCAGAAGGCCACGTGCGTTCTTTCGCCATGAATATTTATTCAGGCGATGTGGTGTCCAAAGATGTCCTGAACTCTTTCCGTAATTTATTAC
>Ga0126338_10000531_pt1 | contig 20947 bp, 13 predicted proteins | sample OrbCmetagenome_2_FD_92529 | JGI IMG/M metagenome (GOLD analysis project Ga0126338, IMG submission 92529) | Coral microbial communities from Petempiche,Puerto Morelos, Mexico - Orbicella C C metagenome | ecosystem: Host-associated > Invertebrates > Cnidaria > Coral | place: Petempiche,Puerto... | reverse complement strand
TGAAATGGACTGAAATGACGAGCTATGGCAATAAATAACTCGACGAATAAAGAGTAACTTTGTTTCCAAGAAAAGATTTCACAAATATATAACCACTGTTCTTACATCAATTTATTTACACAACTTGTTTAATACCAGCAGTATGAATGCTGAGTGGTTTTAAAACCTAAAGCCACTCTTTCTAACGAAACTGCGAATTTAATACTAACCTACATCATGTAGGACCTTTTTCCACGAGTTCATACCCGATTTTGTGAAACTTAGATGCTGTCAAAAAGTACAGTTTTCTAAGGTTAACCTTTGTCCTACAGTTTAATTTGAGCAAATAGGATTTGTATGCAAAGATCCAGCGCAACGATTAAATTTAACATGCCTCTCTTGCGAACAGGCGAAACCAATATGGAGGGCAGATGTCAACATGGAGGCGAAGGCAACCGCCAGAAGTATAAGTAGTCTTTTCATCACCATGACACACATCTATGTAACACAAATAGGAGTGGAAAATAGGAGTGAAAAATTTCTTTTGCTGGCAGAGTAATTCCATGTTAAATCCGTGATGACTGACTCGTTTCCACAAACGGATGGGCCTACCTATGGTCGATATTGGCCGAGTTCTCACTCGAGACAAGGCTCATCTGTCTATTCATGTCTAATTTTCGCACCAAGCTGCGGCTGCAGTATTGTGTTAGTACGCCAACAGAGGTTCTTTAAGGCAAGCGAAGCTGAACGTACACGCGCAGTACAAGTAGCTTCGCTGGAGAGCAAACTTCCCTTTCAACTCAAATGATGGCACGAATATCACACAAGGAAATACATGCCAGTCTATGAACCCTTGCCTGATGGCCGGTCGAGCTGAATTTCAAAAACCTCTTCCTCTGAGAGCACTTTACCATCTTCGATGACTTCAGGCTGCTTTTTTTAAAACATAAGTGGTTTATTTTTAGGCGCGTGAATAATCTCTTTCCCGAAAGAAACCCAGTTCACGGATCGTCGAGAAGTCGAAAAGTGTAATCCTAAACCGAATCTCTTGTCTGCAGAATATTGAAATCATATGTCGCTCACAACAGTAGTCGTGTGAAGTACCAAGAGGTCGATTTCGAAATAAACTGCAGACGTTTAAGAAGATCAGAACGCAGGCTGATAAACGTAACGAAAAGCCCAGCTGGCTCTTTGGGGATCGAACAAGTGATGAACTGAAGGTGAGGATAGTTTTATTGGTTCATTTTGTTTCAACAAGGGTTTTACCGCCTTCACTCGTTTATCCGCCATTAATATTCAAGGTTCTGTGGCAGGGTCACAAAGTTGAGATTGAAAATGTCTGTGGTAAATAGCTGCGGCTGGCTTTCCACGCCATAAGAATTCACAATGAACACAGGCAGGTCGCAGGGAAACTCAAACTTTTAAACAAACAAAGAGAAAAACTTGGACGATTCGCGAAAAGTGATTACAGTGTAAATCTTGAATCGCTTCAAAGCGGCAGAGTTTATTTGATGTTCGTATACAAACAAGCCAAGCAAGCTTTCAAAAAGCCACATCGCATGCTAAAACACACTTCCTTACCAACTGGACAAAGGCAATACAATTAATGGCGGCTTTAGCTAGTCGTCAGTTTAAAATCAGTTGAAGGCTGTAGTTGCCGGGTCGCTATGTTCTCAAAATGATGCTGTGTGGTGATTTTGAAAATAAAAGCACTGCTATTCTACGTTACTTATTAAAAGCTCAACGTGTGATAAAACTTCCTCTTTCGAAACCAGCTCTCATTTTTTCAAGTTTCCAGTTTAGATCAGTTTTCACTCCAGCATGACCTCCGTCGCCTTTATTTTGGCACGACTGAGCCAAAAATTGCGTATCGTGCAGATATGTTTATACACCATCACAACACCAGTTCCACCCTCTTTATCGATAGTATATACAACAAACCTCCAGAGGTCTCCTACCAGGGTTTAGTAACTGACCTACTGTCTCGTAAGAAGTTCCAGATCTTTCTAATACTCCACATACAGGTTATAATTCCTAATATCTGCACTCCAAAGAAGGCTGAATTCGTTCGTAAAGTGACTTTGAAGCGCATTTGATTGATGCCATAGTTAATCCTAAAATACTTAACCCATTTGCTAACCGCCAAGAGTGTTACAAAGCGTCCTAATGGACACGACATAGTTGTCATGCCTTTGTTGTGAAATTGAAGTATGGTTTTATTTTGCGACAAATCAAGGCTGTTGTGTTGAACACCGTCCTCACAGATACCATATCCTAGAGATGTAAATAAATCTGGTGGCAGTTTTAATGCCTATTAAAGGGGCAAAGGTTTTTTTAATCGGATAACACAAACAGTCTGTTTTCCCCCCACATAGCGGCAAAGAAAAGCGTAAGCGAAAGAAATAAACAACAACATGACATCCTGACACTTGGGCCATGCTTGTAATGACAGATTTTATTGTGAATATTGGAGAGCCATTCTAATTTCATGCATGATATACAAACTTCAAACAGTCCTTTAAAAGCCAGCCGAGTGTGGACGTCGCCTTGTCACCAATCCAGAGGCTGTTCGCCGATTATGCCATTATCATCCATAAAAGAAAGATGTACAAGAGTGTACAGCAGGGTGAGAATACAGGTTGAAATGACTGTGCTTCAGACCAACAACCCCCTTGGTCTGGCATTTGGAAAGGAAAGCGCAGGGAATGTAAACATTTTTAAAGCCTTTTTATTATTTGTCAGATATATCTGTCAGAAATTTCGAGTATTGAAGCATAACTTCATTAAAGCAAAGCTGCCATGTTATTCAAAAAGAACAGAAACGAAATGGAGACCGCGGTAAATTTGTGGCGCGAAGGAAAATGTAAAAGGTCCAGTGATGCGTGACCAGACACCTCGAAGGCATCATATCAGACTGTGTGTTATTATAACGTGTCAAAACTTTCGTAGTTTTCAAGCCTCGCTTGTCACATACATCAACCTTTCGCGGTTTTAATAGTCGAGCAGTTATCACCCTGTCGAACGCTCTCATTCGCTGTCTTTCATTCTGCGTTTAAGCGAAACAAGATGTCGATAAAATAACAGAAAACAAGCCATGAGATTTTGATCAATGAAAATAATGCGTTCAATAACAAGGGTCCGCAATGCTGAGCAGATAAATTATTCTGATGCATAGCTTTTTCTGGAATGGAATGCCAGTTGCGGTTTTGCTTTGTTGATTAAAAAAATGCGTCTGTTTAGGCCCAAGTTAAATTATTTACGTTCCAAGCTCGTCGGCAATCTTGGTTTCTTGATCTGAGTATATTCTGTTTTATCTGTATTTATTTGAAATTCTTTTGCAAAGCAAAGCGTAATGATTTTAATATTATTTTCATGCGGCTAATCATTGTCGTGCGCTGGGTAGATAAGTACGAGGATCTAATTAGCAGATGTCAGCTTGGAGGATGAAGGTTTTCGCCAGAACGTCACTTGCTTGACTGAATGTTGAAATGTACGACAAGCCGAGTGACAAACAAATTTTCGTTACAGTTATTCGGTTCAGACGTACACATCTCGCGCGCTCCGCGAACAAAAACCACATCTTGCCAGGCGATAGCAAAAGCTGATTATGTTACACCGCGCGCTGTTTATCGTGCAAGTGAAACCCGAGGTGGATGCCAAACTTGCCAAGCTACGCCAGCATGTTTTTAAATTGCGCAAGGTTTGGTAATCGTTATGGAGATTGGAAACTGAAAAAAGTCACCTCGCATGGGATTAATTTGATAATGATTAAAATTACGCGAACAAATTTGTCATAACTTCGTCTTTTAATGCTAATGTTTACGCCATCTGGCCGGGGTGCCTGCAGTGTTATTGAGTGTTTTTTTTTTTTGTTGTTCTCGTTGCGTTTAGTTCTGCCAAAGGGCAATCGAAGGATCGCACAATCAGATGAATACAGTGTGAAGACTGATTTCAAAATTCAACTCTCGATTTATTTGGTGATCGCGCAAATTTTACTCGCATGGAGGGAGCACATATACAGCAGTGTCCAGTTTCAGTTGCTAATTATAAACTAAACTTCGGTCCTACATTCACCTCTCTACGCCCGCCACATCACGTATTTAATTTGCATGAATAAATCAGAGATTTTCAAGATTACGCTAAACCTGAGCGCTTAGTCTAGGGCACTTGCCTTAGTTGTAAACGAGCTTTTCAAAGTGCTGATGATAATAGTTTGCAAAACAACGGGAAGACGTGTACGGACAGGCGCGTAAACATTGCTTGGCATGCTGTCAGTAAACACACGAACACGATCGCCGCGAATTGTTTAGGATTACGCGAAGGATCAGCTTTTGAAAAGAGCGCAACTTTAGCTCACTTTAATGACAATAAACCTCACAGCAAGCCCTGACAAGTACACAGTATCTAATGCGGTTTCAAGCATGTTAGCTTGGATGTGTTGTTCTCAGGTGAATGTCGCTGTTCTCCGCCTTTCTGACAGCTTTTGACAAAAGGCGTCACGTTTCTTCGTTATCAAACAGACAAGGAAATTGATAGTGAAACACAATCCGTCAAAATTACTTTCAATTTACGACAAATTCAATAACGGCCACCAGAACGAGAAGGCGCAAATTTTTTGATAGCGCAAAGTCCAAATTGACCAGCATGTTCTTTCTTTTCCTTTGTTTCAGCTGTATTTGAGTTTTAAACGCATTTATTAAAGTTCATTTTGTGTTGTTTTGGGAAGCCTTTCCCAGTCAGGAACACTACAAAGCCAATTAACAGCAGGTGTTAGAATGCTGTCAATCAAGAACGACAATGGGTTGTTTTACATACTTCCCAACGCATCGAGACATTTGTAAATTGTTTTGTGTTCTAATTAAATGGGGGTGTGAAATGTGAAGCATGCAAGCACGGAAACCATGCCTATGGCAAGCCCACAGCGTGTTTTTAATAAACTGCCATTCAATCGGGGCTTTAGTTACACGGTCAAAATTGCACTCGATTACTTTGTTATAAGCTTTTGAAAAGAATGACACGCCCCAGATACTGCGTAAAGAACCACGATGGCGTAGACAATGGAGATTGAAATGTTTAGACACATTATTTGGCTTGGCGGATGAGATGGGCTCTGATTGGTCCGTCAAGCTAATTGGTTCCACCAGGTATTATTGAAAAGTGGCTGGTTTTTATGAAAATACCCAGGAGAATTGACTAATGGCTTTGCCTCCGCTCCAAAGTACTTTGCGTTGTTCTATTTTAAGGGAAAAAGCTTATTAATGTTTGAGACTCCTTGTCAAGTCTAATACAACCTTAAGTCCTTCCTGAATATATTTGCTGGTTCATAAAGCCTCCTGAGAGAGAGAATTCTCTCCGAAATCTGCTCGGCGAACCTGATCAACTGTCGAACTCTCTCACGCTCATTACGTGACAAGGGCCCATGGAGATTTTGAAAGGTGATTGACAGACTTGTGGCCAAAAGCCACGAGACAGGCTTGACAATTCGTTACTAGTTGTGTTGACGGCCGTACACATCTTTTCCTTACATTGAGTTGACGGGTTGTAAGTTTAGAAAGCTATCCAACTGTGTTAGCCCTAAACTGATTGTCAGAATTCAGGATTAAACATTTGCAGCAATTTTACGATAACAATCCTCCACAAAGCGGCTCGTAACCCTGGAGTGGAGCGAATAAGCAGCGTATGGCACAACGGGTCAGTAACCGAGCGTTCCGTTTACCCGTGATGCCGGCTTCTGGTGGTGTGTGTGCATCATTTTGTGCTTGTTTAGCGCTGCTGTTCCGCTCTGATTTGCAGGAGGCTTACGCAACAGCTGACAAAATCGTTTAATTTTGCAGCCTTATGATGAAGTGGGCCCTTACGCGATGGACGTTGCAACCTCAATGTACGATCACAGTCGCTCAGCTCGGATACAACACATGAACCATACGAGCGCCACTTCGCCGTACCATCACACGCCAGCCTCTGGAGGAGGAGTGTCGAATGCGATGAGCGCCGTTTCTGATATTCATAAGAGCGATAAGGAGTTAATATATGGGTACGTACGTTACGATCGGCTCACAGCTCAGATTTGCATGTCATGCTAAATGTATCACTCACTCACGATCGACTGATCTATCCGAGAATCTTAGTGATCGCTGTCAACTTCACATGCTAAAATAGGTAGAGTTACACATGACGGTAACAAGCGCACGTCTTGGCTATTTTACAGCTAGACATCCTGCAGGATCATGATCGCAGGCCTTTTCACTGCACCACACTAAATGGACGCTTATTAACTGAACTCTATTCATTAACATGAATGCTCTAATTCCAGGCATTCACTGTTCCCTCTTCTCGCGCTCATATTCGAGAAATGCGAGCTGGCAACGTGCACTCCTCGGGAACCGGGAGCTGTTGGAGGAGACGTGTGCTCGTCCGCTTCATTCAACGAGGATATCCAGGTATTTTCGAAGCAGGTATGTTAACAGTTTCTAGCTCAGTAGTTACAATTTTCCCCCAGGCCTTCAGGGGACGGGCACCCAGTGATATGCTAGTCTGACGTGATCGGTCAAAATCGTCCTTGAAGTGCTGCAGTTTTTATTCTCGAGTCACACACTAAGGATGATCGGCCGAAATCTCATAATGGTTTCCGTTTGTTGTTGTGTTTTCAGTTCAGGAGTGACAAGACGCTTTTCTCGTCCAACCACGAAGTCGATAGTTTGGTAAGTGTTGTTTTCGTTTACCCAAACCGTAAGGTATCATTTCAAAGGTGGACGTGTTAAAATATTAATACGAACCCGGTTGATTGAATTTAAATAACACAAAATGTTGCCACATGCTTCGACGCCTTTATACGTTGATTTATACACGCACAGCAGTCAGTCAGTGCTTTGTATCTTCTCGGTGTCGCGATTTGTAGCATGAAGGAATCTTGTTTTTTCTGTGCGGATTTTGGGCCAATTTTGGGGTTATTTTAATTCTAGATGATTCAATCGATCCAAGTCTTGAGATTTCACCTCCTGGAATTAGAAAAGGTAAGAAAATATTTATTTAAGTTTGCGATGTCGCGGGTGTCATCTTCTAGTCAGCCATGAGCAGTCAGACAAAAGCTAGCTCTGCAAGGAGATAGGTAAAGGAAATTTTTCGAGTTCTGTGAGGCTCTCAGATCTGTGTATATAGGCAAGAAGCTCCAGACATTTTTCAGACGAGAATTTGCATAATGCATACATTACGCTTATCTTTAGTTAGAAATTTAATCTCGCCCTGTCATTTGCTTTTATTCGATGGATTTTAAAGGTATTTCTTCGAGCTAACACTATAGTCAAGTTTAAATTGGGGGAGTTTGTTTCCGTTGTAAAAACAAATTCTATATAATCCAATACAGCTCTTGTTTTCTCGCTCTAGGTGCACGAGCTGTGTGACAACTTTTGTAAGCGCTACATTTCCTGCCTTAAGGGGAAAATGCCCATTGATCTTGTTATGGACGAGAAGGAAAACATAGGCAAAAGCAGAAGCGACAGCGATGCTTTGGACATCGATTCACCGCCAGAAAGCGCCCTGCCACAGGTACTGTAACCCGATGTGTCATCCTTTACGACCGAGCGCCACGCTAGGGCGCAGTTGTTTCTTTGGCAAATTTCTCGTCTCATGGACGACCTTCTTGAAGGTGTAAATTTCTCTCACAACATCACATTATCATCTAAGTGGATGAATGGCTATTAATAAGTCTCGAGAATGATACCGCAGTGTTACTGTCTTGGCGATCCCGCATCAAGAGCGAACTGCCTGCAGCGAGTGCGGCCCAGGGCGAATGGTTTAAGTGTTCAGGACACATTGCTTGATTGATAATTACTGACTGCAGTATTTACGTTGCGCCCCGCGGCGATGTTTTAAAAACTCTCATTGTCCAACAAGTTGGATAGAGAAGTGAAAACAATTTGTTGTGTGGTTACTGTATTAAAGACGGCCCGTACAACGAGCCGTCACAAGAAGTCACAAAAAGTCATCTTGTAAAACATCAATTGGACACTTGTGATGGCGTTGTATTTTGTCAAGTTGTTAGGAGTTTTTATTGCGCTTAGACAGCTCTTTTGGCGGATTGACGTGTTGAAAAAAGGTTCTTTCGTGTCCCAAACACTAGGCATTTATCTAAGATCAAATTCACACCTCTTCGTTTTGAACCTGACAAAATCACTAACAAATGAATGGTTACCTGTTTTCACCTTAGACAGGTAAAACAAGCGCGCACTCAGACAGAGCGCGGGGATGAAAGAACGAAATGGCAGATTAACTTGTAGAATTATTAGCACGACGGGCCAATTTTGTTGTAGGTGGGATTTTGTCAATTACCTCTTCACAATCACTACTGACAAAAAGTTTGTTAGATGTCGAAATTTTTACACCTCTCGCTTTGCTTTTCTTATTCACGCAATGTCAACTTTATGAAAGGATTTCAATTGTTTCCTCGTGTTTCGCAAGATAACACGAGCAGTTCTCGCGATCTATCTCTCATCGTTGTGCCTGTTTTTTTTTCGCACTTTGCAGCCACCGAACCCTCCGAACTGGCAACCCGGTCAAGGAGATGAAGCCACCGGTTCGGGCTCCAACTCTCAATCGTCTTCTCGACCACCGTCCAACTCTGGGGTCGATGGGCCCACAACTCCGGAAGGTGAGGAAATGACTAAAGCTTTTATTAAAAGCGACATTTCTATCACTTCTTTATTAAATTGTTTCCGTATTCGATGTGTTTTTAATAATGTCTTCAATAATATATCACTAAAAGGAGAATTTATCGGGGGGTACTGTTTTATCGCGCCTTTATTATGCTAAATGAGTAGCTCTTGGCCATTGTTGTAATCCACGTTGGCAATTATATAAAGAGTGGGATTGAACAGTGAAATTATTGGTTCAGCCCTACGTCTATTCTTGTGGGCTTTTATTGAGTTGAAAGCTTTATGTCTCTGTTGACACAGCTGCATAAAGGCTTTCTTTCTGTTGGTAATTAAAAAGAATATCACTTTACGCGTTTTACGACGCGAAAGGATAAGGCATATGCAAATTCTGCTACGTTTCCCTCATATGCATAAGGTTGTAGTCATTAAATGTCGTTTGCTAGCACAAGCAAAACATTGTACACGGAAGACGTTTTCCTGAGCGCTTTCGATTTTTTTTTTGTGTCTGCAAATGACAAACAGACAGGGATCGATAATGAGGCTTCGAAATGAGCCCTAAAAAGTTCGCGGATAGCTTATCGCGTGTTTTCCATTCGGTGAACGCCTTCTTTTGATTGCGAGGTGACAAGAATATTTTCTAGTACAAACATCACTAATTGTCAAAGAAAAGTTACAATTAGGGCGAGGCGAACGGCAAGAATTTTTTTCCTCCTAATACTAGTTCGCTTTGTGTGACAAAACAAAGGAAAAGAAAATCGTTTGGAGAAATTATTTTGACAATAAAGAGACGATAAAATTAACAGCTAGTAACAGATGTGCCATCTTCGTTTACAGAGTGTCAAACATGAAGTCTTCTGAAAAGCGAAAACTGAAGAAATCATTTATAATGAACAAAAGAATATTTATAAAATAGTCTTCGCCTGTCAGAAACGAAGGCTCTTTCGAGAATTTCGGCTTCTCCACTAATCAGCAATTTTTCTCCCAGGAATGGAGCCAAATGTTAATTAACCGCAGGACCATGTCAGTTATTCGGGCAATTTTGACAAGAGCTTCTTGTCTTTATACGACGTAAGCCTTCGTTGTCAAGATTTCATATAGCTCACTTAAGTTGGAAAATGTGTGTATTTTAAAAATATTGAAGCCGATAATAGCTTGCCTTTCATTTAAGTGCATGTGTACCATCCCTTTCTGTCATTGTCTCAATTCTTGACAGTATTTCTTGATTCTTTGATAAATCTGACAAGATAGCCTCTTGCAATTTCCTCCAGTAATTTCCTGAAGTAGTGTCAACCAATAATTCATTATGCTTTTGTCGTCACTTATATCTACAATCTCCGGGGTTTAGTTTCGGGATTCTAGAAGTGAAAAACAAAGAGGAACGAGCTCTCGCAAATTAGTGCGCGCCACTTCTCATCGAGCTCGCCTCGCTTCCACAATCGTTAACTTTTTAAAGACTTTTGTGGCTTTCAAGTGGTTTTGGAATTCGTACTTTCTATGCCCTCTCGAAGATGCCTCACGGAAAACAGTTTCAAGAGCTTTATTGCTGTCACGAGCGAATACCAGGTGAAAGAAGAGTAACAGGAATTAGTATGACTAAGGGCTGTTGTAAGTATTTAAGTGAACCTGATGGATTTTGTCAGCATCCAAGTGCTGGGAGTGTCAAATTTCAAGCATCTAGCTGTTGTAAATTCTTCTCATGGTGGTGAAATTCTAGTCTTTTATCTTGGCAATGCCCCTTGACCAAATTAATTAAGCTCAAATAACGCGGGTTTTAGGCTTGGTCGGCCATTCACTGTCTTATCAACTTGTTGAAGTTAGTTTAAATCGTGCTCAAATTTCCCATCACGGTTTTGGTGCTTTTAGAGATAGGAAACAAAGCCAAAGTAAAACGCGGTGATAGCGTTCGATTAACTTAATTGCTTCTTGTCAAAGGATTTTAAGCAAGAACTTTCCTCGAGAACAAGCGAGAAGAGATAAAGATTTTAGTTTTTACTTCGGTGATAAAATTTCAACAACAAAGTCAAAGCCCTCGATTGAAATGTAGAAAATGATCTTTTGTTAATCCTTCGTTGATGTATGACGAATGTTACTTATCGAGTGACATAAATGCACGCATGTACGCTAAGAAGGATTTAGTTTTTACTGCCACTAATAATCCGGTAGGCTTAGGTACCAAATTCATTGCTCCGCAGCATGCCTCTTATTTAGTGAGGTGAACGACCGCGTTTCCATGTTATTTTTCTCTTTCCTTCAGGTCTTTTCAATTTCCAACCAGATGTTTGCTTGCGTTTCGCCTCATTTTCATAAAGATGTCATTTTGAGAGAAAAGGAGTTTGACTTGGAGTATTTAGCATTCTTTCGTGATGTTTACTTAATCCAAGACACTGAGCTAACATTTCCTCCCTTTTCCACCCACTATTTACACTATCGCTTCTTAAGGGGCATAATGTGGCATACGTTGTTGTGAAAAAAAGGTGACTGGGGCAAAGCAGTTGAGGTACTTGAGTGTAGGGTGGTGTCTTCGCAAAAGGAAAATATTTTCTCCTTTTCTAACTGACAAAGGAAAACCGTTCCTCCCCATTGTTTCTCCGAGAAGTGCATATCGCGGCTCTCTTATCGCAGTCATCTATTCGATGGGAACTTGGAGTGTTTTCACTAATATGTGTTTGAAGGAAATAGGTTGTCTTGTCTTGAATGACACCAATAGCGCTATTGCGAAAAGTTCTGGGAATGTGTCAAGTAGGTCTTTGTGATTTTTGACAGGAAACTAGAGTAGCAGGTGTTGCTGTAAACCTCTTCTCTTTGGCAGGAGCCAGAGAGTGTTAACCTTCAAGCCTACACAAGAAAATTAGGCTGTCACATCGAGCCTAATCCTGCCTGTATGCAAAACTGCCTGTCGACGCTATTAAACCCTTTCAAGTGAATGAGGGGATAAAACTTGCAAATGTGATCGCCTTAACAACGTGTCGTATTCATTACTGTCTGTTTCAATATTCTCTCAGTGCTACGTGTAACAGAATAAGGTCTTGAAGTGGCTCTCGGTAACGACAGTATTTTCTTAGAAAACATGGCGTGCCTCTTCATTTCAGACCCATCGTTAAACACGTCTGTTGGCTCGGAAGATGGCACGGGAGACAACACCGACGACGAACAGTCGAAGAAAAGCCAGAAGAAAAGAGGGATCTTCCCTAAAGCTGCCACGAACATAATGAAGGCATGGCTTTTTCAACATTTAACGGTAAAAAATATTCCTTTATCCATGTTTGTTCCGTTTCTTTTAGCATTCACTAGAACAGACCCTAAGCGATAACCAAATTGCCACAGTTCATAGTTTGCGACAATAAGCAGCAGGCCTGTTTGCTTGTTTGGTGCTGTGCACTAACAGAACCAAACAAGCTGGTGGGAAAAAGCACTACATCGCCGAACGGGCATCTTTTACTTTGTACCAATTTGAGAAAAGCAAACTTCTTTTAATTCTCATTCTCTCTTTGTAATCTCAAAGAACGACTGAACCGTAGTAGGAAATTCTAATAGTCTCCTTAAACTCCAGGGGTCTTTAATTCTTGAGAGCAGAGGAACTCAAAATAAACTGGTGTAGGCATTGATCTTTGTGGCACCAGTTTGGGCCCCTTGTTTTTCTGAGAACCTGTCTCACGCAATGTAACTGCTTAAGAACCTAAAACCTAAAAGTTTCAAAATATTTTTTCACTTCTCGTTTACGTCTGATCTTATCAGTGGTATCTGTCTATTAAAAACGGAAACGAAATCTGTTCGGGTGTCGTGTTTTTGTTAGAGTAATAACAATTTTTCCCTTTGTACTTACTTCTTGTAATTCCGATTGTCCTCCATCACAATGGATGGATGTAAAGCGTGGAATAAACGAGTTTTTAATATCTTTGCCTTTTTAGCATCCGTACCCATCTGAGGAACAGAAGCGATCTTTGGCTCAAGAAACCGGTCTAACTATCCTACAAGTTAACAACTGGTGAGGGTGCTTGTTTTTGTGTTTTATTTTTTCCAAATTTTTTTTTTTTCAGTTTTCATGCCAGCTTGACTCAATAAAGCCTGTCAGTGATAAAGGACATAGGAGTGAACAAAGCAAGGAAGCTTTAAATGCTGTTGTTCAGCAGCAAAGAAAATCAGGCAATGAAAAGAATTTTGCAAGTCTAATATTTATTTTCTGTGCCTTTTTCTTCTACCATCCTGTTCGTGTCTTGCCGGAAAGTTTTGTCACTGCATTTGTTGATGTTTCCCAACATCCAGGAGCAAGATGTTAAAACTGTTTCATTAATTTGGCAGGTTCATCAACGCCAGAAGACGTATTGTTCAGCCGATGATAGATGCTTCGAACAGAGCAGGAAAGTCACCGGTTGTCACGGTGTTCAAGTCGAGACGGCGCAAAAACTCGTTAGGACAAGGTCTTCCTTCACCGGGACCAAGATTTGGCCCTCCGGGAGCACCCCCAGGATATTACCCAGATCAGCACCACCCTCCTCCACATCCCAATTACCACATGGATGGTGGAGTCCCACAGCCGCCACATTTTGGACCAAGAGGGTACATCCAAACAGGCGATCCCTCAGTGAGTGGAGTTGGTACAATACCTCCTATGTCAGCTATGTCTGCAGGACCACATTCAATGCACGCTCAAATGCCCGCACACGCCTACAGATCACCTATGCCTCCAACTTCAGTCCACCAGGGTCAGCCCATGTATATTCCTGGTCACCCACATGCTATGATGATGCCCCCACCAGGGCACCCACACGCTCATCCTCATCACCCCGGTCACCCGGGTCATCCTGGACACCCGGGAGCACAGCTTATACCTTCCACACAAACATCGCCCACTTTAATTTCGTCTGAAAATGTGTTGACAATGACACAGCCCGTCATGGACATGCATTCGAGTTAAGGTTGAACGAAAATATGAACAAAGTTTACTGATTTACGCCTGACTTGTTTTGTTTCGCGTTGAACGTCGATAGCCCTTAGTGAAGTATTTTTAGACATACAGAAATATAATATAGAATTATTGATTATATTCGCAGAAAGTTTGTAAAACTTTCGGTTTATGAAGATTTTATAGGAAAAATTCAATGAATAGATATGCCGTGTTATTATAGAGTTCTATTAAACTTGCCCACTGTCGTGTGATGATTCCAGCCTGTACTCTTCCTTTCAAAAAGGACATTTTAGAGAATTTTAGACAATGAAATCAGTTTTTGTATGATTTTAAAAACAGTTTCTTCCAAGAAAGGTGTTAATGTTGATATGATGTACCATATTTGAGTAATGACGACAGTTTCGTAGTATTTTGTTTATATGTGATGCTATTTTGTAAATGCAAATAGATAGCCTTTTAAAATTAATCCAGATATATATATGATCATGATTCAAAATTATGTATTTGTTAATGAGAATTGAAAGAAGAAACATAAATATAATGCTCGCTCAATGCATCGCGAGACTTGTTCTTTTACCGCGTTTTCAGTGCTTTCTTTCTCTTTATAAATAAACAGTCGGGACTTGCCATTGCCACGCCTTTTATCCTGCCATAAACACCCTTAGTTCTAATGATGAGAGATATAAGGGCTCTCTAAACACGATAGACCACTTTCTTTGTGGTCGGATCGTGTTTGCCAACCGTCCAGGCCCCCCTTTTATTCAATGATTCTAACAAACCAACCCACGGAAGAACATATTTGGCACAAGAACCAACGATTCACCCAAGAACAAATCAAAAGCGAAAGAAAATTAATAGAACAGGAAAACCCCTTTGCTTTATAATAATGTGCAATATTCTCAGACTCACTAGAGTAGACAAAAATGCATCGTTTTTGTGAGTAGCAATGACACCAGTCAAAACATTTTGGGAAAGTTGCAGTTGCTACTTGGCAGGATACTCTTCGATTTTGGTTCGTTTAACAATGGTCAATTTTAACAGATATCATTTTTCAAAATAACTTCGCGCAGTAAAAAGTAAACTTACAGATATCAAGTGATCAGTGTGAGCGTTAAGTGATTGTGAAAATAAAGCGATCGCACGGTGCGCCCACAGCAAAGGAAGACCACATTTATGGGCACTAGAAACGGCGTAAGAAGCAGCAGGAAAGCAAGAATATTTGTTTCTTTTTTCTAAGTCTAGAACAATTGCACCTGTAGCTAACCACGATTCACTGTTACAAGTTTGAGAAACTTAGCACGTGAAGCGAGCAGGGAGGGATTGGATAGTAACAGATATTATGCCTGAAGTGACATACGTGACAGCAACCCAAGTGGAACGATTATTAAAGGCAAGCAAATAAGACAGTTCGACTTTTCAATGTACATTTGGGAATAATTGAAAACATAATCGTGACAGCCTCTCCAGAAAACCGTCTGTTTGATTCCATAATACCGGGAGTTGTTTGTCACAGACCTAGCTGTTTTCGTTTTTCGTTATTTGCATCCCAAAGAGACAATGATATTTCCCTACACCAAGAAAACGACGAACTTTTACACAGGAAACTAAAGAATGCGTTTCTAGGCAGAAATAATGTGGCCACAAGTAGGGTGACTTCATGAAGAGGAGGCGGTTTTGCTTCGCAGAGGCCCACAAGTCTTTCAGGTGGAACACTGGTGTTCTAAACTGCCTTCTTCAATTGTTTCACTTAAGAAACGGACACCTTTTATGACTACCAAACAAGAAGACAAAGAAAGGAAATTGCTTTGTTGACAGGCCTCGAACATAATGACAGTCTGTCAAAACGCAACACTTTTGCACTTATTAAAAACGACAATATACCACGCATGAAGGAGTAGAAAGGAAACAGACGGGCACGCAAGCGTTACTTCTCAGCATTAGTAAAAATCAACCTGAAGACTTCTTAACATTTTTAATCATAGAGTTGCCACCACTCTGTTGAACGAATACAGATAAATCAGAAGAATCTTTAAGAGTTCTGCCCACTACTTATTATAATAGCGCTTGAACAAGAATATTATGACAATTAATCAGTTTTGCGTGCAAAATTATTGACCATTATTACCTTGCCGATGTCAGCTCTGACAACTTTCGAGCGACGTGAAAATATTGTTGAAATGTAGAATTTGCGTCGGTGCTTTTAAATGAACGGGAAAACGAACTATAAACAATTAAACATACATTCTCGACGAATGCTGGATCAAGGCACACGAAAACTATACTATTCAAGTATTGCAGGAAATGTTTCCTTTTGTTCGCCAGACAATTATTGTACAAAGTCACTATATGCATGGAGGTTTAGGGGCTTTGTGAATCAGTGGAAACTAGTAAAAACTCCAAGGGCGTGGCTGAATCAGTCCTCTGCGCAGAATAGAAGAAAACTATCTAATTCTTGTTTCCCTTCACCACTCATTAAGCTTTTCGTGAATTTCAACTGCTCTCTAGAAAATGCTCTAGGCTTACGCTAACACGCTCCTTGGCCAAAGCACCTCTTGACAGTTGTGTTCGCTTAAGGCGGGTTGTTTCCCTGGGAAGTAAAAGTTCAGGGTAGTATAACAATGTCCTCGTGCGTGGGGTACCCTAGCGAATGGATGACATACAAAGAACATTGAAAGAAAGTGAACCATGCACGAATTTTCATATGAGAGGCGGAGCTGCAGAACTTTCCACAATTGTAGGATGCTGTTTACGACATTTTGCGACAACTGCACCGTTCCTGAGCCGTGAATGGTTTCTCCTTCCATAATCAATAGACACGACAATAGAAGACACTAAGAAGCCATTTTACAGCCTTCCTAATGCGAAATGAAAACTACAAAAGCCCTTTCACCATTTCAGTGACGGATAAAAATAAAGTCAGGCAAAATATTAGTATCATTTTGCAAGCTTAGCTCTTGGCGCTTTATTTGTTCAGCAATTAACAACCTGTTTTTTTCAAAATCATAAACACGTTTCCCTTCCAGAATAACAGACTTAAGTCCCATAGTGATAGTAAAATGTGGGAATTCCTAGTGTCGAGGCTTGAAATCGGTATTAAAGCATAAAATTTGTATCAAGATATTAAAGTAGAGTTGAGATATCACATCACTAAGTCGCCATCTGTTCAGACAATAAATCCCCTCCTACATGGTACCGCGTGCGATAAAAATGAAAAGCATACCAAAATTTCATTGAGCAGAACTACAGGGAACCAGCTGCGTAATATTGCACCTGTTCCACCAAGGTTTGTCAGTCTGATGGCATGTGGGCTCTGTGAAATAAATGCTGTGTACGCCAAAGTAGTTGCAAATCCATTTTTCTCCAAATTAAACTGCCCAAGTTTCTCTTTTCACTTCTTCATCCGGTAATCCCATCGACGCTTAAACAAACGTTAGGTGTATCTTAACCGATTTGCGAATCCTTTTTAAAAATAAACTTCTTTGTCTGCGTCTTTCTCCGCCCTATATTATTCTTTGAAGATTTGTCGGTTTATCTGAAGAAAGAAATACTTTAAATGTGAAAACAGTGTACGCAGGCCCTTTTATTTCGCTAAAAAACGGTTTTTTTTTGTCGAAACTTGAAACTTCAGAGTGTTCTTGAAAGTTTGTGTGGTGGCATGTCTTGTCTGACGGCACACGGTGCCGGGTTGAAATTGCTTTCGTGCCATTACATTGGCAAATCCTTTCTCCTCCCATGAATAAAAATAGCTTGAATATGTTTTTCAGTTCAATTCTTATTGTTCTGTACTGTAAAGATTTTTCACAAAGTACGTGGGTGTACTGGGAAACAAATGCATCCAACACGCCATTAACGGTGAGATCGTTTGCCTTCAGGCCCCCAGAAGTAAAAAAAAAAATCATCTCTGTTCACGCGTTCAGCTGATAAACACCAACAAGGCTTTACCAATAACTGAAGCTTTCCTTTACCTTTTGCTTGTCCTGTATCACACGGGAAACGTTCCTGTGCACCTAGTACAAGACAACCACCAGGTGTACGGAAACCAACTTTAATCCACTCATGTAACTTGTCTTCGCGAAATTGACTAAGGAGGGCTGTTTTTCAGTCAGGTTTTAATGAAATGTTTTAACGTCTTAGTTGCTGTTAGCGAAGCTACCTTCGCTTATGGTAAACAGGGAGTATTTTCATGGAACTACATTTACAAGTGAATCCCTTTAACGCAGAGATAAAATCAAGGTTTTTACTTTTAATTTGGGTACTGAAAGACTACATTTCACCAGCTTAATGCAAGCTAGTATTGCTGAGCTATTAACAAGCCATCTTTTGAACTGAAAACTGGTGGCGTTGTGGATAAAGGCAAGCGTGGAAACAAACAGTCGACAAAAGAATTAGACGACGTTGAAGAGTCGAGAAGAACAGGGAAAAGAAAATCGGATAATACTATCATAATTGTGGAAGATTTTCTAACGCCAAAATTCTTACATGCCTCTTCCACTTCTCAAATCTTATTTGAACGATTGATTCGTTCTTGGTAGCTTCTGCTCCGGAAGGAAGAGACTGCAAAGGTATGTCTATTCTTTTGCGATAAGGCAAGTACTTTGTAAAGGCTATTTCACTTCCGTTTATCCAAAATTCAATTTTATACATTGTTTAGCGAATACACTGTTCAATAATGAACTTCTTTAAGGTCTACAGTATGCCTTGTCACAGACCCTGGTTCTCTTCGTGCTCGTCGAAAATTTTAAATTGTATTCTTTTTACTCTTTGTAAACGTTTTTGTAATTCTAATTTATATCCCCAGGTCTTTGTCATTATAATTTACATCCCACCTAGCGTTTGACAATGACTGTATCAAGTGAGAAATCGGCAAGCTCTCGACAAACGACTGATTGTCGAGTCTACGAATACACTGAAACATAACGATTTACGGGTCTGATGCCATTAATTTGTACCCGATCCCTTTGGGCCACATAGTGTGTTAATGTTTTTGCACTAGATTAGTTATACTGCTCACTTCTGTTCACTTGAAAGCCCTCGCGTTTTTCTTTGTATATGTACTAACCTCTCATTGAAGTTGAATGCTATCTGCGCGAATGCAAGTTGTGCCACTTCTCTACATTTCATCTTTATTTCTGAGCCAGTCTTAAATAGGCTGCAATGGAATTAGTCACCGAGAGGATCTCAATGTATGTGGTTTTAACACTCTTTACCGTAAAACAAAGCCCTTCACTTATTTCATTAACTCATTAACCTACTTTCACTCAGGTCTTTGGTCATCGAAAATCATACGATTTCCCAACTAAAACCTGATGCTGTTTTCATCCACTTTTGTTTCATAACTATGGGTGATTCTTTCATAAACTAGCTACAGCAGAAAATGAGAAGTGAATAGATTTTTACACATTAGTGTATGCCAATACCTGCCACTATCGAACAAACCACAAATCTCTTGAAAATATACTAGGCTACTTCCTTCTCCAAGAAAACTGAAATCTTGTGAAATTTGTGTCTCGTATTATTTCCTTGTTTTGGGAGAAGTCCGGACTGCAAAACTGTTGAAATAATTTTGGCTTCAGTAATGTCCCACCACACTACATAATAGCTCTCCATTTTTGATGTAATTGGTCTTGTTATAAACGAATTCTGCTCTGCTCAGGAAAGCTAAACACAACTTGAAAAACGGAACACACCAATCTGCTCGAATGTTAAACTTTTTAGGTCATATAAGGGCAAGATTTCAAGCATGATTAAAGTTCTTGTTTTACAGTCTTAAATTCGTGAAACGTTTGCTTCGCGCGTCTTGCAGATTCCCCAACTGCCCCAGTCAAAACAAGGACGTTCAATTACAGTGGCCAAGCTATAACACTGTTTCATACAGTTTCTTTTTTCGGTGTCACTACTTCTCAAATGCTCGGAGGGAAATGCTTTCTTGCACTCAAATGCATTTTCGTAGATTTTTTCGACATAAATACCTTGGGGGTTGACGGACACAGGCAACTGTTGTGTAAACTCGACATTCTTTTGGTTGACGGTTACACTGGGTGGCACTGTTGTTATTTTCGAGTATGTTCTAGTTTCAAATTTAACCAGTTTACTCTTTATAGTTGGTCTTTTCAGAACTAGGGCGAATTTGCCTTCTAGGCAGAACACATTTCTAATATGAATAACTGTCAATGTCAAATGTTGCTCCTAAATCAAGATGAAAAGAACTTGAAAGATTATAGTGTAGTATGCCATTGCCTGTTAGCTACCACCGAGATAAAAAACAGAAAGAGCCTTTATAACCTGTGTACAGCGTGTCTTAAGTATAACAATGCATCAGTCTCAACAGTTTTCATTAGATTAACCATTAATGGTACATGGAAAAAAGAAAGAAAGGAAGTCAATAGTCAGGAAGCTAAAACGGTGAAATAGAAAGGACTCCCAGAATGGCGCAAATATTTTTGTAAATCATGTTCACTCATGCATCATGTTTTCCCCGTTTTCACTGCCAAGTGACAAGTGCTTTGACTAAACCACTCCATAGAATGAGGTAGATACTTCTACCAAGCAAGTTGCTTTCCAGACAAGAAACTTTAGAACCTTTTACTGGGTATTTCTTCGACAGAGAGAGAAAAAAAGAAGTGGAGAAAACTGTTTTCAATAGGTTTAACCAACCCCCACATCTAAGTTTGTTTAATTAGTTTTCCGCAAAACATTGCCGTAAGGACGTGGCGTTAAGAAGGTTCCTTAATTATTAATTTACCACGTTTTACACTTTAATTCAAGAGGATACTTGGCAACAGGGTTTCCCCTCTACTCAATCGGCTTGTGATAATTTTGTGACGTGGAAACTTGCATTTCAATGATTTTCTGTTCCTGGGCGTGTTCTTTGTTCCTTGTTGTTTGCTACATCGTTTTCCTCCTAATATATCAATGCGAACAAACACCAAAGGCATTGTTTGTTTCATCGGTCTATACTACTTAAAACTCCTCCCTGTTTTCTGGTTGGTAAACAAACTGTCAAAGGTGAAAACATTAAGACAAAGATTCCTTGCTAGTCTGGTATCAAGATTCCTTTATTGCAGCAACGTAATCCGATTTACACCCTATCCAAAAAAATAAACTGCACGTCAAGAAACCAACACCAGCTTTATGAGCTTTCTGAAACCCATCGTTCATTGCAGAGGATATTTTTAGTAGCGACGACAAAGTGGGCGTATCACTAATTTCACCAAGGTCACAGGCATGTACCAGATCGACAAAACGAAATAGAAACTATTGTGGTTTATAAGCTATATATAAAAAAACACTATCAGCGACCGATATTCAATATACTGCGAAAAGGCTCATTAACTTGAAGACACGTGTTAAGTCTTAATGAGTGCATTTCGCATGCTGCTGCTTTGCCAAATATATTTTAATTAAAAAATTA
>Ga0126338_10000530_pt1 | contig 20956 bp, 7 predicted proteins | sample OrbCmetagenome_2_FD_92529 | JGI IMG/M metagenome (GOLD analysis project Ga0126338, IMG submission 92529) | Coral microbial communities from Petempiche,Puerto Morelos, Mexico - Orbicella C C metagenome | ecosystem: Host-associated > Invertebrates > Cnidaria > Coral | place: Petempiche,Puerto... | reverse complement strand
TCGCAGCGATAGCGAAAGATGGACGGCCTGCTAAACAGTTAGATTATGAGCTCGATATTTCTAACGCAGGCGAATGATGAAGCTCAAGGCCAAATCAACCATCACCTCATAGAAACTGAGAGCGAATAATCTGATACTTATAGTAGAATTCTGACTAAATTTCCTTCAAAAAGTGACTTTTAATTATTTATTCCTCATGTCAAGGGACTGGCTCTTCTAAATTATATATTTTTTGCCTACACGAAGGGAAAGCAATCAAAGTGATTCCTGGTACATTGGATCCAATTACAGTGGAAACTCCATTTAACGAACCTCTACATTACGAAATCCTCGGTATAAAAAACGATATTCTTCGCCCCAGGAATAGTAAATATATGGTAAAGAACAGCGATATAACAAAACCTCGTTATAGCGAACGTCAGTTGCCATGCCGTCTTTTGGCTAGTCGTTATATCGAGGTTGCACTTTAAAGTATTTGTCATCTTTTTTTCAGTTGTAAGTCATGGTGTGAAGACACCACAACAGCTGAAACTCGGCGAGATTGGAGTGATTGAACTGGGGGTATCCGCTTACCCCCCGCTGAAATACGAATGGCGGAAAGGTGGTCAGCCCATGACTCTCCCCATGGAAGGAAAGTCTGTTGATCTCTACAGTGGCTCTGTAACAATCGCTAGGGTGGAGAGAGGCGACCAAGGAAGCTACTCGTGCACAGTGGTCTGGAAAGCGGGCAGACCCAGAGAAACAGAGGACACTGTCGAAATTCAAGTTCTTGTTGTTGGTAAGTTAAGCTAGACCTTCTCAACATAGCTGTAAGTGAGATTGTACCGGAAGGCGACCTTCAGCCGCGGCCTCCGATTCTTCAGTTTTCTCACTAAAACAGAGGACCCCTAAAGGCTGTTTACAAGGAGGGAGGGTTACCCTAGCAAGCGGGTTAACCTTAGCTGGAGGGCAAAATATAACCCGGGTTTACAAGGAAATTTCACAGGTAGGGTAACCCTACATCCCGCGGGACAACTTAGTGCGCAGTTACACTCAAAGGATCTAGAAACAATTATAAAGTTAACCCGGAGAGGCGGGTTAACCTTACCTGGAGTGTTTACAATGGTAAAAGCTATCCCGCCTGCCAGGGTAACCCTAGGCACGCAGATAGAGTAACCCGCCTACCCGGGTAACCCTAGCTGCCTTGTAAACACGACGAAATAAAAAGAGGAAATGTCTGAGTGCTAGGGTAACCCGCTTGCTAGGGTAACCCTCTCTCCTTGTAAACAGGCCCTAAATCCTTCCGTCAGGCAAGATAACAGAGGGCATTCCTTTCGGGTAATTTCAACGGCCAATCAATGTTACTAACAATCAATGCAGCGTTTCTCCCCAAAGATATCCGAACTTCATTTCAAGATGGCGGATGGACACTAGCCTGAAGGGGGTGTTGCTTCCGAATTCATGGATCGCAACGAAGTTCCTCGGAACGTCTCACAGGATTGGCTGAGAAAATGCTATACGAGCAATAGTAACAATGGACCCTAGGCTTAAAACAATAGAGCTTCGTGCTAACAAGATCCAATGAAATCAGAGGCTCTAAAGAGCGTCATGACAACAAAAATTAATCTGTACCTAACTTAATTTCCAGGAGCAAATGATGCTCAAGGCGACGGTTTCGTTTATTACTTCTGAACGAATGCCACACAACGTCCGTGAAACGTGTTAACTTATTTTATTTTATTTATTTAGCAGTAGGACGGGGGAACGGAAGCTTCACCTGCAGCAAAAAATAATTTATTGAATACTCTAGAGTCATGACATTGGTTTTAATCTAGTGCTTTTTAAATTCCAGTGACTGAATTAAGCGATACTTCAGGATAAGATATAACAATGCGTATCTTAAAGGTATTTGCTAAAGATTCATTTAAACCCTCAGCTATAAAAGAAATTCTGTTTTTTTGAAAGAATTCGTTGTATCGCTAATATGACCTGTAATTACTGAATCGAGGGCTTTACTAATCAAAATAAATTCGAAACGCTAAGCGTCAGTGATCCAAAATGACATCTATGCCGGGCTACAAATAGTACAAAATAACGTATTGTCAAACGCGTAGCAACAATGGTAAAAAGGGTCACCAAATTCGTTTGGCTGGGGCAATTTGGTGGGGCATGCAAACCTTGGTGACCAATAAAAACGAAAGGTCTGATGGCAAAAATGGTTCTTATCCGGAAAGACACTGCTTACTGGGAAAACGTTTGACGTAGTGTCTACAAACAGGAAGTTTCAAGATTGAGCCGTTTTCCTGTTGGTTCTACGAGAACCCTTCGTTTAGAAGGCATTAACGTATCGTACTTGGAGCTTCGAAGCCTTGGTGGCAGCCACTTGTGGCCTTCCTAGACTTATGCAAAGACGATGTAGATTGCAGCTTGAGTTTCTCAAGGCATGGGCCAGCATTTTCACACCAACATCCGTTATTGGGTTGTTGGCCAGGGACAAAACCTTCAGGTTGATTTGCTGAGTAGGCAATGCTTGCAGCAAACTCTTAACACCCTTGTCAGTTACTAGATTGTAGCCAAGGTAGAGTTCTTGTAGGTTGCAAGACTTGTGTGCCAGAGCCTTTTCCACAAACATGATTCCGTCGTCAGTGATCTCGTTGGAACTTGCGAACAAGACCCTTAGATTGCAATCTGCCGTGCAAAGTGATTCGCAGAGATCTTGCATGCCGAAGTCTAGAATTTTGTTCTTCTGAAGGTACAGTCGTTTGACATTACAAACTGGACTTCTGAGAGCCCTGCTCAGGTGGAAAACACCGTTGTGGGTTATTCCATTGGAACTCAAGTCTAAAGTGTGAATTCTGCTGCTTCCGCTGCAAAGGGCTTCACTGAAATATTCCACACCCAGATCGCCGATTCTGTTGTTGCCAAGATGGAGTTCTTCCAAATGGCACCAGTCGTTGAAGAGCAAACACGCAAGGTATCTCGCCCCCTCGCTTGAGATGTCGTTGCCTCTCAGCCCGAGAATCTTTATTCCAAGAAAAGAGTGGCTTGCGCTTATTTCCAGGAACGACAGCATAGCGTCCTCTGTGATACCTGAGCTTGTCAGATTAACTTGGTCCAACTTGCAGGACTCCTCGCAGATGGAGGTGGCCACCTGACGGAACCCGTCGTCTTCCATAGCATTGCTCTCGAAGATGACCCTCTTTACATTGCTCCCAATGGCCTCTTTCAAGCAGTAAAGAATCGCTTGTGTTTCCAGTGGGTCCGTGCCAATTTCTGTGAAGACGATAGGCTTTGACGATATGGAAGAGGTTGCTTCTCTTGCGAAAGGATGGCCCAGTTTAGTCCCGTTTTCGAAGAGGCATTTGCAGAGAAAAATGATTGCTTGGTTATCGATCACTGGTTCGTGGACAAAGCTGTTCACTTTGATAGCTTCAGTTAAGTGCTGCATCAAGCACACAAAAAGGCCCCTGCCTTCCTTTCCATCTTTACATAACCCAGCCACGAATTGCAAAGTAGCGCAGTGATTCTCGTTGGCTTTTTCCAGAAAATCCCGCAAATCGCCTATAGAGGAAGACTGAACAATTCTTCTGGCGGCAAGATACTCTTGGACTGAAAGGCAACTGAAGCAATATACGTCCGCTTGTCTGAGTAGATTGCCTCGTGAGCGACATAAAAGGCCAGCTTCCTCAAGAAAGTCAGCCTCGAATGCACTAAGTTCAACATGGGAGAGATCCTCTTTTCTAAAGACATACCTTTCGTTCATTATTCCTTCAAAAGCGAGACACGAGAGCTTTTCGAAGACTTCTAGAGAGTTCTTTGAGAAAATAACGTGATCCGATGGGAATGTCTTGTGTTCACTTTGGTCGGATTCTGCGTTTGTTGCTGTGTCAATTGATCTCCCGAAGATTTCTGTTGTCGAGGAGGGTAACTCGAGAGATTGGACTTCTTGTGACGTTCTCGTTGAGGCCACGAAGTCTAAGTACAAACAAAGTAGATGGCAGTTTTCAGGTAAACGGCAAAGAACTTGAAGATTCGGTTCGCTGGAAATGCGATTTCTCACTGTGGCGATAAGCTCTTTATTGTGCTGGAAAAACTCTTGGATGTAGATCTTGAGCTCCTCTGGCTTAAAGCAACCAAGCTCTACATACCGGTCAAATGCCACCATTTCTACTATCTCCGATAGCAAGGGTGTTGGTCGCGAGGTGACAATGATAGTTGATTCCGGTAAAAGTTCTCCGGAAAGAAGCTTTAAGACGATAGAAGACACGGTCATTTTCTCTTCATTTCCTCCCGTGCAGGTGTGCTGTACGAACGACTTTACAGTCCACTCGTTGAGGCCATCAAAAACAAGGAGGACCTCTTCTGGATTTGACGCAATCTTCCGGTACACAATGTCCCCCAGTCTCGAACAAAAAGCCGAGTGATTAAGAAAGTCTTGCAAAGTAATGAGATTATCGATAAAAGCGAGTTCTTTGAAATTGAAAATGAAAACAAAATTAAGATTGCAAAATCCGCTTTCTGCAGTATTGAATTGCTCCACAAGCTGCAATGTGAGCTCCGTTTTTCCAATTCCCGCTGCCCCGGTTACAAGGATTCTCTTCGGTGTCGCCGAGTCTCTATTCGGTTTTAACAAGTCCTCAAGCGAACGAACTGGGATTTTTTTAGTTCTGCTGTAAGTTCTGAATAATTCTTGCTTGTGTTTCTGTTTCTTAACTCCTCTATATTTCAGTTTCTGCTGAGAGATGAATAAATTACAAGGGATACTGTGCACTGTTGCATTACTAGACTTCATCAGTGGTAGTTGGACTGTTGGCCTCTTTTTATCGCGTATCTTTTCCCTTTGTTTTTCCAAGAACAATTCCTTCTCTATCAGCATATTAGTGGACTCTGTCACGCTATTGTGCCGTAACAAAAGCGTGCAGAAATAATAGTCTGAGATTCGCTCGAAGGCGCTCGTTTCTTGCCAAGTATAGACGAGTTCAGTCAAATTCAGAGTGCCAGAAAATGTCGCAAAGGTCAACAAAGCTATATTAAAGATTGATGATTCGAAAGCTTGATCAGCGTAGCATATAACTGCAGTAGCGAACGAGATTGCGTCGAAAGGTAGATATTCCCTCTCCGTGGGTAAGACAATTGAGTGCGCGAGGCAGTTGTAAACAATAAAGATCACGGCACACATCAACCTCAGGCCGAGTTGAATAGAGTGAGCTTTAAACACAGCAGTCGAACCCTTCAACTCGGCTAGAATTTTGCCACGCTGTTTTGTCGTCCTAAGCTTGAGCCACGAATTAAATCGATCGGAGACAAAGGACATGTAGAAATGGACGATTATTAGATTCAGTAAAACGAAAATTACAAACATTCCCTGCGAAACGCCGCTGTATTTGTTCGTGTAGTCTTGGAAGAACTGAAATGTAAGGTCCTCTCGTTCGCTCACAGCGCTATCGACATCTCCATCCTTTACTCCACAACGAAATTCAGAACTAAAATGATCTTGCTCCCGCTGCCACAAGATCGCCTGCAACGTGGGTATCACAAGAAGCGCGGCTGTCAAAATTCCGCGTTGAAATTTTCCTAAGCGAGTTAGGCTTGGCGACTCGAAGGTTTTTGGCAGAGGAATCCTTAGATCCTTGAAAATCTCCATTTTGTCGACCAAAACCACTAGCTTGGCTGTCCATAGCTGCTCAAACGCTTTCGAACTGAGGACATTTCGTTATCGATGGTCGAATCGAATGGATGAACAATCTGCCTGTGCCGATCCCCATGATTACGGTAGTGGCGCTGTATTGAAGACACCCGCGTAAATATTTATGCCCGATGAGAGCAGGTGAAAACAGATCTAAAATGAAGTTTGTCACACCACCTGTTAAATGCTAGTTTGATGTCGGCGAACAATGGCAATGTAATATCTTGATGCTCCGCAAAAAATATTCACAAGTAATCGATCACTTTGTCCTTGCGTGACTGATGACACGTCACTGCTCTGGTATGCAACTTATAGACAATTTGGCATCAGTCACGTGAAGTGCGAGCACAAAATACAAAAGCTGTGCTTTCAAAATGGTTCCCTGCGCGTTTGTCCCTCAAGAACGGCTGGAAAAAGAGAGAAATCAATTCATTCATTTCAATCTGAAGCCTAGGAGAGAAAAGCTGGGAATTAGGTTTACAATTATTCGTCATGCAAGAATTGTTGCGTGACTGTTTCTGTCGAAATTATTATTTTTTTCTTTTTTTGATAAAGTGCTTTGAAATAACTACAAAAAGTGAATCCTTGCAGTTATAAAACTCGATATACCGAAATATAGTAATATGGGACTGATACGGCACAAAGGAACATATACGATAAATCACTTTTGAACTAGATATCGGAAAAGATCACATGACCTCGTCGGGCTATTTTCGGCATCGCGTCGTTCAAGACGACAAAACAGAGCATGGTTGTCATGGAATTATGGAAATGGCGGTCGCAAAACAGCCTGAAAGCAACGATCATATTTAATTTCCAAGTGAACGAATAGCTGTACTACCAATCCAGATGAACCGGATAAAAAGTCAAACGTAATGTGGCAGTTTACGAGCGAAATAAGGATTCGTATGGACCTGTTATGGAGAGGTTTTGCCGTGTTAGTTGTTTTGTTTGCGGCGAAATTGGACGCAACCAGTTCAAGCTCTGTTCTTAGTTCAGGCTTCGCTTCAAGTGTGTTGCCAAGTATATCGTCGAGTACGCTGTTCACAAGAATCCAAAGTATATCATCTAGGACAAATGGTGGTGTTTCGACAGCAGAATTATCATCAACATATGGTAAGATTCGTTATCCATTTTACGCTTTTATTGCAAATTAGCCAATATAAGCTTAGATGCTTTATTATTTTACGAGTACACGAATACTATAAACGTTCCTGAACCACATTTGCCTGTTCATATTTGTAGTTACTGTTTTAATATTTTATATCTAAGTTAGGTCAGTGCTTCATTCGTGAAATATAGGCCTATGTCATTCCTGTTTGGTTGTCATCGCTTTCTCGGACGTGACATCGCGAACGGAAAGAACCACGTTGATTTGCAAATGTTATTTGCCAGAAAGCTATGACCTCCCATGCGTATATTTTTAATTGCAACGCGTGGAGCACCTTGGCAGAATAGATCGCTATCTAATGGTTTCAAGCTTTCTACTTATAAAAGCTCAATACGAGACAGTCCAGCCAGACGGATCACGCATAACTTGATTCTGTGAGCTATATAAGCTCGTTAGAGTTCGGTACTACCAATTGAAATTTTATTTGCTTTAGATTTTTTAGCCGCTTTATAATTAACCCTAAAATCATGGAATTTCAAAAATCTGTGTAGCTAAGAGCTACAAAAGATAAATTAAAACAACCTGAAAATCTGAAGATCAAGTTTGCACTTTATAGCTTCTAAAGATATTTGTTAGTATCTTAAGCTGTACGGAAATTCAAATTCAAATTTCTTTGTTTTCGTAAGTCATTCAACAGCACAAGGTTTCAATTCTAGATGATTCTTCAGTTGCGTAATGATCCTGATATACATAAGTATTTAAGGTCAAATAGACAGATTCTAGAGTTTGCCAACTTTTTAATGAACTTCTGGAATACTGTTATATTAAAGTTGCTATGCCAAAAATTTGAAATCTTCACATTGTCCTCATATTGTTTTGAAGTGTTGGGAAACAATTGAGAACTAATTGCTGCAGTAGTCCCGAAGGATTTTCAATAAATGAAGTGATAATTGCGTTTAAAAATTTCCATTTCATGTTTTCTTTCTGAAATATGTGTCAGTTGTTTGAGCGAAGCTACTAATAACATATGTTCAATGTTAACTAATTCACCATGCAGAATACACGTAACTTCAACTTTGAGACTGAAATGGAAAATTTATAAAGAGTTGGGTTTTTTTAAATTATGCAGAACAGAAAAAATAAACCCAGGTCTGATTGCCTAGGGCAAGTAAATTGTGCTCTTGAGCAAGTGAAAAGAGAAGTTCTGTGGCCTGATGGGCAAGTGAAATTAACATCAGTAGTGTTGTGAATCTGTCTGAATGAAAATGTTAGCTTGATAAATGATAATTTCCAGTCAGAAGCTATTTCGGAACTTAAGACTGGAGGATTAGTAACTATTGAGTTGAAAGCATGGATTAGTTAGCATTCATCCAGGCATACTTTGTTCACTTTTGTCCTCTGATTGCCATACTCGCTGCCACGTCGGCTAGTAACATTTAAGTGGGGGCAAGTGAAAACTGAAAATTACTGGCCCACTGGGCAAGTGGATTTCAAAGTTTTTTTTGCTGCCTAGTTGTGATGATAGTCTTTAAGTTTGTATGATCCTGATGCAGGTCTAATTGCTGTTAAGTTTTGAACACAAGAAAGTGAAACGTAATACACAGTTTTAAGAGCATTTCAGATAACTGACATGTTTCATCAGAAGCTTTATGAAAGTTCCTTATGTAAATCGGACATTTGCTTGAAGTACAGCTCCAGTGCTGAGCATTTAATGTGTTGCAATTTGCAGTTGATGTGGCAAATTATGATGCAGTTTACATTTTCCACACATTTGCCTGATGAGTTAAAAAGCAATCAATGTTTTGTAAGATATGTTCAGAACCCATGGTTAATTTTATATTGCTTCTTGCATGTTAAATCTAAGTCATGCATGTAAGGTGTAAAAAAAAAAAAACCAAGGCCATGTAGACAAATTATAGCTATCACCCCACCACCCCCCCTCTCCCCCACCTCTTTCCCTGGTTATTTGCAGGACAGTTGAGCAATGTGGGAAATGATTTCTAAACTCCTGTCAATGTTCTCAATTCTGCTCCATTGGTGTTAAATAACACTGCAATTTACGCTGTGCATGACTTTGGGTTCCTGACTTGTTAATTATGATGACACATTGTCCAGTAAACTGCACAAGTAATACTCCAACTTCCGCTCTGTAATTCTTTTCGATCTTGATCATGTAGTTGCTAGTTACGTTGTACATTTTGTACTTGCAATGAACAAAAGAAAGTAGAAGTTTCCCATTTGACATGTTATTGAATTTTGATTATTAATAAGAGACTTTATAGATTTGCATGTTATATGTCATTTCGGTCCAGCTTAATGAATGCTTGCCTTATTGATAATCACACCTGAATTTCTTGTCCATGCATGTACAAAACCTGTGTATACAAGAACACATACATGTATGCACACTGATCTTGTTGTGCACACTGTTCATATACATACATGTACATTATACATGCAAGATTCAATCAGATGTTTGTCACGGGAGACCATTGTGGGGACCACATTGACATATATGAGAGCTGCCATTAAGGGCCGTAACCCATAACACCTGTCATGGCTGAGTATGCTTCATTTTCCCTTGATTGTATGGGTGAAATTGCCTGTTGTTGATAGAATTTACTCACAAAGTAACAAATTTACTATGGGTGTGGAGAACAAGGCTACAGGTCACTCAAACGTTAATGACAGTGCTGTATATGGCTGTAGTGACTGATTCTCCTACGTGTACATGTATGGATTTATGACGTCTGATATACCACCATTTGTAATGATAAGGCAGCCCATATTAAGTGGGTGTCCATAAAGCAGGATTTTTCAGTAACAGTAAACACCGTCAACAGTGTCTTAAACTGACATTTTTTTAAAATTTTTAATTTCACAGCAAATAATGCCACTTCACCTGTGGAACTGGCTAGTGATGCCACTTCAAGTTTGCTGTCCAGCAACAGCATTACAAAAACAGAGACTTCAGCTTTGTCCATTTCAGGAACAAGGACGTTCAATAGTCAAGGAACAACAGTTTCTTTAATAAGTTCCCAAAATGTTGGTGTTAGTCAAACTAGCACTGATGTTGTCTTGAGTACTGTTAGTTCAAATCATTCTATAAATACTTCATCAGTATCTTCCTCATTTCTTAATCTAAAAAGTTCAAGCGCTTTTATATTAAGTAACACGAGGACATCAGCTTCCTCATCTCAACAACTGCAAACATCTGACATGTCTCCTTCATTGCAGCAGGGTAGTACATCAACATCCATGTCATATCTGACCTCTGTTGTTTCTTCAGCAGCGAACCTATCAAATGTTGTTAGCGCTACAAGAACGTTGTTGTCGACACACTCATCATCTGCAATAGGAAAATCAATTTCTAGTCAAAGCCAGCCGTCTCACACATTGACTGTTAATGGTTCTTCAACAGAATTGCCCAGTCCATCAATAGCAGGATCATCGTCTCCTCAACTGGTGAACTCTCTTATGGTTTCATCAAGTTCAATTGCCATAGCAACAAACAGAACATTGGCAACAAGTCCCTTAACTAGTAACATGTTAACTAATGCTTCAAAAACTGCCACTGAAAGCTTTTCAACTCGTACAATCTTAGCAAGTACAACTGCAAAATCTGTCACAGAAAGTGAAATGTTTAGTGCAGGTGATTCTGTTGCATTGACTTTGAATTCCAGTGCTCAGACAGTCAATGCTACTGTAATGCCAACAACTGTCTTACCTATAAAGACGACAATATCTGCCACACATACTGGTGATTCTACACTTCTATCAGCGTTGCAAAGCAGTAGCTCTACTGTGAATTTTGCCGGCCAATCTTCGTCATTTTCAAGCTCAATGGGACTCGTCAGCCAAACAAGATCTGTTACCAACTCATCAGCTGTCTCACCTTCAAGTGTTCCAAGTCTTAATGAAACTGCAGTGAAAACATCTGGCTTGTTGCCATCTGCTACTGTTCCTTCACAAACTTCATCAGCACCTAATTTAAGTTCAGTTGGTGTAGGACTTGAATCCTCCGTAACTACAGCTGTAGGTGAAGGATCAAGTGTCATGGTCTCCCAAAATACCACAATTCAATCAACATCAGCCACAGTGTCAAGTATTGGAGTTTTGTCTCCCATAGCAACAACCTCAGGGAAAGAATCAACCCTAGTGTCAAGTGCGTTAGCAGTATCATCAAGTCAGCTGGTATTACCAGTGGCTTCTTCAAGCTCAGTAACAGAAGGAATCATATCACCCACGCCAACAGCTATGGGCGAAAGTCCAAGCTCAGCACCATCTGTGGCATCATCAAGATTGTTGTTCTCAAGATCTAGTCGATCAAGCTTGACTGGTGGATTCACTCTCACATTGGAAACAGTAATGCCCTCCAGGTCATCTGTAGAAACAGTGACATCTGCAGCGGCATCTGTCACTCCAAGCAAGACATCTACAGATGAAGGGTTTATAGTTACTTCTTATTCTACTCCTTGTTACATCTATTATGTGGTGGAAAAGACTGTTTTTCCTGTGGCAACTGCTAATCACAGTGCAGCTTTATCAACATCAACCACCCCTAAGATAACGTTAGACATTGCAAGTGCTTCCAGAATGCAGTCAGGATTGCCTTCAGTGACATTAACACATACCATTTCCATGCCAACCCAAGCTAGTGAAACACAGAGCCAGGTGGTTGGTTCAGCTGTTGCACTAACATCCTCAACCGGCGTGGTGGGAGTCTCGGCAGACAGTAGCTTGATCACACCCCCATCAACATTGAAACGCGAGTCAAGTAAAGTATCTCTTTTGTCATCTGAAGCAGTCACAAAGGCGATGGTTACAGCCACGAGTACAGTTGTACAGACAGGCAGTCTGAGTGTAGCATCTGTGATGTCGTCTATGTCCAGTAGTATCGTAGGCAACAGAAGGAATACCAGTGATGTCAGTACATTTCAAACAGGCATACTTTCAACTAAAGTGCAATCTACACCATCACTGTCTGGTACATTAGCCATTCCTCGTGTCACCTCCTCAGTGTTGGAATTGCAGAGTACATCCCTGACAAGCAAGGCTTCGGTCTCTAGTACAATGACTTTGTCTGATAGCTTCACCCCAATAGTTGGCAGTGCTAGTATTTCAAAGATGCAGAATGTGACCACACCTTCTATCACTGCTACTGCGTCATCAATTATTACACAAGCCACCACTAAACATGAGAGTCTTCAATCCACTCCTAGAAGTTCTTCTGTTATGTCTAGAAGCTCAGCTGAGTCGACGGCATTTGTCTCCACTCTTGCCGAATCGCTTCCTTCTCAAAGTGTCAGTTCTACTGAGGCTGTTAGCTCAGTCTCGCTAGTCATCTCCAGTGATAGCAAACCAGTAACCACACAATCCCCTAGTGGATCTATTTTGCCAACAAAGAGTGCAAGTATCGTCCAAACCAGCGCTTCATCTGAGACACTAACAATAATCCTTTCTGGAACTTCAAGTGAAAGTCATGTTGTGACAAGTTCATCACAATTTACAAATGCTTTGGAATCTTCCGATGTGTCAATGATGAATAGCACAAGAATCTCTTTGATGTCATCTGCGACCACGAGTAGAAATCTTTCTTTTGCTGCTGACAAAACTGTGACAAGTAGTATTTCCTCTCCTTCTGTATTACTGAGCTCAATGACAACAGTAAGTCAAGACAGAACTTTTACAGCGGTGTCTTCACAAGTGAGTTTGGGTGGTACTGAAACAACCAAAGCTAGCGCCTCAGTTGAAAGTGTTATTCATTCACAGAACTCTTCTGTTGTCCAGTCCAATACGATGGCACTAGTGGATTCGTCCGCTTCTAGTGCGGAGAAAGTCTCATCCACAAGCATTCAGGCATCACCGAGTGCTAGTCTAGCAATGTTGACACCATCAACAGTAGTATCCAAAGGGAGTGTTGTGAGTTCTCAGAATGGAAGCCCAACTAGCACCAGAACCCAAGTTGCTGAGTTAAGTTCATTTTCACAAGCAGAGAACAAAACGTCTGCTTCCAGCGCACAGTCGTTCTCATCTTCCAGTATCCATATGCCGTCTAGTGTGAGTACTAGCGTTGGAGAACCTCACTCATCAATGGTACTGTCTTTGTCTGTAACACCATCTCAAACAGGTGTGGGTAGTGCTCAAGCTAGCAGCAGTATTCACGTTGCTCTGTCAAGTTCATTTTCACAGGCAGACAGTAGATCGTCTGCTGTGGGAAACCTATCATCATCTCCGTCTTCAATGGTGGCCTCGTCATCCGGATCATTACCTAGTAAAAGGCGCCGAAAGAAACGAGCAGTTGGTGATACAAACAGCACAACTTCAGTTGTTCATTCTTCAACACTTGCCTTGCTAACAAGTTTATCTTTTTCAATGCCGCAGGGAAACTCCACTTCAATTGTTGTGCGTCCTTCAGGTTTACTGAGCACCAGCTCTGCTTCAGAACCAATGCTCACTGTTGATACCACGGGTGTTTCATCGGCAGTTGTTATGGCAACAGGGAGCGCAACAAGCAGTTTTCATTTATTACCGTCGCAACAAGCTAACGTCACAAGGAGTCATACTGGTTCTGTTGCACAAAGCCCATCATCAGCTACCTTACATGTGGACCTAACGCCTGGTGGAACTCGTACGCAGTCTCATAGTGTGCTTATGTCATCTTCAGGCAAGGAAAGCTCCGTATTACAAGCGTCAGAAGCTGTTAAAAGCACGACTGCCCATGTTAATTTGTCTGAAACAAATGTTGTGGGTACAATGACGCCATCACCAACTAGTGTTGTGCTCAGCACCAAGGTTACATCACCTTCTTCATTATCACGTGGCATAGTGACGTCCTCTGTGGCGTTGGGTAACAGTACTTCAACTTTACCTCAGTCAGTTGTAAGTGAGTCATCAAGGGTACAAAGCTCTTCAGTGGCTGTTGTAATCTCGTCTTCGTTTGTGGATAATGGGACTTTACCTTCAACATCCTCCTCGGACCTGGAACCATCCGCATCGGCAGTGCTTGGAAATAGCACTTCAACTTTACCTCATGCAGTTTCAAGTGTGCCGTCAAGTGTAAAGAGCCCCTCTTCAGATGTGGTCGTGTCATTCACATTTGTTGATAATAGAAAGTCACCTTCAACATCTTCCCAAGATTTGATGTCATCGTCTGCTATTTTGAGTGACAGTGCTTCAAGTTTGGCTCAATCCACCACAAGCATGAACCAGGCATCTACATTGATAAGAAGTGCAAGTGTAACAGCATCCACCTCACGTCGTTTACCAGATATGAGTTCCTCTTTTGTGGTTGTCGTTCCTTCTCCATCTTCAGTCTCGTCAAGTGTCAATCAGCCACCTGGTGAATCAAGCATATCTGTTCTTTCTTCATCTCCACAACAAACTAACATTAGAAGTGTTACTTCTTCATCAACCGTTAGTAGCTCTCCTTTAGCAAGTATTTCTGTGGTGTCAACTACTCTGCATGGCTCCAGTGAGATCACAAGTTCACCAAGTCCTTCATCGTCGGCCCCATTGTCAAGCCCAACCACCGATCAATCGAGTCAGGCAGTTTCAAGTTCTGTACTAACTCGACCATCACCCTCAGCCGTACAAACCAGCGAGGTACAACAGACTGCAGTCAGTTCATCTGTGGAAGTGTCTTCAAGCTCTCGTGTTTATCGACCTCCTCTAGTGACCATCTCAAGTCTCGGAATCTGCTATGTTGTGTACACCACCAGGATTGTGCAGCCCAGTTTGGTATCCACACCTCCGGTCAACATGTCTTCTACAGCTTCCATTATCGTGTCATCCACAGTTTCAGTTAACGCATCATCGACGACTTTAGTTAACGCGAGCTCCACACGTGTATTGTCAATTGTAACGCAGTCATTGAATACCACTGTCATTCAAGTGTCACCATCGGCAGCACTGAATACCAGCTCAGTAGTTGTACAGCCTACCCTTGACGTTAATACCACACGGTCACAGTTTTCCCAAGTTTTGTCTACTGCATTGCAGGTAAATGTCACGGTAAAGCCAAGTGCGAGCTCTTCCATTGTCATAATCAGCTCAACTATACCTGTGGTTAACTCGACCACTTCGCGTCCAGTTATGGTATCATCGACACTTATAGTCAGGTCAACTGAAATGACTGAAAGTCAAAGCCTAAGTGTTTCCTCATCAAGGATTCAAAAGTCATTTAGCAGCATTGCGGTCACTGCAGTGCCTAGTGTGAAAGACACATCTTTATCTACGTCCGCTCGTGTGCCGTCTACGCAAATACCCACTAGTCAAGTGATTTCGCCAACAGCAACAGTTTCCAAAGAGGTATCAAGTTCTGTGACTGTCCCTCCAACCCAACCTCCAGATCCTTCTCTATTAATAGAAGCAATCTTTAAAGTGCCTACAGATACAGATATCCAGTCGGAGAAATTTAAAGCAGACCTGGAAGAAAGGCTCGCAAATGCTTATCGCTTTGCCCAGTTGTCTCGTAGAAGGAGGAAGAGAGCGACACCAAAAATCAATGCAACTGTGAGTACTACAGTGTTTTTATTTGGGGTTGTTCCTTTTCGCAGGTTACAGATTCCTTCGTGTGAAGCTGCTACTTAGCTATCACTATTAACAGCAGTAATATTTTGATTCCAAAAAACACCAGTGGTGTTTATGGTAAATTACCCTGTCAAAGCTCCTCAAGAATTTGTTTTCTGTGCTAATTGTATCAATGATTAATTCCATTGCTCCCACAATTAGTTCCATTGCGGCCCTTCTTAAAGGTCAAAGTCATACAATTTGAGACGATTCTGTTTTGAGCTAACTGCTTTCAAATTAAGTGAAACTTCGCAAGAAGCAGAAATACTTGCAGCTCCTGGTAACAAATCTGCGAATGATATTGACTCCTCAAGCACGAGCCTTGATATAAAGTGTTGAAATCGAATGTAAGCTGTTGTTCACGAACAACACGAGCTTGTTTGGTCGTTCATAACGTTTTACCTTCTCCCAACAGATTGACACCATAAAGCTTTTAAACAATGAAGGAGACGTAAATGTGACATTTTTTATCACGCAAGATGGTCAACGCGTGCCAGCCCCCGAAGCTGCTCAAAACTACCAGAAGTTATCCAAAGCCCAGCTGGGATCGCTCATAAATTTAGAAGTAAGTGTGTCAATTTTGGAAATACCTCCTGTAATTCGTCGGAAATATTGTCTTCTTTTGGACAGACTGCAAAAATGGGAAATGGTTTTAATGTGCTGTTGTTAAAACTAGTCGCTTGAAACACATGAAACATGAAACCAATTTTCTGATGTATTTTGTTAGGTTGTCAGCTTACCAGAAGCACTGGTTGTGCCAACAACCCCACCGCTTCCAGCAAATGTACTGGTGTCCTTGCTAATCCGGGACTCGGCCAGTAACAACGTCTCCATTGCAGAAAATAAGAAGAGACTGGAAGACAATCTGGCTGCGTATTACAAGGACCAGAAGCAGCTTACAGCCACAGTAACAGCCAGTGTAAGTCTTGTATGATCTTAGACCACACCCGAGTTCGCAATTAGCCAGACAGAAGCCTTTTCTTCTATCCTAATTTCCTTCGATATCAAGACACTGACCTGATCTTATCATTCTTTAGAAACGTAGTCCTGTTTTGTTTGTTTTAATACTGATCAGAGTGCATTGCCAATTTTAGATCAATACCATCCTTCATGAACCGAACGAAATTGTGTACCTGGAGTTTTATATCTCCGTTGGCGACCAGGCAGTAAACGCGAGCGATGTCGTGGAAACGTTCAAAGTTCCCAACCTCAACCTGCTCACTGCAGAGCTTAAAGTTCAGGTAGAATTCACATTGGATAGTGCAGTGATTATATGTAGTATGGTACTTTCTTTGCCCCCAAGCACGTTGAGAGAGAATGTGATGTTTTACTTAGCGTTTTGAGTGCTCGTTTTTAAGTGTTAACGGAAACTACAAAAACGAATAGAGTGGTGGAACTCGAGACCTTCCGAGTTATCCTTCGGTTGTGACAAAAGAAGCAAACCTTGCGTGACTGGATTTCAGCTTGATTCTCGTCTCGTTCTTTCGACAGGTTTTAGTCCAGGTTTATATCCCAGACTCCCTAACGGCCTCGGAAGCTGATAACGTCATCATAGGGATCAGTGTACCAGAAAATCAGGATCTAACTAACGCCACGTTCAGAAGCGACTTAGCGGACAAACTTGTCGAGTTGTACCAGAAAGCCAAAGACCAGAGAAACTCACGTAGGAAGAAGCGAAGTGGAAGTACTAGGGTGACTGTAAGTTTACATACATACATACATACATACATACATACATACATACATACATTTTATTTGTTATCAAATTAAAATTACAATTATAACATGCCCGCGGATAGCTGAGCTAATCTAGGCGGGTCATGTTAAGTTTAACGGTATTTTGTCATCAGTAAAGGCATAATGACTTGACCTCTTGCCAAAGAGTTCAAAGTACAGTCGCCTGATATCAATTCTTTTTTCTCGCCAGATTGAGGACATTGTCAGAAAAACAGACTCTAGCGTGTCGGAGGCTGACGTTACCTTCTTCGTGTATGATGCAGGAAAAGTGGCGAATGCCAGTTATGTGGTATCGATTATGAATCGACTCAGCACCAGTGAAATGACCACAGTTACCAGTCCTTACGCGGTAAGATTTACTCTATAGTCAGCTACAGTCAAATCTCTACTATGGGCCAATAGGTTATGTTCCCGACCATGCACATCAACGGCTAAAGAACTACATGTTTTCAAAGAATTAAGGTTCTCTTAAGGCCAAGAAGTTAGAAAACGTTTTCAAACAATAAAGAGAAAGAAGTAACGCGACGAATGGCGTATCCTGAAAAAATTAGAAGTTCTTTTGTAATCCTTTTCAATCCTCTTAACCATCGTTATTCCGATTTTTTACTTTGTTACCTCTTTGGTGTTTTGCTATCTTTGTAAAAAACTATTTTTCTATTTCGCTGGAATTCGATGTAATTTTGCATATCAAATGACATTTTGTATACGAAAGTTGACTCGCTCTAGTCAACCTTGCAGTTTCGATGCAGAAATGTAATTACGACTTTATATTTTTGTCCGAACTGTAAATCTAATCTAAGGCACCTATTTTGCAGGTTCTTTCCGCGCCAAGACAAGCATTCGTGCCAACAGTTCCGACAGAATTGACGCCAACTGTTGCTGCAACGCCGATCAAGTGGTGGATTATTCCAGCGGTTATCGGCCCGATCATACTCATCATCGTTATCATATTGCTGATTTGGTGGCGATGGAAGAAAGGTGCTCCGAAATCTAAGGTCGAGCCAGACACGATTAGAATGTTGGAAACTAACAAGAGAAAGGTAAGTGCACAAACCTTCAACACACGCCTCGCAACAGATTTATTTACAACGAATATGACTACGAAGATGACGTTTCATCATTACAGAGATGCTATATTGACAATCAATTTACGTCACCATGTTAATTGAACTTGCAGTCATTTTGCAGAGACTTGCCACCCCCCACCCCCCAGCACCAAAAAGAACATTCGTTTCAAGAATACACGTTGAATAGGTCATTTCCGAATTACCTTTAGCCTCTTTCTTAAAGCGAGTCTTGGTGCCCATCCTTTCATATGAAAATGAGATTTCATTCAGTTGCAAATGAAACTCATTTTTATATGAATGGTTGTGCACCAGGCCTCGGTTTGATAGAGAGGCCTAAGGCAACTCGGAAGTGGGCTAATGTAATACGTTGGTAAGCAGTTTTTGAGGTTTTTTTCTTGCTTTTCAGCCGGTTCAAGGGTTTGACGTAGCTCGCTACACCGAGCCAGGAGTGTCAGGTACGAAGACAACAGCTTTCATGTCCAGATCCCCTCCCTCCGTTAATGATGATGAAGAAGCAGCTCCTTTACCAGTGAAGCGCGAGACATCACTGCGAAGGAAGGTTCAAAAGAGACCAATACAGAAACCTCCCGTCAGAGAACAGAGACAGTAAGTAGAACAGTTGGAATTACATGTAGTATCTGGGTCAAAAATATCCAAAAATAACACTGCAGTGGCTATTTACCATTGGCGGGTGCGAGTCGTGTTATTTGATAAGTTATTCTGTTATCCGTTATTGGCCTCAGAAGCGCTGTTTATCGACCAATCGTTTGCCAGAAGTTTTAAGGAAGTACACGCACAGGCAAATATCACCCGTGAGAGAGCTTAGGTATTTTCAATGTAGTTTCACAGATTTTTTTGGTGATATCAAGAGATAGACTGTGCGCTCTTAGTTGAGAATTCATAGCTACCTAAAGGTTATATCTCGCGGTTCTTAATTCGGATATTGCTTCAAACAAACCATATATTACTGCAGGGCCATATAGGTTGTGTGACTGTGTGATATTCTGGAAAATATTTCCTTTAGTGGCGTCGATTTCTTATTTTTCGTGCCAGGGAAAATCCCGCATACGATGAAGAAGAAGAAGAGGAAGAAGGAGACGAGGACGAAAGCGTGGTATCTGTCACTCCTCCGAGAAGTACAGAGGCGTTAACAAGGGAGAGAATCACTGCAAAACCACCAGCAGCCTCTAGGAAGACTCCTGCCAAGCCACAAAGACCTGTGGAGCCGTCCGAACTTGACAGCGAAGAAGACAGTGAGCTCTCCGAGGGCGAATCCGAGTCTGAACCCGAAAGTGTACCACGACCTGAACAGGTATTGATTAGAAACGAAGTATCTCGGAGAAAAAAAATCAAAGGCACAACACAAAACAGCGTTTTGTAGGCCAAGTGGCTTAGCATACCGTCAAGAAAACTGAAGTTATCAAAATTGCAGCCTCGAAACCATGGTGACCAATCAATGCGAAAGTGACCGTCGTCTCACCTAATCTTAAGATATTAACCTCCTTCTTGTCTGTCTCTTTCAGACTAGACATTCAGCAGCTCAAGTGCCCACTGTTGCTGTTATGAGCGAGGCTAGTGGTCCCCCACGGTACCCCCCTGTGCGGTTCCGCTCATCGGTGCATCCAGCGCCAAGCCTACCCCCCTTAAATGCGAAGCAGACATCTCTCGTTGGAGTGAAAGTAGAGGTAAAGTATTATTATGTTGATACCCCTTTATTGTAACATGAAGTAATACTTTTAGTTTTTCTACTTCATTGTCGTCTTGAGAAATTGTTGAATATATCTTACTAGTTGACGATTTTCCTTTTTCTCATTGCCTTTATGCTTAGTAATATCTTGATGCTTTAAAGAAGATTTAAATATTGCTCTAACTACTAGTACTACGAACTTCACAGAAGTTGCTACCAAGGGCGTGGCCCTATAATATTAAGGCGAAATTCATTGCGAGAAACACTGCAATCTCCTGCTTAGTTTTTTCTTGTGTTAATTTGCTATTTCCATGCGTAGCCACCTTCTGAAGATGACTCAACACGAGGCCGGAGAAAAGGAAAAGCTACAAAGAGAGAGTTGGAGCAGAGAGCGGACCTTGAACGACAGAAGAATAAACAGCGACTGCGTGACAGAAAGCGCAATGCTTCTCACCGCCTAGGTTATCCTGTTCCAGCCGAAAGGAGAGCCTGGCGCAGAGCTCAGCACGATTTTGACGATGTTCTCGAAGAGGAAGATGCTGAGCGAGTGATTACGTGAGTAGATTTATTTGATTCCTTTCTGCCCCCGAGCAATTTTCTTTTGAGTGTCTTACCTGAGTAAGCTCGCTGTGTTTTTGCACTCTGTTGAGGTGCATAGTTATTTTAAAAAGGAAAAAAGCCAGCGCATCGTGCTTAACTAGAAACAAAACTTTTTTCTCTGTTAATCATTTGCAGATCCAAAACCGTGGCCAAAATGAGCTCCCTTCCACTTGCCACCTTTCAGGGAGGGGATGGGGTGGGGGGTCTACAAGTTCTGTTCTCTCTCATTGTGTCTTAACATTACTTTATGGCCCAGTTTAAAGAATGTTATTCTATATAAAGAAACTATTTTCTTTTGTAGAGGGAAGAAGCGAAAGCCCCGAAGAAGGCGTCCTCCAAGCAGCTCCGTGGCTACAGACGAAGAAGGAGTGCCACACCTCAAGAGCTATCGTAAACTCAAGAGTCCAAAAACCGCGTCTTCAACTAGCACACGGGTAGGAACTACGATCATTTCGATAAAAGTAAACTAACCAATAAAAGCCAGGAGTTGTCCCATTCCAGAGTAACCCCTGTTTCCC
>Ga0126338_10000529_pt1 | contig 20962 bp, 13 predicted proteins | sample OrbCmetagenome_2_FD_92529 | JGI IMG/M metagenome (GOLD analysis project Ga0126338, IMG submission 92529) | Coral microbial communities from Petempiche,Puerto Morelos, Mexico - Orbicella C C metagenome | ecosystem: Host-associated > Invertebrates > Cnidaria > Coral | place: Petempiche,Puerto... | reverse complement strand
GGAGGAGGAGATATTTTTTTTTGTTTATTTAAATCCTAGGCGTTCCCCAACCCCCCCCCGCACAGCCACCCCCCCTCCCGCCGGGGGGGGGGGGGGGGGGGGGGGGGGGGGGGGGGGGGGGGGGGGGGGGTGGGGTGAGGTGGATGGAATTCCCCCCTCTTGGTTTTCGTTCTGTTAAGGCAGAGCGAAATAAATTTACATTCATTAGATAGCTCTGAGCTTGCTCTACAATATGATACCATTTTTGTCGGTAATGGCGTCATTTGACCCGCCATCTTGGATCCGCCATCTTTGATTTCACTATTTTTTAAAAAACTCAAGAAATAACGGAAATTAACGCAAAATCAAGACAGAATGCTTATGAAATACACAAATTCATGAATTTCTGCATTTTGATGCAAAAAACTGGAAAAACTACAAAATTATCTCAAAAAAGCTGATTTTTGGTCAAACCTACACGGAATGTGATGGTTGCCAAGGCGACGTCAAAAATGATGGACACAGAATTGACATATCAAATTTCCGCAGAGAATGAAGGAACAGCTACTGAGAGTTTCAGTCATGAAAAAACTTTGAAAAAACCTTACGGTGGTGGTGGTGGTCTGGGAGGGGGTAGGGGGTGGCATCCACCCAAGCCCCCCTTGTACGACCGAGGGTTAAAGACACAAAAGGAAACAAAACTGCCCAGCTTCAGTTAACATAAAGAAAAATGTATCTAAATATATTTTTTAAAACAAACGATAAAATATTGCAAAGATACACTGTATCATGAAAGTCTTGGTCACTAGAATATTCATTTGCAGATAAAAAGTTATCATTCATTCCATTCTTTAGTACGTGTTTGCAAAAGTTTCGATTTTTTTCTTTATTAAAGCTCTCTTCTGAGAGTAATAAACGCATTTTTTGTCGAATTTCGTGCCAAAAATGCCAATATTCAGTTTGCAAGTAATAGTGCTGATTTTTCCAAAAGGTAATTTTCCCAAGGTTTTCCCCTGCAGCGTATTGACAAAAAATTAGGGAACTTAAAAGCAAACCATGACGACGACGGCAACGAGAATGCTATCAAACGAAAGGTTTAATGAGTAGAACAATGACCGTGCACGTGCGTTATAAATCTTTGTACATTTCTTTGCCGTCCTGTGCAAACTGACCAGGATTGCGTAGTCTGAGGAACGCGAACAACGACGACTAATTTTCGTCTTTCCATTTGGAACTGAACGTTGTCATTGCACATTTAGCCTGAGCACGCTTTCAGGGCGACTGGCGTACTGAACAATTGCGACGGAAATTCGCTAGTAAAACATAAATTCATTTTTGATTACGCGTTGTCCTCATTTTTGTCGCCGTCGCTGCTTAAGCTCCGTGCCAATTTTATTCATTGTGAATGAAATACTTAAAAACACTTAAATTATGTTCCATTGTACATGAATTGTTCATAGATTGCAAATTTCTTTGTTGTTTTCTTGTTCTTAACTGGGACTTTATAATCCATGTGTGTTTTTTTCTTTGTTTCTTCAGGCCGCTCATTTTGGAGAGTGTCGGCGAGAAGTAAAACTTGAAGGCTAAACTACATCTTCCGATTTCAGTTTTATACTTTACCGTGTAAGCAGTTTTCCATTTGTGCAATGGTTTCAAAAACAATTTCCCATTTCAGCATTACCAAATCCCTCAACAAAACGTGTATAGGACTCTACTAACCCTTAAGTGAAGCTTCGTCTTTTTACCGCCTTTTCCGAAAGTTGAGATCGCTCAAGTCTCTCGCACACCGGTATCTACAGTAGAAACTACACAGTAATGTAAGTTTGCAAAATGTATGATGAACTTTAAGTAAAGAAGGTCTTGCAATTATCGATGCAATTAGAAATAACCCCAAAAAATGGATGTGCAAACACGAGCCAAATTATGTGATATTACAGCCAGATGTTACAAATTTGCCATGCGAATGAAATTATTTAGCAACCACAAACGTTTATGTTATCATTTTGCTCTTAATTTACTTATCTCAATAAGGATATTGAAAAAATATAAATGGAAGGACAAGAATATGAACAGTGTCTGAAAAGTTTTGTATGTCAAACCTAGAATACTTTGTGTTATTGTGCAGTAAAAAGTTCCACGTTCGTCAATGACATTCTCTCTAGCAGCTTCTTCAAAAATATACTGATGTGCATCGTATGTGAATGTAGAGATTCAACACTGCCACCGTAGATAGTCGATGATTGTAAATCACTTTTGAAAGCGATACAGAATCAAGATGAAACTCTTGAAAAGGTTTTATTGTCTCGAAAAAGCAAAAAGTCCATGAATTCTAAAAGTGATCAAAATGAAGTTCAAGAAATTAGGAATACCTTTTGCAACCTAAATCATATAGCTTCACGACATACGTGGCCTGTCTTAGATATCACTTTCGTAAAAATCGCGGTTTCTTTGGCTAAAACCGCACGGCTAATTGAGTTTTTTAGGGGCATTTAATAATTGTTAGCAGCATCAGCCGATAAATGGGAAGGGCTTGTTAGGAAGGACTTGATTTTAGCTACCGATGTTAGGTCATATAAACATATTATAAAACTTCATTTGATTAGAAAAAGTATTAACTTGAGTCTTCTACGGATTTCAAATTCAGCTTCAAATACACGCCTGACTGCTTAATTAGGTAATATATAGCAAGATTGCACAGGTCTTATGTAATTGCCCCAAGGAGATTTTAATCAACATTAGATTCGGCAAGAAAGCAAGTTTTGAGAAAATTATACTTTCCTATTTTTCTCCTAACCCTGAGAAAAATCACGCTTTTTCACAACTGTTGAGTTTTCCTGATGTCGAACAATAAAATAAACCCATTCAATGAATTATTTTACTCAAAAGGCTGAAATTATAGTAATGATAATAATAATAATAAAAATTATCTTGATCCCTTGTTATTCTCGCGTGTATTCACTTTCACCACATTGCGCGGCAAACGTCAAAGGAGGGAACAGAGTTAAAAAGAAATTTATGTTGGAAGGCCCTCGACGTGCACAATCTTTTGTTTTGTGCTCATAAACCATGTATGAATTACGTAACTAAGACATTTCTATTGGTTAGTTCCTCGGTCACTTGTAATCAACTATTGTGTTTTGTGTACGTTAACGTATGGTCAAGGCCAAAAAATCGAACAAAAACATTCAACAAAGTACGTACATTGTGGGTTTCATAATCATTTCCACTATTAACTATGACAACAACAACAATTAAAAGAAAAAACAAAAACAAAAAAGCATAAATGTTGTATATACATTGATCGATATATTTTACCTTTTTGTCGGATTTTGGGAGATAATGGCAAAAGTATCACGGTCAATTGACTGATAAGCAACTGTTGTTCTCTTCACACAAGAACTAAAGCCAGTTGAAAAAAACTAGTCTATTGGTCACAGCCTATATGTGCCATCCTTGTGTATCAAAACCTGCAAATAAGACAAAACATCATGATCAATATCATAAGCGACTTCATCACGAGACAAAAGACGGTACACTTCCCCATTCCTACAGTTTCAGCGATACGGTGCTTTTCAAAAAAGCCTTCCATTTCTCACTTTGAGACAACCTTCAAGCAAGTGAGTAAAAACACGAAAAGGGTGAGTTCTCACGTTTGCTTCAAGTACATAAGGATAAAGGTCAATTCGAGTAATCGTATTGTGATTATTATATTAGACGAAAAAAAAAAAAATACAATATTAACATAACGGGTGAATTTTATTTACTAGAAGATAATGATTAGCATTGACACATAAGTGAACAGGAAAAGCAAAGACAACATTCAAGAGACAAATGGAGGATATTGCATGACTGCACGGGGATACGAAGTCGATCTTGAAGGTAGTGGGGGTGGGGTTGCGCAGGGGCTGGGATAGGGTCTAAATCACGTTGCAAGGAAAATAGAAAGGTCTTTCTACAATTCACGGAGCATAAAATATACATATTACGTAACACGAAAGAAAAAAGACATTTTTCATTCGAACTTATATTTAGAAAATCAATGAGAGCATTGCTTTGGTCGCCACCGTTGCCATTTCTCTGCTTTTTATTTCAAAAGCAGCAAAAGAAATATTGCGTTGCACTGAAGACTAATACAGCAAAATCGAACGATTACCTTTCACGATTAAGCATTGTTTATTACGTAATTATACGAGTCCAAAATAATAGAAAACGTAATCAAAATAAGAGCTCACGATGAATTAATTTTCTCGTGATTTTTATTTTACTAAACATTACTTATAAAAATAATGGTTCATGGCTTCTGACGAAATCGCGATTCACGAGAAAAAAAACAATAAACTAAACAAAAAGCAAACAAAAAAAAAATCAATCAAACAAACAAACAAACAAAAAACAAACAAACAAACAACCAGCCACGGAATTACCCTTTACCCCCCTCTATCTTCGGGTGCTGATGGTATTTACTGTCAACACGTGAAGATAAAATGCCTATTTCCAAATGACCACAAACTGGTAATTTATTTATCATAGCTTTTACACCTGTACAATTATATGATGTTTATGATGGGCATGTTTACATTATATGGTGTTTATTATATGAGATGTTTATCGGTATGTTTACAACTTAACTGGTAGAAAAGATTACAGAACAAATATATAAATAATTTGCATACAGATATACAATAAAATAAATAATTAAATGGATAAACAGGCAACAGAATGGTAACATGAAAATAGCAAAATATACCAAATATTACTGAAATTAATTAGTAGAAATTAATAGAGATTGTTGTTGCTGTCGTTGTTGTGGAAACCCAAGATGCGACCGAAATATTAGCTGTCGACGAAATTAATGAAAGAGCCTTGCTATCATAGGACAATGGTATGAAGCCTGGCAAACATCAAAGGGGCAAAGTTGTCAATATTTATTTTGAAGGTCTACGACCGTGCACAATCTTTTGTTTTGCACTCATACACGTGCGTCAATTACGTAACCAAAACGTTTCCATTGGTTAGTTTCTCAGTCAGAAGTAAACAACTATTGCGTTTTGTGCAGGGGACTGTGCACGGTCAAGGCCAAAAAAGCGAACAAAAACAAGCAACAAAATACGTTGTCGGGTTTCATGACAATTCCCGCCTATTAACTATGATCTATTTCAGTACCACATGAAAGGTCTGCTCAATAATGCTCAATATTGAATGATCACACCAAGGTTTCTACTCTAGACGTTAACAGTGAGATTTCCTTGCAAATCCCCATGGGCGAAATCACTGGTAGCAACTAATTTTAACCCTGCGCACAAGTAAGGTTTCCGGTGTAGTGTTCTAGAGTTGAAAAACTTAAGACTTGTTTATCGAGGTATCGAGAATTCCCTTGAGAAGAAACCAAATATATAATTCCATCACAATCCCTTATCCTTCAATTCCTTGAAATAATAAATAACATTTTTAGTCTTGTTTGGCTGAACATAAGGGCCAAAGGTGTTCGAGGTGGCGGAAGTGACATGACAAAATTAGAAGGAACTGGAATTGAAACTATTGACCACAAAAATGCTGCCAAAGCTTGCGATGATTGAAAAACGTTCTCGGAGGCGATTTTTTGGTAGTCGTGTATCCGATGTAAATCTCGATAAATCCACGACAATCCAGCTTCATTTTGGAGAAATATACCACAATTGTGTAACTTAGCAATATCGAAATACAATTCTATCTCATAGTGGTTTTCGTTAACAAAAATGATGTAGACAGAGCTAATAACTGGTTCAAGAAATTCCCCTCTGAACTCAGAACAAAGGTTGCGATGTACTTTTGAGCTAAAATTAGTCTTTAAAAGTCTAATTATAAAACAGTAGATAGATTTTAATGGATGAAATGCTGTCAGAAAAAATAGACATGTTTACGACACTGGAAGCACAATGAATGCTGAATAACTGAAAGGTCATTCCAGATTTCGCAACTCACGAGACATAAATTCCTGTCTTCAGTTATTACTAAATTCCTGACTGCACACTGTTAAAAGTCACGAGATCAAAAAGGTATATGTCGAGACACATCGTCATCTTGAAAGTTATCACAAACAGAGTACGAAGTTCAGACTACGCCTCTCAAACTTAAATTTTATCATTGTCGACTTTCCCGCGAGAGTATTTTTTGGAGCGTGATGTCCAAAAAGTAGACATTCACAAACTTGCGAGTGGGTTTTTCTGATTGGTCTGACAATGCCTCGCTCCACGACAGTTGGAGAAGCGACATCTGTCACCTCATGTGTCTAAGTTTTGTTCTGTTGCAACACGTATCAATCCTTTCCATTGTAAATTCATTCTTTCTGCAGGAGAATTCGAAAACAGGGCTTGAAGACGGCCCTCATTAACGCCCACGGAAACACCCCCAGCAACTCAAGTGACGTGTTCGATCCTGTCATGCGAGGACCAATTAGATTTGAGTATTAAAGCCAGCGGTCTAAATATGCTGTTCTTGATACCTGCTAAATAAAAGGGGGCTTTGCAGAATCGTCAAAGTATTTTAACTGCGACAGAAGCAGCTTATGATCTTAGAAAATCGGGCAAAGGTGTGCAGAGAAACAGCGGGTCCGACCACAAACTCCGAAAAGGTAAGTGTTGACTATATTTTGTAAGTTTAATCTCATTTAATTTTGTTGAAGCCATTTACGACCACAAAATTCCATTTTGTTGCGACTGACAGGGTGACCCAAAAGGAGCGTTAGACTTAATTATTTTCTTTTACGTTAAATCAGTTCATATGAAGTTGTTGTTTGCATAAAAGGGAGATTGTAATAGGAACAGACCAGGAAGTCAAGTAATCAAAGCACATTTATGAGAACATAGAAGATGAAGGAAGGTCAATGTTTTCAGCGGATTTCCAACGTTCCTTATAAGTCATAAAATCTCTCGAAAATTGAGAAACTCAGCTTGCAATTTCTGGAATCTTGTTTCTGCTTTGATGTCGACTTCAATCTTTTAATATATACAATGTACTCAAACCGTAGTAGCTAACTATTTTACAACATTGTATCTACAAGAACAAACTATTGCAATTGCAGACCAGGTTTCTAACGCTTTGCATACCGTATCTGTGTTCCATATTTGCCATCTGGAAACTTCTTCCTCGTCATCAACTGTGAAATGTTTTATTCTATTTTTCCGGATCCGATCTTACTAAGTTATCGGCACCTCGTTCGAAACTTTTTTCTCCCTTGTTATTACATAACCTGGCAATAGGGGGCTTATCGGAGCTCCGGCATGATGCGACATCATACCTCGTTCGAGGACATATCTACCATGGTCGAAAATGACAATTTCCTTTTTCACACCATCGTGTCACCCTTTGCAGAAAAGGTACCTACAGCGGTCCTTTGACTGTGCTATGTTTTCGCCCTTCATTAAATATGTAATTAGCCGTTTGGGTCATTTTAACAACAAAGTGCTGACACAAATTAACACCGCGTAAACATGCTTTCTTAATTTTCTTTAACTATCATTGACTGTTGTAGAGCCGCGATAAATAGAAACCAACACCGTCTTAATTGATCCCTGACGTGTAAATTAGTTTCCTGTGCACAACCAGAGCTCGTTAAACAGACAATTCAAGACAATTACATGAAGAAATAACAATATTGTCCTACATAGGTGCTACCACTTTTCGCGGGAACTAAAACGTCGACCATTCGAGGACCAAGTTGACAGGCAGGAAATTGCTCAAATTGTCACCTGTCTTCGCTATCGCCGGTTGATGATGACGGAAGGGAATCGATTTCAGGCATTCTCATTTCTCACTGTAACCACATAAAATGCCCAAAAATTATCTTGCATTTCATGCCAAATTCCATCACGTCCATTCAAAGAAATACTATTTCATGGTTATGTTGGCTGGTTTCCTTAAGTTGCTTAGGTTATTAAGGCTGCATATCTCTAGGAGTGGATCTAAAAGTGTTACAATGAATTTAATTGCCGTAAGGATGAGGATCTTTTAAGTTTATTTGTCCCTGGGGTTTCCTATATCCTGCGGACCCCAAGGACCTTCCGTCTGTTATGGCGTACGACAGCAAAAAGTATTACAATGAATTTAATTGCTGTAAGGATGAGAAGTTTTTAAGTTTATTTGTCCCTGGGGCTTCCTATATCCTACAGACCCCGAGGACCTTCCGTCTGTTGTGTCTTACAACAGCAAAAAGGAAATCCGTCACTGTTGCACAGGCTATGCTTAGTATTGTAATATATCACGTTTTTTTCCTCCAGCGACATATGCAAAAATTCCACAGATAATTGAGCCGTTCAGTGCAGGTTTCCAAGAAGCGTTGTAACTGTTTTCGCAGAATAAGACAGCAATTGTGAGCTTCACTACCTCTTGCCTTCTTAAAAACCTAAAAGGGATGTAAAACGATTACTTGAAGGGACCATCTCCTCATAGTTAAAGAACCAAGTGCATTTTGACTCAAGAGAGGAAAAAAAAGACAAAAAATAACAGGAAGGGTGTAATTAAAATTAATTGATTCGAAGAGACCCTCCAGTATGTAACAAACTGCAAAAACCAGTTTGAATTTTCATGATAATAGCCCTAATGAGGTCAAGTGTGAAGTGTTGAATTTTCTGAATTCTGTCCGTCAACCTTCAAAGTCTTCAAATGCATTAAGGTCAACGGGTAAAACGAGAACAGTTTTACCACCAGCCGTCAAGACTCTCCGCTGTCAGTGACAGTCTTCTTTGAAGGTTGCAGATGTCCATCAGCTCCCTGTATAAATTTCACATTATAAAAGGAAGGTTAACAAAGGAACTTGTCTTGAAATTGCACTGGAAATTTGAAATTTCCTTTCTGGTCCTTCTGGTGTGGCTAAAAATACTAAGAGGACATGAATATCATCAGGTCTTCGCTTTTTTATAATTGAAACCCTGATGTCTGAAGCGTCCATTCTTGTCATCTAACTTGGCTGGATGTCAAGATACGATCTCTATCGAAGCCTTAACGTTACTTTGTTGAGTAATGTCGGCCGCTTTTTTCCTATTTTAAGCAGCAGCGGATACCACTTTTCTATAAATATACAGTACAAATTCCGCATTTCTCTCACATGTTTCAAAAGCCAAAGCCCTGCTGAATGACAGGCAGTATTTATAGTTACTCAAAGTAATTGACGATGAATGATTTAAATTGTTGCCGACGTAAGTTACAGAAACAGCTTCCAAACCGCAGAGATATGCTGGCTTGATGTGCTCGTAGTCACGTTTTTTTTTCTTCGGACTTGAAGCAACAACAACAACAACAACTTACGCATAATCTCAAATTACTGACAAACAAATATGAAAGTTTTCATCTCACACTAGGATTTTCAAAGTTAAGACCACCTCGAAAAGCACAATAATTCACACAGAAGACAAATAATTGAACGGTTGAATGGCCACACGCTTGGTCGGTCCCCTGGCAAGCAAAATATTATTAACAGAGGACCAGTTATTAGGAAAGGTCACCAAAATATTACACCTTGATGTTTTCATGCGGATGTTATAGTCTAGCGGAAGAAAGGTAAACGCGGCTTCCTAAAATATTATGAATGCTTAATAGTTTCATAATAATAAGTTGGAGATCAAATTTGAATTCCTCATTTGTTGTTCAGCCGAATGAGGAAGTGAATGTCTAAAAAGCTACTCATATAATTGCAAAAAACCATTGTTTCTAAATAAGGAACTACTAGCATTTCAGTATCTTGAGAATTCAACTCTTTTACCAATCCCTCGTCGAAAGAGGCGAAATAAACATCTAAAGCTTAAGGTTTTCTATAGTAAGTTTCCATTCGATTACTTCCGTAAGGCTGTTCAGGAACAATTCACATATTTATCAATTTGTGAACTGCCAACGCGAAGGTTAATGGGGAGGAAACAGATTCCAGCTACATTCCACTGATAAACCTGGAAAATGCTTTTTACACGTAAACAGTGAGCTGCAACAATACATATTGTTCTAACAAGAAATACTGAAGGATACTACGCATACTACTTTTTGTTCTGGTTTGAAGTTTATTCTAAGTGAACAACCCGGTAAGGGAGCGCTGATTATTCTACTGATGCATACGTTTCGTGTTTCTTTGTACATACAGAAGGCATAATTGACACAAGAACATTTCCTTGTGATCAAATTTTTGATGCGTTGTAACTTTTCGTCCAATCATCATCAACAGTCCAAGCTCTCCTCTGGGAGAATAGCGCCATTGTCTTGTGTCCACCAATCTGCTCTGTCTGTCGCAGGGGAGCGACAGCTTCATTCCGAGTGGCAAAACCCATCTTCTTCTGAGTTTTCTTCTTGTTTTCGTTCAATAGCGTTGTCGAAAATGGGGCCAGCATTCATGCTGACGTTCTTCGCCTTGGCTTGTCTTGTGGTCAGCTTCATCAAGGGTGCACCACTTGTTCGATCAGAAGCACTGGCCATTGGAAAAGATTCCAGAACTCATGATCACGAGGTGAAAACAATAGTTAAGTGTAATCCATGAGATTCATCGCTCCGCAGTAAATATTACTCGCAAACTTCCTGAATAAATTTCAATGATCTCATTTCATGGTACAAGATATATAAGATATTTACTTGTTGTCTCCATTCAGCTTTTAAAGAAAGTATTATCGTGTACATTGTTATCTTGACAAGGTCTTGTCTTGAAACAATAGAGCATCAACTTTGGAAGAATCTCCCAGCAGTCAGACAAAAAGTGTATCGACAGATTTGATCCAAAAGACAACACTAGAGAGTAGTCGTGAACTTAATTGAATTCAGACATGCATTATTTTCAAGCCTCGATTTTAATTTTCCTTCCTAGAATCCCAAATTTACGAATTACATCAAGAAGCTCATAAAGGGATGGCGAGTAAAAGAAGTTATGAATAAAGAAGGAGAGAGCCAGCCTAAAGAAGGGCTAAAAACGGAAATCCAAGTAAACGATGCAAAGCGGAAAGGACTCGTAACTAAGGAACGTTTTGTGAGACACGCTGCACGTTGTTATAATTCATGGAGTAGATGCTTCAAAAAATCAAGACGAAAGCAAAAGGAGACTAGAAACCAGAGGACTGAAAACGGAGAAGGTAAATGCATGCCCTCCTCCTGATCAAGTAGATTACCCTTGCACCTCGATAAAATGTTAGTGAAACGTACCTTTGCAAAGAAAGCTGAAATGGATAAATGGCTATATTTTATACCATGTGCTTCATTTTTGGCTCATTGTTTTATTGCTAAATGTCTTTGCTCCGAATTCTCAATTGACTGTATTCCTTAATATTCTCACAGGCTCCTCTACGCAGAATAGTGATTGATGCTGCAAACTTCGACTGCGGCACGGAAACTGCCAAGCACGTGAAAACTGAAAGATACCCACTTCGTTTGAGAAGAAAAAGTTTGACAAGCAATTATCTTTCGTATCTCTTTTATTTTCTTTGCTATTGTTATTTTTTGATATTAAGTCTATAGTCCTACCAAGTTATTTTACAAGGCATCATGCAGACCCTTACGTTTGCCAGTGAAGCCTTCTTCGCTATGTCTGTGGGTTCGAGGTACAACACTGAGTATAAGCAATTTATACTACAACCATTAGGAATCCTCGATTCGAAATTTTAGTTTAAATGCTCAAAATGATAGCTCAACAGCAACCTCTAGTTCAACTCAGTATACACCCTTTCCATAAATGGCTGCCAATGAAAAAATTATTTTGTATGCATTTAAATTAGCTGCACTAAACTCGTTTGTGAGCAAAAATTGTTTTGAATTGTCAACTCAAAAACGAAGTTAGTCAGACTAATTTTAATACTTACAAGAGAATTTATAATTGGCAGCCATTTATGAAAAGGGTCTATATGACTATGCAACCGACGAATACGCAAAAGAGACTCGCACGAAATGTATGGGAAACCAGTAGCTTGTGACTCATACCAGAGTAAATGACAAGCCTTTTATATACATTTTCTGCGCATACCATGCAAGCTCCCTTTGAGCTGAGAAACAAGAACATTAAATGAATTGATGCTTCTATCGTACTGACAATAGATCGCCCAAGGTTGTTGCTCTTGTGATCGTTTTTGCATTTTTGGGTGTCCGAACTAACCCTTTCCTTCCAAACGTTGTTATCAGAATCAAGCTGGACAGCCCTAGTAAAAATTTGGACTTTGTACTCGTCGCCTTCGATGGCATCTGTCTGCCTTTGGCTGAGTTATGACACTAAGTTTCTCAAGAGAGCGAGTAAAAAGATGAACAGATATCCCTTTATAGCCAAGAATTTTCGGTATTCTAAGCACTTGTACAGAATGGTTAAGGCCGATAACACTGACCGGCTAATAACAAACACTTCTAATGTGCAAACGAATGAATTCAAATAACCTTAGTATAATGGAATATGGAGGCAATCACCAATGGCGTAACGGTGGATCATCTGGGCCGCAATGGATGGTCGGTGACTTTTGACTTGCTTTTGAATTCCATAACTATACCTAGTTGTGTAGACGAAGTTTGAGCTAACTAAAAAGCCAAGGAAAAGTTTCTGAATCATTCTTATAGATGAACCGAGGCGAGGAATTCAGTGAAATCTTGACCAACGTCCACCATCCGTTGGTAGCTTCCTCACTAAGTATTGCTCAGTGTTGTATTTTCCTTACGGACTAAAATCGCTATTGATTTTTTTTTCCGCATAGAGACTACTTTGTAAATAAAAGAGTAAAGCAAAACTTAGCCTAGTTCCTCGAATTCGTGTTATAACATAGCTAGTATATCCGTGGGATCTGAATCAATAGCACTACCGTGCATCATGACGCAGTCATAACAACATTTAACAGCGACACTCCGTGCTCCATAAAATCTTCAAATGACCGTGCAAATAGCCGCACTAACTAGACTTTATCCCTATCTCAAAACGAGAAAAAAATCCATGCTCATTACGAAAATGTTTAGCTATGGTGAAGGTCTTTTGTTGGCGATCTTTTGGCCCCACAGTCACCGAACAAACTAAAACGGAGCAGAGAGAGTCGTTTTATATGTAGTACGGACAAAAGTGAATTTGATTTCATCATCGAAAAAAGTTCTGTTTTTGTTCTCGTTTGTTCCCGATCGTTGTGGCTATGTTATGAAGAATTGGATCATGTTTCTAGCTGTGTGTCTTTCGAGTTGTGGATCAATACACTCTGGAGTTGGAATAGCACTTAAGAAGGTAGACTGAGCAGCTCATGGCTGTATCTCGAGCAGTTCTTACGCTTCTCTCTTGCTCTCCAAAACTCCCGTGTGGATCCATAACTCGATAGAAGCTCGCTAAGCTGAAGCAATTGTTATTTTTTGATGAGAGAGTTGCCATGTGCCATTGATGAAATCCCCGAATCGATAGTACATCAGAACGTGCTATATCAAGCTGCTCATGCACTTCTGTTCACTGCAGCAGTCACTTCAGTTCCTTTCAATATCGTTTTGTATCATACATTTTACATGTTAAACTTACTTATTCAACATTTATACCTTCTAAGATGGTAAAAGTAGAATTTAGGAACCACGGCTTGGGCATTGGCCTAACCGATATCAAGCTTTACAATTTATGTACGATGAAAGTTATATATATTGTCATGTAATTTACAATGTAAATAATAATTATTAAACAAAACAAAACACTTAAATTGTAACTCTAGCAATTCCGTTACAGGCTTTTGCTACGAAAAACTTCAATTCCAGTTGCTAAAGTAAAAATAAAAGTTGCCTATAAAATGATCTATTATTCACAGTTCAGCTACAATATTTTTTCATCCTATACTATAAAATGTAGGTCGCATAGTTCGATCCTTGTAATATCATACCCGAGGCCTAAAACATGTTATATATTTGCACAATTTGCTCGTCTGATCCTAGCAACACCCCGACAAACCCAGTCTGTTTTACAGTGTTTACATCAAAATATATATGTACCATGCCTTATATCTTTACAAACGTGCAGTGAGTCTTAGATGTACCTCAGTCCCCTATACTAACCATGCATGGTTTCAAGTTATCGGAAAATTTAAATAACTTTGCCGACCTTCCTTACAGACAACAAAACGTACCTCTTAATATTAAGTCGACAGACCGGATTCCCGTCCTTGTCCTGCGCCAAACACCCAGAAGTCCAGAGGCTTCACTTATTACTTCAGCGGGATAACGCTACAGGTACCTCGATAGTGTGTGTTGTAGTAAAAGCCCATTCTAAGGTTTCATGCCAATTAAAGACCCACTCTCTATCTCCAGGATGTTTACGAGAAGCGCCGTTATGTCAGAATTCAAGAAGAGCTCCTTGTACATTGTTTACCCCAGGAAGATATAAAATCAGTTACGCACACGTCGTATAGATCTATAAAAAAACTGGTTTAAAAGACTCACGTAGCAATGATAAAACTGATAAACATTTATAGGGATCGATCGGAAATTATCACCTTCTTTTACGTTTTTCCGGTTAAGGCCATCTTGTGACGCAACTGCTATCAACAGAGAGATCCTTTCTGTTCTTCCAATGAAACCAAATCGATAACACGGAATATCAGAGAAATCAACTGGAAAGAAAATACACTGAATTTCTACGAAGATTACTGGTAGCCGAAAACTAGAGGGAGTTTATCCAGGCCCATGAACATGTTGGGATTCCATCCAACTTTTGTCTTTAAGTTGGAGAGATTTTCATGCCAGGCTTTCTTCTTGTTGCCCATACAACCAATAATGCATCTGCTTTATACGTGCATAACTTCATTACATATGTGAGATGATGTCTCCCAACACCTGCTAGCTACGGATCGCAGAAATAAGCTACAGAGTTCGTGAATCCAATATGTTTTTGGCTCTCAATCTCTCTAATCTTCCCACGTTCGATGCATGCCTTCCGGAATAGAATAACCGGTTGTAGTCACGAATCAAGGAAATGATTGAAAAAATACATAAATAAATAAATAAAAAAAAAATGATGACGGAGCGGATTACCAAGTTCTCATTGCCGCCAGCAAGAGCAAAACCGTTGTCAAAAAAGAAACAGGCACGATCCATGCAGGCAGGGGTGAATACACACATTGAAAATATATTTCCGTAGGTGTACGATGAGATTGCACTTTTGGCTCAACATTTCAAGACGGACAAAACAGGGTAGGGAAGTGAAAGAGAAGTCAGTTCCTTCTTTCATTATGGCCTATTTTATGACATTTGTAAATGAATTTGTAAACTTTCAGGTTGCGTCAATTCGGATAACAAGATATTTTACGAGCTTCCATTTCGTTAGTCTAGTAATAGTGCTATTAGCGCTATCATCCGGCATGACCAACGTGGCATCAGACAAATACTAACTGAGAAATAGAACGGTCCTTCGAACTGGTTCGAACGAAATCGAAACGAAATACTTCGCCGCTATGTTATTTTACGTCCCGTTCAAAACATATTCCTAAGTGTTCTTCATACATTGTTTAATAACAATATGATTCGCTCAGAAGGCGAATATTCTAGAGTTATAGATGAAATAATTCCGCCTGAGCCTATCCTGAGCATTTGGGGTAAAGAGCTACAAAGAGAAAGGTAAATCTTCCTAATGAGTGGTCACTAGCGTCTCGTATGAATCTGCATGCAGTTGCCAAGGACAGAAAGAGGAGGGTAGAAGAAAAAGACAGTTGTTAAAACAAGTAACAAACTATATATCATGCACTCCAATCATTTTAGATCACCGCTAAACACCAGCTCATAACTCTAGTCTGTTTATAACAAAATCTGTAACATGCCACAGATATCTACGATACTATTAATGTCATCGTCCTGTTGTAAACTTCCAGCAATCCTTGAGAGACGTTGCGTTCGTCGCAGATTCCTTTTAGACTGAAACATTTGAGCGAAGAAATGAGAAATTTGCGGCCGAGCACTTCACTGGATAGCAAGACCTTACCTCTTCTCCACTGATCGGTTGCAAGTCTCGTTTTGCAGCCGTGTAGGAAACACTTAAAAGCCAAACGGCTGGGATTGTTACTTTAAGACCGTTAACTTTGAGTATCGCAGTTGGTATATTTGCTACCAGAGTTCATTCGGAGATTTTGCACCAATACTTCTAATAGTAAGTAATTGCCTTAAGAATCACGGCGAGAATATAGCACGACGAGGCAGTCCTATCTTTTGCCGTTCGTAGGTTAACGTTAGAGTTACCCGAGTTTCGACGGTCAATAGCCTAGCAAGTGAAAATTAAGGAAAGTGTTTCTAAATCCTCGCGTAACGGTCATACCTAAAGACCACTGAATATTGTGCAAACGGAAATTATTAGCTACGATTTCCGGTTGTGGTCGTCCTTCGCGACAGCCAGACATAGATATCCTCCGCGCTATCAGTCTAAGAATGAAATCAAATAGTATAGCCTATAGTTTGCCAAAGAAAACGTATTGAGTGCCTGCGTATAATTTGACATCACCGGAAAGCAAGATGGCCTGTCTTAGCCCTACGAGAACGCTGTCTTGGAAATGATTAATTATGTACTGAACACGACAACTGGTTTGCTAGGCATGGTTCGTACGGAAAGCTCAAACCTCGAATACAGCTCCAGATTCTGTAGCCTATGAACAGGCTCCGGCTGGAAGGGTCTGACTGCGACTTGAAGGACCGAGAAGATACTGACTGAGTTTTCCCGCTTTCTCTTCGCTCCATCCTCGACTAGAGAGCCTGTTGACAGTTTTTCGAGAAACTTTCAAGGCGGTAAACTCTGTAAATCAAGCGGGCAATCCGAAGTCTTGTACCATGTTTACGGATCGAGTAAATGAATAAGTTATAAACAAGATAATAGCAGGAATATCTGCTCAAGAATATATGGTCTAATCTATTTTTTTTGTTCACTTCATGCGTCTATACGTACATCTTTGATCTTGCACTGGATCCTTCTGGGTCAGTTGAACTTTTTAAATGTGACCTAAATGCAAGCAACCGATCTGCAGTCACGAGCTAGCGACTTTGTGAATAAGTAAAGTGAAATCAGAAAGATTATTTTTTTTATATATTGTTCTCTCGTCATCAAGGTGGAACTCCATACCACCACTAAGTTTTATTCTTTGGTTCTTCCTAGTTTTTATTGAGTTGCATCTTTTTGGTATACGTGTTTGCAATCGTTTGTATGTTCTTTTATATCTTTTATCATATCATGAGTTGGGTTATATCAATAAAAAAGAAATTAAAGCACAACAAAGCATTAAAATTGTTTGAAATTTCTTCTGTCAACTACCCAGCTTTGTTTCCGTGAAAATTTCTGCCTCAAACTTCGGGTGGATTTTAAAACAAACAGTAAGGAACAGGAACAAGGCAATTTATCATCCAGAATATTTCACTTTAGTAGGTACATCATAAATGTCCATGATTTGCTTGCCTGTCTCATTCGACCACACCTAAAGTTCGCGTTAGTTATCCGAAATTGCGAGTTCTAAGTATGCATACACACGGAAGGAAAACTTTGGCATTAAAGGTCACAGCCGTAGAAAAGTATAAAGTTGCATCTAAAAGAAAGCCTTTTGATTACCTAGTCAAAGACCGCTTAATGTTGACTTAAAATTTAAAATATTTACTCATGGACCAGACAGTACCGGATTTTGTTTGAGTCTGATTAAAATATGTCTTGCCAGGTAAGATCTATATCTCTAAAAAATCTCATACTGAAGTGTCTTAAAATACATTAAGCAAAATAATTTTACGATAAAATTAAACATGCTACACTTGTACTTTTACATACACCTATAAAGAGAGAACCATAATCTCAGTTAACGAACGTCCAGTCTCACTTAGGCCGCCTTAAAACAAGGCTCAATCTGTTTGCGCCGGGGCTCAAAAGATGGGTTTACTTAGCTCGAATAGATTCTCAAACTACCGGAACTGGGATTAACATAACATTTATTTACCTCCAAGAGTTAAATCCCGGATTTAAAACATAAAAGGGCTTAGAAAGGTCAATACACGTAGAAGACGTATTTAAATGGATCAATTTTCTTCCGATTTTTAGGCTTCGTTGCAATTCACAGCTATCAAAAATAACTAAGAGCAAAGTTCAAATTCAAAGTTCACTTATTTCATGAAAACCACTAGCTAATGAATTGCTTAACCGACCAAGAGAATTTACGATGAGTCTTCATTCAACCAAAAGACCCAATCGTGGTTTTATTGCACGCTAATCCCAAATCTAAAGATGAAATCTTGATCAGGGCCTCCCAGGGGAGTCACGTGTTCTCTTGATCCCTTAAAAAATTCGCATTTTCCTCATTGCTCCTCGATTATAGATTTCACGAATCCCTTTTTTTAATAGTTCCGAAAGATCAAATTAATTTAGAAAAATATCCCTTGTTCCCTCGAAATAAGAAACCGCGTTCCATTATTTCCCAAACCCCAGGTCAGATTCTCAAGTTAGCCTTCATTGCATACATGGTGCTATGTTGCAAAAAACGTTTTCTCATTTGGGCTCCAAAGTAAGTAAGAAAATTCCATCGACCTAATCCATCATTCCAATCACCTTGAGTGAGGGTTGGAGATAAAAAACAAAAAAAGAGGGGAACTTAAATGACCCAAATTTATCAATTGCTAATTTCTCTCACTGTGTACTTGAAGGACAACGCTGTCAACAATTGGTGTATGAATTGAAAGAAATTTACGCAGTCACACACGCCTACCATAATCACGACTCTAGTTGCCCTGTTGTTTACCACTGATTTTCTTTATTTCATATGGTTGCTAAAAATAACTGCTATCTCCTATGTAAAGTATAACTCAGTGTGCCTTAGACCTTGGACTAGCTGCAAGTTAAATTGGCTGCCGCCCCCTGACAATCAAGCCACTATACAGATTTTAAAAAATTCGAAATCGAACATTATGTCAATTATGTAGACATGGTCTACCCCAATCATCATCGTGGTTTTTGATCAATTCGGTTGTGGTTTCAATTCCAAGAGCCACAGGGAAAAAAGGTTGCATCAAACTTTGCAAGCATGCAATATGTCGTGAATAATAACTAGGACGATATCAAACCATACTCAGAAGGAATGTACTGGTCATAAAAATGATATGCAGCCATTATTGTTTGAGTTGAGGCCAGGAAAGGGTTTAAAGTCCAGCCTAAGGTCACTTGGGAAACGTGCAGCTAATCACACATAACTTGTGGCGGCTGTACAACCTTCCAAGAAATGATTCACAGTGTTATCCGCAGTCATTTTGCACTTCACTGGCTACCAGAGCCTAACTTCAGGAATATATTTTCCCTATAGCCAAGTACGTGGTGCGAGCTTATTAACAAGACAAAATAAATCCCCTGGTTGCCATGTACAATTCAAAAGATAAAAGTCTCCGGAAATAAGAATTATGAAAACTTTAGATGGGGCGTGACCTTAAATTGACTTAGTCCCTATTTTTGCACCTACCAAGATTATTTTAAGTGAAAACGACGCACACCAGTACGTCAGTTGTGTAACGGTCTAGGTGCATCTTGAAGCCATGTGGCTGTTACATAATACACCCTTCATAATCCAAGTTTTTTTTTCTATTTTACTACCATGGCTACATGTAGGTGTTTGAGAAAGAAAGCTTCTTGCTGTGGTTTCAGCCGCAAGAACACACTGAATTTACATAAGCTTAGTGAAATCCGTTTACTGCAAGCCTTAAACAAAGTTTTCAACTGTTCTACGTTTACGTAATAGCATAGTGCCGAGGATTTCTATTTCCCAAGGACGATTAAAAGAAAAAAAGCTATAGGTCATGGATTGCCTCCAAACTATCACCACCAAAATTACCTAGAGTCTTGGAATGATAAGAATAAGGTTATGAGTTATAAGGTCCAAAAGTCTCTCATAACTCATAAGGAAGCCAAGAAATGTGTTTATTGAGCGACGCTTTTTATGAAGGAACAAAGAACAACAATATTGCTGATTGTCTCTTCAAAAGGGGAGAAATGATGGTCTTTTTTACATAACTCCAACTGTTTTCGTTGTTGTTGTAAAGGACAGAGAAAGGCATGATATGAATTTTGAAGGCGTAACCAAAATTAACGCAAGTTTTTGAGCTGTGATCAATAAATACGACGAACGGTAGAAGTGCATTTATATAAGCAATCCAAAATAGACAAAAAAATGTCTAACAGCATTCTGTTCGTTCTAAGGTGATATCGCATTCTCAGTGCAATCTGCTAAATTACATCCCGTTATTATTGAGACGTTTTGTCTCAAGAAAAGAAGCTGATGTCCGTAATCCAGATAGCATTAAAATTTGAAAAAAAAATTGTTTTGCGACATCGGCATTGTTTTTGGGGACGGCGGGTCAGTTGATACTGAGAGTCCCTCACAGACACCCATCTTGCGATCAAACTTTCCTTCCTTATTTTTAGCTCCTCCGGCAGCTTCTGTCTGTATCTCGTTTCTCAATGTAATTGTGCATGGTCTCTTTTTTATTTAACCTTTGCTAAGTTGTTAACGATCACTAATGCACAGATTTCATTAGTTTCAATTGTTAAAAACTACGCACAATAACGTTGTTACCGAACTAAGGGAAAAAAACGCATATGCTATTAGAGTCCGTGTGGGAGGCGCGGTGGCCTCATGGTTAGTGCGCTCGTCTCCGGATCAAGCAGTCAAGGTTCTAGCCCTGGCCGGGGACACTGTGTTGCGTTCTTGGGCAAGACACTTTACTCTCACAGTGCCTCTCTCCACCCAGGTGGGTACCGTCGAACTTAATGCTGGGGGTAGCCCTAGCATCACGTCCAGGGTTGAGTAGAAATACTCCTAGTCGCTTCATGCTACAGAAACCGGGATAAACTCCGGCCTGATGGGCCACTTGTCTTATATGCGGACTTTGCCTTTAGGTGAGTTCCGCTTCAAAAGAGGAAAACCAAACCAAACAAAACAAAACAAAACAAAACAAAACAAAGCAAAGCAAAGCAAAGCAAAGCAAAGCAAAGCAAAGCAAAGCAAAGCAAAGCAAAGCAAAGCAAAGCAAAGCAAAGCAAAGCAAAGCAAAG
>Ga0126338_10000528_pt1 | contig 20973 bp, 8 predicted proteins | sample OrbCmetagenome_2_FD_92529 | JGI IMG/M metagenome (GOLD analysis project Ga0126338, IMG submission 92529) | Coral microbial communities from Petempiche,Puerto Morelos, Mexico - Orbicella C C metagenome | ecosystem: Host-associated > Invertebrates > Cnidaria > Coral | place: Petempiche,Puerto... | reverse complement strand
ACAACAGAAGTCCTTTTATTGAGCTACATCACAAAAAAATGTTCGTGTAGTCTTACATGACAAGAGAAAACAAGCGCGCGAAAATTCATTCATGACAACCGACTGCACACCAGTAACTCGATACAGTTTCATCTTCAGACAACTGTTAAGACAGTTTCGCATTTCTGGCAGAAGAACGTCGGCCATTACTTTGGAAAAAATGTCTGTCAAAAGATTTGTTTTTGTAAACATTAGCACACACGTCAGCAGCGTACACCCATAGGCAAACAGTAGACTCTAAATTAACCAGTCAGAGCGCGCGCTTTGTTTTAGTGATGTTATAATACGCGTTAACTAATTGTACCGTGGCTTAGTATTTTAGAGGAAGTGTGCTATCTAGCTACGTTTTGCAGTAATCTTTTTCGTTGAAAGAGTTTCCTTGTATCACGTTGTTTAGGGTTGTTACGTTGTTCTGCCTTTTATTTGAGCTAAAAGCTGTTTTTATTTTAACAAAATGACTTTTCATTTTGTATGTGTTGTTTTAGGGATAAGTCGGAGACAAAAAAGAGCAGGATCGAGGTAAGAAATTGTCAGCTTTTTGTTGAACAAAAAAAAAAAATTCTGCACAGTCTGCGCGAAAAAAGTGCTCTCCGGTCGTCCAGGACAAATAGATTTTCCTACTTGGCAAGTAATGTTTTCATTCTCACTTGCCCAGTGACCACGGGATCGGCCAAATCGTTTGCCAACTAAATAATTGAAGGAGCAAACTAAGACTTCCCAGGGCAAGCAAAATTAGAGAGTTACTTATCCCAAGGGGAAGCTGGAATTCAAGTTTTTTTTGGATCCCTAGTTATGTTTGAACTCGAGGTCTTTAGGTATTGACTTGTAATTGCCGAGGGACGAAGCCCCAAATCGAGGAGTCTAATTAATCCGTTTGATTAAACTTTGTTTTGGTAGATCGAGAAAGAAGAAGAGAGAAGGAGGGAAGAGGAACTACAAAAAGAAAGGGAAAAAGTTTTATTGGAAATAAAACGGAAAGAAGAATCGAGCAAATCAGAGAAACAGGTCGGTTGAAAGAACAGAAACGTTTTTCTGATAGTCTTATTCTAAGACTTATTCGTAAATGTTTGGACTGTTTTTTGATTGGATAATAAGAACTTGCGGAGAGTGATCAAAATCTAATTTCTCCATGCAACGTCATTACATTTTCAAGCATACGGGAGATGAGGATATAGAAAATCATCAACTATGTGACATTGTCTTGATTTACTAACAAATTCTCATAACTAAGATAAAAAGGATAGTATTTTGAGCTGGAAACTGCAAAACTATAGCAAAGTTTCTATTCCGAGATAAACAATTTGTAAGTAAGATACTGTTATTACGCACTTTTTTAGTCTGTTATATAAAAATATCTGATTGCTTTTTCTTCAGCGAAAAATAGAAGAGGAAAATGAAAGAAAGAGGAAAGCTCAAGAGGAGAAGGTTTGTGTCGTTTTGTAAGAACATGTAAACTTGCCAACTGGAGGGCTTGAAGTGCGCTTAATTGAGTCATTTTATCCGGTGCGCAAAAATTCAGTTTAGAAGTCGATTGCTCCACAAAATTTATTTTCTCACTGTAATATTCCGATATATTTATTTTCATTGGTGACACTGGAAAGCCAGAAACCCAGTCTGAAATTGAATTAAATCCCTGGAAAGTTACCTTCACCTGATGGTTTTGTAAGTGAAAAGCACGAACTTCCTCTTGGTTTCTCTCCACAAAACGTCCGTACCGTGAAGCATGGAATAGAGCTGAAATCAATCCTGTAGTATCCAGGAGGGAGTAGAAATACTCCTAGTTGCTTCATGCTACTGAAACCAGGATAAGCACAGTCCTGATGGGCCACTTGGCTCGTACGCAAACTTAACCTTGTTTTTCAGTACTCGTATTTTATTTTTTACGTACGTAGTCTTTCGTGTTTAGTCGGGTTGTGATATTAACGTTTCATTTTACGTTTCAGGAAAAACGTCAACAGCGAACTTTGGCCATGAAATCGTTATTTGAGAAAATGGGAGGAAAAAAGTGATCAGATTGAATGGTTTTTAAAATCGGGTGCAATTCTTGTAGTTAGATATGTTATGAAGTATGTAGAAAATGGTCCGACTAGTCCGTATGCGCGCGATCAAGGTACTGGGAACGAGTGACCTAGCGCCGAGAGAACAAAAATGAGTTTGTGACGTCATGAACACCTGGGTACTAAGTTAGTGCACTGCGATTTTACTGGATATCTTACAATTTATAGAACAGGTCGCATGCGACTACTGAACGTTAAAAAAAATTGCCCCACGAGCTGTTCTGAATACAGGTTTTATCTCTCAGTAACCCCTAGGGCTGACACCGTTTATCCAGCGTACAAACCGGCTCATCCTGTTTCGTGGGAGGTATAGTTTACGGCTAGCAAACTCGCGACAAACTCAACTTTCGATCATCGTTCGCTGTTTAGACGCCTCGGTTAATGTTTTTCTCTTTATACGAGCGATTTTTATATAGTTTCTTTTTTTTTTGAAAACAGTGCGCTTGTACTTTAAATCAAGATCACGCAGCGTATTTATAAAGTGTATTTAATTTGCGTTTTTATTTTTTGTTTATGTCATATTGACCACGAGTAGTCTCGCATCCCAAAGGCTGGTTTCCTTATGATTGCTACCATGGTTACGATCGCCACAGAAAAAGTTGAACGATCGACCCATACGACCACTGATTCCCGAACATCCCTACGATCGTCGATATAGAACGAAAGTGTGTCGTTAAGCAGTCGTCGCTACGATCGTGCAACGATCGCTAGAGAGTGGTTTCCGTATGATCGTAACGATCACAGAACTTTTTAAGACAGCGATTGTAGCAATCATACTGAAACCAGTCTTGATGGATTTTAGGCCCTGTTTACAAGGAGGTATGGTAACTCTAGTGCTAGCCTGCAGTCCCGGCGTCTTATTGGGGCGAGTTAGCGTTACAACCTTGCGACCGCCATGTTAGACGGTGGGGGATCCCCTCACCTATCCTTCCTCTTTCCTATCGTTCACCCCCTTGGTAGAACTTTCTTTCTCTCTCCAGTCTTCCAGTGCATGAAAAATTCAAGATGGCGGCTAAACTTTTTACGATGTGAGCGCTCGCTCGAAAAAATCTCGCCTGCTCTACAGGCTACTCTAGTGCTAGGGTTACCCTAGCAAGAAGGTTACCCTAGCACTCCGACATTTCTTGTTATTCTCATGGACGTGTTTACAAGGCAGGTAGGGTTACCCTGGCACTAAAATAACCTTGGGCGGTTGCTTGAATTATTTACTAGGTTAACTGAAGCGTGGCTGGCCAGGGTTGTAGGGTAACCCCTAATTGAAAAATTTTGCTTGTAAACGCGGGCTATCTTTGACCTTCTTGCAAGGGTAACCCTAGCACTAGGTGCTAGGGTTACCCTACTTGCTTGTTAACAGGGCCTTAGAAACCGAAAAAGTGTCCGCGAATTTTCGCGTTTTTATCAGTTGTAACACAGACATTTTGTACTCATAAAACAGCTTAAAGAAGTGACTGGGTTTTTTTCTTAACCCACGAAACTAGTTTTCATAGACATTGCTGCAATTCGCGTGTGAACGAATATAAACAATTTGTACGATCTCCCTTAGATTATTCATATAGATAATGAAAATTTTATTAGTATACGAATTATTCACAATTATAAAAGTTTCTTATATCTCAACCTTATATTGCAGCTACAAAATGTTAAATGTAATGGAATCCGGGGGTAAAATGTTTTATTACAATACTTTGACATAAAAAAGAAAAAGTATGTGTAGGGTGGGTAAATTCCTTTTAATTAATCTTTTCCTCAAGGGTGGAATGGGTAATTATTTTTGTATAGTTTTAGACAAACGTGAATTTCTAATGTGAATAGATAGTTTACTTTATAAAGTTTAGCTGTACCCACTGTTTAGGTCGCCATCTAATTGAGGTGATTGGTATTAAACGACAGATATCGAAAACAGTTCTGTATGCCCTACCGTCTCTTTTGTTTGGGTTTACAATACTCTTGGAGCATTTGACTTTTCACTGTACCATCGCTTGATGGGCTTGCTCTAACTTCGTTCCCAGGGACTCTCTTTTTTTTCGCTCCACTCCCTGGGAACGAGGTTGAACTTGGTTGAACTAGCTTGTGGAGTTTTCCTCATTGGAGAGAGGCCCTGGGAACGAGGTTACTGTGAAACGCGATATAGGTCATACTTGCTGGCGATGCTACCCGAGATCTAAAGTCCGCGCACGATTTCCGACGTCTTTGATCGTAACGAGTGCTTATGTAACCAACCGGATTGAATTTTATAATAAAATAGTAAGCCACTAGCCAGTTATGATAATGCAAAATAGTCCATATCGTGACTACATACACGAAGGGTAAACAAGAGAGCGTCAAACTTTGCAAACAAACATGTTGCAGATGGTAATTTCTTGAAACTTGTCCTGGCCAGTTAACGAGATCGACAGGTGGCTGTATTCACATGTAAAATGATCATATGCGTTTCCATACATTAGATCTAATGAAAATGCCTATTATATTTTCTTTCAACAATATTATAATACGTTATACGAACAACTCCTCTGTTAGCTTCTGGTTTATTAATTAGACAACGAAGTTTCATTTCGTGATAACTGTGACATTTGAGCTAAACAATTTAACATCAGTCGACCGATGATGTTAAACTTGATTTAAAATTTTCTTTGAATACATTAAAATTTTAGTGACGAATTTGTATGTATAGAGGTGCGGTTTTGAAAACAATAGCTTCCTTAAGTTATCTTTATTCTCTTGAAAAGGGTGACACCAATCAAGTTGCTTACCGATTTAAAGCATCGATATGATACGGAAGCTGAAAGAAAAGCGAGGTAATTCCCCATCGTCTGCAGTCCTCGAAGCAGTCATGATTTTCGTCTTTACAGCTATTGCGTTTCTGCTTATTTGGTGATGTCAAGTATCAACAGATGATAGCAACATTACGAACTCTGGCTGGTCTTAAACTGGCTTTTTGTCATGCAAGCTTATTAACTAACCAGTTTGGTCTTGGATGTTGAGGATTCTTCTGTTGTGGGCTCGTGAATCTGTTAATGGACATATTTTTAAACTGAACTTCTAAGAGATGCAGTCTATTTAAGTAACAAAACGAAGATTCAAGGCGTTTCTGGACTACATTGCCAAGGTTTATCTACCTCTATGAACGCTACTTTAAAATTTAGCGCTGTTATCATTATATAAAATGCGAACTTCATTTCTGTTATCAGTTGTATCTGAGGATTTAGACGACTTAAGTAACTCTCTACAGACCCTCAATATAAAGTAGATACATTGTTGAAAATGTATGTCTGTCAGCAATTGTGAAACGTTACTGAGGTTTTAGTCTTGTTCATTTCGAGGAAGGCAATTAAACTTTGGAGCGGGTTCGATACTTCTGGTGTTTTCAGTGAAGTCGACAGCTCCGTGACAGCAGGTACAAACTCTAAAATGTCATTCAAAGGAGAACAAGGGAAGAAGTTGATCGAAGGGAAATGATTTATTAGTTGAAGGCCTTTGTACCATTGAAAATGTATACTGGTGAAAGAATAGAGGAACTCTTACATAGTAATGACAACAAACTGAAACATTTCCCCTGCCGCCATCCCGGCATCGAAATGAGCACGAATTTGTTAACAAGGGATCACATGTGGAGGGGAGGACACATAGTATTTTCTCTCTTATTCCTTATTAATAATGGAATTGTTACCTAAATGTTTTCGTTGATAGCATAGAAAGAGACATCCCTTAAGGTAACAATATCTCTTGTTACCGGAGGAGCCTCCCTGAACTAGTCAATACCGATGGTAATCTGGTCCAATCTTCCTCCCCTGTCATTGGATGTTTTAGTTTACAGCATGTCGTCACTCGCGTCACCGTTATCACACCAGTTAGGGGCGGATTTAAGGGGGGGGGGGAGTTGATTAGGTTGCTAGCCACCTCCCCTTTTGTAGAAACAAAGAATAAAGATATTGAAAAAGATTGTGATTATGGCAGCCGCATAAAGGCAAGCACGCTGGAAAGGGGCCAATTGTCAAATTGCAACATTTTAGGGGCATTCTCTATTTATTCTGCAAAACCAAGGTACCAGCCACCACAACCACCACCGCCACTCCCCTGGAAAGTCCTGGATCCGCCCCTGCCAGTTGACATTGCTAGAGAGTTTGTTTCTTTGAATTTGAACACACAATCTCCGAAACGAGGGGCTGTGTTCGGGATCTGGGTACGAGAATGGCGTGTATGTCGTTCAACCTCGTTCGCAGAGCGTTCCCTGATGGGAACGAGTTTGTTCGTCGCTGACACAGACGGCAGTCAAACGAAAAAATGTCGGGTTTTTATTACCTTGAAATTTTATGATTAAAGATTGTGTATGGAAGACGTTTGCAACAAAGCATAACAAAAACTACAGAGGTAAACCAACTGATACGAAACAAAAACCCGGTTCGTGAGTAAATGCACGAACGTATAATTTCATTTGCCATGTATGTTAACAACACACTGCGATAACGATAGTCTTCTTCGTAGTCGTTGGCCTTTATTAGGGTTGTCACGCAACGCTTCTTCTCTGAAGCGTTGCGTGATGACCGTAATACTAGGGTAACGAGTCTAAAGACTTGGAATTTGATCACGAGTGAGTGTTTGTCAAGAAGTGCACTTTACCGACACTAATCTCTCGTGCTTTCATAAAATGCTCTGGAGCAACAAGTTGCTTCATAGGGATGCTCTTTCCAAAAAAAGGTTCATTAAAAGTACGTGATTCAAAACTCGGAAAGCTGCCTAAAAGTTGTCGAGTACTATATAATTGCATTTTCAAATTATTGGTTTTTTTGATGTCACCGTAGCTGGAATATAATGCGTCCTATTGAATTTTAAATTATGTTACGAATACATTACCTCTTACATGACACGTTTGTCGGCATTAAGGCGTCGTTTTCAAAAAGCGAAAGCTTCTTTGTTTGCTCGTCTATAGTGGGGCAAACACACGGATTTTTGCCAACTGAAAGACCTCAAAAGCACCGGGATGATTAATAAGCTAAAAGCAGAACAACGGGGTGATCATCCTTTATCCGCTATCCTCGAAGGCTTCATGGTTTTCCTTTTTGCTTTGTTTGGGCTTCTATTTGTATGTTCTCTCTAAACAGAGGTACTGGCTTATCTTCAACTGGCGCGCGATTATTTCTGCAACTCAAGTAATTGGTCTTCTCGTCCTGGGTAATTTCTCTACGGCACTGTATATTTGACTTTTGGTAGTGGTGAGTCGTAATTTAAGGGGAACGGCTAAACAAGAAAACTTATCACAAGATGAATGTTGATGAAGTAACTGGATTAAGAGAGGTTCGACCGCTATTACATCGATCTTCAGGAACTTCTAAATCTGGACGTCATTTGGTGAACTCGAACATAGATTACCATGGAGTACCTCTATGATCACTGCGTAGAACGATAGTGTTGTGTTTCCGTGTTTTATTTATGCATATGTATCACTTTTCCATGTTACCAGGTGTAAAAATAACGCTTTTGTATAAGCCGACTGTCAAAATAAACTGCCAAAAGTGTATTTTCGGACTCTTTGATCCGGTCATCAATCTTTTCATTCAGTTTAAACCTGCTGCTCTTATAGTATTTTGAGTGTCGTTTCCTTGCACCGACAGCCAGTACGCAGCTACCATGACAACACTTGTGCCTATCAACAACGCCTCTAACTTGAAGCTCACGGTTAAGCGCGCAGTATTTCCTAACGTAGTTGTCAAATCCCTTGCATCCTAGCCTTATTGTTTTCTCCAGTAAGAGTACAGTCACATAACTCACACTATTGTGTACGGAGTAGCATAAGTTCTCCACGGGCTCTTTTCATTCAACAAAAATCACCGGTTCAAATTTTCGGAATTTTCGCTCGTCGAATGGAACGCGTCCGACCACTTCCCAGAATTCGAGGTCGCGTGCTCTGCAACACACACAAGGCATGCTGGGTGAAACTTTGTTGTGTTTGAAAATGGCGGACGTTTTGAACATTTTCGCGGCTTTAGAGCAGGATGACTGTGAAACAATAAGTTGTACCATTCTCGATAACAACGACGACGTAATACTTCTGGCTGCAGTTGCCTGCTTTATGCGGAGGGAATTAACTCGTGTAAATGGGTACTTCGAAGTAACTATTTCAGCGTATTTGTCGGGGGAGTTCGAAAACCATTTCCGGATGACTAGGGAAACGTGTCAGTTATTGACACAAGAAATAATGCAGTTCTGTCCTTGTGTACCGGTTCACAAGAATCGATACAAAAGACCCAACAATGTTCAACAGCTAAACAAAGGTTCGTAAAGAAAGGAATACAATGGTTATTCCCTCTGTGTATCGGTACACCAGGACACAACCAATAATGCACACTGGGCGGATTCCAACTGGCAATTCATCTGGGCGGCCCGCAATTTTGCCAGAAAAACAAATACTGCTGTTCTTTTGGAGTGTGGCAAACCCGACATCTCTTGCGAAAGGAAGACAAAATTTTTGATAATTCCGGAAATTCCATCAAAGAGGGTGCACTCAAAACGTATTCCTAAATTTTCGAAAACTTTTCCCGGAATTTTTACCGTTCCATTCAATTTCAGACTGGAAATCTCGGAATTTTTGGTCGAATGGAAAGCACCCCATAGTTTGTGTCGCAAATCCACCGCCTCTTTGACGTACAGTGTTATCGCGCATTGAAAACAGGTCCGCAATGAGTACTTGTGTTCACTTTCATACATGATACTTACTTGTACGAGTTTTTTTTTTTTTACGGAAGAGCAAAAGCACCAATTGGAACCCAGTCTTCTCACGTAGCTCACGTGACAAGCGCTTCACCCTCGTAGAGAAATAAGTAAATAAATTTCGCTGATGCTGACAAAGTGTGGGAAAGCCCACACAAAACCATCGTCTATTTGTTTAGCTTTGCTAAAAACAGTTTCCATAGCAACGGAATGCTCAAGTTAGGCAGGTTTCTGTATAGCGGGGTTTGAATGTTAATTTATGCTTTAAAACTCTTCGATTTCGCCCGTCTCCGTGGCTTTAAGCTCGGCCATCAAGCACGCTTACAAACACGAGAAAAGAGGCTTAAATCGTAAGATTCATATTGCAATACCTTTTATAATCGAATTGGTTGTTTATTTGCTGCGATAAACTACAGCTAATACTTTTGATATTTATATAAATAATCTTTCTCACATTAGCCAATAAAATAGAGGAAGGACTTCAGTTTAAGAAACCCGATCACTGAGCGTACTCGACTGGATGGTGGTACTATACGGTCTCTTGGAACCAGCGGTAGTTCGTATGAATCATAAACGAGATCGATCCCAATCTCGAGCCCAGAGCCGGTCTTCCCAGGCCGGTCAGCGCTGACCGGGCCGAGAGGGCTCTGGGCTTGAGATTGAATCGATACCTTAAAAAAATGTGTCGATCAATTAAATCAACTTGCTTGAATATTCAAGTTATTTCAAGTATTAGCATTTTGGTCTTACAAGTGTTTCATAAGGAAGCTCAACAGAAATGCGAGGCGTTAATTCTTCGTCCGCTGTCGTCGAAATTTTTATGGCGATATTTTTCATGGTTTTTGTGCTCGTACTTTTTTGGTGATGAGCCCTGAAGTCAAGTCCTGTTGGTTTAATTCTCCAATAATAAGAAACAACTTAATTGATGGACGGTGTTCTAAGCTGCTGAGGACAATTGCAACTTGTGAAGTATTATTTCGGAGGTGGAAATTTAATGAGAACAAGAAAACAGATACTTTGATTTAAAAGACAAAGGATCGAAAGTCATTGGTTTTTCGGGCTTCACAACTTACAGCTCTCTGTACAAAGTGTGATATTCATGAATTCTAGATGGGGGAAACTTGTGCATCACCACAATGAACATTGCACTAAGACGTTGTCAAATGAAACTGTACTGAAATGCGTTCAGTTAGATGGCTCTCAGTTCACTTTCTTCCTTGCGTGAAGAAAATTCGAATTGTTTGTAGCATGTTGTTGTCTACCTGCCCATATAAAAGGTGTGTAAAAGGCTTTTAACGGTTTGGTCTTTGTTATAAAAAAGAATTTTAAATATTTGTGATAGTACTGGTTGAGAAAGCTACGTAGAATGTAGGTCGGAAATGTCTGAGCTGCGCAATAAGACGTAGAAATTAAAGTTGGTGTGATTCAAACACTGACTGACAATATTGCCAGTTACTTCAGGGCAGAATCTGCAGCTGCTTCTATAGCTTAAGTTTCTCTCTGTCAATAAAATGACAATCGTTGAAGACGCATTGTCCATCAACTAAGTAAAAACTTTGATCGGAAGAAATTAAATCAAAAGGATTCGTTAATATTAAAAAGACAGCAAGCTGTTGAATGCTTGGTGACCTTCACTTCGACCACACGTCGTTAAGTTGCCATGACAATTATGCTTCCAAAGAGAATTCTTATTGGAAACTTATGGACTGCGCCCGCGGGAGATTTTGCACGAACATTTATTTCGCGGTCGAGCTTAGCTTGATGTGCACGCGCTCGTGCGCGCGCTAATGGCGCGAAAGTCGTGCGCAGTACAGATGCGCAATGTAATTAAGTGGAATCGTACTCTTTGTGGGATTTCATCCACGACATGTTCAAAGAGGTAAACTTCGAGACTGGTCTCCAGTCGCTGTTCATTTGTTGCGGGGTGAGAGAAGATTGGATACGAACCGGAAGATGGAAGCGCGGGGAATCACGGAGAGACAGATTTCGGCTCATAAGAGCAGACTGGTTGCTTTCATAATTAGCGCATTACATCACTAATTCCCATGGCCTCTTGACATTGTCCTCTTGGGACTGGGGAAAACTAGTTCCTCAAACAAGTTTGATTTTTTACTTCTTCTGTTTACAGTTTTCTCATTTTTCTCAGAATAAAACGTGTTAGCGTGGAAAGAGATTTATGAATGTTAAAAAGTAAAGGGTTCTTTGGAAAAAAAAAAAAAAAAGTAAAATGCTTCTTTGTTAGAACTCTGTTAGTGAGACTCCAATGTCCCGTTTATTGTAACCTTAGCCTGAAAGTTTTCCTTTAATAAAGTTTTTTTTCGTCGGGATCGGAGTTCACACTCATTTTCCAGACTTCCCGAAAGTTAACCGTGTAATGAATATTATATGTTTCCTTGCATTGAGGGTAAATAACCTGCTTGTTTTAAGAAGTTGTGATTTCTGATAAATCTTTAGCTTACATTGTTTTGAGTTAATAAAGATACACTCACTAGCTTCTCTTGCTTATCAAAGACACTACAAGTTTGCGAATGGTCTTTGACTTTCTTATTTCACTAATACAAGTCGTGTGGGGCTTATCTAGATACCTGCATAAAATCGGATTTAAGTTTATTACGGAGCTGACTTTGGTAAACAAAAGTCAATACACAGATATGATGATTCATAAACCTGTCTATTTGAAGAAAAATATTTACACATATACTGCTTCGGTATCTAAATATACTTCTTCACGACTTGATAAAGTTTAAACGGAATTACGCGATTTAAGAACAATGTTCTCATCCTCCCTCAGCTCTCTAACTTGAACAGAGCTCCACCGAAGCTAAACCACAAAGTTAAATTTACTGCACGTTCGTCTGTTCAAGTATCGATCCGCCGCCATGCCTAAAAAGTTAAAAGAGAAGAACAAATCTTCATCCACAGCCCTGCTAGAGGGGATGATGATGTTATTTTTTACAGTACTGACTCTTATGGTTTTTCTTTGAGAACTGCCTGCATCAACGAAATCTTCTTGTCAAGTTAATTCTATCACTGCAGTCTTCTTGTCTTTCGCCGCATATCGAAGCTAATGTACTGCGGGAAAAGCATTTTCAATTTGAGGTTCAAGAAAAGCGATCACGGTCCCGTAGTGGAGTCACAGAGTTTGGCGACAAGGTGGCTAATAACGTAAGGAAACCGAACAGTTATGGAATTGCTACATTGCTGAAAATAATTATTAAGAAACCTATGAACCGGCTGGAGAATCTGCGAGACTTGATCTTTGAGCCTCAAGATTAGGCAGCGATTAGGGACATCACAGCTTCAGACTCACTTTATTGTGGCCAATTAATTACCTGCTTTTTTGTCACGTACTTACAAGTTATCGGACAGTTACATGACCTTTTTAGCTTAAAATCTACCGGGACGCCGTTTTAGTATGAGAAGTACGTTACGATATTAACCTAGTGAAGTTTTATTAGTTAAATTAATGTGCCAATATTTGTTATAAAAATAGTTCACTTTATAATTGAAATTATAAAGTATGAACAGTGATAACGCCAGTTTTCGCGCAAATTTTCCGCGAGGAGAAAGCGAGAACAGTACTGTATGGCCCTCTATTAGAAAGCTTCATTCCTTCATTCCGATTGTTGAGGTCTTAACACCGGTTTTGCTGGATGCGGGTAAAACTGAATGGAGGCGGAATGCGGTATGGCAATTTTACTTGGTGGGATGCGGGATAAAAATACTTCGGCGGGAGCGGGATTTGCTCATTATGGCAAGCGAGATGAGGGATAGTTTTAAAACTGAGGGCAGCATGTGGGATGAAAAACAGAAAATTACTCGTTACGAAAGTTAGGCCGAGAATTGCAGCTCTTACCAGACGGGATCGGGATAAACAATAGGGATGCGGGATTGAGCTGAATATAGTCACGCGATGCGGAATTGAAAAAGCCTGTGCTGGACGCTCCTTAATGTGCCCTTATAAGTGGTTCCAAGATCTTCCTACCAATGAGACACTCAGTAAATGATCAATTTGGCGTTGAGAAGTTTAGGTTAATAAAAGCCACGAAGAAGATATATGGGTTATTGACCAAGTGTGAAGTCAAGATGGCTGGATATTGGCCAAGTTCTTTTTTTGCGTGTTTATGCATCGAGACGGAGTCGAGCTTCATAAACACGCAAAAAAAAAAAAAAAGGAACGAGGCCAGTATCCAGCCATCTTGACTGAACAAGCTTGGTCAATAAAGGATTTATTATATGGCTTTCGGGAAAATTTTTCTTGCGGGACACAGCGGGTAGTCCTGAGCGGGCAAGATAGTTCCATCTTGCCCGCTCGCGTAGCCAATCACAGTGCAGGATTTGATTCATCTTGCCAACTCATGGAGCTACAATAGCCATATAATAAGAGAAGTTAATTGACCTTTCAAGATTCGTCCGAACAAATTAACCAAGTGTTGTGGACTAAACTTATAAAGATCAAGTTGATAATGATGTTATTATTTTACTTGAATGTCGACAGAACACAGCAGTTTCTTTATAAACTAATGGCTTTTATCTATTTACTGAGTACGTGGGACTGAGTACTGCATCAACGGTTCTTGTTACTATCTTCTTATCACTTCCCATCTGCTCAACTATGCATCTGCTGGGCATATAAAAAGGGCAAAATAATATTGGTCTTATTGTAATCCTATTGAATGCTTGTTGTACCTTGCAGGAGTAGTATTAATAGAAAAGACAAAAATGAAATTTATTTACATTTCTCTCACTTTATTCTTTATCTTTATTAATATTTCTTGTACTTTGCATCCACAATGCTGATAAAAAAGACTGAAAAAAATTACATTTGCTTCTTTTCATTTCATCTTTATTCAATACTTAACTATGCTTTATTAGTAAAGCTTCTATAAAATTATATCATGTTTAGAAATTTCTTTGCATTTTAATATACAAAAATATTCTCTCCTTAAATCTAACCAAGATTAGTTTTTTCACATGATTTAAAGTCCATAATATAATATATACATATATATATTATCCCCAGATAACACATTTTTCATATAATTCAATCTCTTCATTATACATTTTGCACTACATTGTTACATTTCACCGATGTGAGGCTTTTAAAAATAATTTCATAAAAAAATGACATTAAAAAAATTGAGTGGGCCTGGCAACCAGTATAGGAGCTTGGATTTGTCATTTTATCAGCCCTTTTCATACATACCATAACACATACAATAAATATATGAATTCTCAAAAATTATTAACATTTGATTTCTCCTAACTTGTCAATAAACTGTAGAGCAGACAAGTAATGGGAATTAAGAAAATCATCAGGGAGAATTGTCTTGATCCAGAACCACCAAATTCTTAGATAAATGTAACATCCAAGTAATGTTCAGTTTTCATTACAATAATTATGCTCCCTCATCATAGGCCTGCAATGCGTGCAGAGAGCTTTATAATGCTCCCTCATTATAGGCCTGCAATGCGTGCAGAGAGCTTTATAACAAGGAATTCCAGACCCATTATTATCAAAATTCAAATCAACAAGACCTGAATGTAATTTTTTTTACAAACACAGTCAATGCTATTCCAAGGGGGGAGCTCTGGGATAAAACTGATGGGGAGATACATCCCCGGTGGGGGGAACTCCCATATGAAGAGGTCGGGGATGCTTGTTGGAAAATTTGAGGTAAATCCCTAAAGGAGACAAATCTGAGTGTGGCTCGAGCTTTGTTTGATACCTAAAAGATACCACTTAAAATGGAATAGGCTCTATTACCAGCCGGTGTTCAGGAAAGGAGCCTGTGCTAGTAGATCGGACTTGAGAAACCCACATAAATTGAGCTTAAAGAGTCTTTTTTATCATTTCTTCAAGTGTACCCTAAAAGATACTTTGAGATCTAAAAATAGTGGAGTTTCATTATGAACACCAAAACGGAGACCAGAATCTGAATTCTTGTTTTATACCCCTAAGCAAGATGATGAACATATCTGACCTTTTCATGTCGTAGTCCCACCCTGGGAATACATCGTATAGGCACCCCCTACCAGTAAACACCCCCATAGCAAAAGTCAGGCATTCTTGAAAGACATTGGCATAAAATGGACTGACTAGACAAAAGAACTATCAAGTCTGCTTTCGCATACGAACACATCATTGAACATTATGTCTACCAGAGCTGCTATTGTTACAGTTCATGAGGTAACAAATCTGTTGTTGATCATTAAAGTATTGAACCACATTCAGAGATATAGGTATAACATGAAATACTGGATACAGTTTGCACCCAGTGCCCCTGATAAGTGCCTTTCCTTGAGCTACCAAAGGTAAATTAGTGCTCTCAGCTGCTAAATTGAATCACTATGGTCCAAGTGATGACAGAACTGTCATCACTTTGCCTGAGATTTCTGGCAAGGATTTTTCTCTTGGCAAAGATACAAACCACCAAATTCCAAGGCTGTCATGTGAAATGTTCTTGTTTCAACCAATTCAAACCCACTCCATGTCAACTTATAGACATGGAAAGTGCCAGATGCAATGTAGCTTTCAACACAGACAGGAGTGAAACCATCAAAGGTTGGTCCAAGGAGACATGTTTGCAAAGCCGATGGAGCTGTATGAATTTCAAATTCAAGTTTGTGGCTGAGGCCTGTCACGGTTGCATTCATTCTTCCACTGCACCCATCAATGAACTTGGTCAACACAGAATTTGTTGGCTTAAAATTAAGGGTCGCTGCTAAACTGCGATAGCCAATCAGATGGGCAGGAATATTGAATGTATCTATGCCAAGGACTCCAAGAGAGACTGCAAAAGAAGAGCCTGAAGGGCCATCTACACCCTCTACCCTTATCTAAGCTGGTGGAAAACTGTTCCCCCAGTTTTTTTCCTGATGCGCAAGACCCTTTCTTCCTCTCAACAGTTCGCCAGTGTCATCATTGACCCAGTTGTAATTTATCTCCGAGCCTAAACTGTACACAAACCAGTGCAGAGGAAGGAAAGGCACATGATCAATCCAGCCTTCTGGGCCCTCGCCATCTGGGCCCCATGGTTTTGGGGGCCCCAACACTCCAATAAAAGTGACACCCCCTACATTGGTAAAGTTGAATCTTGTTTCGTTTTCAGTCACTGTAAAATAACCATACGGCTTCACCTTCCATTCAAAGTTCGCTGGCGATTTAAAATCGGGATTGGACGTCACCGGTTTTCCACGAACTGTTACCTCGATGTCATCGTTTGAAGGATAAACTGCGAAGCTTTCCATAGAACTTCCATCTCCTTTGCTGTGTATGAACGACAGCATGTTCTGCGGATAGTAATTGAAGTGAGGTCCGTGGCTTTGCAGAAGAACTTGGCCAAACAAGATTCCAAACGAGTGATTCGATTCGAAGTCTATGATTCGAGAATACCATCCTTCTATGAAAGGGCCTTCGGACGGGAACAAATGTGGATCATACTGATTTGCTTTTACCAGTGTTTCTTGAGATATCAGGCCGATACATCAGGCATACAGAGCAAAATAGCTGTATGGGCTTTTCATCCTGAAGTCGCAAATAAAAAATTCCGCAACCAACAGGCGTTTGTTTTGCAGCTGTAATTGTTGCGTGACCTTGCGTGACAAACACGCAGACGGCCACGCAGACTTTAAGACTGGGTTCAAACAACAAACACCGCTGATCACAACGCCTGCTGGCGGTGTTTGTATAACAAACCTTGTGGAAAAGACTGGAAGGTCGAGGTTTGTTTTGCCACTAAAAACGACGAAATGGCTTAGAATTCCATTTGATTCGCTATTTCTTGGAGAAGAGTGTATTTTTATCTCAACATGTCGTGAATAGTTAACTGTACCGATGCTATTTATCAATGATTTTCAACTGATTTCAAGCACTTGACAACCGTATCATGCCAGTGATCTCAGCAGATGAACATTGCATATGTCAATGTTATGGAGACACTTTTCTTCCTTCACAACTATCAGCTGGGTAGGACTTTTTACAGGCAATAACATTATTTAATCGTGGAAAATGGCTTGGAGATGCAAGGAATGCAACATGACGTTTGACACTCAACAACTGTATGACACTCATAAAAGAAAGTTTTGTGTTGGTGACACAGTAGATCCAGCTCGTATCCATTCCAGGATATCTGGTAAAAGTGCTAATAGACATGAAAGAAAAGATAAACAAGAATTGCAAACGGTAAGGGAAGGACACATTTAGTAAACTCCCAACAGTGCAGTTATAATGCTGCCAGCTTCTTGCTGGTCACACACTGTACAAATATGTACATGTACATGTAGTTTCCGGCCAAGTAAAAATTGAACTCATTTCCTCATTTGGGCTTTACATGCAAATGTGATGGCCAACTACAGTATATTGATAAGAAACAGAACATCCCAGCTATTTATTGGTGGATTTTCAAAAATGAGTTGTGTGTATTATAACACTAACAGTTGTCTATAATATAGACTGAGTTGTCTGTATTATAGACTAGGTGCCCACAAGGAGACGCTCGGCTATACATTTACATTGTATATCAAATTGAAGTTGGTAAAGGTACAGGTAAATTAAGTGCTGTAGCAAGTTTGTGAAGCTGACATCTTGAGCATTTTCAAAGTTGTAAAATTATCATTTTCTGGAAGAAGGGATAATGCTTGAAAAGTAAGCTCTGCAAACTTGCTATGTGGGAGATTGTCCAACAACTGAGTAAACTTAAAGCACATGTAGTGATGATGTTTGAGTTCTCCATAGCTGGTTGAAAATGTTAATGGAAATAATAAGTTCTCCTTGTACATCACTCAGTAGACAGCACAGCTGTACGTTGTTGTACCCAGCAGTGTCTGGCACACAGAACTTGCCAGCCAACTTGTACATTCTACTGTCTTCTCTCCTATGTCCTATCACCTTTTCTACCAACTCAAATTATTGTATGTTGTTTAAAATTTCTTGTAATGTATTCTTGAAATCACTTAGCCTTTGCCAGGTGTCAAGACTCCAGCTCATTCCAGTTCATCTGCACCCAATACTCCGACAAGAAACATGAATCTTCATCCAGGAAATGACAGGAGCAATGTGAGAAGAATGTTGAACAATAAAAAACCCTTGTTTTGAATGTGGCTTATAAACGTTTTATTTTTTGTAGATTATTTCTAGAAGTCACATAGATTATTATAATTGTATATAAATGTACATGTAATATCAAGGGCAGCATAAACAATTTTGAATTTTGAATTTTGAAATGTTCAGTGGTCTGTATCATTATCCCGTCATCTTGTTTGTTCATTTCTTTGTTTGTTTTCACACGAAGATTTTTCTAGGGAGTCAGCATCGCTCCACGCATCGCAAGTCTGCACCAAACACACCCACCAGTGATTATGGTGATATATCAGCCCTTGAGAAGGAAAAGGTAACACTCTGTCAATGAAAGTGGTATATCAGTGTTCCAGACCTGACACTATTTTGGCATTTTATGAATACAATACACATGTAACCCTTTTAGTGAGACTGACTTTTTTGACCAGTGACTTAATTGCTCATAATTTTTGCATGATGTCTAAATTTCAGATAGACCAGCTGAAAAGGTTTAAGACTCAGCAATTGATGCAAAGAAACTCAAGGAACTTGGAAGAAAAACTTTTACTCACCAGTATCAAAGACAGCCAGTTTCCTGTGCATGTAAGTAATAAAGTTATCATACAAAAACTCATTTCAGCCATTCATTCCATGTGTTTAATGCCAGTCCTATTACTGAGTGTTGGATTACATGCGGTGCTATCCTCTGCAGATACAGTATACATGTACATTGTACATTTACATTGTACAGCTGTACAATGCAAATGTCTGCCTATCATGTTGGATTATATGCAGCTTCTCCTGTTAGATAATTACAATGGACATGTACATTGAGTCATCTTCCAAATGATGGCCATCTGCATTGATCAGCCCATGGGGAGGGGAATTTCCTTGCCCTGGCAATTTTTACAATTTTTGCCAGGTAAAACCATTATAGTGATGTTTGTTCTCTTTTGTATCTCATCTATTTTGGTACATGTTTGCATATGCCAATGAAGTCAAGTTATCTCAGATGATCTCTTATTTCTTCATGGCCTGTGCATTGTTCTTGTCAACAAAAACCTGACAATGATCAACAATTGTGGCGAGAAAATTGAGATATTATTGGAAGCTTTAAACAAGGGCATTCCTATGAAAACCTAAGTAATAAGGTTGACATTATAATACTGTTATTAAGAAACAAACTTATATGTTATAGATGATGAAAATCTGTAGACCAACTCCATAAATCTGATTTGACAGCTGATATCACCAACATAAAAAAACAAAGTACATGAAGATCTATTTATTTAGTATCATGGTATTTAGCACTGCTCTGCTCTCTGAGGACACCATAAATCAAGAAACAAATATTATAAATTATGAAATTACTGAAATTCACAAAAATATCTCAATTACATGTAAGTAATTCCCAGTCAGATAAAGTATACTTCTCTATTCAAACTACAGACACCAAGGAGAATAAACCATGATGATAGGGGTGATGACAAGATACTTCAATTGACTGAAGTCCATCGTCAGCAGCTTGCTGAGCTGAAACTGAGGAATGAAAAACTGCAGAAAGAAAAAGCAAGTAAGGAAGTTGTTTATGTTCACATATCAGTGCAGTAAGTTAGCATGTCCAGTGTATGGTACATAAAGTTGATTGCATGATTACCCCCAGCATTAAATTTACTGGCGACCATATACACCTGGGTAGTGACGGGTATTGTGAGAGTTATGTGTCTTTACCAAGAACACAACACAATGTCCCTGGCCAGGGCTGGAACCCAGACTGCTTGAACCAGAGTCAAGCTCACTATAACAACCACAAGACCTCCACACTGGTATATAAGCTGTCAGTAAACTCTTTGTATGGATCTACACATACATTTACATGTAAGAGGATTCTCGAAAAGTGACACCTTTCCTTTGACTTCTTTGATTTTGTTTTGATTGTTTAATTTACTCTTCAGTAATTGCTGAAAGGATGAACTCCTTAGGACTGAAAAGCAGACAGAAAATGCTATCTCAGGGGAGTCTAGTAAGTCATAACAATTAGAGATCTTTACATGCACAAATGTGTGGTCTGTTTTAATAATTATTATTAATTATTTTGTAGAATAAACAGGTTACAGAGCTTGATGGACTGAAGAGGTACTTGGACTTTAAAGAAGAAGAGGAAAAGTGAGAAAATTTCTTACAATTTTCAATGTGTGTCAATAACTTTTTTGTAATTGTGTCATGCATTTCACTTAATGTTTCACCTAGCTTTGAAACTTCATACATAGTATTATTTTGTTTTAGAAAACAGTCCTAAGGAATACGTGCCCTGATTGGTTAAAAATCGCGTTTCTATAACTCGATAGAAACAGAACTAGCACAAGCTGTTGATGTAATGATGGCATGAGCATAGAGAATTTACACTTTGATAATCAAAGTTAACAAGTTGTTTTCCTTTTTTGGTCACAGTGTTTTCTAAAAGAAATAGAAAACATGTTCTCTGTGTTTCTATCAAGCTACAGAAACACTTGTGAAAGTTTGGGAGAACTCAAAAAAGCTGTGGAAACACTCGCCTGGGGCTCGTGTTCCCACAGCATTTCTCGTTCTCCCAAACTTCCACTTATGTTTCTATAACTCGATAGAAACAGGGTACATGTTATCTATTTCTTAACTAAAGATTAGAAGACCTTTTGGAGTTTGGAATTTTATCTGTCTGATCTGATCTGATCAGAAACCTTTTTACTCCATTTTGGAGCATTAGCTACTACCAAACTTCTCCCTCTACCCCAGGAGTAGCACTTTGCCTGGATAGTGCATTCTGTAAACTCTCCTCCTGCTGTTAAGCAGTCTCCCTCTCTGTCTGTTACCCTGCAGCTACAATGGGAAACGGAAGTGTTGGGACACTTTGCAGTAAAATTCAATTTTTGAGTATCTTGGAAACATTTCTCCCCCTTCCACCCCAAACAATGTTGATTTTTCTATTTCTAAGACATGCACAGACCACAGAGTGCCTACACAAAATTGAATTGGGGGGGGGGGGGGGGGGGGGGGGAAAAAAAATTTACTTTAAAGTGTAAAAAAGATTAAACAAGTGTTTAAAAAAAAATAGTGGGGGGGGTAACAAAAAATATT
>Ga0126338_10000527_pt1 | contig 20976 bp, 13 predicted proteins | sample OrbCmetagenome_2_FD_92529 | JGI IMG/M metagenome (GOLD analysis project Ga0126338, IMG submission 92529) | Coral microbial communities from Petempiche,Puerto Morelos, Mexico - Orbicella C C metagenome | ecosystem: Host-associated > Invertebrates > Cnidaria > Coral | place: Petempiche,Puerto... | reverse complement strand
TTGAAGAAGCTAGTCATAAAAGGGGATAAGTGACGATTTTGGTTGTTTTTTTTTTTTTTGCTCCAAATTAGCTGAAATTTTGCATGTGGACTTCATTTCAGCTGAAAGTATTGCCCTGTATTTTTTTTGCACTGGGTTGCTCTTCGTTTTCGAGAAATAACGTATGCAAAAAAAGACACTTTTCCTAGCGGCATCTTTTTGTCGAACGTGAAACAAAAGAAACCTTTTGTTTTGCTGGACAATGAAATCAACGAAGCGTCACATTAGCCGCTCGTTGTTCGCGCCGATACAAGTATCCCATTCATAAGAAAAGGCTTGCTTAATTGAAAGCACACAAATCACTCCTACCCTGACTGTTTTCATAGGTTCTCATTACACTTTCTAGTTCCATGTCCATTTCTTTCTCAAACTCATCCTCACTGCTAGACTCTGCTTCTTGCTTTTGACGTTTCAATCCTTCCACAGCAAGCTCATCATCAGAGCTACAATATCAAAGGGAGAATGTTTCATAAAGTAGGTTTTATTTTTGAGCTAAAACTCTTGGAAAGTGACTTCCATTATTTCTAATATAGAGAGGAATCCTTAATTTTCTAAACCTCTTGATTGTTCAAACAATAATTGAAAAGAAAGCAAATAATTTTTATTTGCTCTCTTTTCAAAAATTTCAAAGTAGCCGGCTGCCGCTGAAAATCACAATCCATCACAAGATCTTGGCTGGAAACTCTGTTGAGCTATTTGTCTGACTCTATAGAAAAAGATGGCAGAATCAGCCCCCTACTTCAACCACGAATAAGTCATGTCCCCCAAAGTTTAGTAACAACCCTGAAGGGAGAGAATGTTAATAGGAGTTGTGGCAAGAAATTGTGGAAAGACAAGTTTCAGAGAAGGGATGTGGAAAAGCAGAGACGTTTCATTATGTCAATCAATTATTCATCAATTAAGAACTTCAATCAAAAGCTAAAGGAGGTGGGAACTTATGACGTCAATTAAGGGACTGTCCGATTGCGAGACAGTTGCAGAAATCAATTCACACTACAGTCAAACCTCTATAAGGCAGCCAACCTACATTGAATGGCCAGTTATAATTGAAGTGCTGAAATTATTGTCAGTAAAATACTGCAAACAAAACCCCTATCAACTCAGGCTACCTCTAGCAGCCATGGTCATGTTTTGATCATCCTGATGAAAGTTTTCCTATTGTCTTTACCCCCATCTAACTGCCACTCGAAATTTAATACAAGTAGTTTGGATTTGTTTTGGAAAAGGCAATGACAGACAAGAGTCTGAAACAGAATGTGATGCCTGATAACTGACATTCAAACACACATCTATCATGATTGTCTTGACATGATTCCATGTTTACGGAGCAATTTCAAGACCCAATGATAAAAAAATATTCAAAGCACATTAACCTCTATTAAGCGGCCACCTCCCATTTCCCCAGGAGTGGCTACTTAATAGAGATTTGACTGTAGTACCAATGGCATCAGTTCATCTATGGTAACTCTCCTGGATTATTTGGGAGTCTCTTGAAGACAGACCAAATCCTGGGGTCTCCCACATGGCCACCAACATCTCGCAGATATGAAGGCAAGAGCTTAAAATACATTTTCCATGCTATTTTGGGGGAAAATTTTTAACATTTGACGAGTTTTGTGGCTAAATCGGCAGAGCTACTACTTTCAACATCAATTGTTGAAATAATTGAAACTATTATTTTTTGGGGTTGAGGGGTTAAAATTGGTGATCTCCTGGGTTTTAATTTTTTCGGTTGACATCTTTATCAGTGCACGTCAGATAAAGAGCAAGACTTCAATCAACTCAGGGGTAGTTCCACAGTTTAATCACACTCGTGATAAACAAATCGGACTTCGCTTTTGTTAGTCACTCGTATGATTACAGACCACACTGGACTCCACTCAGTCCTATTACCATTATTAATAACAGTATCAGCCCAATTCAAAATTTAATGATATTAAGAAAATTTTCAATTGTTGGCAAAATTGTGTGGAAAGTTTGTGAATAAATTTCTGTCAACAGCCTGAATGCCCAGAAAGATGGATGGCATTTCTTCTGTCTGAAGGCCTCACACGTGATTGACATACAACCTAGAGGTCGCTGCACAGGTTCAATTTCAGCATTCTTCCTGTCCCACATGGTGTCTGGTTGCCTTGCCAGAGTCTTACCGAAAAAGTAACAATTATGAAAATTGACCAACAATTTTGCACCTCAAAGAACTAAGACCTATCCCAACAAGGTGGACATAAATCACGTTTGCTCATCCCATAACGAGTTTCCGACAGGTAGGCAGAGAAAACGTCAAGTCACTGACAGATGGAATAGCCACAAAAATCGCTATCATACTTTCTGAACGAAGAAATCGTCACCTTAGGTGCCTGGGGCAGTTTTACGTCATCGCGACGTAGGTAGAGCATTTTTTGGATTCAAAATGAGGATATACTCATAATTTTCGCACAGCATATCAAAGCAGACTAAAAGCAACATAGATTTACATACAAGCACATTAACATAACGCATGTTATTGTGAAATTTCGTCAAGTGTTTGTGTCATAAAGACAATTTCAGCCAGGCGTTAAATTCCCAAAGTTGAGAGAGGCAAAGCTGAGATTAATTGAAGTACCTCTCGTTTCTGTCATCATCCGAGCTGCTATAGCCTCCAATGTTGTAAGGATCCTCATCATCCATCATAATCTTCTTTGGTTTATTCATGGTTTTGTTGTTGCAGACTGGCGAGCTTGTCTTCTTCCAACACTCCTACCTCGTATGCAATCTCGTCTCAGAGGAGACTGGTGCGGGTACGATGTGATCACTATCTATTTTCTCCCTTTATTTCTTGATAGAAACTCTTAGCAGTGGGTGTTGAGAGTCTGCTTTTGATCTGTCTCGTTTTTCAACAAGAGGCCAAAGTATTGTTGGGAGGGAGTGAAGATGGCGTCGCATTCTATGGGAAAGACCACGTGCATTAGCTGGGAAGATTTCCTTGCTCTCCACCGACCGCAGCTTCTATCTATCGGTTTACCGGAACATTTATGGGAAAGACTTTACAAGAAGCTGTCTCCTATCGCAAGCTGCGACGCCACGGAGGCATTTGAGTTGCACGAAGATGAACAGTTTGTGTCCCCGGGTCGTTGGTCGCTCCACGCCAAACGGAATTTGCAAAAATTTAGCGATGTGTTCCTCCTCGAGCACGCTTGGTCCAGCGACGGCGGACCCACGGCTAAGAAAAACTTGGAGAAATCGCCCGAACTTTTGGCGAGGATGAAGGAAATGATGTGCCGCCCAGGTGAAAACAGCGCCAACAGGGAGGCAAGCGGCGATGAAGACGTGCTAGACAGCTCCCAGGTCCTTACGCAAATCGGCGGAGTCGATTCGAAAAAAGCCGAAGAAACACTTCAGTCAACTGACGGTGATCTAATTGAAGCTTTGTGTCAAATCACTAGCGATTCTTATGAAACTAAAAAGCCGTCCAAATCCGACAGGTCAAAAATTATGACCTTCGAGGAATTCAAAACTGGCTTTCTTCACGCCGTCGGTATGGAAAAAGCAAAACTACTCTCCGAGGAATACATTCACAAAATGTATTGTCGATACAAGAGGGAAAAGGAGCAATACCCAGAGTCGCTGGGCTTTGGTCATGGTACGACCACGGCGTACAGTTGGTCAGAGGAAGACGAAGGTGCTATGGCAGTGTTTGTGTCTATCCCTGTAACGGCAAAAAAGCGCGATGTTGTAAGCAAGTTGTCGACGAAGCGCTGGACTTTGGGCATAAAGGGCTGCGCTCCGATCATCGACGGGGAATTTTACGGGAATGTCTGCCCTGATGAATCGTTTTGGACCTTTGATTCTCCCGGTTTGTTGGTCATGACGCTACAGAAACCGGAGAATGAGGAATCCGAGCTATGGCCAGTAAGTTTGGAGCTTTGATCTAGAATAAATAACACATTTTCGCTCGCGCCAAGCGTGACAATTACGTCTTCAGAAAATTTTTAGGATCGGCGTCAAATTGCGCTCCCACCGGCTCGCTACACGGTGTTATTGATTAATTACATAGAGCTCCCGTACAACTTTGATCGAGGACACTTTACGTATTATAGCCAATATAAACGCTAACAGAAAATTTAATGTTTTCTTTTCGAGTGGCTCTGCCATCAAAAGTCAAGTGGAAAAACTTTTTTCATAAGCAATCCAATATTTGAATTTTCAAAATGTTACATTAAGTACAGACACCTTAAATCAATCCTCAAGCGTTTTACTGTGCAGTTTTAGTGACATTTTATACTTTTTTTGTGTCAATGCTATCAGTTGAATTCTAACAATTTTGTTTCTTTATTGATAAGAAATATCATTTGACATCATTTGACAAGTTTGGGTTATTGAATAGTTTAGGATTTCCACTTCTGTACACAAACCAATACAAACATGTTAAAAGACACCTAGATAAATACTTCAATCATGTACAAAAGAAACAGATGTTGGATGTGACAGCAAATCGCACCTGTAGCTAGATTTATCTATGTAATAAATAATTGGTACATGCAGATTTTAAGTGTAAGATTATACATACCTTTCCATAACACACTGAAGACCCCTAGTGAAAATAGCAAAATTGGTGTGACAGGAAAAATAATCAAGCACTTGACTGGCTGTAGGGGTCAACTGATAATGTTACAGAGCAGAATTTTTCAAATTGCCAACCTACATTCCTTGTGTTTTGAACTCCGTTCACACCTCTTGTGACTGAATTTTAGGAGAAAGAATTTAATATGTGTCTGACTGTTTGAAATTCAGAAATCAACAAGGTCTTATCAAAGATGGACAGCAGTTAAAAAGGAAGTTGCTACAAAAATGCTTTTTGCATCAAATCATTCACCAACATAATTATGGTAACTCACAGATTTTAAAATCCTATTCGAACTGAATTTATTGACAATAGCTGCCAGCATAAATACACCACTGATGTTGATATTTCAAAAATCTACATTAACATGAACATTAACAATATTGAGCACTCTGTGTCCCTAAGTTGTGTTTTGGCTTCACATTGCTTTGTTATTTTGACAATATTCTTTTATTTTAAAAATCTAACGACTTTTAGATTGATTTTAATCTTCAATATTTTGACATTTCCATTTTAGGTTTTAATCAAGGGAGAAAAGCATCTGACAGAAAAAGAAATATCAGATCGAGCAAGAGATGAAAATCATGAAACTGACTACAAAATATACCAGGTTTTAGACAGCATGTGGTTTTATAACCAGACATATCAAGCAGTGACGCAAGATGGTGATAAGCGAAAACCTGTTTGGTATTTGATGGATGAAGTAGGATCAGCCATTGTACATAGCACACAACCTAATGTCAGGTGTTCCCCATTTGCTTTTGCTGGAACTGGAGTGTTCTATTCTCTTCTTTGGCCTCTGACAGATTTAAAAGTAGGTGAAATGTGTGCTAGAAACTTTTGTCCACCACTAGGCGTGGCAGAAACAGAACTACAAAGAGAAGCAAGGCTCTTAGCCTTCAACTCTTCCCTTCCTGAAAGCTGTCCTAGCAACTTTGTGGTTGAACTTGCAAAGTTTCCCACTATAACGAAGGAAAACAATGTGGTGATCAATGTTGGTTCTTTAGAGGGAAGGAAAGAAAGTGTGAACTGTTTTCACTCGAAAGATAAGAAATTGAACTTGAAGTTTTTTGTCGAACAGAATGGAAAAGAGAAGAGGCCAGTTTTGAGAGATTTAGGATGCACTCTTGTAGCATCATCGACAGAAGCAGAAGCTATTTGGCTGGAGAGGTGGAACACGCCTGGGCAGAGTATTCGGTGTGATGCACGAGTCAACCGCCTCAGAGGGGAAGAACACCTACTTCATCGCCAATTACTCTGTACCCATGTTCAAGAGGTGTGGGGTAGCGTGCCTTGGTTTCCGGTCTCTTGTGACCTGTCAACCCATTTATCAGCTTTGTGTGCTGACCATTATTTCAGTGGTATTTCCAGTTACTGGATCTTAAGGGCGGCAGATCCCAGCACTCTCAGCATACGGCCAATTGTAACCAGTGATCTGCGGAGGGTGATCAGGTGTACAGAAATTGGCCATTTGGTAGCATCGCAGTGTAAGTAGAAATAACTGAAAATAAGTGGGGCCAGTGACCAAAATGTATTTATCTATTTATTTATTTATCAGACAACATGTACATCTTTTTGTCATCTCTGCATGCAGTGTTTCAAAAGACACAGTATAATTCACATACATGTACAAGTACTCAACTCCTTCTGCAGGGCTGGGAATTAGCTCTCGCCCTCTCAGCAGTGATAACAACATCAACCTCAGTGACACACTCAGCTATCACCTCATGTGGCAATGTTTTAGTATTTACCACATTTTGACATCATCTGAAATAAATTACTGAACAGTTGCAGTGCAACACAGAATCCATTTTGTTAATCCGAATGTAACTTACACTACTCAATTTCACATAGATATATACTTTTCATTTTGTATTGACTACTTTGCATCAACTGAAGATACTTGGTTCTCCCAATATTTGTTTGTTCTTGTGTAGTGCTATTTCATTTTCAGCCTGAACAATAATATTTTTCAAGTCATTTTTTTTTCCTTGAGAGAAATTATTTATTTATGTTCCATTGCATTGTCATGTTTTTTTTTTCTAATTTTCCTTTTTGAACAACCCATAGCAACTGGCAGTTGTTTTGTTTATTGTCCTAGACTGCTTACTGACGGCTGTATGCAAGAAGCGGCGTTTCTGTCTACAGTATGCAGTCACAGTTAAATCTCTACTACCACTTCAGCTTCTGATACACAACACTCCACATGTGAACCTGGCAGAAACTGAGACCAACCACAAAGCTTTCTTGGATGAGTACGACTCTTCAGCTCTTGTGTGCGTGAGTTCGGACATCAAGAAGAATGGAATAGTAAATCACAAGGTGACCCACGATGAGTTTTTGAAGGACTTAACTTCCAATTACTTGACAAAGAGGCAAACAACATGGGGTGACATTCAGTCAAAGATTCATGAAAGCATTGCTAAACTGTTTTATGCTGTGGCACCAAGTCTGTCGTCTTTTCAGGAAGGAAGTACAGAGAATCTCTGCGCAGTGTATGGTGTAGATGTACTTTTGAAAGACAGCTTAGAGCCTCTTATCATTGGGGTTAATCCTACACCAAGGTTTGACAGTCAGAAGTGTTTCTCTGATGTTCTGGTCACTGCATTTGGGCAAAATGGAGAGTGTTTGGAAAGTGCGAACATCAGCCAGGTTTCTGTGAAAGAGAAATGAAGTGATCCTATATTGGCATGGGATTTTAAAGTGTGGTGAGGTACTGTATATTAACATGTAAATAGTATGGTCATGATTAGGGCATTATGTAAATACATGTAATTTTAGTAGATAATCGTGTATGCAATAATTGATCTAGTTTCCTGTTGGAAAGGTCTTCTCTTTGAACATGAAGTTAAATACTGCATTGGAGGCCTGTAATGATACATATGTTCAGTGCATTGACAAGTACAGTCTGATCTCTCCACTTGTTCATTCTTGTTTGTTTTTTTTTTTTACACAAACTGATGGGTAAAGTAATGTAAACTTCACTTGCAGGGGACACTAGGAGACTGTCAGGCAGTTTGTTTGAAAAAGTGCCAGACATGCCTCACGTTGTAAGGTTAAAAGAGAGACCTTGTTAGCACTACTCCAACTGAGAAAAAAATTCAAAAATCACTGATTAGTAATGATTTACATTTAGTGTATTGTATCATGTGGCAGTGATCCTGGCTAGAATAGTGTAGTAAACTAATGGTCTAACTTCTGACATGATTCTGCTTAGAATAATGAATTTGTAATTTAGAATGCTAGAATTGCTACCCCCTGTACTGTGCTGGCATTAATGTAACTGTATAGAAAGTTGTAATTTTCAGGACCATTGAATATTAAGAAGACCTTTGTTGGTACATGTGGGTTTACTAACAAGATTTTTTCTAAGATTCATGCAATTCTACCCCTATATTTTTTCCCAAACAATTTAACTTCAAGTTTTACTTTGAGGTTCTTAGAATCTGGAAATTCATTTTCAGTAATTAGAATTGGACCAAACATTTTGCGACTGTCTCTCCCTGTGGGAAAAAATTGAAACTGTGTACGAAAAGGCACTTAGTACTCCTGATGTAAAATAATTCACTCTAATAGTATGTTGGTATATTTTCTCCAGTCCATAGCTCCAACGTCTTACCCGTAATAGAATAAGAGATTCTTATTGCAAACGGCTAATTTCAAAAAACACAATAAGGTTCATGTAAGCAATGCTGTGCCATGATATCACGGATAAGTGGTTAAGTTGATCCTGGAAGTGACAGTGCTTCAGATTGGAAAGAAATTTTAAGAAAATTCAAACTTGACATTGTGTATAATCATTTCCTTGAAAATGATTGAAAAAAGCTTGAAAAAAGTAAACTTATCAAACCTTGTTTGCCTGACATCAGGCTACTGCAAAGTTAAATCCACCATCCTGAAGAGAGAAAAAAAACAACAACTTCTGGACACTATATATATTGCACTCATCTCTGTTCTTAAGTACTGTTGAATTTTAGAATTTTAGTATCTCTAGTATCTTCTTATTTGGAGTACAAATAGGCCTTTTGCAGAAGCCCATCACGTGACCTTGTGAGGAATCAAAAATGATCGTGGAAAGAAACAGAGACCAGAAATCAGTAAAAGCTGAGAAAATGAGTAAGAATGCCAAAATCACTTGACTAATGAATGTGTACATGTGTGCGTGGCTGTCAGTAAGGGCTGTAACCTGTAACGGCTAAGCATGCTGGACTGGCCCTTGTCGCTACGGGTGAACTTGGCTGTTGTTGAAACAATTCATCAATAAAGTAACAAATTTGTTACAGGTGCAAAGATCAAGGCTATCGGTGAATCAAAACTTAATGACAGCCCTTTACATGTAAGTGTCAGATTTTATGATCGTTTGAAATTGAACAGTTTCGTTTGCTGGATTGCATTGTTGAAATCAATCTTGTAATCAACCTCTTCTTGATTTTTAATTCTCAAACTCATCAATAATTTATCAAGGTTAACAAAGGAAATCATGGCCATGTTTGGATATCTGATCTTAAATTGCATACATTTTCATGATTTTATTTCTCTGTTTTCTCCTTAGGTTTAGTTCCGATTGAGAAGATATATCAATCACTCAAGACCATATTTGACTGCATTTCCAAACACCTTGAAGTTTGCCACAAATGCTCTGCTTCATGGTGCATTGTAAGTCTTTTCTCATTCTGGGTGTTTGGAAATGTGGTCAAACACAGTCTTTCGTGTTTGATATATTACATGAAATGCTCATAAGAGATCAGTGGTATCAAAATATTTGTACTTATGGTATTTACTTTATACCAGGACATTTTTTTCTGATTGACAAGGCCACGTGATAGCTTTTTGCAAAGGCCACGTGATAGCTTTTTGCAAAGGGTCTATTATATCTATTCAGTTCTACGTTGTTTTCAATTCCTTCGTTTTAGTTATCAACACCCAGTCATAAATTCATTCATGTTGTAGAATATATATTTACATACAATGATTACTCATTATTTGTGCACAAATGTTTGGTGTGGATTGGAGGGTAGTCAATTGATAATTTATGATTCACAATATTAATTATATTTACATTACACACTTACTCATATTGCGTCATTTCATACATACAATATAATATATGTTTTGGATAAAGTTATTTTATATTGACTGCTTATTTACAAAAGGTGTGAAATGGATGAACTACAGTAAAATGTGATTGTTATCATTAATAATTTGCAAGATAGGCTAGGCACTTCAGTTACGAATTTTTCAGTATGAAATTGAAATTTGGCTTGATCATTAAAAGTTGTTTTTCCAGTGATGAGTAGAATGCTTTTAACTATTCACAGAAATTCATGCATAGAATAGAGATTTGGTGTCCTCTTGGTCAAATTGGTTCAGAACTAGAGCAATCATTATTTTTTGTCCAGTGACATTGTACCTGTACCCACTCTTAATGTCTGCAATGGTCATTATACTGTGTACTCTTTTACCTGCACAAAATGCTCATGCTATTACTTGAGTCATTGGAAAAACATTCTCATCAAGTTGTTTTCATTATCCCCTTTTACTGATTCAAATTTATTTTTGCTGACAAAGCAATTTTATTAGTATCTTGAGACAGAGGCACTGTGTAAGATCATAACCTTGGTATGTTAGGTGTGAGTGGTGATGTTCTTTCACTGTGCTGTGTACCATGTGCTGCACTAGTTTGAGTATTATCTTTGTTGCTTCTTTTACTGTACCTGACATGTTTATACATCATGACTGACAGATTATTTTGCAATGTTCAAAGTTACCAAATTGATTAAACCACAAAATGATAGTTGATGAAGGTTGGAAAAACCCAAACAAGTAAAACTGAGAGAAATTGAGATTAAATGTCATAAACAACAAATTGAGAAAAGGGAAACAAAACTACATGTACATTTAAAAGAGCATTTCTGGCCAAAATGTAATGTTATTAAAATGGCCATGATAAAGATTATTTAGGTTGTTTATAATAACATTTACATGGGGAAGCTAGTTGATTTGTGTTTTAGGTAAATGGTATGCCAACTCCCGGACAGAAATTGGCTTGTACCACTTACTTGAAGATGATCTATTTGGCACTCTTTCAATAGTTTAATACTTCTTAAGTTCCTTACTTGTTTCTGTCCCCCAACTGGGGAATAGGGCCAGAGCTAAGTACATAATTTGATACATAATAACTTCTTAACTATCTTGTCTAACTTTGGTTGTGAACAGAAACGTTTTCACTTGAGTGCTGAAAGTAATTCGCTTCTGCCAGGGCATTAGATTACTCTGCTACACTTTGTCATTCAGTCAGGCATGAGAGCAAAACCAAATATAACTGGCTGGTACACTCATCTGGCACTTGTTATTAGGTACATGAATTTAGAGTTTTTGATTGGTTCTTTGCATTGTTTGTGTCCTCTGTGACGGGCCAGAGGGGTTACTTTGGTTTTTAGTTTTATAACACTCAACTGAAAACCACTCTATGGTTATAATCACTGTAAATGGCATGTAACTTTGAGGTCAATTCCTTTTGCTGGATCTACGCTAAATGGTGACCAATTTCCAAAACAACGAGCATGGAAGGTGCAAGCTTGTAGAGGGGTCCTGGGGCATGTTTTCCCAGAAAATGTTTTCGATTTTAACTCGTAAAGTCACCCTATCTGGATTTCTGAGTCATTTAAAAAATATGGCCAATTTCTGTAAAACAGTGGAAATTTGCATGGATTCGCACCTGAATGTTTATCAGCCAGAACTTGACTGAGGTGTCTGTTGGTAACTGGCTGCCAAAATTAGACATTGGACAATACTTCTGTATCGATTGAAGCAGGCCTCAGGTGAAATGCATGAGTCTGTACAAAACACTGAGGAATGCCAGCATGACCACACAAATCGAAGTGTGCTTGTGTGTAAATGGATTTCTTACTTTTCTGTCATACTTGCAACTATCTTCATTGCTTTGTTGAGTGGTTACAAATCAGAGTTTTGAGGACATCAAATGACAGAGATAACATCAAAACAAAATAACAATATTGGAAGAGTGTTGTAGATAGCTTGTGTTTGTATGGACTCTTGTGCCCTTTCCTGTCTGCAAGTTTATGCTTTTATCTAGTGAAATCCAGACTTCAGGCCAATGCTAAAACTCAAATTAAGAGAAATGGTTTAACATTTCTCTTTATTTGTGCACCTGTTTGGAAATTCATTAATAGCTCTTTTTGTCATGTCCCTATATAATAAGGGTATTGGAAACATAATTCCTTAAAGCACGTGCAGTGTTTCAGTCTTGCCGCAATAATACTTAGTTATGTAAGTATGTAGGTGTATCTTGTGGGAGTGCAGTATTTTAATGTACCTTAGTTTAATAGTGTTAAAAAGTTGTTTTCCCTTTCTTATTTTATTTTGGGGAATTGATGAATTAATCATTTTCAATTCCCAAGGAGAGGCATAAATGTAGTGCTTCTCTATCATGTGAGGTAGCAATTATTAAGTCTTAAAGTTTGTAATCGTGGTTTAGGTTTAATCCCAGGTGCTGTGGCTTCCCTATCTATAACCTGCTAATTTAAACAAGTTAACATTGGAATATCCTCCCTCTCCATTGGTGTACATTGTGGCCACTTGGTGGTGTTGTCATTTGGACACCTGTCTTTGATCAGACGATGTAAGATCTGTGAGCGAGATTTTGCAAGATGGATTGAACATACTAGGGTGCATTGAGTAGAAATGACCTTATGTGAGCGATATTTTATAGTGCAGCAGAAAATGGCAACCACCAAATAACTACTCTTGTGTATGATGCAAACTGATTGAGGGGGCCCTTTCAAGGGTATGAAAGAGAAAGTAAAATAACAGCATGAACAAAAGAAATAATTAATTAATGATATAATAATGACAATGTTTGTAACCAAGAACTTTATTACCCTTTGTAGTCAGTATTAATATTCCTGCTTAGCTTAGCGAAGAAAAGTTATCTGCCATAATTGCTACCTTCACTACCTTACCACTTGTATTCCTCTGACAGTCAGCACATGTGAATAAAGATACCAGATTTGTTTGCCAATTTCTAGTTGTGAGTTGTTGTGTTAAGCAGCATGGAAGTGAATATCAAACACTAGTGATCAACACCTACCTTCTCCTTTACCCTTTTATGTGGGTTATAAGAATGAAGCAGTTGATTACCTTGTGATAGATGGGAAATCTCTCCCAAGAGAACATGATTACCTCCTGGAATCATTGGTGGTGTGTGCAGAGGGCAATAATTGTGAGCTGAAGTCTTGGCATTTGCAAGTAGTATGCTACACAAGAACTTTCAGACCCTAAATAGCTTCAAAGGGGATTCCCACACTTCACATTCCTTTGTAAGTAATTAACATGGGGAACCTCCATCGACGTCTGCTGCAAATCCAAAGGAACTCAAGGGGTGTAGTATGGGGGACAGCAAAAACGCTTAATATACCACTGAATGTCCTCCCTAATAACACTCTGGTAATTAACACAGGACAAGTAATTATTGTTTGTCCTGTTGCCACAGAGATGTCATCAAATTCCAGCTAATAAGCCCTTGGTTGAAGCAAAAGGCTTCTTTTCAAAGGTGGAGCTGGTGGTGGAGGTGAAGGGGAGGGGGTGTGTGGATGGGTGGGGGGTTGTTGTAAGAAGAGGCTTATCATTGAAAGGAATTTTGTATTGCGATTGGGTTTATGCCTGAAAAATGAGTAGGTTCATGAAGGATTACTGAGTCATGTCTCTAAGCTTGATGTTAAGGTGGCTCTATATAGTTTTTTGGCGCGCGAAGCATGGGTACGAATGGCGCGAGCGCGTGAGTATTTAAAAGAAAAGAAAAAACAAAAGTAAACATGACGGCGAGACTTTTATCGCGAGTCGCGTTCCACTTACCGCTATCCTTTTTGTCCCGAACAAGTGTTCCTCAAAAAATGCCTAGAAATGTGTTTAACATTACACTTCTTTCGTCTTCTCCTGACGTGGTTAAACTGAGAAGCCAATTCGCAGCACTTATTGCGCCGACATCGGAGAGAGAAGACGGTCGTGATCGTACGCGAAGGAAGTCAGAGTGGTCACGGTGTACTTTTTAAGGTTGGAGGCTTCGCTTTGAGTTCCCTGGGCGATGAAACGCCGAAAACAGCTGGAGTGTCTGCAAAGGCGCAACTGCCACCAGAAACACAACCACCATTGCGTGACGAGAAGGGTCGGTTCTCACGAAAGAAACCCACTCAAAGGGAAAACACGGGCGACAGGACTCGTGGGATAAAGGAGTCAAGTTAGTCATTTTCTGAACATTTCAGCTCTAGGTAGAAGGATGTCATCCCTCAGAAAATATTATACCCACCCATGGAAGATCATCAGAAATTCTGAAGGGACAGGAATCTCAAAAGCCAAAAAAATAAAGGAAATTACGAAGCCAATCTGAAATTTGGAAGGTTAGGGATCCAGAAAACCAGTAGGAGGGTATCACCAGTTAAGTTTCCTTTTTGGAGTGTTATTAGGGAGAACATTCAGTGGTATAACTTTTTTTTCGCTATCCCCCACACTCCATCCCTTGAGTTACTCTGGATCTGTGACAGACATCAAGGGAGGTTTTAAACAATGTGCACTTCCAGTGTGGGAGGGCAGGGGAAGAGAATACAAGACAGGCAGAGATTTCATTAAAGTTTTCAGTAGGAGGAAAACTGGTTTTAACAGGCAGGCAAAACTGTTTGAACTCAACTTCTTTAAAAGGAAAACTTTCCTCTAGATGGTCAAACAAGGTGGGTAAAATCATTCCCACTGACAGTCAATCTGCCAAGTGCCCAGCCTGCAATAAACCCCTAGGTGCATGGGAGGTGGGAGGGGAAAGGGTGGGAAGTGGGAGAGAAATGTAAAATACTACTTTTTGTCATTAAGGTGCCAGTATACTTTCAAAAACAAGAACCAAAAATGTGCCATTTTCACTTGCATTTAATATCTTCTTACACTACTGAGCAAAGAGCAAACAAAAAACTTGCAATTGGCCTAAATGACAGAGGCTCCCCAAAATGATTATTTGTGTTACAGTTACAATTCCAACTTAATAATTTATATCCATCAGCCTAATTTGTTGGTCACTTGCTCTTATTTTCCTAAATTTGAACCCAGATTTCTCCCAGCCAACTTTTCAGTGTCAAACAGAGTGAAATCTGAGTGAGAGATTGTTATTTCCCATTATGACACAAGAGCCTGAATGGAAAAATCTTACCAATTTTGTCATGATTTCCTCTCCCCGCAGCAAAGGCTACTGAGAGGGAGCTGGCATGTGACAGGCTCGGGGATGCTCAGAGGAAAATTTGAATTAGAGTACTAATTTTGTGTGTAACAGTCTGGGCCACCAACACAGTATGACAATGTCTTTATATTTCTTTGCTTGCAACCCTTGGCAATCCTGAACACCATAATTATTAACAATAATCCTTAGCAAGATAATGAGCATCTACAACCCTTTCACAAGAGAGTCCCCTGCCCCCTGAGAAGATATGACATAAAATTTACCCAGTTGAGGTCTGTTTTGTAAGATACATGTACATGAAGGGATCAAGTGTTTCCCTGTTGATTTACAGCCTGAGTGCAAACAACATGCAGAACAAAATAAGGATCCATATCAGTTTAGTGAATGTAACTGTCCTGTAAAAAGCAAGGTGGAAGATATGCTTATAATATCTCTCAGTCTGGAAAAAGAAAAACACAGCAGGTCAAACACGTAGCAAGTGGGTTTATCAGAGTTTTTCATTTAGCATACTGTACTGTAGAATATAGCATGTAAAACTGACCATCCACAGTTCATGAACGATCAGAGAGATATAATAAAACATGCTAGAAAATAACCCAATGAAAATATGCATACTGATTGGTTAAAAATTGGGCTTCTATTAAACAATTAGATTATGATCTTGAGATTTCTATCACACATAGAAATCGAGAGTGAATAATCTAATTGTTTTAGTATAAATCCACCAGTCGTTCAAAATTTTATCTGAATTGTCTTCACAGACACTGCGAAAACACCACACACTGCTACGCTACTCACTATCTATCACAGAATAGATAGTGAGTAGCGTAGCCAATCAGAGAACATCATCCGTGATAAAACGCCAGTAGATTTATACGAAAACTACATAGAAACACAGAAAAGTTGTCATAGTCATCTTCCTTATTTTCTTTGGGCTGTTTTCTAACCAAAAAAATAGAAAACATTTTCTTCATGTTTCTATCAAGTTATAGAAACACTTGCAAAAGGTTCGGAGATCTTGAAAAAGCTGTGAAAGCACTCACCTATCAGCTTATGTTCCCAAAGCATTTCTCATTCTCCTAAACTTCCAGTGGTGTTTTTATAACTCAATAGAAGCACTAAAAATGAATTCTATTTCTTAAATATTACCCTTTTGTCCCAATCACGCCATCAAAATTTCTCTTCACTGGTTAACAAACATTGTATCGTTCCACTTGGGAGAAAGTTGGTCTAAGTGATGCATCCTTGAATGTATAGTCATTTTAATGACACTTTAAAAGTGTCCAGAGATGAGAAAAATCAGTCCTTGTTGCACATTTGTAAGAAAGCCTCATCACTGCCACCTCAGCTCCACAGTTCATCCCATGACGACATCCACTCTGGATGACACCTTCTTGCACCCTGACACTGAGAAGAATTCATATCTTTCAGGGAAGTACTCCATCTGATCTGCAATCTCTGTGACTAATGCCTCTTTTACTTGGAAACCTTTCTTGATGAGATCCCTTCTGATACATTGCTTCACATGTGTCCTCTCCAATGGAATAAATGGAACCAACTGATCAATGACTTCTGACTTCAATAGGTCTGCAAACCAAACATCTGGCATTTTTTTTACAATGCCATGGAAAATAATTTCCAGCTCACCCAATGTTAGGGATTCTCTCAATTTTCCCTCAAGAGCGTGATTCAGTACATGTCGATTAATTGCCTCGCCACCAGAATTTGACAGGAAAATAAATACCACATTTCCATAGCCAGCTTTCTTGCCTCGGTAATCCAAGATGGCATCTTTAATTGTGCCCATCATGCCAAGGTGAATTTTGTCCATTTCATCAAATATAAACAAGCCACCCTTTCTACAGTGTGATATATTTCCATTGATCCATCTCTGTAGCTGTTCATTGTAGCTTTCAACTTCGGATTCGTGAGGAAAATGAAGTGGAATGATAAACTTGTGTACAAAGGGGCTGTGAGTCTTGCGCTTGAAAAAATGTTCTGTTATAATATTGCTGACAAAGTTCTTGCCTATTCCAGTCCAGCCATGAAAAGACAGCACAAGTGGCTTCCTTATGTCTTGCTTGTTGAAGTGACTCTTCAGCGCCGAGGTGACCAGCTTCTGAGCAATGTGTTGACCATATAACTCAGTCTTGAGGGTACTGCCAATGCCTGAAATATTCTTGCTGAATTCACTATCTAGACAAAGGCCGTGAGGGTTAACATGAAAGTATCCTGATAAAGATAATGCACATAACACAAAAATAAGGCACATTTGTAAAAACCACCGCTTAGAGTGTCGCCTGTTTTGTGATTGTTCATTAGTGTCATCTGGTTGCAGTGATGTTTCGTTGCCCCTTTTTGCACGGCATTCAGTAGAATCACTATCCTCATCATCGCTAAAAGAAAACTCAGATTTTTTCCTGGCCATTTTCCCCTTCAACGGTAAACGATTTCGAACAGCTGTACTTGGCTTAGAAACATCTCCATTTTTGGCTGAGCTTTCCTGGCAATTTGATTGCTCATTGTAATTGTTTAATTTACAACCAGGCGGCTCTTCACTGATCGTCAGATCAATAACTTCAGGTGGTAAGCAGAGTTTGCTACTGTTGTGTACAACATGCGGAGTTGCTGTGTCACACCAGTCACAGTCTGATTCTTCCACTGGAAAATGTACTTGTAACATGTTATCAGTTGTGTCAAAATTGACCTGATCATTTGGGCAACTAAATAATGTTACGGCATTTCCGCTTGATTTTCTGGTCACTTCTACTGGTGGGCTTTTGCAAACAATCGCTGATCTGAGCTGTGAGTCCGAGTCAAAGCTCAACCCTCGATTCAAACGGGTTTGACCAGTTTTACCTGTCTTTCCATGTCTATCAGACGGTCCTATGGGAAAGATTTCGTTGGGGCTGCTGAAAGATGGACAAGACATGTGTCTTGATAAAGGGCTGAACAAGTGGCTCTTCTTGGGGCTTTTGTTCGCTTCCTTTGTTTCTCGAATATGCTTTGCGGCAGGATTTCTTGTCAGATCAATATCCTTGAGTCCAACAGCTCTAGGACGCTTTCCGATCACAAGCGATCTTGACCTAGGAATGAACTCTTTCGACGAATCTGTCGAAAAGCCACCTTCTTGACATACCTTACCACCTTGAGAATGTAATACAAGGCTTGTAGAGAGAGAGGAATGCGAAAACGAAGAATTTTTAGTCCAAGGAAGAGGAGATTCCAATGAACTTGTGCTGGAGTCAGTTATGGTGATCACGTTTGACTCGTGGTTTTCTTCATCAGAATCCTGGTCGCTTTCTTGGCTTCGTGGACTCCACTCCTCTTCTTGTCTTTCCCGATACGACGAAGAATCTACAGAGGAAAAGTACCTACGGAAAGACACCCCCGAAGACATCCTTCTCGCCAGTTCGTTGGTGATTTTCGATGACTCATAGAAACTTAAAAATCGCTAATTAATGTCTTCTCGAGTGACTGCTTGAACTGAAACATGTTCCCGCCGTTAAATGACGGGAGAGTCTGGGATAATGTCGACTAACCTCGAGTCGAGGCTAGTCTGTAGGGGCCAGGGGACGGGACAGAACTTCCCACATCCCGGCCCCGTGACCTTTTAATTATAACCCCCGCCATGTTGTAAAATTCTCCGATTTCTCCTTGTTCCTTTGAACGCAGGAAATCCACTTCCAACCCTCTTCTTTTACCTCATGTAATTAAAGTTCTTACTCCTTTTCCCCCCAGCCATCCTATAAAAATAATGGTAACTTTCTTCCAGGAAGCATATTGTTTTTCTTTACTTTGCAATGACATTTATGCCTGGAAAATTGGAACATGCAAAGGTGCTTACTGATCATCAGCAATTTGTCTTTTTGGGGTACTGGGAGGAAAATCAGTGGTATATTTAGGGCAATGGTTCCCCTCCACTACACTTTTTCCTCACTGTCCCCCACATTCCACTCCTCGAGTTCCTCCAGATCTGCTGCGGACATCAAGGGAGGCTTTAACAATGTGCACTTCAGTCGGGGAGCACAGGGGAGAGAGAGACCAGGAGAATATCGGGTAGGAGGTGCAAAGAATCTGGAAGGGGGAAGGGCAGGAAGAGTGAGAGAAATGCAAAATGCTACTTTTATTAATTTAAGGTGTTAGAAACATACTATCCAAAAAATAGTTAACATTTTCAGTGTTCAAATAATGAGCCAAATCCTGTGCTGTGATTGGCTACCCAGGCAGGCAAGATGACCCTATCTTGCCCACTAAAGGCTACCTGCTGTGTCCCACAAGAACTTTTTTCTGAAAGCCATATAATAAATCTTTTATTGATCACGCTTGTTCAGTCAAGATGGCTGGATATTGGCTTCTTTTTCCGAGTTTATGGACCTCGACCCCGTCTTAGTCTATATACATGCAAAAAAAAAAAAAAGAACTTGGCCAATATCCAGCTATCTTGACCTCATGCTTGGTCAATAATCCATGAAAACATTCCTTATGGCAAAATCCTGACCCAGAAAAAATCAGTCCGAAAGCTCAGATGTACCTCAAGGCTTCCTTGCCATATAATATGGCATATAATATGGCAAGGTAGCCCATTTATAAAATTAGATACCAGCAATTTCTATTGGGGTTCAAAAACCCCAATGAAAATACCAGTAGATGAATTTCAAAGTTATTGTAAAGGATTTAGATCCTGTATTATGTGATTAGGATCAACACTATCTTTGGAATAGTCCTTGCAAAACCTGTTGACAATTAATGATCTCATTCCTAGTTCAACAGCTGGCTTGTAATCCAAGTTGACATTGTCACCAACATGTAGAGCTTCTTCAGCTTTGACATCAAAATGAGACAAAACAAGTTGAAAAATTTCTGGAGAAGGTTTGCAAATTCCAACATCGAAAGAACATGCAATAAATGTGAAGTATTCCTTCAAGCGGAGACTTTCAAGAATGACATCCAGCCGTTCATCAAAGTTGGATATTACGGCAAGATGATAGTTTCTATTCTTTAAATGCTCTAACACAACAAATGTTTCAGGATAAACCTGCCAATAAGATGCAGTGGAGAATTCTTTGTACAATACAGAAGAAATTCTAGCTAAGTTTGCTTCATCGTGATAACCAGCGGAACGGAACGTTTGTCTCACCACTCCATACCACCATTTTTCACCCGTCTTTGCGCTTTTAGCGCCAAAGTTTGGCAATGTTTTGTAGAAGTCTCGAAATGAGTCCTTGAACGAATCGTTCAACGCTTTAGGCTCAATGTCGACGCCAAAACGAGCCGCCACATTACTGTACAGTTCTCCGGGTGAGCCTCGAACATGAAATAGCGTATTACAAGCATCAAATGTTATTAATCGTAACCTGCCGGCCATAAGAAAGCCTCAAAATATGCCTCTCCCTATCACTTCACTTACTTTAGTCAAAAACCGTCGCCATTTTTCTTTTTCACTACTCGGAAGAGACTGGGGAGAACTGGAAAGAAATATAAAGGTCCGGACTCGGGGGAAGAGGAAAAAAGGAATGCAATCTCGCTTTCCGTTCGGCCAAAAATTGCTCATCATTTGTATAGAAAGCCAGTGGCTCCGGTGGAATATAAAAGGAACGTTCCATGTGGCCTGTGTTACAGCTGCCCTCCCTGAAAGAAAAAATCAGTGAGAAGGGAAGGAGGGTTGAGGAGCACGCTAGTAGGCGCGTGAGACCAAGGAGGGTTGAGGACCATAACTTACCACAAACAATACCAGTCAGGGCCAGAACATTCAAAACCAGCACCGCAAAGAAACTCTTTGAAGGCTACTGACAATAAAATTTTATCATTGATTACTTTAGTTTTCAGACAGCATTTCTGAGGGTATTCAGGAGACCTTTGTACCAAGCAGTGAACAAAACAGGAAAGAATGTGAAAAACAAACATATGCACCAAGCCAGTGCCTATCTTCCTCAGGCCTTGTTTGAAACTTAGTGTTGATTCCATTTACAAAACCTCTCTCCCCACCATATTAATTACAAGCAAAATAAACATTTTTCAAGACAACTATTTAATACTTCATTGTCAAAGGTATATTACAAACACAGAGTAGTACAAAGTCACAGAGATCACAACACCC
>Ga0126338_10000526_pt1 | contig 20981 bp, 7 predicted proteins | sample OrbCmetagenome_2_FD_92529 | JGI IMG/M metagenome (GOLD analysis project Ga0126338, IMG submission 92529) | Coral microbial communities from Petempiche,Puerto Morelos, Mexico - Orbicella C C metagenome | ecosystem: Host-associated > Invertebrates > Cnidaria > Coral | place: Petempiche,Puerto... | reverse complement strand
TTCTACATGTGTTGGGTTCCCCGGCATAACTTGGGTGACGACGGCGGATGTCAGGGGTAGGGGGTGGGTGAGGGGGGGAATCAGCACGTGACGTTGTTACAAGTCATCAAATGTGAAAGAACCTACACATCCCAAGTAGAACACTATTATATCAACGTTCGGTTGTTCATTATTACACAGATGATCACAAATTATGTTTCGGGAGAAATTAAGAGCTTGGCTAAGGCTGTGTGAACATTGCAAATTACAGAGGACACCTCAGGGTACGATTCTCCTCACCCCCCCTTTCTCACACGTTTTCACTTAGCACACACCAAGATAATCATGCCACATTGTAGCATCAACATTAACAGCAAGTGGACCGTGCAGACCGACTAGTTCCTTCATCCTCGTGCTCTCTGATGTACTGTAAAGACAAGAAAACAGAATTCTCAAACATTAATGACCATTAATGATGCATCAAGTTTACACAGAAAAAAAAATCAATCTGATCTATATTGGCATAGAGTTTTAGGATTTTATTCCTCCGATGTATCAAACACTTAAGACAGTGTTTGACCTTTTCTTCAAACACCTCGTTGTTTGGAAATATGATCAAACACGGTCTTTCGTGTTTGATATATTACGTCACAGTCAGCCTTGTAACTGAAGCAAGCACCAACTACATGATTGAAGCAGTTTGTCTCTACTGCCCCTCCTAAAGTTTTTGCTTTGCACCAAGAAGGCGTTCACTTGGTGGCCACATTGAACATGCCATTTCCAAATTTCCTTAAGGTGGCTCAAAGCACTTTCCAGCACTTTGATTTTGATGGGTCGTTAATAACCACTCTTAATCACTTGATGCTACAAAAATGCTATCAAAAAAACTGCCCAATCACTGGTGAACACGTTATCATTTTCGTGACACAATAGGTTACCATAGTAACAGTATGACCTGCTAAAAACACCCTTAATTACAGCTTTAGGGGCTTATAATTCAAAAGTGGCAAGGTGAAATTTTTTTATTTCAATCATCAAATTGTAATAAGCATGATAAAATGCAACTTTTGGTAAAGTTTGAAAATGTGCATACATGTAGGGTTCAGAGCAACGTTATAGTTTTGAAAATTTAAGGTGGCTTGGTCTCGTAAGCGACCACCTCTCCTCAGCGACCAGTCTTTCAAAATACCAAAATTTTCCAAGTCAAATCACTATATTCGGAACCTCTTCTGAGCGACGAAATCTTGCAAGTGTCCATGACTACCTTTAGAGCTAAAAGTTTGAAGTTTTATTTTGTTTTTAACTTCCCATAAGCGCCCACTTGACAGATAGTAGAGCGGAAATTGGCATGAGTTGTGGCATTATTGCATCCCTGGATAGTACAAGAGACAGAAATTTAGTACCAGATTTTTTCTCGAAATTGACTTTTCACATGAATAAAACATTATTTTAAAAACATGGGGTAAGTTTCTACAGTTACCATATGCTCCTGAAGCAAAATTTTCACCCAGTATGGTCTAAGCTCTCGTAAGCCACAACCTCCTATAAGTGACCGCCATTAAGATCAAGATATCTTTAAGATTGCTTTAACATCATTTGTCCACACAAATACTTACTTCAACACTGGACAACCACACTTTATCTTTACACCTTTCTCTTTCCTAACTCAAAGCAGCAGAAGAAAAATGGTAAATATTACACGTATATATAATTCGAGTTAAAGGTAAATCCTCAAAAATGGTCATTCATGTACACACGGATTTCCTTATAAAAATCTACACAGGATTTGTACCATTCACACTACTCATAATATATGAACATTTTCTCAAATGAGAATTTTAGGCCAAGTGCAATGTTAGAGAATTTTCAAATATGATGAACACAGCACAAATTCATAATAGGCCCTTTGCAGCGGGGGTCACGTGACCAAAATTTTCTTTAAAATATTACATATTATGGGCTATAACTTAAAGAATGCCAGAAATGGAAAAGAACATATCAACCATATGAGGCAAAATTTTCAGGACTAAAATGGCAAAGTTTGAGGCCCCTGGCATTAAAGAGTAAGTTTATACTTCAGTTTGAATTTTTGGACAATTTAGAGGATATCTACGGAACTTTTTCCATAAACATTTCTTATTTTTTCTAAAAAATTCAAGCCATCATAAAATCTTATTCTTTAATTCCAGGGACCTCAAACTTGGCCATTTTTATTTTTTTGACATGCTTTTTCCATTTCTGGCATTCTTAAAGTTGCAGCCAATAATTCCAGGGACCTCAAACTTGACCATTTTTATTTTTTTGACATGCTCTTTCCATTTCTGGCATTCTTAAAGTTGCAGCCAATAATTTTATGAAAAGTAGGTCATGTGATGGCTAATTAGCTGCAAAGGCCCACTACACTCACATTCACATGATTAAAATAAACTATAACTGTCTCATTATGGCTCCTAGCATAATAGGTTCAATGTGTGTGAATGGCTACAGCAACATCACACTATGTACGCATTGCATGCCTACAATGCTAGATGGTCTTGTTAGCATCATTCATCATTTAAAATCCTCTGTCAGGAAAACTATCTCCTATTTTCCTATCAGGAGACATTAAAAGTGCCTGAGTGTCTACTTACAAGAGATCATTTTTGCAGGTTGTTTCCTTATCAACATACGGAAATTCAGTGGCAGGAGCAAGTGTGTAATGCTGAAGAAAAAGAGTGTTTTTCAATTACATGTATGTGACTGACAACATGATTACAATATTTCAAGCAACATAAAGCACAGCACAGTTATTGAAAAGTTGTTACTTATCCTGAGTACACAGTTAAAAAAGCCCAAATATTTGGACTCTCATAACAGAGACAGTGAATTAATTCATCTGCATCACATGAATATCATTATAATTATATTGCGGTTTGTGGGGTTTCGGGAAGAAAAGAGACCTGTCTGTGCTTTGATATAACAGTATGTGCTTAATACAAAGTTACATGTAGTGTTGGCAAAGAGAGCCTTGCCAGGAAGTCCACTTAATCTTATAACCCACGTGTTTTTGAAGCCAATCTAAAGCTAGTAATGTATTTCCACCAGAACAACCCTTGGGTTTCGAACAGGAAATCAGCTCTTGAACACTGAGTTCTGTCACAGAGTTACCAGCAATGGCCCACTGGCTCTCCACACACTCAGTTGCAGTGAATGCCCTGTTTAAAACAAAAAAAAAAGAAATAAGAACATGATCCATGTTCAGTAACTTGGAAGAACGAAGAAAGTAGAAATACTGCTCTTGGCTAGTCATTTCATGCTTTGGAAACTGGGATAAACTCTGGAAAATTATATGGAGCACCTGGCCCAACACAGACTTTACCCTAAATTATGTAATTTAGGTAAAAGTAGACCTCAACAAAATCAAGGTGGGCCAACAATTTCCCATATATACTGTATAAACAGTGTATCATATGAACTATAAGCGACTACAGTTTACTGCAAGGACTGCGTTTTGCGCTCGCCAGTATTTATTTATATTAGCTGTATCTCTGCTGGACCCTGTGATACATGTACATTTCCTTTTCTGCTCCCTCAATCACCTCAATGGATACTTGGTACCATTCCTCCCGCCCTAAAAACTTTTTGCATAATTTCAGTATTTCACTGATTGGGTTAGCTAGAGTGATGGTGTTGTGCCTGCCCAATATTTTGCTCAGTGGCATTACAGGTGCATACAAGTATGTAAAGTATGTATTGAACATGTACTCACCAACAACTTCCACACTGTTCAATGATTATAATGAGCAGGACATGAAAAAGAACACAAACAAACAACGAAGAACAAATGAGCAACAACAATTTTAAATCAGCTATCATGGTACATGTAATATGTATACTAACAATTTTAAAATTAACATAACAAGTAAAGATTAAAAACAATGTACCTTTCCCTGATTTTTCACTGTTGTCACTTTTCCTTCTTTTCTCCTGAGCAAAATAAATTTATAAAAATCTTAGTGCATTGTACATTGTACATGGTGCTTTGGAATTTTTCTTTAAATTTGCCATGTAAAGGTTTGAATTTAATGTATGACTTGACTGATAAAAGCTGTCACTAGTTTTCTTAACACTAATCTAGAGAGCATTGTTTTAAAATAAAGAGCCGTCTTCAGAATATTACAGAACTAACAAAAATGATACAGAAGCTCCAGGAGTTTCTTAAGGCAGTCAGTTTCATGGTAGCTAAGCTTGGTGAACTTGTCTAACTTACAATAGAGGAGTTCATGCTCTAAGGAGCATTATGGGTAGTCAGGGCAAGATTGCAAAGAAACAGAGCAGCAAAATGTATGTTGTTCTTCATATTTCTGTTCTAGAGTTTCATTTTCGAGAAAAAACTTTTACTGTAAATAGACAAACCCCCTTTCTACATTTACTAGCATTTTTGAGTAGATTGAGCTACAGTGTAGGCATTTAGCCTACTTACATTGTTTTATCAGAGTAACAGAGATGTTATTTTTGGAATTTAATGGCTAATGCCTGATCATATCATTCAGTTTTAATAGTAAAAGAATTCCTATGCCCATAACAATCACTTGATTGGCTCAAAAATGCAGGAAAACCTAGAAAAGAGGTTTCTCCATCTACAGTATATGTTTCATCTCCATATGTGAAATCAGAATGGAAATATAAAGATAAACATTTGTTTTATGGCTGTGCTTCTTTGTAAATTTGCCCTGATTACCCATTATGCCCCTTAAAGCGTGAACTCCTCTATATTGCTATGATATGGAGACTACAGCTGTGTGAAACAATGTGAAGGGTCTTGTACACGAAACAAACATTTACTAGCCAGTTTTAAACCCCTAACAATAATCATTAATTATTCTTTAACAACCAGTTTCTAACTAATTAGAAAATGAAACAGTTAGGGGTACTGAAAGTTACTTGCTCTGCATAGGATGCTAGTCCATCAAAGGTTACTACACAGTATTGTGGATCAAGTTGCCTAACAAAGTGCACTACTCAGCAGTTTACCCTAGTTTACAACAGTATGGTACAATGTTCAGTACTTACTATTATTATATGGCTAGCTCAGTGAGCGGGCAAGATGAATCAAACCTTGCGCTGTGATTGGCTAATGAGCGGGCAAGATGGAGCTATCTTGCCCACATGGAACTACCCACCGTGTCCCACAAGAAAAATTTCTCAAAAAGCCACATAATAAATCCTTTATTGACCAAGCTTGTTCGGTCAAGATGGCTGGATATTGGCCTTGTTCTGTTTTTGCGAGTTTATGGACCTCAACTCCGTCTTGGTCCATAAACTTGCAAGAAAAGAACTTGGCCAATATTCAGCCATCTTGACCGAACAAGCTTGGTCAATAACTCATATTTACACACAGGCCACTGCATATTCTACTAGGTGTTGTGCAAATGTGTTATTGAGCAGTTGGTCAGGATGAACACCTTTTCAAATCAAACGTTCTGTTCTGATAAAAAGCCTACCTCTGAGATCTAAAATTAATTTAGCACCTCCAGGGTATTACATCAACTTGTTACTGACAATACTAGCAGTAAGTACGTGTATATATGTACAACCTACCAGTCATGGTTATGTGGTGTTGCAGAAGCATTCAGTTTTAATGTACAGCTGCAGTCTTCAAGTGTTTGATAACTTTTTATGAGAAGGCTGTGATCTTTCTGGCTTCCTCTTCTTAGAAATTCTATACATGCAGTGGCATCAACAAAATTTTACTACATAGTATATTTCTGTCAATGTTATTGATTTAACTAAATATATACTTACAGTGTAGTTGACTAGAGTACCTGGACAGGGTTTAAGTTATGCAACTGAGGCCATCTAATCCCCAATGTATTTAAAGTCTGCACTTAAGGTTACAGTTAACAGTAGCCTACACCACCAGCATTCAGTACAGTAAAAAAAAACTACACGTATGACTGAGACAATGTCCATGATTAAATTCTTTACCTAGGTATTTAGTGGTGGTTCACTTTCCCCCTTCAAAAAAAAAACCAAAAAAAAAAAAAAAAAAAAAAGATAAAATAAAACAAAAACATAAAAAAATAAAAAAACAAAAATAAAAATGACTGATGCAAGTTCCTTGGTTTGCCACTTATTGGCTACAGGCCCAGCATTTTCACCTGGGACTAAATGTCTCCTGACAAAAGATGCTGCCCCTATGGACTAACTTGTGATGAACTACAACCTCACCTAGAGGTGTATAAATTTAAAAATATACAAGTTCCCAGTTGCTCCATTCTATATAAAGTACAGTTTAGTGAGAACTAGGGACTGTCATATTTAAAGGCCATAACCTACATGTATAACACCTATCATGGCTGAGTATGTTTGATGAGCCCTTGATGTTACAGATCAACTTGTCCGTTGTTCATGAATACAGTTCACGTACAAATAAACAAATTTATTTACGGGTGCAAAGATCAAGGCAACACAAGATTCAAAATGGGTTTTGACAAAACACTGACCCCCTACTGACCCAGAATCTTGGAAATTGTAGGCAAGCTAAATTTATTACTGAACTTGAATTGGCCTTATTGATAGTTCTGGGCTATATTTTGTTTTTCCCATTGATTTTATGGGGGGTCAGTTGGGGGGTCAGTAGGGAGGTCAGTAGGGGGTTCAACAGGGGGTCAGAGTTTTGTCGAAACCCATTCAATTAACTAATGACAGCCCTGGTTATGGGCTGGAGTGTAGACTTTACTACTAAGAGGCCATTTATCAGCTAATATCTACCTCAAACAATGGCCCAAACTAAAATGCATTAAGTAATGGATTTCTTGATTACACCACAGTAAAAACACACACACACACACACCTTTAAACTCTTCAGGAGTCCAATCAGAGAATTGATTTATACCATATACAGCTGTCCCATTTAGTTCAGACTCTCTTGCATTTAACCTGGCATGTCTCGCAAGGCTTTCCTACAAAACACGTGACAGGAAAAGGCTGTAATTTATGTTCACATTTTTCCCCCTATTAAACTAGCAACTTTTCACTTTCATTTTCGATACCCTCTGAAATGGTCTCTAAAATTAATGCCACTTAAATGATAGCGCAGTATTCATTACATTCTTTTTGCCTCGCTCAAATCAATGCTATCAGACAAGCTAGAAGGTTTATAATTTAGCACAGTTTAACCTAATCACCCTACAAACAGAGCCTCTCCTTACGGTACATCACTCCAGTACTAACAATGTTTTCTTCACAATAATTTGCAGGCTGATAAACAAACCATATGACATGCAACTTAAACTATTTCTTCACAAGACAATCAAGCAAGGTACTACCTTAAAAACAGAAAGACGTCTGTTGTATTCCTCCGGATCATTTATGTATGTCCTGTTGTGTGTTTGGACATATTTTTTGAACATCAAATGCAGGTTTGCCTCGTCTGTTTCGTTATAAACTTGAACACGTTTCAGCTCGCCCACAGTTGAGCCCTGTGTGGACAGCGTATAGAGCACATGGGCTAACCAAAATAAGAAGAATACGTTCGAAGACGGCATGACTTCCGTCAAGGAACCTTTCAAAAGCAGATGCGTGATGCTTGGCAGATGCTCGGTCTCTGTCTGGAAGGATTGTAAAGAAATCGTCGAGGCATCTCATTCCCAGACTTCCGAGCGTTCCTTATGGCCGGTCACGCACTCCGAAGATTGCGTGACGAGCCCAAATAGCGTCGTCTACGTTGGAACCTCACAGGGAGCAGAGGAACTTGATCCTAATTCCAGCTAAATCCACCGTTGTTGCAGAACAAATCGATTTTGTTGCTTAATACGATTGCACGTCACTTTGTATATTCGAACTAAGAGTTATGCGATTGTGTTACGCGTCCACTTTACGGGTTTTTATATCCTAAGGCCAGCGCCGCATACAGCAATGTCTGTGGGCGTAACACGAGTAAATTTCACTTAACAAGTACCTGAACCATATTAGACATTTCATGACAAATTACAGGAAAATAGTGACAATGACCGAGACCAGGTTAGCTGTTTTGACCAATTTTCTCCATGTGATACTCGTCTCTACACGCAGCTTCATACTGTCTGATGGAAACTTACTTGTACTTTTTATCCTCAAAACCAGAATTTGTACAAGTCACGTTCCGGTTAATTGTTTTGTTGTCTTTCCTTGAAGCGGAAAGATGGGAAATTTTTAATACCATGATATTTCCATTGTATTCATGATACTGTGCTGTTAACTCATTTTTTTCTGGTCTAGTCATCCTCCGTAAATTATGGACCTGACATTGCGGATTTTTCTAAACACGCCGAAATCTTCCAAACTGAATGTTCTCGTGCAAGTGTGAAACCACTGGCCTTAACTGCTCATCGACTTTGCACCTGCCGCAACGTACGAGAGCCTGCCAGCAGGCTACCTTTACTGCTGCAAATAACTTTCAAACTACAAACTAAAAGCTGTTTAAATTTAATCAAATTCTCTTCCTCCTGGGCGTTTTTATCGAATATGAAAGAAGATCGTTTGTAGATATCACAATGACGATCACATTAACGGTGAACAATCAACCTTTTCAATGAAAAAAAGTTTTAACTTCAAAGTAGGTAATAAGCTTGACGTTTAAGGCAAGATAACAAAGATTTTGACAATTGATAGTTTCTCCTGCCTTCTGTTTTGAATTCGTACAGAGAATAATTCATTCTCTTTATATGACAGGTTAAAGGCACCTGATCTCGTTCATTTGGTTAAATTGAAATTTAAAATCAATTGAATAATAATCTTGTGAAAATAGGAACAAAATTGTAGTGCAGCGCGCGCTAAGTTTACGACAACTATTTGACATCTCTCTGTTGTGGTCCTTCACCAATCAAAAAGTCCAGAACCGCGGCACGTGCAAGTAGTTTTATCGACATGAGGCCACTTTGTACTTCTCCGCCTCCCAGACTAACTCGGTAATAATAGGAAAATTAATTCAGATATTAACGAGATTCTAACTAGAATTGAAGGAAAACTGGACGACAGGTCGACATTAATTTGGACTTTGATGTCGGCTGAATGACAAATTCACAGGTTATTTTAAATATGTTATCAGCACGCTTGGGCCAATTTCATTGTTTCATTCTGTGGTCTGTCTATGATTGGATTAAAACTAACCGATAAAACAGTTGCACATTTTGTTAGGGTTAGGTTGTCTAAATTTGGCTTATTTTAATCTTGACAATGAAACCAGTTTTGTGTTTTTTTTTGCAATTTTGATTTTGTTCTGATCAACACGTACAAAGAAAAAGGCAGAGACAAAAGATAGACAAAGGACCTCCTACAATACATTTGAAAACAACCTTTTTTTTGATCAAAAGATATGTTGAAAGGATAAAAACGAACGGAACATAATTCTCATCTGTTCTTTTGACTCAGGTTACGAAAACCTTCAGTAAGTTATAAAAGTATGCGCACAAGGAAATAAGAAAACAGTTTTATATATTTTCCCTTAAGGCACGAGGACACGCTTTTTTACGATCAAGCATAGTTTAATATGAGTTTGCAATTCTGAATGTTTTCAGATTTCTTTGGTATATTGCGATTATTATCTGATCGGTTATGAAGATAAATAACAGTATACAAAAGCTGGACTTTGTGGCGCCAGCTGAATATCACAGCGCAGTACGGCTTACATGTACAGGAGGTAAGTTTAATGTAAAAAAGAAACATAAATTTCTTTCCTAGCCTTATTGCTGTGTTTCTTTTTTTTTTTTTTTCGTTTTTTTCTAGTTGCTACATTTAAAATTAATAGTTGTAATGCAATATTTTTCATTTTGTGTCCATGCTGTCTGTTCAAAGCCTCCAAACAGTAACAAGTCAGTTTTAAATTTCATTTGAATTTCCAACTGAGTAACAATTACCTGAGGTTTTCATCAATATATAACCACGTTCTCTCACCCCAGGGTCTGCAACGATCGCACTCTATGAAAATAAATTAACAACAGATGGTATGTTTCCACATGATTCTGTCCCTGCCAGTCGGATCAATATTTACGGACAGGCATAATCGTGCACATGAAGCATATTGGGATGGCTCGGTGGCGGTTGTTGTCGAGAGGTCTGCACTGAGAATTTTATGGCACAAGGAACGCACCTCACATTTACAGCTTAGAGCGAACCATTCGACCACTGACCCATATCCCAGGCCTTCATCCTGGTCTGTTCTATACGCTCTTATACTTATTTTTATGCTGAATTTGTTTTTCCCAGTGAAAACGTCTTTGAACATCAAAATTGGTATTTTCAGATTAAAGTTGACAAGTTCTAGAACAACCGATTAGGAGTCGCCCCACTCAAGCATGAGCAATGCAGATAACAAAATTCACAACGTTGTACGCTCTTATACTGCAAGACATCATCACTGCGAAAGGCGACAAAAAAACCCTGTTACAAGCAGAAATCTGTTTATGAGTCCAATGATGGGCCATATGATACCTGATCGTATTAATGAGGAAAGTTTTGATTCTACTCGCGAGAGTTGAATTTGATTCTGGCTCGTATAATCGCTGTTCTGTTCGCCACATTGAACTGGCCCAACGTAACAGACGTATTTCATTGCAACTAAGCGCAAGCTTCAGCTATTTGTTTTCTATCATAATCTGTCCAGTTTTTGTTAAATGGTCGCATAAGGAGAGTAAATTTGTCACGATTAAAGAGGAATGAAACTCCAACAGGTGAGCGTTAGTAGCATGAATTAAGGGGTGGTCGAGTGAACGGGTTGAACCTAAGGGTGTGGTTCCATTGTCTAGGCCACATCAAATATTTATAATATGGCAACTGGAACTGAAACAGAACATGTAAAACCTCTTGAATAATGGTAACTGTCTTATAGTGAACAAGACAGTTTTACTCAACTGAAAGTACTAATGAAACCTAAAGTATGGCCCGGCCTGCCTTGGAACTAACAGAGCCGCGTTATTGCACTAACACGATGATCTCTTTGTTCAGTTAATTGCTACGGCATTCCCTTGTTTGATATTTCCGTGTAAGGACACTTTTGAGCGACAGCTTAAGTAAAAATGAATCATCAAACTGCGGATAAACAACACAAGTTCCAATGAATTTCGCTACGCCTAACGGGAAATAAGATACTTCAAGGATATCTGGATGCTCCCTCACAAAAAATAGTAACGATCAAAAATTGTTGGGAATAGGCTTGAGGAATTTTAATAGATGAAGCCGAGTGCCTCGTGGTAAAAGAGTCTTGAAAATCTCTCCCATTTACTACCAAAGTAACTGACTGGTCTCCTAGGAAACAGCCATACTTTATTCTTAGCCTCAGGGATATAACTTTATTTATTCAAGTGGAGTTCCCGGAATTTAAAAAAGGCAGAATTTATGTTAATTTTTTTCAGTTTCCAGCTCTCCTAGATGGAAAATATGAAGATATAAGTAATTTTCAACCTTCATCAGAATTCACTTGATCTTCTCATGGCATTGACCAATTGTTACGATGAGTACATAATCGAATTTATAGGCCATATGATCAGCGACTGAAACGAACCAGAGTTCTTGAGTGGAATTGACAGAAAAATGGGCAAAGACAATGATTAGGAGAATCCTGATGTGTCCTTGTACAACATATTGGTTCTCCAAACCGATCACTGAGTATTTCCATTCATGTTAGCTTTGAGAATTTAGAGCTCGATCAAGGCAATATTGACGAATGTCTTTGTGCTCGGCACCTGCCTATTAGAAGGTGTCGTCAATGAAATATTTTATGAAGAAATAAGTTATTGATCTTGAAAATTCGATAGTGCAAAATACCATCAATCAAAGCGAACTAAAATGCCGGATTCTCTTACAATTTTTTTTCATTGCTTTCAACCAAACTTTATCCTTTTTCCTGTGGTTAAATATTCCAAAAGTCGTTAATCATACTTTTTTTTCCGACAGAAACATCCAAGTAAACAAACCGACTTCCAGTTTAAAAGCTTTGCACTTCACAATAAAAGCATCCTCGATCTTCGGTAAGAGATGCATTAAGCCCGAGTAGCTCTAATGGTCGAAGGAAGGGCTCTAAAACGAATTCACGAGAAAGCTTAAAAAGCGTGTAATGTTAAATGGACATCACACGTCTCTGTTTGCGAACTTGAAAGTGCTAAAAGCGTAAAGTATTAACCGTGTATACACAGGAATAAAGGGTCCATTTGATTTTTAAAAACACTCCATTAAACTTCTCTTGCGAGTTAAACTTATTCATGCCAAATCGATTCGGGCTATAGAGAAGGGAAGTTCTTGAGCATAACGTCTTTGCAAAAGGGCGAACCGCCTCTAAAACGACAAGTAATTTATCTAAACGTTTCAGTATTCGCTTTCAAAGTTGCAGATTAATTGTCGTTTAATTACCGAGGTTTAATCCATTGATGTACAAGCCGACCAGAGTGAATGCAGCTTTAAGTAGTTGAGTGGTGTTTACTTAGTTTTAATTGGCCGAATTTTTGCGTTGAAAGCGGCGTGCCCTTTCCGCAAACATGCATAGTCACTCAAAAACGGCGAGACGATCTCGTTGTTTCAGATTTCCTAGCAATATGACTCTGCTGTTTTCGTCTTTTCCGAGCCCTAGCAAAGACCAAGATGAAGGTAAGTCAGGTTAGATGTTCCGAAACATAGTTACGAGTTTATTTCGCAGTAAAGGAACTTCTTAGGCAAAAATAAAATACTATGAATGGTAGAGAAGCCAATATTCCTTTTTGAGATTCCACATAAATGCAGTTATTATATACATCAGTGTCGTTTTAGTACTTGGATACAGACTAAGGCTACTAAGGTTTTCGGTGACGGAAAAACGTATATAAAGTTCCCGGAGAATGTGGTTAACAAATGTTATATCTTTTGTATGTAGTTTGAACCTTAGTCTACGATTCCCCAACCACATTATCATTCATTCACGGCTTTAGATATTTTAAATTTTCTGTCTATCAAACGGAGTGAAGGTTTCCTCTCTTGTAAATTTAACACAGGTGTAGGAGTTGATAGTTTGTTTGTGTCGTGAAAGACTTATCCAGATTAATTGAAAGGATGTTTTTGCGTCTAATGGAACCGTCAACTTAAAAAGGTGGTTTAACTTTAAAGCTACCGGCAAATTTCCATTTTTTTTTAAGAAAACAATGATTGAACATTCAACAAAGGGCGAGTATTTTCTCAACCGACTTCTCCCGTGATATACAGTTCATTGCGTTGTTTATCGAACCGTGAAAATTCGTCATGTAAGAAATATAGATAAATATGAATGAAACCTTTATTTTTGGTGGGAAAATTGGTAAAAATTTAAATGCCTTTCTTTATCAACGCGTGAAATTAAGGTTACCTAGAGATATGTGAAGTTTGAGGTTTTGTGAAAACGAAGTTGCAGTCTTCAGTTGTAACTGACTTTGAAGCAAACAAGGCCAGTACCGAATTTGTACGATGAATCTCTTGCTGTTTTGGAAATGTGTCAGAGCAGGCAATATTGTGACACAAGAGGTCCAAAATGTATGGATATTTACTTATATTAACTGCCGGTTTGTAAATTACCCCGTCGAGTGAGACTTGAGCGAGTTTATTTATGGCGCCATTGTTAGAACGCTCAACCCAGGACCGTTCCGAATCCTCAGCCAACTCATAATGGAAGAATAGGGCTAATTACTGACGATCATTTCCCAGCGCGGGTCAAAGAAGCTAGCTCAATATAAAGTATTTACTATAATAGCTTTTTTTAAAACTCAGCTGATAAATAAACGCACCCTATGATCCATTCTCGGTAAACTGATACACACGCCAAAGGGTAAGTATATATTTTCGTTTTTGACGTCGCTTTCTATGAAGTTAAACTGAAATTGTCCGCGAAATCAAGGTGAAGGAAAGCAAGATTTCTACTTAACTTTGCAACAAATTGTTAATTATCCTTTATCTAATGTTTTGAAAACAGTAATTCACCGAAACTCTAATTCGTGAGCCGTCCTTCTTAGCGGTCCGCATTGCAAACCTCGGACCGCTCAGGAAAATTGAAACAAACTAATAATGGTCGATACATTTAAGAATATTTTGCCTACAAACTAAAATAGTATAATAGTATAATTGAAAATATAATAAACTTCCTGTTTGTAAATCTCTTGGATGGGTGGACGGAGTGTGAGGGACCTTGAATTGAATTGAATTATTTTATAGAGAGAGGACTTATTTATGAGCCGAATGGTATTTTAAAAAGGAGCAAAGGCATGCTTAATAGAGCTTCAACGCCTAAGTTCCCATACCGGCCTATCTTATCGTTTATAGCTGGGTTTATATTTTACTAGAATGATGTGATTGTTTACGTTTGTTTAAGTGAGGTCATGTTGTTTAATTAGTTACAGTACAATCATTTTGTTTAGCTACGATGATTCGACTAACTGTACCGCGTTTTGCTCAGTTGGGGCCAAGAACACCCAAAATAGCTGAATTTTTTTCAGCTATATTGAGTGTTCTCGTTCCCTCCCAGAGCCATGCAGAGCTGACACACTGATGCCAACCATGCAGTGAACACTTCTTCTCTATTTTAAGGAAAAATAATTTACTTTTCTCTGCTTCCTTGAGAGTCCTAGCTACAGGCAGGTCGTAAGATGGAGGGATGGAAAGATGCCTCATATCAGGATCAAAGTTTTTTTGGAGACGATTTTTGAAGAATCAGTTTAAGAACTTGGTCCACTATGTTGCCAGCATTTGACGAAAGTCGTCTACGTGTTGAAGCTAGAAGGTATGAGGAAGAATTCTGCCAGGTGCAGAAGGTGCATGTAAGGTGCATGTTACAGCGGGAATAGTCTGATTGGTCAACTGAGAGTCAAAAACAAAAAAAAATGGAATTGACAGTTATTTAATTAAAGTAGCAAATATACCACGCATTTTCTTTGGTCATGCATATATCGGTTTTATAGACCGCTGGAGGTATTGACAGAACACCCTTAAAGAGGTCTGTAACCTTAATATACAGAGATTAACAAGATAAACTATATTCTAGACAAAATAAACTTTTAATTGTTTTGCCTTTGTGGTAAACAACATCCAGATCTCATTTAAACTGGCTTACAACGAGAGAACCAATATAATTCACATGCAACCATCTGACTTCGTGAGAAACAATAACAATATCTAAAAAAACATCGTACGTTGTTCATAAATTTTTCTATCTAGAGATAACATCATTGAGGTTTATTTGTGAGAGGCACAAGAAGGCTCCAAATATAACAAGCATTGAAATCGCCAATTCAACACTTCTGAGTGGTTTTACGAATGCCCCTTAAAACAAGAGTGAAAGCATTGTATTTTTAATCGTAACCGTTTTTAATCAATTCAACTTATTTATCTGCATTTTACCATTTCTCGCAGATGTGAGATTTTTCGAGTCATAAAATGAAAATTTTCACTGAGAGGAGAAGCGAATCAGCAACCATACGCAAATGAGATTTAAAATCTTGAGCAGGCAATCTCCAATGGAAGCAGTTTCCTCAAGAGAGGATGAAGGGTAATCCCCCGTATAGGCATTACATACTCTCAAGGTAATCCCTGTCAAGTTATTTTTAGACATGGTATCCAGTGCTCCCGCAGATACGTTTTCCATTCGAGCTGCAGAGATGTTTCCGTGGAGGATTGAAACAGTGCATGTAAAACCATGTCTCTATGAGTAAAAATTCACGTCACTCTTCTAGGCCCTTCTGGGCTTTCTGCTCATTGGAGTGATCTAAAAATAGCTTGAGAGTGATTGCCTTAGGAATAAGGTCAAACATGAACTATATGAGGGACGAAGTCTCTTGCTCCTCATACTCTTTCGGTTTCCTTTGGATTACAGCACGTTAAGTAGACGCCAATGAAATAAATCAACTTCAACAAATGAGACGAACTGGTCAAAATCTATCTTCCTACAATTGGAAGAATTGGAAATGGTATCTAACCGTTAAATATCAGTACAACAGTACATTGTCGAAGAGTTTTGTATGGTTGTGTGTCCGGCAAACTTTTGCCATGAGACTACACCAATATTCATCTAGAATTATCCACTTCCTGAACTTTGCAACTAAATTTCTGAGCCTTGACAGCTGTTTACTTATTTAGAAAATACACTAATTTTATTGGGATTAATTATTTCTTTTTCTGACTATGGACTTCAAATTACTTGTAGTTGTGAGGTTGATTATCTCTCTTGACGACATGCTGTGTTGTAGATCAAATTAAAGTATCATTCATTTTGTTAGAAAAAAAATCTGCATCGGTAGAGACATGAAATCTTTACTTTTAACGGCTTAAATGTCCTATTGAAAAGCAATATTTTTAAAATAAATATACGTCTATTTAAAACATTCTTCTTTCACAAATGATAAAACATTTCAAAAACACTCTCAGTTTATTAAAAGGGCACTTTCAGGCGCGAAAAAACGAACGACGTAAAATCACATCTCCACTGATATTCCGAGAAAATCATCTTTCATGGGGCAAACCTAAGAATAAAAAAGAAAGACTGTCAACTTCTTAAGTTTCAGCCTATCCCTGTGTAAAGAACAGTGGCGTGAACCCAGTTACTAGGCTATAATGCAAAACTAAGCGTGTACAGGGTTTGCAATGCAGAAGCAATCTGTTATCTGGCGCTTCAGTCTTCACGAGACTCCTGAGATCACGTTTTGAGCCCAAATCCAACATTTGCAGTTCATGAGAGCTTAAAGAAGGGCTTATTCTCCCTGCGTAATCCCCAAAAGTTTGGGTTGGAGTGCAGCCCTGAGTATAAATATGCGATTTTCTTTACTCCATTTCTGGACTAGCCCACAAGTTAAGCCTTATACCCACTATGTAATTTTCTTAAGCTATACCCGTTTGGCGCCTCATGTCCCTGCGTTATTGAGGGAAAACCCTCCCCCATGGCCACGGGGTGGCACATTTTAGTTCTTTGACACTTACACATATTTTGTCTCAGAAAAAAGGTTCGTTTCTGCCGCTTCCATCAGGAAGCAAGTTAAGTTGAAGTCGAAAAGACACTCAGCTCGGGGATTTTATCATCGTGGTTGCTTGGCAACCTGAGGCATCGACACAACACGCCATGCCTAGTTAGGCCTACGTGACAACTTTAAAATGAAACAAGTGTGAAAGCTCGATCTGGAGTGCTCTAACCAAGATTTACCGAGTTTCCGACTCTTTAGTTTAATTAAATAATAAATCAAATACATCCGTTATCTGTTCTCACCTTTTGTAAATTTTCATAGCTTTAGTGCTCAAGGTGACGTCCTCTAAGTCTCTCTTTTTCTTCATCTTACCAATAAAGCTGTTGATCATGCGTTTAATATTGGTTTTCCAATGAACAAGAGGATTTCCCTGTCTCACTCCAGCGTCCATCACCTTGGTGATAAACTGGCGACCATCCGCTGTTCATAAAAAGGAGAAGTTTGGTTTGTTCTTATTCTCGCTGGCTTATCATTCTAGTTAAAGGTTGCTACACAGAGGGAGGGAACTTATTCGGGAAGGAACTATTGGATGTCTTTTTCTCCATATTTGTCCAAGTCAAAAACTAGATGTTTGTTTTGTTTTTCTTAATGGGTTAATTTTACTGCTCAACTGAACAAGTCGTTCTCAACTCGGCACTATGTGAGGTAACGTTTGATTTCACGGGAGGGGTGGGAGGAGGGGGTGGAAAGGGAAGAGCGGCGTTTATAAGGGGCTTTATAATTGTAAAGGGGGTACTCAAGCAATTAAATTAACATCTGTTACACTCCCCTCGTTTTAAGACTAATGAGCTATCAATTTGCGTTAATAAGACTGCATGAGATACAAGTTCTGCAGTGCTCAATTTTTAGACAGCTTACCAGTGTTTTCGAGACAAGCTCTCTTGTCCACATGCTGCTTATCGTAAGCGGATAACTTTATAAGGATGGCATAATGCCAGTACAGCCAGTATCTCTGCTGGGGGCCACCCAGGAACTCTATTGGGTTGGGCTCATCCATGTTCTGACAAATGATATTCAAGTGACAGTTTGGCCGTGCTTGAATTACGTACTCGCCGTCCTGGGTCCCAATTCCAGAAGAGCGGATTTCCGCGCATGACTTGGGAATTCCTGAAATGGATACGAACATGTCTAACGACTCTTGAAAGAAAACTACATAAAACGGAAATTGGGAAAACTGTATTCAGTCGAACAAGCGTCACTTTGACAGCAAAAATGTTTGTATTAAATTAACAGATGCCCTCGAATAAGCGTCACTGCACCCTTAAACAACAACGCGAGGCTTATACTTTGTAAACGGGCGCGTATTCAGAGAGGCCTATGGCCGGGGAGGAGGTACTCCTAGAAAAATTGGGTCGGGGTGTGCAGCACGCTTCCCAAAACCCTTACCCTATTTATTACCAAAATCTGCGATTTTCTCTACCCTTTTTATGACCTGACCAAAAATTCGATACCCTGTTTATGACCTGACCCTTAAATCAGACCTGCCTTATAACTTATTGTATTTACTAAACATTTTCGCCGCAACCCTAATAATATTTCTTAACGTTTATTCGAAGGCGACGGTCATTAAAAACTCGTTTGAACTTTTTCAAAATCAGATGTCAGTGCCATTCATTTTTTGCTTTATAGCGGAGTCAGGTAGATTCATCAGAGTATAAGCCCCTGTGGGTACTCCCTTATATGGGCTATGTAGATATGAGCGGCTCCAAAGGGTATGGTTTTTCAGCCGTATTGGTCATAAATAAGGTATCGATTTTGGCCATTTTGGTCATAAATAGGGTATGGTTTTTGCACTCTAGTCTTGATATGGGTATGTTTTTAGAAGGATCTGCTTAACCCATCATTATCGATAAGACCATCAACAAAAGCCCTTCACAAATTCTGTTTACGGCAATTTAACATTGTTCTGAACTAGGGAACTAATTATAAACCATCTAGGTGATACCTGCTGGCAAAGGAATGAGCCCTCCAGTATAACCTGGCGGTGTGGAAAGTTTATCGAAACCCGTTGGTTGAGTTGGAACGTTAGCAACTTGGCCTGGATTGGAAATGGAAAAAGAAACAAATAAACATAAGCCATTTCATGTTTTAGCAGGTTGTGCAGGTTATGCATTGTTGGAACCAGAAAAGGTGGCGAACAAACTTTACCATATTTAACAGGATTCAATTATCATTTATCCTTCAGATGTTTTACATCTATTTTTAAGTTAGTCCCCAGAATTGGATGATATCCAGACATTTCCCTTAATTTGGGTTACCCTTGCTCTTTGGGCAAAACCTGTAAGGGGAGATAAGATTCTGATCACGAAAACTACATGTAGCTTGGGGTGAAGCGGAACAAAATAAACATCACTGGTTGCTGTTCAGAGAAATCTGTCTCCTGTTCAACTCTTGCTTGATTTCAATAACCTTTGCTATTGTCTTCAAAAAGTCTGCGCGCCAAAAGAAAAGGACAGTTTTGATAGTCTTTTCGCTTCCTACTCCATGTGATGCGACATTCAGTCCTATTTATTGAGCCATAACAGCTGTCCCATTCAGACAATCTTGGTCTTTTTCATTTTAACAATTTAATTTAGAACTACTGAATGGGAATGTCTGAATGAACTTGTTAAAACTTACCATACTGATCAGACGCCACGTTAGAAGTGTTAGTGACCATGGTATTATTCTGAGTGACTGTAAAACAACCAGAAATAAGAAAGAGAAAGAAGTGCAATTGTTATAAGCCCTTCTTAAAATTTCCAAAACAATAACGGAATGTGCTGATACATAATTAAATCAGGCGCCCTAAGATACGATGTGTGTAGTTTCAACAGCTTAAAATAAACAGGGGTAGGGAGTTGGCGGGAACACTGGCTAATCCAAACTTTCTTGCAACCGTCAACTTTCCTACACTCCATCTCGTTTCACGTTTTACACTGTTATCGAATTTGGAATTTGCACAAATTTTCATGAAATTCAGCCAACGTCTTCGCGTGTTTGGCAGTAAGATGATGTAGACTGTCGCATACTCGCTGTTCATTCAGTTAGCATACATCGATGAGAGTGAAAGAAAACTCTCGCCCAATACCCCTAACCTCTAGATCTTGTCGACTGACCGAACTTTGTTACTTTGAAGACCAATTGATCAACATGACTCCTGGAAAAATCAGCATTGAAAATACACGCATTTATCTATTCCACTTCCATTTCTATCAATTCCTTCCGTTACTTAGAAGTTAAAAAAAAAGAAAATGCCCAAATACTAACCGGAACCGGTCGGTAGTACCACTGGGCTTGCAGTAGCATTGGAAGCTGCTTGTGTTGGAGACGAAACACCCGCTGTAGGTACTGGGACGGTGACTGATGCAGCTGCTGTAGCGTTGTATGCTGGAGGAGCTGAAGATGGGGCCGGGGCAGCAGTGTAATTAAAGGCGGGAACTGGATAGACAGGCGCCATAGAGGTGTTTGACATAACTGGAGAATTCGTAAGGCAAAATAAAATGAGTTAGTTTATACCCAATATGGCTGGAAGCCTGGTAGCTAGTGTTGGTTCAGGGTTGATATGAGTGACGTAGTGTCATGTTTTTTCTCTTGCAGTACTACTCTCCATAGGAGCAAAAATTAACGTCGAGATGTTTTTGGGAGAACGAGTAAAATGCAGGATGCTACTATCTGTTGAGCAAATGCATGCGCATGTCTCGAACAACCAAATTTCTCCCTCTCCTTCCACTTTTCCTCCTGGCCTCAATGCTACTTTCTTAAAAATATTACTCAAGCAATGCTTGTCATTTAAAGTGAGAAAGGGACCTATAAAAGGTTTGTATACGGTTTTTTTGTGTACATGCGACAGAGACAAAGTTTCAATGTTGACTGTGTGTATTCGTATATTTTCTTGCGGAGTGTTCCAGTTTCTTTTTGCCACGGTTGCAGGTTCTAGGCTAAGATTTTTTTTTGGTGAAAAATCAAAAAAATATACCCCAGTGAACGATTGCTTTATGCTATTGCTTTGTATTTAGCGCTTGGGAATTCAACAGTTCCAAAGAAGTGATTATTTTTTAG
>Ga0126338_10000523_pt1 | contig 21011 bp, 11 predicted proteins | sample OrbCmetagenome_2_FD_92529 | JGI IMG/M metagenome (GOLD analysis project Ga0126338, IMG submission 92529) | Coral microbial communities from Petempiche,Puerto Morelos, Mexico - Orbicella C C metagenome | ecosystem: Host-associated > Invertebrates > Cnidaria > Coral | place: Petempiche,Puerto... | reverse complement strand
TGATCGTATCTGAGCCCTCAGATCCGGCTTAAAAATGTTTTGCTCATCTCCACTAATCTCTGCTTGGGTTAATCTGTTACATTACTTGTGCATCTTTGACGATCACTTAGGGACAAAGTTTGATGAGATCAAAACGTTGATAACTATCATGGACGTTTTAAAACAAAGGTGACCATATTGTTTTTTATTCGACAAATTGACAAATAAACGATCATTTACAAAGCGAAATGTTCTGAAGAAAACTTAAGTCCACGTATCTTTTTGGAATAAACCTTAGAACGGCCAAATATTTTTGGAGATCTTCATAGAATATGGCAAAGTCATCATCAAAGGAGGCCGATTTAAATTAGAAAATCAATTAATTGTTGGTGTCTTAAAACATAGCTTGGTCAAGTAAATTAAAGGCAATTGAAACGCTTTCTCTTTAGCAAGCAAATGTTGAAGGTTTACTGAATATAATTCAAAATCGTGAAACTGACGCCTAAGCTTTAAAGGACGTTTTCTTTTGCGAAGTGCCTCGTCCTTAACCTCAGTAATGAACGGCGATTAGATGCTAAAGTTTATAGCTTTAGTCTTTAGACTCAGCCAAAAACGTGCGACGTCGAAAAGTGCCGTAACTTCAGTAAATACTTTGCCATTGCCCAACTTTAGAAGCCAATATGATAAGATTTCATTACTCGTGTTTTTTCCTCTCAGGAACAAATGGCTTACGACCTTGAGTTAAAACAAAGAGAATGCCATCCTAGTTAAGTAGAAAATTGAGGTTTGATGGAAGGAGTAAGGTGTTTCTTTATACGCCATTTATTAAGTTCTTGAAGTGAATGCTTCTTTCCATTTTCGTGTTTACTTCAAGAGTCGAACATTGCGACATAACATCATGTCCTCACCTGACCATGGAAGAAATTACATGACCAAACAACTCAGTGCAGTTGTGTTGCAGGTGAGGCTTTTAGAAGGCGAACTATAAACACGACAGCTACACTCCCTGTGAATGTCTGTTTATTTCCTATAAAACGGTACTTGAGTAAACGAGAACCGATCCATATATCTTAAACTGGCAGTCATGTCAATCATATTGACGGCTTAAATGTAAGCGTACTGCTAACACTTTTATACAACGTTCATTAAAGCTTTCTAGCAAAATTTTTTACAAAATATTTACACAATATACAACTGAAAGGTGCAGAAGTACTTTCTGATTATCATTTTTTCATTGATTTGTCTTCATCGCTGATCTGTCGGCCTACCAGCTACACAGAAAAATTAACATTTCACAGCGGCAGCTTAAAGTAGACCAAGTTTTTAAAATGAACTTTTCTATACTCATCTTCTAGTATCAAATATAATCTATATTTAAAGTTCGTTTAAAGTTGTTCTTATAACTATATTTTCATTATTATTGAAAATGAGATTTTTTTTTTATTCTTAGAGATTGTCTTCAAGCCTTAGCTTTCCGGACGCTATTCTATTTACTATTGGCGATCGGGGCTGAGTGTGTTTACTTTCATATGTTGGAGGAATACCACTTAATCAAAATCTGGCGCCTTTCTCCAGTTTCTTCGTAATTAAGAAGTCAATTCCAAAAAACTGTCAGCTATTGAGGCGTGCTTTCTAGTTTAGGGGAGTCTGGGGAACGCTCGCTGTGATTTGTCTCGTCGTGAAGACCTTTCGATTTTTGAGCCGCTGCTTTAGCAGCTTCATGTAATGGTCGATGTCGAGCGGACTTCTGATGAGCGCGCAGTCCTGCAAGCTGCGAGTACGCGAAGTGACATACATTGCACTTGTAAGGCTTCTCTCCGGTGTGAAGTCTGGTGTGGTTCCGAAGCGTTGAAGACTGCGAAAAGGACTTCTTGCAGTATTTGCACTGGAAAGGTTTTTCCAACGTGTGAATGCGCATGTGCGAGCGTAAGTTGCTCCTGGAGTTAAATCCTCGTCTGCAAAGCGTGCACTTGAGTCTTCCTGGTACAACATTGCTTTTGACTCGCTCGTGGCTGAATTTGTAAATAGGATCTTCTGAAAAAAAAAAAAAGAAAGAAAAAAGACCTGTCAGTCCATAATTCTCTCAACTGCAAACAAAGATCTATTTTTCTAAAATCAATATTCAAAAGAGATCTCCTGCAATTTAACGCCCAGTTGGGTGCGATTTCCTGTTTGGAAGTTTACAATAGCTTGTAGGAAATGTGGAAAGTGGTTGAGGTGGTTCAATTCCAAGATAAACATATCACGCTGCGCTGTAAATTATACGAAGTGCTTCACGAACAGCTTGAAATCAAAACGAGAAACAAAACCTTTTTTCATATAGTAAAACCAAAACAATAATTCTTCATAATCATAAATACGTCATTTGAAATTTTGGAAGATAATTAAGGCACATGAACTTCGAGCCTTTACTTAGAAAGATTCTTTGGACAAAACTTACTAAACTTATTATGAGGTTCTTACTTGTGAATACCGAAAATATGTCCCAATTATTTTTTAACAACCATTAAATTGTCGTTTCTTCGGGCGTAGTTTTGGTTAAACATAAGTGAAATTTAGAGTGTTATAAAGACTCCAAAATGTTTTATTATATCTACCACTTCCAATGAAGATTTATGTACGATTTGTGTTTTGAGAAGGCGAAATGCTCCCTCCCAATTTAAACCTTCCTCATGAGTAAGAAAAGAAATGATTATAGAGCATTCAAATTAGAAAAATCGCAGCTAGATACTAGGCTTTTCGGCTGGTTAAACAAATCAATACTTGGTAGGAGCTGCGGAGGGTAAATGAAAGCTTTTAATAAGACGACTGCGCGAGGTCGGAATCCTGTTACATTGGATGTTTTTAACATGTTGTTAGCCTCGTTCAATGTAATAAAGAACCCGCCATCTGCAGCATTAGCTAAGTAATGTAACCCTACTCCATATGAAAACAACCCTGCAGAGTGAGAAGGCAGAAGATGGTTGGCACGTGTTTATTGTCGTAAGGAGTTCAGATCAGAATAGAGTGCATCCCAAAAATGTTCAACAGGAAATGAGAAAAAAAAAACTTGCTATACATTTCTCAAACAGGCAGAGCAAACTCAAGCAAGAGAAACAAAATCATGTCAGCGACTCAGCTTGCGCTATAACCGCACTCAAGAGTAGTTTTCTTAATTGACTTTATATTAAAACTGAGTATGTGTAAATGCGCTCACTGATTTCACTCCTTTTTGGACTGAAAAACATGAAAATTGTCACGTTTTTGGCATCGCACCTTCAATTCTTGGCCATTGTGTTTTCTCAGCTTCAAGCATTGGCTGTTAGTATACTATGTTTTGGTGACAGACTTGCTATCGCCCCGAAGCGAAAAGTTTCTTCGTCGTTAATGCTGGGCGTGGTTAGTTTTTTACTTGCAGCCGAAAAGGGTATTACAGCAAGTAAACTTACATTTATCATATGACCTGGGGGGCCAAGTGAATGAGTTTTGATTAACGCAAAAGCCTCACCGAGAAAGAAATGACATTGTTGATTCATGATATGTGATACGTGCTTTCATGACAAACGCTTCTTTACAATTACGCGAGCAGAAAATAAAAAGAAAAAAAAGCTGTCTTCAAAAACCAGGTGACGAACTCAATAAAACCAATTTAAAACTCCTAATTAACTGTGGCTCCAACCTACCGCATTTATTCCGAAATTCAAGAAATGCTGATGTAATTAGAAAGCACATACAGCAAAAAAAATAATTAGAAGACACTCTTTTAAGTGAGAGTCGCTAAATCTTGAGTTAAATGAAATAAGTAAAAGTTGCCAAAGCATTGTACTATTGTTGGACCCAGTAAAGGTTTTCGAAAAAGTACTACTAAATTAAAACCAAATTAAACAGAAAAACACGCCGAGAAATTAAGAAGATCCCGATTTACAAAATCTTGACGCATTTTGTTTGATTTGTTACAGTGCTTGCGAAAAACGAAATGAATGCACAGTCGCACGATTTAAAAAAAAGAAACGTAAGGTGTAAGGACTGAAAATGAAAATACTGGCTTAACAATGCTTATTCCATCACGTTCACTTTTTCGAGTAGTAAGCCATTCAAGCAAGATAGAATTTCAACAAAACTAGTGTGATGTTATCAGAACACAAAGGAGCCGATTTACAGATATAACAAAAATCACCTGTTCAGGCTCTTTCATTAGCGCCAGAGACAAGAAAAGAAAAAGAAAACGTAGACCAGTCGAGTGAAGCGTAATTAACAATGCTTGACAGTGTTTTTCGGTTCGCTGTTTCACCCTTCCCTTAACCTGATAAATTGTTTATGTGTTTTGAGATCTTTTGCAATTGTTAAATGGGGGTGAATTTGAGAAGAAAGAAATCTTGTCCCAAAATTCACAAGGTTCGGCGACGACCAGGCGAAAGATCGTTTTTAATACCAAATATGCTCCTCCTTTCTGTTTGCTAAAGCCCTTTTTATTAAACCACTTCGTTTAAATAAACTTCCCTTTAATTGAACACTTTTAAACATGCCGAATTTGAACCGTTTACAAATCATTATAGTTAATCCATTATTAATTTTATACCCCAGCGTCCTAATTGATTTTTCTTGAAAGCCTACTAAATTAATCGAAATCCAGCTGTCCTAACTCATAGTGTACTGTTTTCAGCATCACCAGTAACACAATCCATTTTCGATTCTCTTCAAAATAAACCTCATGAGTAAATTTACTTTGGCTATCGGGGAAATTCATATTTCTGTAATGACACTCCACACTCTGGATGGATCATTCTCTTTCTTTCTAACCACTTTTAAAATTAGTTTTCCGGGAAATTGAAGACAATAACAAGCCAAAATTTTTCCTATCAGTGTTTACAAGCTAGAAGTTTCAAAGTTTTGTTTCCGGAACCAAGATCCTGCGTCGTTGCAAGGGCACAAGTGGGTGTAGTAAACAATCGCGGAATGAAAAAAAGAAAGCTATAATTTGCAAATTTCCATTAGATGTACATCAGAGAACATCAGGGAGATGATGTTAGCTCGAGGCTTAACTACCTAATAATTACTGTATTTATCTGTGCGAGTAATCAGTTTTGTGGCTAGAAAGCCATCTAACGCAATTCAACGTACGCGGGAAATCGAGATTTGCACATAAACAGTCGAATTAAAAAGCGCACTAACGCTTTCAAGAAATAGTTTCATACTTTCAGATATCTTCAGCAGACTTAAACAAGTTTTAGCATTGTTCTCTGTACTTCTGCTTCGTCGGTTTCCTAATTGCGCGTGCTCGAAGTTGCTGCACCCCACAGATAGCTTCATTATGAAAAACACTGGGCGCCAACGACCTTACTTCGTAATTTGTAAATGATAATATCTGTCTTAAGAAAGGTTGAATGCTTCACACCAGTCCAAGCTTTAACGCCAAGTCGCCCCGCCAAGTTTTAATATTTATTGGTTTGATTAACTCCGGATCCATGCTTTTGAAAATGCAAATTTGTCAAGACTTACCCCCTTTGATAATTATAAAAGAAAGCAGTTAAATTCGAGCGCGGTTTGTTTTAGTCGCCGAGTTTTCTAGTTTGTAAAGCGAAAGTCCAGTCGTTGCGGCACTCATGAGCGGATATATTTTGCCCTCTGGCTGTCATAAGATTATTTGGTTGTTAGTAATACGGCCACACAACACTCAGAAGAAACATTTTAATAAAAGCGGCATACTAATGGCTATGATAAACCTACATCAAAAAAAATGAAGAATTGAATTTAGTTCCGGTGAAAAAAATAACAAATTCGATGGCGCAGCAAGGCTTTTGCCTGTTCATATAAACATCAATACAGAATGGGCAAGAATATGTTATTGTATTTCTCAAATATTCAAACTATATCTGACAATGTGTTTCAGTGGCAACGCATTTCATTTTTAATAATCAAAACCCGTCTATTCGATGCATGCATTTACTCTTAGAACTATTGAAACAACTGGAAATAAAAAGATTTGTTTTTGCAGTTCCTGTATTGAGTTAAGTTAGCTTGTAAATTTGACAAATGTACTGATACTAAGAATATGAATATTTTTCTTTCGCTGTCGAGAACACATTTTCAGAGAACGCAACGACTCGTGTGTGTGATAAAAATAATTTCCAAAGTCTTTCGAAGTAATTTTGCATACAAAAACAAGTCTGCGATATGTCAGGGCGCTCGTTATACTTATTCAGATTGTTGTATGACATTTTACCTTGTAATTTCGCAAAAGCAGAAACAAATATGATTCTAAAGCCAGCATGAAGCTTTCAACCCGGTGTTTGTCATTCATTTGTAGATATCGAAGGTTTAAATAGTAGTACTAGCTTTCTAATCTATTTTTTAGCCAAACGCTTTGTGCGTGTTTCATGTTCTGACCCCTGTTGCGGATCCTCAGTCGTGTTGTTAGCGTTTTCTTTTTTTTAACTATGTAGCCTGTTGTTTAAAAGGACAGCTCTACTTGCTTGTACGAAGCGAAGGAGACAGTTGGTTAATTTGCACTGTACCATGTGTATTGCAGCGCCAGTACAAACTCGTGTCTTTCATTTCTGCGCTTTCGCTTTGATAATAACTTGCCGAGGAGTGGAAACATTTTCAGATCCAAGAGGCAACCTACATCTAACGGACAACATTAGTTTCAAGAAGTAAGTGCTTAGTTTAACTTGATATCATCAAACGTACTTGCTGCAATACTAACCGGGAATAGTGGGCTCAGGTTCTTCGTCTTCTTCTTCGGGTCCTCTTCGCTTTCTCCGGGTAAAGTCGTTCACCGGTGCAATTCCCGGTATCCCGAGAAACTGCACGTACGTGCCACCGTACCAAACTAGCAGCTCCTGATCGGGCGGGATGTCCTTGACAGCGCGGTAGTAAATGTTACCTCCGTACTGGAACACGTCCAAGTTCTGCTCTTGTTCGTTTCTAGCACAGTTAACAAAGCCCATCCAATTGCGTGGATTTTCGTCTTTAGCGTCGAGAAAGTGGCTGACTGTTCCGTCTTCGTTCAGAACCTATTATAAGGAAATGTTTGAATTTAAAGCGATGAAAGACAATCATTCCCGGTTCATTTTGTATCTGGAACAACGAAGAAACAGACTTCAGTCCCTATGTTCTGTCGATAATGTTCAATACGTTGTTAAAATGACTCTCTCGGCAGAATTCATAAAGAAAACTGCTTCATTTTCCTTTTCATAACGTCGGAATTGGCTTCTGTATATGCGTGGGAGAGTTAGCTTTGGGAATTTATATATACAAAGACCTTAGTGTGTTCTAAGTCAAAGAGGCTCTCGACTGTCTTGTGTACTGTACAAACAAAGGCTAAATCACAGATAGATTACCAAATAAAATTTCAGAATTTATCGGTTTTTTAGTTTAACCTCGTTTATTTGGAATTTGAAATTCTTATGTAAAAGATCCTTTTAGAGGGCAAGGTTTTCTCAGTCGCTGGAGACAACAAACAGGGTTTTTCCTTTTCTTACATTTTTGTTTTGTTTTTAGTGCTATTACTCTGCTAAATGGAAATAGAAATGGAGAATATAATTTTGAACCCGAGGCTATCGTGCAACATCGGTTTCAATCACGTTGTGATTTTCTTTGTAAAATGGGCATTACATTTAAAACACATGTCTTTTTTTACCTCAGTGGTCAATAAACGAACGCGAAATCAAAGATCTTACATTATGTGAAAACACGTTAATCTAAAATGATCAGTGAAGCAAAATCAGAAATAGAATTAGCATATATTTTTTTAGAACAGTGTTTCGCCAGAAAAATAATGGTGAAGCTCCTGGTCAAAGAAAAACAATAATTAAAATACAAATACAGTTATTTCTTAACTGATTCCATCGTCAACTGCCTGTAGTGCTAAGGTTGAATTTCAGACAGCGCTTTCCGATTTAAAACACGATAACGTTGAACCCGCATCACAACGCATTATTAACGACGATAACACTCGAGCATCATAACGTTATTTGCCAACGTCGAATAGCTACTCACCTCCCACATGAGACTGTTATCAACATCAGAGCTCAGCTCTTCAACTTTAACAATGCGCCCTGTATACGGCCCCATCTGCGTGCCTTCTTTGATCCAGCAGGTACTAAACACGCCAAGTTGAACACCCGGAATTGATGAAGGCGCTATAGTAACTTGCTCCGGAAGAGAGACAAATGCCATGAAGAAAGAGTCATTCTCTAGGCAGAGTTGCTTGGTTTTCGCAGTGTCGTTGCTTAGAACCGGGACTAAAGCTGTCGATCCGACGCGTTTTATGTTGCTCATGTAACCAACGTCGTGTTCTTGAAATTAAAGAAAAAAACAAGATGATGAGAATAGTGGTTTTGATTCTTGTCAAATACAAAAAAATACAACGGCGCCATCTTTTCCTCGACTGTGTAAAAACTGATTTTTGCAGTTAAGATAACTGAATTGTAGTCTAGACAGTTCGTTTTCGTTCTAAATGAGTAAAATATGGGAAATAGTAACTGTTGTCAGACAACGGACGAACCAAGCGCCAACGAAAAGACGATTTGAACTATTACAAAGTTAAAGAACTTGCAAAAATCGTCAAAAGAAAAAAGTTGAAAACCGTCTTTTTTTCCCGAACGGATGAAAACCCAAATACTATTCTCTAATATAGTTTTCAATCGCAGCAAACAGAAGTCGTTTACAATCAATTATTTATAACGTTTTATTCCACCGCTGAGGAAAAAATCCGAAATGGTAGTTTGTAAAATTAGCTAAAACAGTAATGAAACGGAAAAAACACAAGAAAGCATAACGTGTTAAAATTACGGCGAAACGAATTTTCTTTTACCCTACGTCAGTAATGAATTTAGATGCGTTGAGGTTTATTCATGCGAGGCTACCTTCTAACACCTGCTGTAGGGTTTCTGCTAATCTTTATGATCTTGAATTAAAGTAAACCCAAGGAACGTGCTAAATACACTGTGATAAGCAGGTAAAAAAGGATGGTTTACGCGACGCATTAATCTCTAACGAATTGTTATGCTACGGGGCTTATCGGGTACAAACAATCGCCTTTGATGGAGCACACAGTATGGAACACAAACCAAAGAAGTAAATTTGGAGATGATTGCGGAAGTTAAGATATGACTAGGAAGGATATGGTTCGCGAATTTTCATTACTGGACACTTCTCTCATAATAGGTTTTTATTTGGGTATTGGTAAAATTTCATAAACAATGTGAAAGTAAAGAGTGTGGAACAATACGGCACACGTATTTGAATTAACAGAGCACGGAAGCTTGTTTTATGAAAACAAGCAGGTCCACCGACTTTCTTTCAATGCTTGTTATTTTTTATTTTTATTTTTTTGTAATTTGCCAAGAAGCTGTGATGTTTGATGTGGGCGAGACGGATTGTCACGTGGGCAAGGCTTTCCAAGTTGTTTTAGAAGACGCGCTTGTCTGTATTCATTGATTTTGCTTTGAGTTTGACTGTTTTAGGTTCATTGTTACTCCATCATGTTACTGTTCTTTGATATGCTAATCTTTGTTTAATGCCAACTAGTGGACATTAATTACATGATAAAAAATGTCCAAACATGCTAATTTCTCTCGAAAAGCAAATTCGAAATTAGACCAGATTAAACATATTTCTTTTGCTTGACTATATTCTTTTATATTTTCTGTCACGCCGACACTCGAGATTTTCAATGCTGGTACATAGTTTTCGATGGCGCTGGAATCACATCGCAAGCAAGAAGTAATATCTGACCTCGATGCGACCGAGAAAACAATAATTGATAAGACATGAACTTTGCTCAAAGAGCTTAAAAGTCCACGAAATACTGCACGTTTACAAAACTGGGTGGAATTAAGTGCTTTTAGTTAAATTTCGGAGGTTCGCATGCATATTCATTCAGAGTGAATCCACCTGCCTAGAGCAAATTGGGTATTTAAACCTTATTATCGTTCCGAAATTACAATTGAAATAAGGAAGCGCTTTTGCCTCCATTTTTGAAATGTTGTTTGCTGGTAGATCACACACTAATGACCGTTTCACCAGACAACCGGAAACTGTACAAGGCGTTTCGAAAACATTGAGTAAAAGACGAAGCAAAGGATAAGAACAGGCGCGCAGGGGCTTTATCACACTACTCTGACTCACACACCATCACAGATGTTGTCAAATGACCTTGAAAGCAAGTACACAAATTTCATGACAAAACCAGAAAAGATATCAGAGCAATCGCTGTTTAATTTTCTTTTCGGTGCAGCCTGGAGCGATGTTTTCTAAAGCTACGCAAAAAACCGAGGGCCAGAGTAATCTCACGCGATTTTGCAATTTGCGGCATAGCGCTTTCATTGACCTTGAATGTCTCACTTCTAAGACTATAAGACAAAAAACTAGCTAGCGAAGCGTGTTACTTTGGAAATTCTGTATGTAAAACGAGAGGGGGAAATGATGTGTGTTTAATAAACCCAAGTTCTTCTCATTAAAATAAACCAGAGATTATAAACTTCCCTAAGTCGTTAAAATTTAATGGCATTCCTTAGTTAAATTCCAAAAGAATACGTAACATGAATCAATTTACAACCCCTTGACCGTTTTTCTACGCGCAAAACTAGAGAAAATGACATGGCGATGTAAACTTCCAGTAACTAAACACACCGCTTAAAGACGAGTAATTACATAATTTCGCATTGCTCGAAACTCTACGAGTGTCAAAGCACGCAACGGAGTTTAAATCACTCCGGGTTTCCCCACTACATATTTCGTTTTTGAAACTGAATATTATTCATAGTAATAATGGGAACTTTGAGATTTACCTTCATCGGAGTTGTAGTCCACTTTCTCCAGACCGCCTGATTTAAAAGTGAGTTCTTTTTGGCCACCAAATACGTTACACCACTTGCCGTACAAAACGCTTCTTAAAACCTCCTGACTTATGTTCAGGGGACCGGTTGGTTTCTCTATGAGTGACGGCGCTACCCAAACGGACATTTCGGCACGGATCCACACCGCTGGGTCGGTCAATCGTGGCGATTTTCAATCTTTACGTATTCACTTACTTTCGGTTTATGAGATTTTAATAAAACGTCAGCGCTTTATATGTTGGCCTATGTTTGCCGTTGACAATGATCAAGATGTGAACAATGGCTAAGGAAAACTAAATAAGTCTTTGTAATAAATCAAATATTTTTCATCATGCCCTTCACACCTCATTGAGCGCTGTGCTACTCGCTTATAATGAGCTGCCAGTGCTAGGAGCACCTGCCTAAGGTAGCTATCAAGCATGCGCCTGATGTTACCCCTTACGGAGACTTGAGCAACTGATCAACAGGGTTTCGCGAAAGAAAAAAAAAATAACCGAAACCTTGCATTTCCTATGAGGCTTAATGTATTTTTTTTTTTTCTGACTCAGAATTGAAGGAAAACGTTTTGTCGCACGAGGAAATAGGAACGAGCTATTTCGATTAATAGGCGCCGCGACAAAGAGATTTGTAGCAAAGTGCAGAATTAGCAGAGATTAAATCTACATTTTTTTTTCCTTTAACCGACATCCGGATGGTCAAATCTAGCAATGGAAGAAGAAGGAAATTTAGTTTCAAATAATAAATCAATGATACAGGTGCATACTTTGCGCTTGTATCAAATTTGACTTGATTTGTTGCCTCGTTTCGCTCGAGGTTTACGGTCACTTAAACCACGCAACTTGCTTCTCCAAACGCAATTTCTCCTCAATACTTAATTTTAAACACCCAACCTACTGTTCTGATATATTAATGCTGAGGAATTGTAAAACGGTTCTGCTGTAAAAAAAATCAATTGTTTTTTGTATGTCGCTTTCAGGAATATTATCATTTTTTCATTGATTTAGCTCATGCCGCGACCCGAAGGCAGATTTTCCTAAATTTACTCCTTTAGATAAAGATCCTTCGAATTAACATTGCAGAAATAGAAAGATGTAAACACGCTCGGTCCCAATTACGAATTAATGAACACAAAGAAGTTAGCGCCCAAATCAATCACCAGTGATTAGATAGGTTTATTTAATTAGTAGTATTCTAACATTTTCCAATAGGAACGAGCCTTATTAAGACCACCAACTCTTTATTAAGAGAGCATGCAGTAAATGGTAATAAAAAACAAATATGTGTTATTTTTCAGGTTTCGAATTTGGTTTCGCATTAGTCTGTTATCTAGTTAACTGTTGATGTGCTCTGTAAGATATAACCTCGTGCGTGCAGCTCCACGTTTGTTAATCTCAAAAGTAAAATACATAACTGGCCCGCGTCTCATCCACAGAGTAGGAAACGAACAAATCTAGGCTCAAATCTAGGTTTTTTTGCATAGGCGGGGCATTCCCTCGGCACCTGCTGATAGGCGCGTGGCAGGCGCGTGTCAAGAACAAAGGTGCTTAAACATATTTGCTCGAACTCGCAACCTTTCTTTTATAATTAGAAGGTCGTGTTTTAATCTGGACATGATCAGCTAGATTGCTGCACACTGAGATGAAGCTAAAGAAAACAAACTGACGGTGGAACACCGGAGCGCTTGCTTAATATGCAAACCGTTTAGTCTTCGTGTTACTGTGCCAGGGTGTGGACCGTTTTATTTTAAACGCGGAAATTACTTCTGCTTTCTTCACTTTGTTTAGAAACTTTTAAGAAGGTTCTCGATTCCTTTCAAATGATATCGCAAATTGAATTAAAGAAAACATTTTATCATTGTACTTGGTTTTAAAAAGTGGATAAAATGGTGCGGAAATTTTTCGACACTTAAATAGAGGTGAAGGAAATTAAATTTGCATCAGAATAGGAGAAGGTTCATTACTTCTAAAAACTCATTATTTTTCGTGCAATCACAGCGCTAGCTTTGGTAATGGACTTCTAAAACTAAAAATACGGTACATTTCACCCTTTACAATAACTACTCTTTTATTTAAACTATCTCTTAAATGGTATAACTTTCGTTTCTTTCATTACTGAGAGTAAATACGCGAGCCTCATTAATAATGAATTAAAGTAAATGAGACAGAAAATAACTTAAGGGGTGAAAAACAGCCAGACTTTATTCCGAAGATCAATAAATGGTGGCCAGTTTTTTTGAAGTTTTGTTTCGTGCTTGGTCCAATGTTTACTCAAGCTAAAGAAAGCGCTTTCGTTGGCTCCATGCGCCAATTGACGCCGAGGTTAATTTTAATTCCCCGGTGGAAAAAGGGTTATTGTGACAGTGTTGTATAGAAACTTGGCTGAAGGAAATTACTCACTCGGCAGTTCATGGTTAGATAATAGATAATAGTAGTCTAAGAGCAACACGTAACCAAAAACATGCCTTATTTCCTTTCCGTTTGAATGCCTCAAACACCAAGAGCGGGGGATTTCATTTTTTAATTTTTACTTTAATACTATAATCACCGGAAAACACCCAATTTGCAGCTAATCCCCAGAATAGCAAATTAAAATCTTCGGGGTAAACTAAGGAAGGAGAAAATTTATACAAGCGAACACTCTAGCTGAAATAATGTGTAATTTACCGAGATTTGTTGTTGTTTGAAATTTAATGAGTGAGGAGTTATACGCCTTTCAACTAAGCAGCCCCGGTTGCAAATTAAGCAGTTCACTCGCCGAGCTCCACAATGAAGAAAGCGAGATAAGTTTATTAAGTCTTTTCAGGCAGGCACGCGTCAGATAGGCCACCAACACTTTGTTTCGGAATACACGTGCTGCAAAAAATAGACTTAATAGCAAACAAATCGCCCGCGAACAATATATGATCAATTATTAAAGTATTAAATTGCCTTCAAAGAGCTTATCCCATGTGAAGTTTCTTGCCCCTCCATGTAGGCCACTGGTTAGGGAAAAGTTCCAATCACCAGGTGCCTTCTATAGAAACTTAAGCAAAAGGGTTTAGGCCGAGCCATGGAAGCCGACCCTGTTCTGATTTATTTGCTATCTAAGAGGCACAGGCAAGAGCGTAGCCCCGGAGATGCGATGAGTGTTTTGTTTGAGGTCTGCCCATTTCAGGGGCTTGTGTGTGGTTCCCTAGGAGGACAACATGCGGAGAGTATATACTACAAAATGTCCATGTGCAATGGATGAGACACCGGAGATTCAACTTGCTTTCTGTTTCTCAGCAAACCGTTAAGTGATCGGCCTGGTTGTTTTTGTGTAAACCGAGTAACATGAAGGGAGCTCAGTGGGCGATTCTCAGCCAGGAATGTAAATTACAAAGATCTTGTTCATTAGCCGCCAGCTCCAGCGGTTCTCGTTTCCTATCTTAACGGTTATCAGCAATTTTTATTTTTCCTTTGTTTAGGTTTGTGGTAATCAGTGATTGCTTATTATGGTTCGTGGTGCAAAGTAAATTTAAATACATTCTTAATTGCCAAGGGTCACTTTGCGGTACTTAGTGAAAGATATGTGCCCTCAGGGAACCGGGTGATCAATGCACAAGGAAGCTTCAAAAATAAGCGAAATTACAACTTGTATATTAGCCGTCGAGAAGCGACCAACTTGCCAAGGCAAAATGATTTCCTTTATCCCACATGATGGACAAGTGACTGAAGAACAACTCAGTTCTTTGTAAGGACAGATAGTGTGTAATGGCTGAATAAAACCCTGCCTTTAGTGAAACAACTAAGTAGTTTTCGCAGTTATTTCACGGAGTGAATCCTGGTCAGTCAGATCATTATTAAGTAAACATTCTATGAAAACAAATTCAAATGATCAATCTTCATCTTTATTTCTCTCTTGTTCCACGAACTAAATGGCAATTCTACTAATCGCGAGTTTAACCCGAACATCAAAGCTGTCTGAAAAGGCAACAGTATCTCTAAAACGACCGCGTGCTACGCGCCAGTGATAATATCATCTTCGACAAGATAGGAAATTTATGTACATCGGAAGTATTTTGGAAACTTAAAAGAAACGTTTTAAATCTTAAATCAAAACGTACTTAGCACACTAAACGGCACGCACGTAAGGAAACTCACTAGACAGATGTCTCGAACTCTTTTTCGCCGGAACAAAAAGAGGGAAAAAGGCCCATTTTGATCGCCAAACTGATCATAGATCACCCTCGCAACATTAAGGTCGAAGATTATATCATTTACTTAGCAGTGGCGGCCATCCAGCTTCATTAACAACTCGCACTTTAGCAAGTAGCAAGCTTTGTCATAACAAAACTATTTTTGAATATCCGTACCTTGATCAGAATCACTCTCCATCAGGCGCCTTCCATTTGCTCATTATTTTATACTAAACCATTTGATAAAAGGCTGAAACAAGTTTTTTTTAAAATTTGATGTTGTCGGGTGTGGTTTATTTCCTAAATCAATTTTCCATCTAGGCGTCGTTTGGTTCTCTTGTTACACGAGTCATAACCAGCTTTACCAGCCGATAACTTTTTTCGCGTAATTTCGCAATAAATCTTTGGTTCCTACGCAGCTCATTTCTGTTAAAAATTTAAGCTGTCCCGCAGAGACCACAAAATTTTGATTGTTTATCTGTGGAAACGTTATTTTAATTTTTAATTCTCGCATTTGAGTCAGTGATAACGAATGTAAATCGGTTAGCAGCGTATAGAAGACGAAAAAGTTATGTTTGAACAACATAATGTACAATGTATTTTCCTGAAACAATTAAAGTTTGAAACGACTTTTTAGATCCGCTAAAGAAGCTTTCTTTACACTGTACGCCAGTTTCAAATTTTGCCGAACTGCATTCGTGTGTTACATCGCCAAACCCTTGATAACAGTATAGGCTTCTTCACGGGTGTAAATTCAATTTCTACGATTTTGCTTTTAATTTAACTATAGTGATAAACTTCCGAAATGAAAATTAAACGCCATTTTGCGAAGGAGGGGGGTCAAGCGGGTGAATTATAATCTGTTATATGAAGTCCTTTTTAGTTCTTAATTTCGTAAAAGCCTCAGTTACAGTGTCAGTAACTTTGGATGAAACAGCTCGTCAGGTTTTCAGTTTATATCGATAGTCATCTTGTTGCCTCCGTAAAGAAAAGAATAAAGAACGCTTATCTGTTAATAATACCGTCTTTTCCGTTTATCTATGAAAGTTTTAAATCAGGTCTAACATCAAATAACTTGCCCAGTGTACACAGTAATTTTCTTGAATCATATTAGTTGTTCGACGCTTTCCTATTCATTTTCACAGCAGGCGAGCGATAAGACGTGACAACACTATTTTCCGCATACAAAACATGGTCAATATTTATGAACGTAAGTTGTTACGCCATCGAAGTAAAACCAAACAATTCTACAAAACGGCTTGGCGTGAAGTTCATCAATGTGAATGTTTACGAACAAATATTTCGACTCGTTTGGCGCATGCGCCAAGGTAAAGGCACGAACCAAATGGCACGAACAGTGCTACTGGATCCACTTTCTTCGGTAAAAGTTAAAGAAAAGAGAGAGGAGATTATATATCTCTACGACGAGCGCAATCTCAAAGAAAAATTAGAAATTCTTATCTATGAAATCTAGGAAGTAAACTGCACTGACAAAAGTGAACTTCCACTGCATCCGCGTACGTTACAAGAAAGTAACAACTGGAAATTGTTTTGAACCTGACCCTTCTTCAGATTGAAAAATTCTCTTATTTCACTCTGTTATTGTTCTAAATGAAACTTCATACAATGTCATTTTTTCCTTCAGCTTTTTTTTCATTTATCTCAGTCTTGTATATCACCATGGAAATTGATTCAGAGAAAATTCAGCGTAGATATTGAAGCGCACGTCACTAGTTTTGTAAACTATCTCTAGGAATCGAGCATTGGATAATGGCTGGGCTTAAGACTAGGAAACTAGGAATGAACTATATCCTTTTCAGATATTTCATTTGACTGGCTAAGGGTTCTTTTAATCATCTTTGAAAAAAGCGGATGGTTTTGTACAGGAAAACATTTGCTTAGTCGCAACAATTGCAACAATATTTTGATTCCAAGCAATAAACACCGACTCAAAGCTGTTGCTCAGCTCGAGATCTCTGCCAGTGTATTCACACTGTATTCTTCTTTTGTTTGTCTTTTTATTTTCATTTTTATTCAATGTTCACCTTTTAACGTACGTGCTTCGCAAGAAAGAATAATTCTGGAAATCAATCTCGCTATCTAACTTATAAAGGTAGCGCGTGATTTACTCCCTTTCATTTCAAAGGAGCAGGAAATTAACCTTCTGGTCGTCCAAGGCCAAATAAAGACCCTTTAAACCACTCAAAGTAACTGAAACTTGTAGACTACAGCACATTTCTTTTCGTTTGAACTGTCCGACAATTAGTGACGGTTAATTATTTCGAAGAAAGGCGGCTTGTTTCCTTCCAACGAGGAACTTACTTAAATTATTTAACACAAATACAAACCGCTATGTTAACGAGTCGCTCGACACACACGTGCTGCATCGATTCTTAACCACCGCCGAAACAATTGATTTATAGCACAGCATTTGCGTTCACTATTATTCACTTAATTTGTAGTCTTAGCTCTACCAAGTTGTTGTGAGGAAATGCAACAGAAGACAGGGAATCTCCTAAGCAGCGAGCGCGCTACATGTTTTAGAATCTCAAAACCAAGACGGTAAATATGATCAAGAAACTCAGTAGTTGAATCTAAAAGATCTAAAGCGGGATTAACAGACCTGGCTGGATGACTGAATTCAGTCTAAACTCTCCGTTTGTGGTTGTCTATGCTGCCTCGTCTGGTCACGTCTGGCTGAGAGCCGACAACTAATAAGCGCTTGCTTTATCCTTTCAAACAATAGCCTGGATCTGTGGAGTAGTTCCCCTGAGTTTTCACCCTTGTATGATTTTATCGTCTTACACAAAAGAAAAATCAGTAACATTTTGATTAATGCTAGGCTTCAAACTTTACAAAAAAAAGCATTTGCATCGATAACCTTTTTGCGGGGAGAAGGGTTTGATGGGAAATTTCAAGCAAATACAATTTTGTGGCACAGAACTCGTTCTCTTTTGGTTCTATTTATTTAATGACCTTCTTTTTCTTTTTTCGTCATTTTTGCAAAGATTCACATCTACATCTACTTTTGATTTCAATTTCATTTATTCAAAATACAAAATAAAAAGAATTTGTTTCCTGTCTATCTCTCAATCAAAATTCAAATAACGGTAGATATCGTATTTTAAATGCAAGAGAAATTGAAGCAAAAAAAACCCATAGCATTAACGATACTAAGACGGAAGATAAGTCACCGATTCAAGATTTTGAAGCGAGTGGCAATATTGAATCTTGCTGTGTACTTTTCAACTTTTTTCAAATAGACAACTGGCAAAACTTCATAAAAAGATCACAATTCATAGACGTAAATTAAACTATCATATCTTCACGTTCTTGTTTGACCTGAACAAAAAATACGCATATTTATCTTACCGTTTGGCGTATTTCATCAGTAAGAAACAGAAAGCAAACAAATAAAAACATCATAAGAAAACAATGACCTAAGATAACTGCGTTCGATAACCGTTTTATCTACTGAAAGATAACGTATTTTAACTGATGACATTAGTAACTTCACAATTGTTGTACCGTTTATGATGCAATCGACAAGTCTTGATCATGTGTTAAAGCGCTCTAACCTACTGCATGTGGCGTCGTACTTGGTCTTTTTAAGTAAAGAAAGTCTCCGAGAAGTAATATTTGAGAAAAAATTCGCATAACGTTATGTTCTTGGACCGTGAGATGATTTACTTCCTTACGGACTAAATGTGCAGCTATTTAAACTAGCACTGACTGCGGTAATTGTGCAAATTGAGCCAGTAGCATGAATAACAAGCTTAAAATAAGGAAAACAGCTAAGAAACAAACCTATATAATGCTTTAGCAACCAAGTCAACCTTGCATATTCAGGCTGCTCAGTTAGCACATCGTTGAAATTTCTTATCGTACACAATATGTCTGGAAACCTTACTAGGAACACTGACAACCAATTTTTCGTTAGAACCACCTATTACCACTAGAGCGTGTCTTTCTCCTGAATACAGCATGTTCACAACGGGTGGCTTAAGATTGGAAAAAGAAAAGCAAAATTGATCATTACGAAAACAATAGGAAAATGATGTATTTACTCTTAGTTTACGCAGTGATGGGCAAATGGATCACGCGACACGGCCCTTAAAACAAACAACATCTGCAAATTTTAAGTCTGAACTTAATAAAACTATTGTACACGAGTAAAGCATGGCAGAACCATGTGAAAGGAAAATTCTGGAAGTTCATTGCGAGAGCATAATTCCTAGACCGAATATATATCAACATCATAAATCTGTTTTACATTCCTGTCACTTTAACATAATTAAAGTATTTTAACCTTAACTAGTTCAAACAAGCATAAGATAAGAAACGAACGAAAAACCTTATTAAAATAGGATAATAAACTAAGATAAGCGGCCATAGTTTCTTCCACTGTGAAATTAGTTTCAGCTGATGTCACTCTTGAAATTAGTAAATGTACAATTGTTGTACAAGATAAATTACTTTTTAAAAAGAATATTGAATTAACAGCTCCTAGCCTTAAGCCATCCCAACCGCCTATTACGTTGTGCATGTTGAACCGGCCTTTTCAATAAAATTGATTTGGAATAACGTTATTTTCTTATGTTATTTTTGAAACCGATGTGCAGCTATTCAAAGCGAGTATAATAAATATGCAAATTAGAAACGTAGCGTGGTTGAGGGTAAAGAAAATAAAAGAATTCAGAAAACAAACTTTGTTGTGAAGTTAACCACATGGACATGCCTCTTCAATATACAAGGGTACAGTTATCCGATTTCCTTAACTAAGGCAGCTAAATTTCCTCGTTTTTCTGAAAATTTTGCAAAATAGAGAATGGCCAATTTCGTCGTGGATTATATTCTGTACCTCATTACCAGCGTGCGTGTGTCTTTCCTGACAGTACTATGATCTCGACGGGTGGCTTAACATAGGGAAAGAAAAGCGAAATTGACTATTATGAGAACAATGGGTATAGAATGTATTACCGTTAGTTTACACAGCGATCGCCAAATGGATCACGACACTTGTTTGCCAAAAAACAAACATCTGGAAGGAAAGCCTGAACTTCAAACAGGTCTCATGCCTGTATTAAGAGGTTTAAGCCACGTATAAATGAGAATACCGAGGAAATTGCGAGCTTATCACCTTCAATTACATTATTTTGTGATGAGATAAGGATAAGATTGTTTTTAAATGTGTGTTGATTCCATTTTCCTTATTGTACTGGCGATATTTTGAATGATTCATTCTCCGGAAATCTTTAGATATAACAGTCAATCGACATAGCCATTGGTTTATCTTATATTCTGGAGTGAGATATTTTCAAATCTACAGTTTGGTCTGACTTGATATCAGATTTAGATAGTTTGTACTTATCAACCGTGGTTCAGTTTCCATTTAGCGCTGGTATCACTACAGGAGGATGTCGCACTACTATGATGCTTTCAGTCTAATCAGTTGTTGTCGCTTTCCCCTTGAGTGGCATCGAGGCGCTGCAGGTTGCCTATTAGGAAGCATTGAAAAAAAGATTTTAATGCAGATGCAATTTACTTAAACGAAACATAAACTACCAAACTTTGAACTGATTTTGCCAGATTTTATTTCTGACTGTGAACAAGTTTTGCAACAGAGATAAATACTTGGCTTATTCTTTTTCGTTGATGTGTCGAATAGCCAGAACGCTATCATCATTGCCAGCGAATTCGTTAGGTACTTAGTTCGGACCGGTAAACCTATAGTTTGTTATTGTTTTTCATGTCAAACGTAATAGGTATTTATAAACTACTTTTAAATGGGTAAAGATTTACTGATAGGAACAGTTTTCTTACTCACTGCTGCGGTTGTTTCTTACTTATTAAGCATTTTTTTGTTGTTGTTCTTAAAAACACGCCGTTATTCAATCTGATCTGATGACTGACCAAACAAGAAGGTTCCATAAACAGGTCTCAAATGTCCTCGGTGATAAGAATAGCTGAAATCTCAAATGGCGTGTCCTATGCTTCTTCTTATATATTAGGAAACAGAAAGCATCAGTGAGTTATATTTGTTTATTTTCACT
>Ga0126338_10000521_pt1:0-20000 | contig 21054 bp, 11 predicted proteins | sample OrbCmetagenome_2_FD_92529 | JGI IMG/M metagenome (GOLD analysis project Ga0126338, IMG submission 92529) | Coral microbial communities from Petempiche,Puerto Morelos, Mexico - Orbicella C C metagenome | ecosystem: Host-associated > Invertebrates > Cnidaria > Coral | place... | reverse complement strand
TACTCTTCTAGATACACTTCACTTATGACACATCATCACTTGTTATATGAAGGGCTGTATGAATTAGAACTAATTTAATAATTGGCTGAAAAAATTGAGAACAAACAGAGTATACGGATTAACTGTCGAGTTTTTAAATAAGACAGGTCGTTCTTCGTAAACTTATAACTGGGAAGACAAGCATAAGTCTTTAACATCTGTTACATATATGAAACCGAATACCATATATTAATACTCGTTGTTAAAACGTTTATTGACTTAGTTCCCGCCCTGTTTCCCACCGCAGGAAAAAGACCCAGGTTACGTGGTTGACATAGCTTGTCGAGTTTTCAAGAACAGGAATAAATGTTCGAATACTTTATGATTTTGACCTGTGTTTCAAAGCTGTTCAAGCTTGTTGAGAAACCCGCTTGGTGCAAACACCTTAAACTGTCTTTCTTAACTGACATGGTTATGTAACACACGAATGCATTGGAGGTTAGTGGTATTGATTTATACTAAAATAAATGCGTCAAAGTACAAGGTAAATATCTCCGACTCGCGAGGCCAGGCAGCGTTGAATTTAGATTGGTATAAAAAATAGTCAATTAACCAATTAAATTTTTACGAGTACCAAACATAGTATTTTAATATTGACAATATAAAATTTTCGAACGCATGCGCTGTACAACGCATTGATAGTGAGATGTGTACAAATGTATATAAAAACAACTATTTTCAAGTTAACAGATTTTCCGTTTATTTATTTTTAAACTATGAATTCAATGTTAAAGTTATGGGAGATCTACGTACCTATGGTTATATTTATGTTTCTACATGCAATAAAAAGGAGTATTTTAAACTACTCGTATCATTGTAATACTTCACACAAAAGGTTGAGAAGACAAATTTATTTCACTAATATGAGAATCAACGTTCTTATAGGCCTTTTAGCAAGGAGCACGCTTTTCCTTGCTAGAGTAACCAAGCATTTAAATTGTAAAAAAAAAAATAATAAGAAGAAAATAATAATAATAAAATAATAATAATAATAAAAAAACAGTTATCCCAGCTGCCAGAGTCAAAAATTGGCCATCAAGATCTTTTGCATTTTCTAGTAACCAGACACGTCCTTGGTAGGCGGGCAAAAAATAGCCAATTGAAGGCGTTAGCACAGTATAAATTAAAAAGATTTGTTTCCACTCTTAAGTGTCGATGACAGACCAATTTGCATCTGAACTCAATTTCGACGCTTAGTAACCCTTTATAGTTTTTTAAAGCGCGTGACCATCCCGCACGGGGGTTTTTCCAAGCGAAAACACACCGCTGCTGACTCTTAGTGGGAATCGAGCAAGTGCGTATACAAGGTGATTCTCTTGTTATGTCAAAGACTCCTTTCTTCATCGGTCTTAATCGATCGAATTTCCTCTTGCATGATTCGTATTCACTGCGGTCATTCGGTATTCTAATGGTACGTAACTGCTACGAAGTTGAAGCCTTCGCACCTATCAACAAAAAAATGAATGCTGTATTACTTATAGAAACAACATTATTCGCAGCTGTTAGCCCTGAAATTCCTATTTATCAGTGGTAAATATACTTACATTCCACTTTGTGGCTCTCACATGAAACTTTGGGTGTTTTCAGAACCAAGCAGGTTCCACTCTCCTAGTAGCCACAGAACGCTGTTTAAGTTGCACGATTTTCAGCATAAAAATCTCCTGAATCTATCGATTCGAAGAGACAAATAGTTTGGGTTATTATTTTTTCCTGGCTAAAACTAACCAATATTTGGGTTAAGCATAGGTCTTCTCAAACGCATTAATAATTCATCCAGTTTAAACAAAGAAAATCTTGGCCGTGACGGTCATGATTGGATATCTTATTTTAATTAACATAGATATTTAAGATTCTATTTCTTCGTTTCCTCCTCAGTTTGAGTTTCGATTGAAAAGATATATCAATGCAAATACTCTTGACCGTGTTTGGCCACATTTTTAAACACCTTGAAAAATACAACTCTGTTACGCGTCGTAGCTTCGACTCTCTTCATGTTGTTTGGAAATCTGGTCAAACACTGTCTTTCGTGTTGGATATATTACCTAAAAAAAAATTGCGGTGAAAAAAGCGCGCACTTTTAGAATGAGCCATGATTGGTTTTATAGTTCTCAAAGTCAGCCGCTGACCAATCACAGTCCCGTTTTAAGTAGAACTTAGTCTCCTAGAAGTATGGTCTCCTAGAAACTTATTGTGCTTACAAAGCCGTTATAACTGCACTCATTTCAGTAGAGATAAAGAACAGTTCAGAAGTTGCTGGCCTAGGCCCGTCCCCACTACGCTAGAGGAATTTGAAAACATAGGTTTCACTCTGAAAACGCTTCACATGTTTTCCGTCTACATTACACCGGAGGAATTTAAAAACATAACAATCACCGGTCATTGTGGATTTATGTTTGAAAATTGCTCGGGCAGAAAAATCACATGATTATCGTGAGTGTCATCGTGTTCAAAGCTCCGTTTTCAAAATGTTTTCCGTCCATACGAAAACGAAAAGCCGGCGTTTTCAAATTCCTCCGATTTGAAGAGCGTTTTCGAAAAGCTCCGTTTTCGTGACGGATTAGTGTGGACGGTAGGCCTAGCCGTAGGAATAAAGCTTCGTTTTCAAATTTCTCCGCCGTAATGTGGACGCTGCCCTTGTCTTCTTGTCCGCATCAACTTAAATAGCAGTCATATCCGGGGCTTTGGAAAATAAAATAATGGACACGGAGTAACCGGTTATTACCTGTTTGTTCAGCGCGCAGTGAAATACAAATATCATCAGACCTTGCAACGAGTTCGAGATGGCAAACATGTATTTGAAGAATATAGTATCAGAGTTGAAAGCCAGGAGACCGAATGTCCACGTGATCCCGAGCAACGGAAGGGAGACGATGGTCGCCTTTATGCCCGCGCGGATTTTCTGAAGTTGAGTTCTGGCGAGCATGACATGTGTTGATAAAGCTTTCTTCACTACGATGATGAGTAAAATTATGTTGATCTGAAAAGAGAAGGTCAGCGGTAAAGAAAGTCACGTGGTCATCTAACTGACGTAATCCTCATCTCAATGGGTCATTTCCTAGTTGCCCTTACCTTTGCTTCAAAACAAGTCTTGGTGCACAACCTTTTATATTGAAATGAGATTCTCTAGCACGTTCATTGTCTTGCAACTTCATTTCCATATGAAAGGTTATGCATCAGGACTCGTTTTGAAACAGAGGTAAAAAGCAACTTGAAAATGGTTTATTCACTTAGTAATTTGTGATATAAGAATCTAGTCCACTCTTTCTCATCCAACAATAAATGAATGCTGTTTGACATGGTTAACAAAGTGGTTCTAACTTGTGAATCTCCGGGAAGGGAAGCCCACTGATAAGAGATACTATAGCTATCAGCTACAAGGTGGCTTAATACAAGGTGGTTGGTTTGAGTCTTTCAATGAAGCCCTTGGTAGTCTTACTTTCAACCTATGGATGGAACTCTAATGCGTGAAATTTCAAATAGAATTGTAGAAATAAACACCCAAATGTTCTGATCCTGTCACGAGGTGAACTTGGGTCTGACGTTTGGCTCCATTGAAGTCGTGTAGTTTTTAAGCAATGTAACCAGATAAACCAGACTCTATTGGAAAACGGAAGTTTAAACATTTATAAAAAAGAAATGAAGCTCTATTCAACACGAAATGAAGCTACATCCTCCACTGCACGGTATCTTGCTAGTCTGTTGGTCAGTAATTATGCACAAAATCACACAATGTTCTTATTTACCAGTAGCACGACCGAAGCAGGGGCGACAAATAACCATATCAAACCATTTTCTACCGTCAGCCAACAAGTTCTAATCTTTGAAGAGCCACGCCCATAACCTTTGCCACGAGAAACGCCTAATGCCACTATTACAATAACTGCTGGGACACCTAAAAAAAAGTGAAATGTAAATGCTATACATAAGCGAGGGTAAATACGTTGACAGGCACAAAATTCAATTTCGATTGCAAATATATTGCAAAAAAAGAGTAAAATGCATCTTCTGCCCGGCCGGGGCGAGGTTTCAAGAACCATTTTCATTTCTCTTTCTTTGCTGTGTTTGTTTCTTTCTATGCCTTTTTGGAGGTATACATGGGTGAAGGGGACCATGCAAATCGAGATGGTAGTATTTATTTTAAACCTTTATGTTATATTTTAAACATAACAAAGTTGACAGTGAGGCATATAACGAATCATCTGATTGTTAGATGCGTCAAAGCGGCTACCGCTAGAGACGTATAATTAGGATTTACGTCAGCAGAACGAAAGTCGAACTTTTGAACTGATGGAAAGAAAAGAAGTAACAGTTGCGGATTCCACAATTCTTAGGGGACTGAGTCACGGCTGAGTTTAGTCTATTTTATTAAACTTTAATTTGCAAAATATTCGCTGTGAAACCTAATGTAAGCGAAAATATTACTTTTCTGGATCTAGATGGTCCTAAATGACAAAATCATAGCTTCACAACAAACATGCCTCCCGAGCAGCATAATTAAGGGTGATTAACAGAAGGGAGTAACTTTGAAAACTGTTTATCCTAACAGTTTTTCAAAACCTCATATCGCAATCCGTTTTAATCTTCTTCAATTTTTGTCCACCCGTACCTTCTTTTGTATTTGTTGCGTTATTGAAATGATCCTTCACTGTTTCAAGAGGTTATTGTTACATTACTGGTAGCCATGTTCTTATGTCTAAATTTGGCTAGAATCTATGACATAGTTCCTTTAACTACTCACCCCAGCCTAGAAGATAAAAATATTTGATCTTGTCCTCGTGATTTGCGGCCATGACAGTTGTGACGCAGTAGAGCAAAATTCCTTCACAAAGCATCCAACAGAAGGCAGACAGTAACGTGAAGTGCAGAGAGACTGCAACCAGTTTGCAATAGGTCTAATCATTGAAAAAAAAATATATTTACCTGGTGTCAGAAGTCTGTTAACCAGTAAAATATCACATGTGTTTGTCGGTTATATTGTGTTGCATAACGGTTTGGACGTCTTTAAATACTACACTGCTACATCTTACATTTTAAAGGCCTTGTGGCCTTTACCTATCGCCCTTTTAAGGGTTTTCGGGATATGGGTATTTAGGTAAAAAATACGGCATACAGGATAATTCCTTCTTCCGTCTGCAATGTCATATTGCCCTCTCTTTCGTAATAGTAATCCTCCAGATCTCCATGATTGTGTCAATGCTAATTCCGAAAATGTGGCAGTAGCCAGTATACCCGTGTGGGCAACATCTCTTCCAGTTGCTTGTTTTACATATTCCTATAGCTATCTGACAGTGAATTTGTCTGGTTTCACTGATACTTACAATCATTGCAAGGATAGTGTTTAGACATCAGGGCCGAGTTTTTCAAAAGCCAATCAAACGCTAACCCAGGTTTAAAAGTTAACCAAGGTATTGTTTTTTCTTATGTATTTTTTTTTTTTTCACTTGTTATGTTTTGTTTTGTTTGAGGCTACTCAAACTCAAAACGGCAGGACAAACATTATAAACAGAAAACCTTAGAAAAGTTGGAAAACTGAAATAGTTTTTAGAGGGAAATGGTTATGAAGCCCGTCAAACATCAAAGGAGCAAACAAAGATGCCAAGATTTATGTTGGAAGGTCCATGACCGTGTACAATCTTTTGTTTTTCGCTCATACATTATGCATGAATTACGTAACCAAAACGTTTCTATTGGCTAGTTCCTCAGTGCGGAGTAAACAACTATTGTGTTTTATGCACGTTCAAGGCCAAAAATAAAAACCTAAAACAAAGAAATTTGTCACGTTTCATAACCTTTTCCCTCTATTAATTATGTCCTGGGTAATCGGGCTTTGAACAACCTGACACAGCACAGTACAAACCTCGCTTTCTCGAGCTCTATCAGCGATAATAACCAAGACACAACTTCCGGCGAGAAAGAAGCATAAGTGTAGTAAGACCTTTGTGCGAACGGACTCGAGTTTCCTCCAGAAGATTAACGTTACTAGGATAGTGCAAGTTAAAGCCGCCAGTGACACTGAGCAACCTACTGTGGATATCAGCTCCAAAGCTTGCCGATGGCTTCCTGAAATCTGAACGCGTGCACATTGAAAAAAGTGACTTCTTTAAGATGGTATAAAAAAGAAACGTGTTCCTTGTTGAGAATGGAAGTGGAAATCATTGCTGTGGGTTAAAGTTAGTGTTAGCTTGGCACATTTTTAGCCCTCTACAGGATCAGTATTCTAGTTAACCAAAAATGTATGAATTCCTTCATCGAGGCAAATTTTGCTCGTTAGAGGCTAAGAATGGTCAATTGGACAGAATTATGGAGGAAAAGAAAGTTTTGGAGCAAATTGAGGCTTTTCTTTAATAGGAAGTTATAAAACTTAAAAGTCGTTAAAACCAAGAAAGAAGTTTAGCCAGCACTATGGTTCAAAAGTTAATTACTACGCCTTCTTAAAGTTACCCTAGGGCTAAATATTCTTAATGTTTTGCTGAAACTAGTTTAAGTAACAGCTTAAGACAGAAAATAAAGATAAATCTCCATTGATACCGGCATAAGATAAAGAAATTATGGGATACATTTATCCTGTTTGTCTTGGTTTGCTCATTTTAAAAAGCCAGTAAAATATATCATTTTATGAACAACCAATGAGATCAAGTTCCTGACATTAAAACTTGACTGCAAGCAATTCCCATTTCCGAAGAAGATTCCAATTCTTTCTTACTTGAACAGCTACTTTGTTCCATGACTTCATAGTGGAATATAATGAATGTCTCTCTTCGCTGTTGACTCACCTCTACGTTGTATGGATCCAGAAGAACAGCGAACAATGTAAAATGTGTACAGCGGCAGGTCGTAACTTCATTAGTAGATTCCTCAGGTACCACGTGACATCCACGTGATGACCATGCATTTAATGGGTTTTCGTATTCCCAGAACACACACGTCCTTTTTGACTGAGAAGATGGGCTCTAGCAAGAAAAAAATGGAAGCAACAATTTTTTTATAAAAAAAAGTCGACCTTATATTATCTGCCGAATTAAAACAATCCCAATAATGAGGAATTTTTTGTGGATCCCAATCGTGATTATGTCGCTACATCTCTTTTCGTCATGTGCGTCTGAAGTTGAGTGCCTCCCGGGAGGAATAACACGTTCCCTTAATCCCCTGAAAATTTCACTTTTTCTCCCTTGTTCCCTAAAATTTTTCCTCAAAGTTCCCTTTCAATAGAGATATGATCCCTTGTTCCGTCAAATTAATCCCCAAAATATCACTTGTTCACTTAAAATAAATGATCTTGTTCCCCAAAACCCCTCGGAGTCCCTCCTCGTTTAAAGAAAGGAGTTAAAATTAATACGAGAATGATCCAAATGTTTACATTTCGGCTAAAAATTCCTCTTTAGCAAGAGAAAATAGAATTATAGATTCTTACATATCTGTTCTGTAGAACAATTTTAACCGAGGTGTTTAGGGTTTGTTGACGGCTTCGTCCAACAGTACTTGATGCAATGACAGATTGAATGGAAACACGATCACAGGGTGTTGAGGAATCGTTACTGCGCATGTCTGTAGTGTTTTTTATTCCCAGTGCGCATGCCTCAAGTAATAACACTTGATTTAGAGTGTAGTAGATGACGCTAACTGCTCCAGAATATGACGGCTCGTGGAATATTCCTCCAGGAAGGCACATTGAGCTGTGTTGATGTACGAAACAAGATTCATCCTTCAGCTCCTACACGTAGGGAAAACAGTGCAAATTGGCTTAATCTGATATTTTGATATTTTCCGTTAATTTGTCTGACACGAGGGAACGTGTTTTACCACATTTCCAAACATCCACAAGCAAGAGAGATGAGAATACTATACTTGACTCTCATCTCGTGACGCCAAACAGAGCATTTTTGAGGTGTTTGGAAATGTGGTAAAACATTTTCTTGAGTGTTAGATTAATCTTCTCAATCGAAACTAAGTTAAGGAGGAAACGTAGAAGTAAAATCGTAAAAATCTAGGCTAATTAAAATGAGATATCCAAACAGTGTCACGGTTATGATTCCCTTTGTATAAAATTAAACTGGTTTGAGAATTTAAAATGTGTGACACTTTGCTAACTATTAAAATCCTCCCTTTTAAAATTTTAAAAGGTAGCAGGTATAGTTGAGCCCCTTTCAGCTGAAAATGAAAATATTTTCTTGGCTCTAGAACCTAAAATATATCGTTGGACGACTCTTTGATTCTCTGCCTTCCCATTCAATGTTGTAAATCAATGGTGCCCACAACACCTTAACATGACGGTTTGGCTTGACTATTGTCGCTGCAAGATTCTTCGTCAATGCGGTGACGGATATATCATCTCTTTCCATCCCACTCGCGATGTGTAAGCCATAGTCATCCAACATCTTAATCAACTTTGAGACGACAATGTTAGGACGAGTCTGAAAGATTAAAGACAGCCGGATGGTCTTGATTATATTTACGATACTGTCGCAGTTCAGAAACGCAAAACACGAATTCTTCTTCTATTCTAGGTTTTCCTTTGTGCCGTCGTGGGGACTAAACTGAATACACCCCTTGATTTTAAGTGTCTGAAAAGCTGGGTGACTTTCATGGTAAAAGGCGCGAGTGGGTTTGATATTCCTCTGATCTGACATAGTACCCTGTCTTAAATTGCCCTGACACTTCCCCTCTATTATATTGACATATTCCCCTCTATTATATATTGACATATTCAGCCCCCTCTAATATGTATCGACAGGAGTCAATGGGCTCCTGGTATTTACATATTCTCCTCTATTATGTCCCTCTACACGCCAACACTTAACAGCAAGTCAACAAAAGAAATGTATTCGTTTAACTTTCCAAATTCTTGGATTTGAATGCAACAGAGCAATTTGTTAAATTAAAAACATGCAGACGATCTCTATCTCATAACAAACTGATTGGTCATCTGGACATTGTTCTGTGTGTTCAAAGCTATAGCAACCCATCAATAGCTTCTGAAACGCTAACCACAACTCCGCCTTATTATAAGCAGCTCGAGGTTGTTCAGTCACTAGCAGTTTACCTAACTTAATGCTTACCTTAAACACACGAATAAAACTGTTATGCGAAATAAATAAGTGTTCATCCGAGTCATTCATGTCTTCTGATGTTGGAGGAAAAGAACTGTCTAAACACGATGCAGAACATGTACGAGTACAATGTAAATCCCAGTGCGTGCTTTTGTCATCTTTATTGATCTTTATTCGATTATTTTGCATACGAAGTCGATACGGAAAAAATACATGCCGACATTTGGAGTGAACAAAAATATTTCTTTTGTGACTTCTGTGTCAACCTCACCCATGCAGAATACAAACGGGACATTTTTAGACACCTCGTGGAGACACGATTTATTCACCTCGGACTTAGTCTCCTACGCAGCCGTTTGGTGGGATGTCACGCAACGCTCCCCCAAAGAAACGGCTGCTCCGAACCACATTCTTTTCCTTTTGTGTTTGTGGTTTGTTTGCGCTCTGCTGAACAAACCAATCACATAATAGCAAAGTGTGGATGACGTAAGCTTTCCCGCGAAAAGGCCTGGGGTGCGACCACGCGAGGGAATTCTCACTTTTGTTTCACGCCGCACGTCGCCAAAAATAGGCGGTGTTCGCAGGCTACGATCGTGATGGACGAAAAAAAAAGGTAAGTGAAAGCCCTAAGTACAAGTGCTTCGTGAGCTCATCGCTATGTTCAGCTAATGAGGGAATATATATTTTCTGGAAATGTCAAATTGTAAGTGTCAGTCAAGGGCTAAACGCCTCCTACAGATTGGAATCAGGAGGAAAGAGAAGCATTCAGAACTTGCTGTCAACAAATCGGGCAAAGCTACTTGATTTCCTGATTCCTTTATTAAGTTAAAATAGATATCTTCCTACTCAACAATAATTTTTTGAGTTGAAAGCTTCTAATAATTAGCTTGAACTTTGAAGAGTCTTCAGCTACATAGAAAGCTCGTTCAAGAGTCGCCGGTATTTTTCGGCGTCCCTAAACAAAAGCCGGAAATATGAATGTTCATTTGTGACATCTCCCACGACGGGATACAAAGATAAAAAACATTCTCTGATTAGACAAGTTTCAAAGAGCGAATTTGGTGCGAAAACGTTCTTGAAAATGGAACGGAAGCGGTGATTGGCTAATTTCGTGAAAGGAATGTTGTGCGGATGTGAGCAGCCGTTTCTTTGGGGGGAGTGTTGCGTGATATCCCCAAAAACGGCTGCGGAGGAGACTACCTCGGACTAGGCCGTTGGTGAATAAATCACGTATCTCTCTGTTGCCTCAAGATAACCCTTATCTATTGATTGCCAGACCTTTTTATCAAATATATGTATTTTTTTAAAAATTTGCTGTTCTCTGTGATTAAGGGAATTTTCCCCAGCTTTTGGTTTAACCTCAACCCCTGCGTAAGGTCGTCTTCTTGCCGTGTTTTCCTGCCGATCATTTGCCATATAACTGATAAAATTGGCAAGTACTTTATGACAGGGCAACGGATAGTCGCCCTGCGCTGCAGTTTGCTTCCCGTCCCGTGGACATTTATACACTGCTGTTTGCTTGCGGCTAGCATTTAGTTTAAAGGTAGGGCGACTATAATAACATGGGAGACTGTATGTTGCCCTGCCGACAGAGTACTTGCCAATTTTGTCAACATTCAATAGGAGAACTGTGGTTGCGTGTGATCGCAGATCTCGCCGAAACAACAACCAGGGGTTAAGTTCGTCCAATTATAACACTAAATAAATCTACAACTTGCAGAATGCTGAACTAATATTTCTCGTGCGACGCGAATGAGTAGGTAGACCTTAATAGACCGCACAAACAAACAAACATGCAAGGAAACAAGCCCGGGGGTACTACCTTTTATGGCCTATTTAGGTATGTGCGGCCAAAGGTTATGGTTTTTCAGCCATTTTGATCATAAATAGGATATGGTTTTTGCACTCTAGTCTTGAATAGCCGTTATTGAAATCATCGGCAGTTTGACATACAAGCGAGGCGAAAGGCTCAATTTAGCCTTGTGTTGACCCGTTCGCCTCGTTTGTATGCCTTTTTAAACAAAGGAATATTTGACCACAGGCTCAACTGCAATAACAGCTATTGGGTATAAAGAAGAAGCTACCTTTTCACCATTATCGATAAGACCATCAACAAAAGCCCTTAACAAATTATGATTACGGTAATTTTTAAAACACTCGTCTGAACTAGGGAACTAATTATAAGGCAGGTCTGAAACAGGGTATTAATTTAAGGGCCAGGTTTTAAATAGGGTATCGAATTTTTGGTCAGGTCGCACTGATAGGGCAGGGAAAATTGCAGATTTTGGTCATAAATAGGGTAAGGGTTTTACGAAGCGGACCGCACACTCCCACCAAATTTTTCTGGGAGTACCCCCCGGCAAACAAGCAGTTCTCACCTTGCTGTCAATTTCTCCCCAAGTCGCTTTGTTTGCGCTATCTAGTAAATTGCTGGCTATCTTGTACACAGATGTGAAATTCATTTCTCTCGAAGTGTTGTTTCCATTAGCTTTTTGAAAGTCCACTAGTCGTTGGAGAGTATGCAGGCTTCTCATAAGCACTGTTTCGCTCAATGTCCTGTTATCTTGAGGCATGGTAATGTTACTGAGTTCTGTCATGACTTCACTTGCATTTTTTTCTTGAGGAAACTGAGATAGAATCACAAAACAAAAACAAATAGCTGGCGTTTCAGAAGGGCAGAAATAATAATGATAATAATAACTCCACTAAATGACAAAAACTACCAAAAAAACCCAGTAATTTACATTGTGATGCGAATCAAATGATCAAATGTATCAAATGATAATTAAGATATAGGTATATAGAACCCCGCCCAAATTGACCTTTTTAGCTCGGGCGGTTTTTTGCCCCATTTCAGACCATGTGATGACAATCTTGTGAATTTTTGTTTTGAATTCTTTTGTTTTTCACGAGTATATAAATGTATGATTTTTAGATGAATAAAAGAACAATTCTCTAGACACTAGTATCACGTGGTTTGTAATGGAAAAACAAACCGTCCAAGCTAAAGAAATCGATTGAGTAAAGCCAAAACTTGACGTAAGCCCTTCAAGTCTCTTGTCAAGAGAGATTTTATACACTGCTTTTAAGGTCTGTCATTTAAAAATTAAATTCTAACCGGTTTTATTAACCACACACCTTCTCCATGATTTTATTATTCGTCTTCGATAAATGACAGCCCGTATATATACCATTTATCCATTCACCATCAGCGTTTTCCGGTAGTTGTGCTAAAAAAAAGGGAAAAGGAAAATGCACATTGATATAAAAGATAAGCTATGACTCCACAGCTTTATAGAAGCACGAAAGCCGCGATTATTGTCAATCGCTGACAATGAAACTGTTTTTGGCCCTGGAAACCGATAGCATAAAGCCTTCATGAGATAAAAATATAAAACTTCTGTTACGTACTCCCCTACTTGCTTCGAGATTGAGATGGTTAGAACACGGTCTCGTGGAACGTGACAGGCTAACCTTGGCAACGAATGCTCTCAGGCCAGTCACACGTCCTCAGAGTTCTGTTGAACATCAAACCAAGAGGACAAAACCTTCGTTGAGGGATGCCGCTGGAACAGCGAATAAACTTGCAGCAGTTGTACGGGTCTGGGTACCTTCCATCGGCGTTTTCTTGACAAAAAGTATTTTCTGTGAATAAATTGAAAAGACAACATTTTTTCTCCGTCCACTGTAGCGTTATTATTGTTTGAAAGAAAAAGCATTGCCGCGAAAATTGACAATTATCATTATTATTTATTTTTTTTCGTAATTTCAGTCGTCATTTTCTCGGATCATCAAGATTAAGGCCTCGTTCACATTTCGCCGGAGAAAATTTGACATAAAATTTGAAAACGTGTTTGAAAATGTTTTCCATGCAAATTACGCAGGAGAAATTTGAAAACGCAACAATCACCGGTCATTTTGGATTTTTGTTTGAGGAAACCTCGGTCAGGGAAATCACGTGATTATCGTGACGCCATCATTTTTGAAAAGCTCTGTCTTCAAAATGTTTTCCGTCCACACTAAAACGCAAAGCTGGCGTTTTCAAATTCCTCCAGTTTGAATTAATAGCTAAGCTCTGTTCTTGTGAAGGATTATGGTGGACGGTAGGCCTAACCGAAGAAATAAAACTTAGTTTTCAAATTTCTGCGACGTAGTGTGGACGCGCGGGACCTAATCCTTGTTGCCCATGTTTCTAGTAGAAACACCTTAGAAATACAAAAAAAAAAAATTCCCTTCATGATATGATTGCCATATATATCAGTACATTTTTTCAATTGTCAGTTTTACTCTAAACATTTTGTGTAATTGAAAGTATTCCCAATCATAATTTATTTTTGTTTGATTGCTAAGCATTGATTGACAAGCACTCGGGAAGTGTCATAAGGAGAAAACATAGGTTGATTTGTTATATTGCTCGAAGAATATTGCTGGAAGGGTTGAAATGTATCTTTAAAGTAAAAGGAAGGGGTTTGTAGCATCTCAACAAGTGCTTTTAAATCATTCTCGGTTCCTTTTGGCACATTAAGGAAAAATCATCTGCTTCTGTGAATAAAGCATTAGACTGATAACTGCTTTCATTTTATCGATATCACACTAAAGACCGTAGACCTAGCGGCACGTACACTGCCATTTATTGACTGGCAAAAAAGCCGAAATGAAACCCTTACACTGCATAAGTTACCCCTATGCCTCGATAACCGAAAATCTTATTTTGAAAATCAGAACTAACTTTAGAATTGTACATATTAGTGCGCCAGTTAATTTAGCAAACTAAAAAACAGCTATTACACTTTTACGTACTACATTTTACAAATTAATAGCTTTATGTGTACCTCAAAACAAACAAACTTACCGTCATTGTTTTCATGTGGTGAAGAACTCATATTGGAGAAAACCTACGATGATTAAACAGAGTAGTAACAACCAAAAAGAAAAGAAAAAGAGATTTCAGCACAGCAATAATCAACATTGGATGCGAAAACGTACAAGGCGGAATTTTTGCAACGCACCGTAAATCCGCATACCAGTAAAAACAAGATAAGTTTCCAGCTGTACATCATGGCCTTTTTCATGTAGTAAAACCCGTGAAGAAGTTTCTTCTCAAAATATAATGTTTTCAGTTTAAGTGACGATATTTTGTGTTCACGCGACCTCTAAATCAACTTGCAGGCGGTTACGTATGTTGCTGTAAATACAATTTCCGTTTCTTGTTCTTTTTCCTTGCCTGATAAAACTTAATTTATCATGTTTAATCACGTATTCACTGACTTCAATAGGTGATTATAAGGCTTGAAGGACCGTGGTTTGAAATAACTCTTAAAACGAATTTTGCCCTGAGGAATGAAATTTCGCCAAATTCGATTGAGAGTGCGACAAAATCAAAATCCTGCAAAATTAATCCTTCGTTATAAACTTAAGCAATATTTTTTTAACGATCTTCCATAACTTCATAAAATAAGTGAATTTTTCCTGCTAAGGGTGTATAGCTATAACTTACATTCAAGTGTTGCTCAGTAAAAAAAAAAGAAAAGAAAAAAAGAAAAAACAAGAGGTTCTATTCTACAAGTGAACTCTTCTAGTCGGATTAACATGGTCGTAGTTTGGATAAAACAAAGGACTGCTTGAATCTGGAGAGAGTTTATTTATTTTGCAAATGTTGTTGCTTTGTTTAGTGAAAATGTAAACTTTTCGGCGTCAAAATGTTATTATCCGCTGCTGATTCAAGCTGTGACATCTCCGGTGACATTTCATAACGACCAGCAAACAAGAGCACGTAATACTTTATAATAGAGTGCTGTAGTGGTTGATTAGGATAGTCCTCGGGGCAGAGTAGATTAAAGTCAAAATCACTGCTGGAACAAAGACAAAGTAGAGGAAATTGAATACGCAGGGAGTCTGTAATAAAAAAACACTAAATATATGGTGATTTGCTACTGATGGCTACTGAAGCCATTTTTTGTCGAGTAGGCAAAAGCAATACAGCGGAATTGGGATTTTTCAAATATAATTTCTTAACAGCCTGTATAGGATTTGAAAATTTAAGAAAAGATTGGGTTTTATAGTTTAATAAACCTGAGCAATGTAATCATTCCCAAAACGATATTTATATCAGTTCTAATATACTGTCAATTCGATCGTAGCGCGCAAAAATAAACATTTGCAGTACTGAGTAGGAAAATATTTTGAGTAATATTCAAACTGGCTCTGCTGAAACCTCTCTCAAAATTTCTTGTAAGAGCCGTCAAAAATTATATTCTGGTCGAAATGTTTCATAATTATGTGGACTCCGAGTGTTAAGAAAAGTACCACACACATACCTGCCTGCCAAACATGCACGCTGGCTGAATGGTAAGAACGTCTTTCACGTCAAAAAAAAAAGAGCAACAAAATGGATAACGGACTGATTCAGAAATATAGTGCATAGACCTAACCGAAAACTAACCATGCATAGGCAATTGAAATTGAAATAAAAGATGAAGAAAAAGAAAGCCACTTTAACCTGTACAACATCTACTGTGCAGCATGCCAAATTGCAAATTTTCCTATATTGTTTGCATCATTAGTTACCAGAATGTGACCGTTTGAGTTCATGATGAAATATATCAAACACGACCGTGTTTGACCACATTTCCAAACACCGAGAAGAGAGTTGAAAATACGACGCGCAGCGGAGTATTTTTAACAAACTTCGAGGTGTTCTGAAATGTGGTCAAACCCTGTCTCGAGTATTTGATATATCTTCTCAATCGAAACTAAAACTGAGGAGAAAACGAAGAAATGAAATCGTAAAAATCTACGTTAATTAAGATCACATATCCAAACACCGTCACGGTCATGATTTCCGTTGTCTAAGCTTCGTGAATTATTAATAAGTTTGAGAACGTAGTGTACAAATTTGTAATGATACTCAGTGGGGAAATAATTCGATGATCACCCTTAATTAAGGCTGAAATGAATAACAAAGAACAAATCATATCATGAAAACCATTAACAACAGTACCCGCAATGTTAGAGTGGTGCCGACAAATCTGCACACAACCAAAATTTCATGCCAAGTTTCTTAAAAACTCCAATTCTCGTACCATTTAAGTTCTGAAACATTTAAAGAATGAAAAATGTGAAATATTCTAATACACTGAGGTAATCTTAGAGTTATAAACACACACGTGTCTTACAAGGAAATTATTAAAGCATGCCCTACGAAAATCAGCCAATATTAGCAAGATGAGCAAACGAGAGCATAGGTAAACAGAATTATTTTTCAAAGTCATCGAAGAAGCGCTCGACTTTTCGTACACAGCACATTTGTTACATTTGCTTGTTAGATTCAGACTCAGAATGAATTCGCTGTTGAAACCTCTCGTTTGGTCTCTGTCGGTAATCGGGACCTTTTGCAGATCGGATGCAATGATTGAATGGTGTTGTCATTATGTATCACTGATTGTTTAGAAAAGACATTTCATTAAAATTCACCAAATGCGCAACTGTGTTTGTTTTCGACAAAACAGTGGTTGCTTCCAATAGCTTATGCAATGTCTATGAGCGATAAAAACCAGAAAAACGTGATTCAGCTCTCGTCATATAAGAAGTTGAGGAAGACCCACTGATCGGTCAGAATATCACAGCAACAACTTTTTTTTACAAGCTTGGTAAAATGTCATTTGGAGCAGTCTTTGCAGTATCCATCGCTGTTCATTTGTACTCAGCAGATGGTAAGTTCTCTTTTTGATTTAATTCTCGTCAATAAGTCAACATTCTGTATAGACGAGTCTTTCATACAATGTCAAAAAGAACAAGTTAACTGCTTTGAATTTCTTTTGCGGCAAGGAAGCTTTCTTCGTTTAATGTCTTCCTTTGAGTATTTTTTTTTTCAGTAAATGCTGTACCTGCCGACTCAAATGTTCAGTTTATTGACTCATCATTACTGGCCGGATGAATAAATTTATACCGAGCCGAGATTGATTTAAATATTGTATTCTGTGTCAGAAAGTTGAAATCAGCTAAACGGTTTCACTCAGCAGTGAGGTTACTTTTGATCAATTTCATCTGGTTTTCCTTTTGTTGGTGGGACTTATCCTGTATAAAATCTGCCAAGGCCGCAATACAATGAAAGTGATTAATTGTGTCAATGATATTCGACAACATTCATTGTGAGAATAATTTTACAATGTCTTAATGACACTTGCTTTTCAGTTCATCGGTCGAACGGCTATTCAGTTTTGGAGTCATCTTTCATTTCTAAGTGTTAATTTGCAGGCGGTTGAGAGTAGTTAGGAAGTAAATAACGGCAGGGCATGCGTACGAAATGCTTTAAAAGTTCTGACAGAAACTATTGAAAACGCCACCGAAGTTAACATTGCCTTGTGGCAATACCGACTGCAAACACGTTTCATTTCAGTTATTCCAAGTCCTTCAAGCTATCAAACTGAATAACAAACTGACATTCGCTTGCCATACAATTGTACATCGCATTATTTAGCATTTTTGTAAATTAATTTCAGTTGTTTATACTCGCTTAAAGAATGTCAGTTTTTCATGAAATTCACGGAAATTGAAATTTTTACTTTCTGATTTCTAGGAGATGGTTCGTTGATAACTGGTAAAGTGTAACAGCAGGTTAGCTGTTAATATCGATTTCAGCAGCGTAGGTTCCCTTCTTGTGAAATCATTTATACGTGAAGAAAATATTAATTGCGTCTTTTTTCGTTTCTGTATTTTATGAAAATCACTATAGTCCTCTAGCCAATAATGATGCTTTAAAACTCGAACACAACAAAATTAATGTTCATCTATTAATGTTTCTGTCTGAACTATACTACGTGTAACAGTGTTCGTGGGTGGGATCAAATCAATCACGCAAGCGTCTTTCATTTGCAACAATGTCCTCTGCCAAACACTAAGTCCTTTTGTGCCCTTCACTTCTCAGAGATAAAGTTAAACAAAGAAAAATAATAAGTACGGATGTTTAAATCAACCAAAGGAGCTCCTTACGTCTGTCAAACGAACCCCTGCCTGTCTGAAAAACCAAAACATTAGCACTCTACTGGAGCGGTTACAATTACAAATGAGGGTCATACAGCGAAACCTAATACGGCGAACCAATACTCTATGTAAAGACTCGAAGGAAATACAAATAGCTAGCCGGCGTAAAGCGCGGGTAAACGTCCTGCTTGAATGACCAAAGCAAAACACTAAATTCCAGTCCGGAAAGATGCGACAGAATATCAAACGCGGGGTGATTGCTTGTATTTTAATTATAAATCTACCACTGAGCGTTCTATCACGAATACCGTTCTCTTATTGGCCACGAAACCCTCTATCTATTTAAACAATAAATTGTTTCTGTTGAGGAACTATCAGCCGATAGTTGCCCAGCGGAAATTTGATGTTTCGTAAAACAAATATTTGCCTGAGAAGCAACGCGGCGTCGAGGCGAGCAAATATTCTAGTTTTAAGAACATCACGTTTCCAGGGGACAACTATCAGACCGATAGTTCGGAGACGTAAACACTCTATTTTCTTTACTGTTTACCACAAAATTTTCCTCTGCGTGCCGGTTCAAAAATCGTATTGAATTATTTTCAACTTTTGTAGATGAAAGTCGTGACAGCCAAATGAAAATGATTTGAAAAAGTAAACGGTAAAAACTTCGTCTGTCAATTTTTTTTTTCCATAAGCCCGCTTGTCTACAGAAACATATATTTTCATGCGCGACTCAGTATTGTTCACCCGGGTATTTTCTTCTGACGGGCACTATGGGCAGATAGTAGAGAGTTTAAGCACGACGTTTACGGCAGACGGCAAACGGCAAAGATTACCCCCGAATTTGTGTTCTTTTATTCTAATCCTTAATTAAATCACACAAAAAAAGGAAAAATGTGTCCTACTATTCACCGGAAATACAAATATTTTCACTCTACTGAATAGACAGCTGAATACAGACGGCAAAAGTTTCATTTTTGCCGTTTGCCGTTCGACGTAACGTCATGCTTAATCTCTCTAATGTCTCTCCGCCGATGAACATTATCGCATCATGTGTTCAATTTAAACCAATAAGAATCGGAGAAATATATCACCAAAGACGTCAAAATATATGGCAGGAAATCTCGTGCTTATTATCTTATTATTAAATATAGAACCATTCTGAATATCAGCCCTTGTCTAAGCCATAAATACCTCTAACTTTGCGACAGCACGCGTGGGAATTTAAACAATTTCTCTTGCTTATTCTCTCAAAAATCCCGGAAACAGATCTTAATCATTTTTCGGAATGAGTTACGTGGATACTTCACTGATTATTGTATTATTTCTCCTTGCTTTTTGTGATTCAAGTTTGTTGTTGAATAAGGTATAAGGCTCTAAATCCGACTTTGTCCAACACAACTTCTCTCACAAATAATTTCCCTCTACCGTATAATCTTAGCTCTACGTCTTCCAATTTTAACCCAATTTTCCTTCCCTCACAGTGGTGTCGGGAAGAGAATACAAGTTAACTGGAACAACCAATTTTCGCATTCAACGTGGAGAGGTCGTTACAGTAAAAGGTACAGTGACTGTGTGTTCTTTTGCTTTCGTCCAAATTTTTCTCACGACAATTAGGATGAGTTTTTGAACTGAGCAACGAGTTCTTGATTCAATTTATAGTAGTTTCTAATGAAAATAAAAATTCTTGACGCAAAAACACACAGCGTCCAATGCTACATGAAAAGGACTGCCTGCTTCCTCTTTCAATTAAAGTCTGAATTGCGCAAGGCTGATTACAACATTTTATGATCGAAAAATCATTGGATTGTGTAATATATTCGTAACCGGAAGTTGTGTTAAGCTGTTGTATTACCCAAGATGCTTAGAGAATAAAGTTGTTGTGTTGAGCAAGCCTAGTCAACTTGTGTTGTTATGTCACCGAGCCATACT
>Ga0126338_10000520_pt1 | contig 21069 bp, 11 predicted proteins | sample OrbCmetagenome_2_FD_92529 | JGI IMG/M metagenome (GOLD analysis project Ga0126338, IMG submission 92529) | Coral microbial communities from Petempiche,Puerto Morelos, Mexico - Orbicella C C metagenome | ecosystem: Host-associated > Invertebrates > Cnidaria > Coral | place: Petempiche,Puerto... | reverse complement strand
TTAAGCAATTGGAAAGAAGAAGCCTGAAAAAAAAAATCAGGGCTTCAACGGGATTCGAACCCGTGACCTCCGCGATACCGGTGCGATGCTCTACCAACTGAGCTATGAAGCCACACATTGGGAACGAGGCCACTTGATTGAGTTCATATCTTCCCGTGAGGAGTGAAATGATGTGAAGTTTATATGAAATAATTTATATATGAACTGCGGTTGTAGATGAAAGTGAAGAATGATCATCGCAGTATATTTTCCAATTTAAGCAATTGGAAAGAAGAAGCCTGAAAAAAAATCAGGGCTTCAACGGGATTCGAACCCCAAATTAAAGGGAAAGGGCTTTATTAAGTTTCTTCTGTCTCGATTTAAAGATAATATAGTTAGTTTTTTTTACACGTTTAACCCTGCATTATTAATCTCAGAGTCTTGTATTGACACAAAAGCGTAAATAGGTCTAAATACGTTTCGAGCGACTGAGTTCGATTGTGGTCCACTGAACTTGAGTAAACAAATGTTCGATACCCGAGCACTAGTGATCCCGATTGGATACTTCAGGTCACGTTTCCGAGAATATCACGCCAAATTCACATGATTCCTAGCAAAAGGGTCGTACAGGGGGGCCTCTCTGGTACGGTTCACGGATATAAAAATTTCGTTTTCCCGAATCACGAAAATACGCAAGTAAGATACTCTTTTTAATAACCTTTTCTTACACTAGAAAGAGTGTTTGAAGAAAACAAACTCGCGAATGGCTAAGTCAAGGCTCCATATTGCAAATCGCATGCCTAAGTCACTCTCGATAGACGACTCTAAACATTCGGAGGACTTGCGTCTCAAAATCATGTAGAATAGAGTGGTAAAATTACAAATATCGGTTAATAAAACAGGTTCTTCACGGGTCACGCAAAACCTCAGGTCACGAGTCACGAAGAATAATTTCCTCAATTCACGTTTCACGGAAAATAGAATCAGCCAATCACGCATCAAGAGAATACCCCTTTACGACCCTCTAGCAAGGTATGTTATCAGAGAACTCTAATCGACATAAATTGTCGAGAAGAAACTCCATTTCAGTCTACTTTTGCTGACTTGAATTGAATTCGATTGGATTCTTCGATTCGATTCCATTAGAGTATACTTTCTAAATCTTTCTATACAACCTTTTGCATTTAGAATTCTCCTTCGGTTGCTATAATTCAAGAAATTCCTTCAAAATTTAGCTGAATTTGGCCGCCCAACTCAAAGCGATCCATCGGCAGAACTTAGTTCAGGAGGTGTTCACGAAGTCCTGTAATAAACTTAGAATACTTTCGAAATTGACATACCGAATGTTGTATTACATCTTGCCGTAGAGTTTCAAAAGAACACGACCTTAAGTTAGAAGATTTAAAAGATCGAGCCTGGTTTAAAAAAAGTTATATATGATATTGCCCTTGAAATTGTGGTCACGTTACATTAGTTTTGTACCGCTTCTCCTGTCTGTTGTTCCTCCTTCTCTGATACTAAGTCACGTTTGAAGTAGCTATCTGAGGGCCGGTCGGTACATTACAAGATCTTCTAAAAACCTTAAGACTTTCGGTTCGCTTCTTTTCGAATGGTCGCTACTTTAGGAAGGTCGTTACTTTTCATTAGAAGTATACTATGTATCCTCGGTTGTCTTTTCCTGTTAAATACCATTATTATCACGGCCAGGATAACTGTGTCGTGTGCTTGGACTGAACTAAATTATTTTTCTTACAGTTATTTCCCTAACCTAGTATCAGAAACCATGCCAAATAATGCTGTCAAAGTTAGCAATGTAGTTTTAGCTTCGAGGTTGTTTACATTTCCCAACTTGTTATGCCTATAGTCTCGTGTACATGCTCTTTGAACCTACCTGATGATTGCAGGCTGAACAGGACGGTTATCGCACATAAAGTTTGCAACAGCATCATGTCTGGTTCCATAAACAAAGTACCAACGTTAGGGTAAAGTTAGGGTGAAGAGCGAACGCAAAGTGCTCCATGTTTACGCCATGATGACCTTTCGGTTTCTCAGAAATACAAGCACCTCGGGCTGAAGTGTGCGTTACATAGATCACGCATAAATTAATATATATTATACATTAAAACTAAGGGTCCAGTGGATATCTATGAAAGTGGAATAATTATAAAACTTCAACAACTAGCGTACTATTAGTTGAAGTAACAATCTAACGAATGATAAAAAAGTATAAAACTCAAAAACTATAATCATACATAAAAGCAACAAAAGGTGTGCTGATATAGATATAATTTTAGGCACGCGGAGATGAAATTGAATCTGCCCAAGCCACGTAAAAACTACCTAAAACGAGGTCTTACTTATAGCGGGGTATCACTATGGACCACTGAGTTTGATCCAGTCCATCAGGGCCCCTCACAGTAAAACAGATCCATTATCACCTTCACTAAGTAGGGTTTAGCTTACTGTGGTTATTGTAAATATACTAAATTCAAATCAAAATCAAAGACACGACTAACATACTAATAAAACACAAACAAATGAAATTCGGTAACTAAAAAATTCAAACACAAATAAAACAAAGAGTGCTACCCGGTAAGGTAACGGACTTGACTGATATTTATACCTAATCGCACCTTTTTGGCACGCCTCGGCGGCATATCAGGCGACTCTGGTCAATTCATGGTTCCTTTTATTTTTACAATCAAACGCAATCAAATTCAAACGCAAAAAATTGGGTGACAGGTAGGTGCATTAGGCGGGACTTATTACTTTGACGTTATTTTGTACGCGTTGAGGAAACTGAATTTTAACGACTTTACGTGGGTAAAGTGCAATAGAGGAAATGTGTGGGTAGCTTGTCTGCGCGAAAAAGTTGAACCAGATTCAATTTTTTTCCGTAGATGCAAGCCGTTCATACGTCTATTAACGCGAACGTGAGACTCAATGACTACACACCAACATCACGATTAGCCGTGCTAACAAATCAGCCATTGCAATACAAGTGTGAGACTATAAACCGTAAGTGGTTTTACTTCGAACCACCAGGACTGCAGTTTATTCGTTATAATTGATGATCAAAGACAACATTGTGTGTTTTCCTGGTTTATTTGATAAAAATGACTACACACTTCAACATACATACAGTAATACTTCATGCAAGTTAAATGATATCGCAGCAAGTGGTTACAGCAAGACTGCGTATAAGCTAGTGTAAACTTAGAAAGCGCTGCCCAAATCTTATCAAAATTAAGTCGCAAGGAAAATAATAGTATAGCACACAGGCAGTTTACTTTTAACTTAAGCGGCATTTGATATGTTAAATTACCAGCGATTTCAGTTCAAATAACTTGCATTACAAGCGTTGGACCAACAGTTTATCTTCACTAACAAATTATTTGAAGGTACATCTTGTTGTACATGATCGGTGAACAGTTGTTAACATAGTAAACTTAAAACGTGGTTATCAGGATAATCGTGGTGTCAGAGCTATCTGTCTTTGTCGTTGCAGAATGTCTTAGGAATCTTGAAACAGCAAAACATCTCTGTTAGGAAGTAAGAGAGCACAGGTATGAACACCTTAAACATACTTCGAAACTTCTGTGGGGGCGGGGGCCGAGTGAGAGGGTTATCTGTCGCTCCATTTTGAGTTTCGAGGGCAAGGGATGTGACTTTCGATATTTTGCATCACTGGAAAAGATATGCAAGAAACTCAACTACTAGCATGTTAGTATCCAAATTATCACTTTCTATTCAAAGTGAGTGAGATGCCTTCCTCTTGGCTGGGTCTTAAAATTTGGGCGCAATAATGCAGGTACTTGTTCCTGAAGTCCCTTTGCGGCTGCAATTTGACAGCCCGGGATCACAACTTGTTGGCATCTTACAGTTTATTATAGTTTAAAAAGGTTAAACGTTGTGTACGTTTACGGCGGTGTCCTGAGGCACCACTGCTATACTGTTCATGAGTTTCATGTATCAAGATGTTTACCGGTCATTGGACAAGTTTTCTGCTGCTGTGGGTAAATCATCGGTTGCCCTGAAAATTAAAGAAGAGAATGGAGAATTTAAACGACAAGCAGCTTTCAAGAAAAACAGTTGAACGAGGGAGTAACTTCGTTCCAGGTCTATTTCACTTTAGAAGTCAGACAATTAAAATTAGGAGAAAATCGCAAAAGCCGATAATAACGTGATTGTCACGAATACCGTAAACATGGTAAAGTGGCTTTGCCACAAATGCTTGCGCGTCACGCGTCTCGCGTCACGTAAGTGAGACCTTACCAATGTCCGACTGAAGAGCTTAATAACCCGTTAGGTTTATTAAATTATGTTAAGAGTCTGTGCCTGTGACGATACAGCGTGCATTATTTTACTAAATATGTTGATTTTGAGAACGTGAATGATGAGACTTCTGGAATTTGCATGCCCCCAGGTTCCTCTGTTCATCCAGGAATCGAAAAGTTATCCTAGGATGGTGTTTATCATTGGAGCAGCAGGAAAGTCTCCATCCACCCTCTCGATTTTTAGAGCAAGAAGGAGCCTATCTTGACCTCGCACACCCTTTCCCCATATTTTCTGGCATCTTTGTATCCACTTCTTCTATCTTTGTCTTATTCCTTGAGAAGGAAGTGTTTGACTCTCATATAAAATGATGGGATGGTGTTGGGGCTTATTTCGGTACATCCACAGGGAAATCACATGTTTTGTTTTGGTCTTCACTGACCTCTTATATACCACTGGTTTAATGCTAAGGTCCTTTCCATATCTCCTGGATGAAAAGAAAACAACACACTATCATTTATCGGACACTACTGAACGTTTCAAGGTGTCAAATGAATATATGTCTTGATGGTACAGCTGTGTCAATGTCACTGTATGGGAGAATCTTGTAATACGATTAGTAGTTGAATAAATATGAAAATGCATTGTAGTGAAGCTCCAAATTTTAATTCTCCTTTCTAGCTCCCGTAGACGTTTGGGAATTTGAATGCTACATTGAGACACCAACGGTTTTATCTTAACATGTTTATTTGGTTTGAAAGAGTTAGTTCTCTCGACCTTTGCATTGCCCCTTAATTTAGAACAAGGTAACCCATCAACCGGTGTATTAAGTCTCACCTTTTCCAGAAAAAGAAGCCAACCAACAGCAAGATCAGTATCACAATACACAGCACCACGGGTACAACAATGGCGGGAACGTTAACACCTATCGAAAGTTAACAAGCACTTGTCAATAAACTCAGAGTTATTATGAGATCACGATATTAGAGAAACGTATGTTATAGTTTGGATCGTTTCAACATGCTGCATGCATTTTCAATCAATCCCAGTTTTAATTTGAGGCGCGGTGGCGTAACGGTTCATGAGCTGGCTCCGCATCGAGCAGTCCGGGTTCGAGTTTGACTGGGGTTATTATCAAGTGTTTTTGGGTAAGACACTTTACTCTCGCAGTGCCTCTCTCCATCCAGGTGTATGAGAATTTAATGCTTGGGGAAACCCTGCAATGGACTACTCCAGGGAGAGTAGAAATACTCCTAGTTGCTTCTTGCTACAGAAACCGGGATAAGCTCCGGCCTGATGGGCCACTGGGCTCGAAAGTAGACTTTTTCTTTTGTTTTGTACCCTTTTACCCAGGTTTAACGATCTAAGTATCGTGTTGACTTATTTCACTCTTTCGTTTCCTTTGCAAACTAGACTTAATTCTGACGATTCTTTTTATTTGAAAAAAATAATTTTTGTAAAGTCTGTTTTAGACTGAAAAAAATGTCTAAAGATACTTCTCTCAAAGCGGAGACAAAAAGCAACAAATTCGTTTAGGAAGACCGACCCATTCCTCTAGCCCAGTCCGGGATCAAAGCATTGAGTCACGTCAAAGAAGAACAGTGTTAACGAACAATTCTTTTACCTTTTCTCGCCTTATTTTCACCTCGATTCGCTTCCGTTCGGAACTCCACTGTTGGCATACTAGCAACTAACGTCATTTTCGGCGATGGTGAAGTTGGAGCAGGTGTGGGCACTTAAAAATAAACAATACTAATGTGAATAATTCTGCTGTGTCAGTCGCGTGTCGCGATCTTAACGACCGGATATTGTATAATTTCGCTAAAAAACCCAAGGCCAGTGATTACTGGCGAACTACCATAAAAAAGAAAATCCAAATCTGTAAACGAAAACCAAGAAACGAGACGTAAAATTAACAACAAAAGTCTCTGGACAGCAAATGAGGACACAATAAACAAAACTGTACAGAAAGGGAAATTGAGTTACGGTATAGGAAGCCACTCACTGGCTATTCTATCTCGTACATCGTACTGTTTCCTTCGTAAATATTAGTTATCTAGCCTCTTTCAGGCAAGAATGAATGAGCCACAAACATAGTTTAATATTTAGATGGTTTTAGAGGTGCCTTACAATAATAATAATAATAATAATAATAATAATAATAATAATTTTTATAATAATAATAATACATTTATATTGTGCAAATTTCATGTTCAAATGCGCATGACAAGATTAAAAACGAAATAAAAAGGCTAAAAAGCTAAAATTACAATTAAACGTAAAGTTACATTAATGGTGAGGGTAGGGTTATAAGCATTTTGATAAAAAATGAATATTAATCGAAAGTCCTGTTACGCACAGTTCACTTATTGCTCTTGTTCTCTTGATTGTGACGATTGGGGACATCATAGTTAGTCAACAAAGCAATTTAAGTTCCAAAATTGTAGCTTAAATTGATGTATCGTGTGTTAAAACTTAGTCAGAATACTTTGACGATTTACTGAGATGTATTTTTCAACTGCATACATACGAATACCCGTAGTTATCATTTAATAATACATTACCAAAGCAACCGTAGATCTCCATCCTCATTGATATATGGTTGTGCCACTCAACAGGGCTTATTCGGATATAGCGTGCTGTAATAGGCGGATTCAAAACATTGTATACTATAGTGTCGCTGTCTTGATTTCCATAAAATACCTGATCATGAGAGAAAAGAGGGTAAAACCAGAGTTTCAGTTGGGTTTGCCAAATGCGAAAAGTTAAACCTATAATTGTTTCTCTGATCTACTGGATATACAAAAGTTCGAATTTCTACTGATTATCTACAGCTTTTGCAGTGACGGGTGGGGAGGGAGGGGACCCCAAAGGCCTTTCGCGTTTCTGCCTTATTGCTGAGAAATGTAAGTCCGAAGGGCTTGTCTTAGTCCAGCAAAACTGACATCCGGTGCTAGTCCCGTACCCCACTTCTTTACAACGCTCCTCTTCACTTCACACACCCAGATATCATATCGTAAATGAAAACATTCCGGCGACAACTAGCATACCTTTGCTGAACTCCTTACAGTCTCGTTGTAAAACAGAAACGATACTCCGTCATCACTGTACTGTAATCTGTATCTGGTCACCCACTCGTCACGCCCATTCCTCCCCTGAGTCGCCACACGAGTCACGCGGTTAACAGTACCAAGATCCACCTGAAGCCACTGGTTGAAGTCATTAGTGAGAGCGGACCAACCTCCCCGCTCGCTTCCATCTGCTTTAAAATTCAGTCTTGCTTCACTGGCGGTGTGAGTGTCATCCAGTTGTGAAGATGAGTTTATCTGGACATCAGTTATTCCTTCGTTTTCCATGCCCAGTGCTGCAGCGCAACCTTTTTTTCGTGCAAGAGAAAATAATTTATGCTTATGTACTAAATGCGGCAATTTTTTAAACCAAAAATTTCTTAAGCTCTGCTTAGATTTGCCATTTTGTCGCTCAGTGACAGTAGTAGTATAAGTTTTCCCCATTTCTTTTACAGTAAGGACACTGCAGCCGTGAACACTTGAAATTTTCTGTACGTTTTCCTATTTGTAAGCTAATATTCCAAGTTTAAAGTTAATTTCTGTGATATATTTTCTTAAGCTACCATGAATTGTTATATTTCAATAAATAAAATATTTACAGTTGTTAAAAAATTTTGATCCTGGAAATTGCTGGAACTTCTTACCTGGACAACCGTAGATCTCAATCCTCATTGATATGTGATTGTGCCAATCAACTGGTACGAATCGGATGTAGCGAGCTGTAAAGGGTAGTCTCAAAATGTTGTAAACGACGGTATCGCTATTTTGATTTCCACGAAACACCTAAACATAACAGAAACGAAATGTGTTGCTTTGTTAGATAACTGACAGTTGATAAGGTTACCACCAAAATACCACATTGAGTGCTCACGAAGTTTATTAGCTTTCAAGACCATTTTAGGGAGAACTTTTAAATAGAAAGGAATTATTTCTTTCGGGATGTTAAGGAGGGGGTAGACTACTTAGTGACGATTAATTTCTCTTTGTTGACTCATCTGCACAAAATATAAACTTAAAAGAGAAGGTTAGTTTAAATGGGACAATAACACTAAAAACATATAAGATTACTGCAAGATAATTTCTTTTCCTGTTAGTAAATTGTTGTAGCGTACGATTTTGGGAAGCAAAGAGTCCGACAATCAAAAAATATGTATGTTTCAGCCGGCTTTCCAGATACTGTACGTGGTTTGACCCTGTTTGACAGGGTTGTAATACGTGCAGTCGAATAATTACACATGTAGGTATTTCCTACTTTTTCCAGGTAAATGGAAACTAAGCGTAAAATGAGTGAATGAAGTCACCTTTGCTAAGCTGGTCCCTGGCTCCTTGTACACCCAAAAGTTTTCACCGTCATTACTGTACTGTATCTTGTACTTTGTCACCCACTGGTTGAACCCATTCTTCCCTTGAGTTGCAACACGTGACACTTTGGTGTAGCTACCGAAATCCACTTGGAGCCACTGATTAAGATCATCTGTTTGGGCTGACCAGGCTCCAGCCATACGTCCATCTGCTTTTTGATGCAGCCTTGCTTGCCCCGGAGAATTATCACCATCCAACATTGAAGATGCTTTTATCTGGGCGTTCGCGACGTCTCCACTTTCTATGCCAAGAGGCGTTATACACCCTACGGTAGTCGAGCAAGGAAAAGAAAAAATTGTCATTACCCAATGAATGCCAATAACATAAGAATAGAATTGGGATGGCTGCCTCTACTCCAACTACGTAACAACTATACTTGGGTTTGGTGTTTAGAAAGTGTACTTTTCCACCCCAATATATTTTGTTTACTTTTTATTATGTGATTTGCAGTCGTGCTTATTGAGACCTGCTCTTTTCAGTCTCGGAACATTACTACTAATTTCTTTTGATTAGTGTTTACTACTTCACAGAGCATCAACTGTCCTAGAGGTGAAGCAAAAAAACTAGTAAAGGTATAATGAATAAATTTTTACAAGATAAAAAATATATACCTGGGCAACCATAGATTTCTATTCGCATTGATATATGGTTATGCCATTCAATGGGTAAAAGCCGAATGTAACGTGCAGTGATTGGCTGACTTAGTTTGTTTAATATCACAGTATCACTGTCTTCGTTTCCTTCGAACACCTGAAAAGAAGAGAAAGTGAGAAGAAAGTAAGGGAGCTTTGGGATTGCCTGAACAAAAATTCAAAATGTTATATTTGTTTTCGAGTTATTATACTTTACTGCGATCATGTAGTAAGCTACTGAATCTGTGTATTTGAAATGACGATGACGATGGTGATTATAAATTCAAAATGATGTATATAATCATCAAGTAATTACAGTGTACTTGTGGCATATTAGCAGACACACCTATCATTCCAATACATTGCAAATCCACGAATGTTATTGGTTTTGTTTTTGGATGTTTTTTACTGGCGATCACATGAGGAAGTTCCTGGCTGTTATCCTTTTTTAATGATAGACTATATATAAACTATACACCCATTGTTTTTGATTAGACAAACGTCATTTTGGCAACATGACATTGCATTTTTCTCCAGTTTGGGAAAAAAGCCATGTCTCATAGCCCGTGGCTGGTGGATTTTGTGGTTGAGCTAGTGGATTCAGTCTTTGACTCTCCGATGTGGAAGTGAAGGTTCTTGTTTTTAGGAAAAATAGTTTTGAGGAAATTCCAATTACACAGGTACATACTGTTAGATATAGAAATAATCGTATCAAATCCTTTTAATCACACTAGACAGAAATGTTTGGGGGACAAGTGACTCGGACTATTGGGCCAGTACGTAATAGTTTATGCTCGCCGTAATAGTTTACGCTTGTTCTTGGTAGAAAATTCGGTCTTTTCGCCTGCTATGATCAAAAAGACAATAAGGGCACACCTTTGCTGAACTGTTTTCTGCCTTCCTATAAAACTGAAATGTCACTCCAGCATAGCTGTACTGTATCCTATATTTGGTCACCCACTCATTGAATCCATTTCTGCCTTGGGTTGCCACACGTGTCACTGTTGTGTAACTGCCAAGATCCACCTGAAGCCATTGGTTAAAGTCATCTCTTAGAGCTGACCAGCCTCCACTATTGCTTTGATCTGATCTGGTGTGCAACCTTGCCTGCTTTGGAGAATGGCTGTTACCCAGTTGAGAAGAAGCGCTTATTTGTGCATCAGAGATTACTTTATTTTCCATACCAAGAGCTGCTACGCAAGCTAAATTTGTTGCAGAACGAACAGAAGTATTATATAAAGGGTTTAACGGTAGCAGTAGGTCGGAAAACTATTTTATCACACTTGTTAAGCTATGAATTTGAGCTCGTGAAGTTCATTTGCCATTTTGGCAGCCATTTGATTTCGTTACATAACGCATTCCGATAATAATAGATGAAGGTCTAACGCATGACCACTTATATGTTAACAGTTTGAATAATGCACAACGCCACAGCAGTAATGTCAAGTACCTGGACAGCCGTAGATCTCAATCCTCATGGAAATGTGTCCGTACCATGCTACAGGTCTTAGTCGAATGTGTCGCGCGGTAATTGGTGGGTTTAGTCTGTTGTACATAATGGTGTCAGTGTCTTGATTTCCAAGGAACAACTAATGAAAAATGAGAGGACAGGGCGAAACTTAGCATGTGGTCGATAAATTCTTAGGTATAGTTGTTTATTGGTAACATTAAGCCTCTATTTACACACGGAGGACACTGGACAATAGACAATAATATGAAAAGTATAACAGTGTAATTGTGTTCAAGCTTCATTGAAAGGTCAATGGGATTTATACAAGATGGACCCCGCTGACGCTACGAAAAAAAAACAATCTTTTGCTTTTTATTTGAACATAATATAATGTAATATGATACAACATAACATGAGAATAATTTTAAGTATATTACAGTCTTGTTTGCATTTTTTCAAAGCTAGAGATGTAAATAGGTGCCCCCCAGAAAACAAAAACAAATTCCCATGGAAACTCGAGAAAATAAATTTCAAAGTTCAGAGAAATTGTGAAAACACGGGTAAACTTTTGTTATCAGTCTCATTTCACCAGTAATTTCAGGTGTCTCATATCACTTCGCCCCTCTTCATGACTTTCTCAACATCAAAATGCCCACCTTTGCTGAACTGCTTTGTGGTTCCTTAAAAAACTGGAATGTCACTCCGTCATCACTGTACTGTAACCTGTACTGGGTTACCCACTGGCTATGCCCATTCCTACCCTGAGTCGCTACTTTTGTCACTGTGGTATAACTACGAAGATCCACCTGAAGCCATTGATTAACATTATTTGGACGAGATGACCAACTTCCCTGCTTGTGTCCAGCTTGCTTAAAATGTAATCTAGCCTGTGCTGCAGCATGATTGTGATCCCATTGTGAAGAGGCGGTTATTTGAGCATCGGTGATCGCTCCGCTATCCATCCCAAGTGGTGCATTACATCCTGGATTTGTTGAGAGACAGGAGGGATGATAGCAGGGTACAGTACATAATTCATAAATCAGCTCATGGACCAGAAAAGTAACATTGAAAATTGCTCGAGATGTGTTTTCTATTTAATAGCGGACATTCACAAACTTAAAGTGGTGGAACAGAATAATTATTTTTTGCGTATAATTTGTCTTGGGTTGCCATTTTGAGAGGGAAGGCAAGGTGGGGAGAGGGAGGGAGGCAGACTTCAAGGAGAGGTGAACTGGTGGTAGGAGCTGCTGGCCTAAGGGATGGATAGCAGACTAGAGTGAAAATGATACCTTCAAATTGCATTCATTGATCGGTCAATCCAGGTCCTAAAATTTTAAGGGCGCATGATACAACTGTGACCAGTGCTGCGACAGAAACTGATTACTGGATTCTAAATTCTATGGGTTCAGACTTGGGACTGACAAATACCTGGACAACCATAGACCTCCATCCTCACTGAAATGTGACTGTGCCACTCTACCGGCGTTAGTCGGATATAACGTGTCGTTATCGGTGGACTCAATATGTTGTACTTAACAGTATTGCTGTCTTGATTTCCATCAAACACCTAAACAAAGAAAAATTGCAAAAATAGTTTTCATTGACCATTCAAAACCATTATTTTAAAGCTCAAATAACATGCTACCTATATAATCAGGAGTGTAAGAAGTGGCTCTTTTACTCGGAATTTCACCTATTCTTCACCAGATAAGTTGCTAAGCATCCTGAGACTGGCGTGATGTTGTATCAACATGCTGACATAAAACAGGCGAGTGTTCACATTTTCTCTTGATTGCAAGTTCTTTTACGAAGTGATCCTAGGAAAGAATAATGCCAGTTTGGGAATACCTTTGTTGATTTATCTCCTGGTTTCTTATAAGTTTGAAAAGTCATTCCGTCATCACTGTATTGAAACGTGTATTTGGTCACCCACTGATCGTCATTATATCTTCCTTGAGTCGCTACAGCTGTCACTCTGGTGTAACTACCAAAATCCACCTGAATCCATTGATTGACATCATTACTGAGAGCTGACCAGCCTCCAACTTTGCTGCCATCGCCTTTGAAATGTAATCTGCCCTGTGCTGCGATGTGGTTGCTATCTAGTTGTGAAGAGGCGCTTATTTGGTAATCAGAGATTGCTCCAAAAGCCATTCCAAGAGGTGCTTTGCAACCTAAGTTTGAAAAACGGGAAAACTGGCATTTTTTAATCATATTTTAACAAGTTATCCAGTTTTAAATCATAAGTTTGCATGTTTAGTGAGACTCGATACTTGTTTTGTTTGGCGTGTTTGATTTATGTCTTGATTAATACAAAATAACTTTCAGCATGAACTGTTCTTTGAATGTTGTTAGCCCTGTTCAAAATAGAATAGCTTCTTGTGATGTCTTGGGGACGAATTACAGTTGTTGCTCGATTTCCTATAGTATTAAAAGACCTGTGTCATTATAATGCGCCTGTACGACTTTCACTGACCCTCAAGGGTTTTTAACCATTAGAAATCGTACAAGTCAGAATACCATGGGCCCCCCGTGATAACTTGCGATTTTTCTGATGTCTAATAATAATCTTCTGTCTGCTGAAACCACATTGTTTGTATGGACTGAGCCACTTCCTATAATTCCCCCCAGGACATCGAATTTTCTTTTTTAACCTTTACATATAACTTCCAGAGTTCCCACAGGATCGATGGAAAAGGATTTTCGTCATCGATGACAACGTTAAAAATTGGACCGTCAATCCAAACGTAAAATCGCCACGTACTCAGAGAAGAATGCAATAGTTACTTCAAGGTAAGCTTTCTAGAGATGTCGGGTGCCCTTGCCAACAAAAATAGATGATCATTAAGAATACCTTGACATCCATAGATCTCTATCCGCATCGATATGTGACTGTACCACTCGAGGGGTTTGAATCGAATATATCGTGCTGTGATTGGCGGAGTCAGGGTATTGTACGCAACTGTGTCAGAGTCCTGATTTCCAATGAACACCTTGCAAGAAATGTACGAAGAGCCAACAGTTACTTGAGAATACGACTCACAGGAGCAACATGCTTATAATCATTTTTGCGGGTGCCTCGAGAGTTTTTTTTAATGATAAATATTCTGAGCCTGTAATATGGAAATACCTTCGCCCCATCATTTCCTGGTTCCTCGTAAACATGAAATGTATCCCTGTCATCACTGTACTGCAATTTGTACTTGGTCACCCACTGGTAGAACCCATTCCTCCCTTGAGTCGCGACACGAGTCACTCGGGTGTAAGTACTAAGATCCACCTGAAGCCATTGGTTCAGATCATTTGTGCCAGCTGACCAGCTGCCCCAAGTACTTCCGTCAGCTTTAGAATGCAACCTCGCCTGCTTGGCTGAATGAGTGCTGTCCAGTTGTGAAGAGGCGTCAATTTGTGTATCATGGATTGCTTCGTTTTCCATGCCAAGAGGTGTCACGCAACCTAAGTTAATTGTGCAAAAGTGAAGTATGTGGAATCAATACACCGTTTTATTGGTCGCGAGTACATAGATCACCTACAAATAATTTACTTTAAATAATGATCTACCCGTGTGCATTACTGTATACCGTATTTGGCTTCAAATAATATTCAGAATTCTGTCCTGTTTCCCACGTGGGACAGGGCATTAATGATGAAGAATGTTCTGCTCGTGCACAGTACTGCATACTTCCTTCTGTGATGGTAAACACAAAACAAAAGTCATCTCAAAAGCTGTCGAGCTTAGGAAACATTACTAGGATATTCGCTGATAGCTGAAAGAAGAGAGTTATACCAGAGTGTTCCTTAATTGAGCCTCAACAGATCTGCGGGCATGAGTGAATCTTGACGTCTCTCAAGAAACATTCGACTGCACCAGAGTAGCCGATTACGAGCGAGCACGTGAGATGTCAAGAGCATGCACACAAAGGTCGCCTCGAGTTTACGAGAGTTTGAGCTCTTGTTAACTCTTGTTCTCTTCATTGGTCCAAAACTTCAGTGATAAGTATGTGAGTTGGTTACCTGTTTTGTTAAAATGCTATATGAAAAAGGAAGTGTTTGGTGCTCGAGGAGGCTTGCCATTTACCAGTAAAAAATTGATAAGATCGTTAGTGGGAGAGTTCGAGCTTTGTCTTAATGACGGATAATGTGATACAAAACAAGCTCACTTGATAAATCGTTGGGGAATACCTGGACACCCGTAGAGCTCCATCCTCATCGAAATGTGATTCTTCCATTCTACTGGCAAAAGCCGAATGTAGCGTGCTGTGATTGGTGGAATCAATTTGTTGTACACCACAGTGTCACTGTCTTGATTCCCATCAAACACCTAAAAATACAGATTTCAAATGGTAACTACAATAAGTATTCTTATTCTGAATTTTGTTGGACGTCCCTAGCCCTGACACCAACTTTTTTTGTGCGTGTTCTGTCTTTGCCTGTTGTAGCCCTGATTTGGTCACCCACTTGTCTTAAGCAGATCATACTTGGCTAGTGTGTTGCTCGGGTGTAACTATCAACATGTAGGCACTCGACCGACATCATTTCATTCTGGCTTGACTTTCGCTTTGCATTGTAGTTCGATCGATAATTCGAGCCTACCTGTAAACTGGCGTTTTACGAAATTAAGAACCTGTAAGAAGTGATCACTAATTTATTACAATATTAGCTTTTGCTGATTTTCATGCGGGTCCTCTATCCTGGTCAAACTAGAATTTGGAGATGCTGGTTTTTTGTCTATCTTTATCAGTCTATTAAATTAATGTACATGTAACACACAGTAGCCGACCACAGCTAAGATGTTATCAAGGATACAACTAGAGTGACATCCTGGCTGAGGATGATTGATATTAATACCTTTGCTGAGCTGTTAGCCCCTTCCTTGTACAAATCAAAGGTCACCCCGTCATCGCTGTACTGTAAATTGTATTTGGTCACCCACTCATTGAATGCATTTCTTCCTTGAGTCGCCACACGGGTCACTCGGGTATAACTACCGAGATCCACTTGGAGCCATTGATGAAGATCATTTCTGAGTGCTGACCAGCCTCCACGCTTGTATCCGCTTATCGTAAAATGTAACCTGGCCTGTCTTGCAGAGTGGTTGTCATCCAGTTGTGAAGAGGCAGTTATTTGGCCATCTGAGATTGCTTCACTTTCCATTCCGAGAGGTTCTATACAAGCTATATTTGTTCAAGCATGAAGACGTTCTTAACACAGGTTTCATGGAACGGTTTCAAACTTGTTTCAAAGGTACTACTCACATACGTTTAAATAAAGAATTGGTTCATGCTCAGCGTGCGTACATCGAATTGTGGATGCAGGCGGAGAGTTTCCAGAGCACGAGGGAAGCGTAAGAGTTGCTCTCCGCTGCGCCTCAACCATCACTAGCTTCTTGAGTGCTCACCAAACTTCCCAAGTGCATCGATAGCTCGATACACACACAGCTAAAAGCATGAACCAGTTCTTTCATAGCATAGCGACAAAAACTTGGGCGCTAAAAGATGTTGAATTTATTGGTTATAGAAATACCTGGGCAACCGTAAATCTCCATTCTCATTGATATTTTGTTTTTCCAGTCTACTGGTACTAATCGGATGTATCGTGCTGTAACTGGTGGGCTCAGTTTGTTCTGCACAATAGTGTCGCTGTCTTGATTACCATCGAGCACCTACACTTGGCAGAAAATAAATAATTCGTTCAAAAACGCACAGGAAAGCCTTCACGTGGCGCTTGTCAGAGCGTTATCTTCTTCAATGTTAGGCTCACACTGTCTTATTTGTAGGACGATACACGGCAACAGCAACAACAACCTACCATTTTATTTTGCGAAATTTACGAAAAGAGAAATCAGCACAAAAACAATTAATTTAATTAGACAATAAAACCTTGCCTTGTCCTGTGTTAAACACGTTTTGCTTGGCATGGAATTATTTCGATCTTCTCTAGCTCAAGAATGTATATTGGCTCTGGAAAATGGCTCCACAAAGTTTCTCTACCGATGTACAATTAAGGTAATTCTATTTTAGTAGCCTTTTCCTCACCAAGGTCCTTGCTGAGGAAGCAGCTTGCCGGTCCCAAGCCCAGGTAAAGGGTTGGGCGTGGGACTAGCAATCCCACCACGTAAAACTAAATCTTGCTACAAAACCACAAAGAATACTGACTTCAACACAATCGGTTTTAAGAAGACCCTCCTAGAGGAAGGTATATGATGCAATGCAGCAGAAGCCTTAAAGACGCTAAATCCGTTTCAACTTCCAACGACGTTGTAGAGATTGGCCCTTAGAACGTTTAATAACATGATGGCAATGCAGGAAAAGTTCCTGTTATGTTTCAGACTGGTAAATCAACTGAGGAGCTCAGCAACACTTTAACCTACCTGCTTGTAGAATTGGAAGTTTCCTTCATCATCGCTGTACTGCAACTTGTATTTGGTCACCCACTCATTGTATGCATTTCTACCTTGAGTCGCTAAGCGAGTTACTTGGGTATAACTACCAAGATCCACCTGAAGCCACTGGTTACGATCATTTTTGAGAGCTGACCAGGCTCCAGCCTTGCTATCATCGGCTTTAAAATTCAATCTGGCCATTACAGCGGAATGGTTGCCATCAACTTGTGAGGATGCGGTTATTTGCGCATCTGTGATCGTTCCATCTTCCATACCAAGCGGTGCAACACACCCTAGATTATTTGAGTTAAAATAGATGTTATATGAAACTGTTTTACGCATGCTTTAAGAGATCTGTCCTTGTTGACTGCCGAACACATACGAAATATGATGTGCTTTTTGTTTGGTTTCTTTCTCATTTCTATCCCTTGCTATCGACATCCATCCAAGGTGGGTGACTCGGAGATTTTCTCAACACGAGCTGAACGATCATAAGATGAATTTTAAGATACCTGGACATCCATAGAGTTCCATTCTCATTGATATCCAGGCTCGCCACGACACTGGCCTTACGCGGACATAGCGCGCTGTAATTGGATAATTCAATGTGTTGTATATAATGCTGTCAGTATCTTGGTTTCCATTGAAAACCTGACAAATAACGTCGCACAAACAATTACTAAGCAAACTTGAATAGCTCCTGTAAAAGAAGAATTAAACTGGAAAGTGTGACCCACTTGTGCAGGTCATTATTCAGGTTCAAACTCGACTGCTACATTTATCTTTATCATTGCTGTGAATTTGGAAAACAGTCAAAGTGTAGAAGCTCCTCTCGGCCTGTTTTGTTAGTACATTACGATCTATTTGTTGCTTTGACGAGGGCTTTCACTACCACTGTTTATCAGTGTATCCTACAATAATATGCCCAATCATTGATGAGCACGTTTTGGCCATTGTGGTGACATAAAAGTGGACCATAGCTACAGTACAACCTTAAACACCATTAATTCTAGATTAAAGTACCAGTAACTAAAAGCGAGCTCGGTTAGATATCATTGCAAAAATTCAACATTATAAGGTAAAACTTGTTCTCAAATTAAAAAAATATTCTCTGGGGGGAATTTGTGAAAATTTAAGAGGGCTTAGCTACCCCAAAATTCCTCCCCTTCTCCCCACCCCCTCCCTAGCAAAGTCTTGTTAAAGGCAACTGTTCCAAAAGCTTTAAAAAAACTTGCGGGAATTCTTTAGGCTTTGCCTCCCGGTTGTAGTTATACTTTTAAAGTTTCCTCGTATGCAACTTTTTCCTTCGTGAAAAAAGACCGTGGATGAACCACATTCTATACAAAACCATTACGCTACCGCACACCCCGCTAACTAGGAGAAAAGCTGACGCGGTAAAAATACCTTTGGTGAACTGTCGCCTGGTTCTCGATAAAAATGAAAGTTCACTCCATCGTTACCATACTCTATTCTGTAACTGGTCACCCACTGATTGTGACCATTCCTACCCTGAGTCGCTACACGCGTCACTATTGTACAGGTACCAAGATCCACCTGAAGCCATTGATTGAGATCAGATGGGCGAGATGACCAGGCTCCTTTCTTGGGGCCAGCCATCTTGGTATTCAGCCTGGCCCGTGCCGGGGAATGATTGTCATCCCATTGTGAAGATGCGGTTATTTGGGCATCGGATATAGCTCCATCTTCCATGCCAAGAGATGCAATGCAGCCTGGATTTATTAAACAAAGACAGAGCTTTAAAATATAACTCATACAAGTGCCAGAGACTTGGCCTTCGACCATACATTTTAGCAAATTAATGTAGCAAGTAAAGAGCAGTTGGGTAGTTTCCAGGTTTACACTTGTAATACATTCCTGTTAGATACTTAATTTCTATTTGTTGTTTAGTATGTATCCCAGACTTCTGTCATCCATATCATGATGCTAACAGTTAGAATGGGCCAGGTCACAGTACTTTAGGTAATTCAGCTTATTTTCGTCACGTGTGGGCTCAAAACTTCAAATTGGTAGAGTAACATTAATTTACTGGGGAAATCGCGCCCTCAAAACAAACAAGAATACCTTCCAGGCATTGCAAATGGCACTTTCATACATATTGATATAAATTTGTTTTTTGTATATTTGTGTGTTTCCCTTGCTTTTTGTGTGTTTCTCTTGAATTCTTTTTTATCCGTTATTGTGTTACTTCAGTTAATTTTATGACCAGTGGGTCTGTGCTGAAATTTTGTGACCCAGCCCCTTCAAGCTTCATTGGCAGCTATTTCCCGCTATACGATGCTTTCATGCAACTAACATGAAGTCTACAATGTCAGTTTGGTACTTCTCCATGACATGGTTTGGACTATTTATTGCAGTATTACTGCTAGCAGGAACTAAAACTTCAGGCACTATCATTTTACATTAGAAATCACTGGAAAATACCTGGACAACCGTAGATCTCCAATCTTATTGACACGAATTTGTGAAACTCTACCGGCACTATCCTGACGTAACGTGCTGTGAATGGCGGGTTCAAAATGTTATAAACAACAGTGGCACTGTCGTCATTTCCATCAAACACCTTAACGCAAAAACAAAGCATACACTTAAACAAAACATACACCGTTACGGTAGCTGTAAGTGTTGCTGGAATTCGTCCAATACAATAGTGCATGTATACTAATGCACACACTGTAATCGATTCACTGCTATCGCACACTTATAGTCATTACCCAGGTCGTCTAGAAAATGGCGAAGATTGCCGCCGTCGTGTTATTAGCAAGATATCGTATTTTTTCTGATAAAATCAGAGCCATCTCTTTTTACTATTTCATGAGGTGAAACAGATTTTAATGAAGAAATAACATTTGAACAGCACTGATTTTCTGGTCAAATGCACGAGGCAATTGTGATAACACGGTCTTACCTTGGCGGACTTTTGATGTACTTCCTTGTAAAAGTTGAAAGACGCTTCGTCCATACTGTACAGTAGTTTATATTTGGTAACCCACATGTCGGATCCGTCTCTTCCCTGAGTCGCCACACGAGTGACACGGATGTAACTACCAAGATTCACCTGAAGCCATGGATTGAGATCAGTTTTGAGAGGTCTCCACCCTCCTTGCTTGACTCCGCTTATCTTCATATTCAACCTGCCTCGCTGTGGCGCATTGTTGTCATCTTTTTGTGAAGACGCACTTATTTGGTTATCAGAGATTGCTCCACTCCCCATACCAACAGGTGCTAGGCAATCTGAAATGATCAGTACAAGCCAACTTTAACGACAGGAGATAACCAACGAGAATAGGCGAACTCTCTCCAGGAACGAGAGGTACGCCCTACTTCTTGAAATCGTTTTGACACTTCAATCAGTATCTATGATTACTACTTGCGGGTTTAGCAGCCTTTTCTTATCGCCACTTGTGGAAAATCGCGTTTTTTAAGTAGCTAAAATGTATACCCCATAGGACCCAAGCCATCTGCATAAAGCAAAGATTTTCACATTACATTCAGAGAAGAAAGGGTCACATTAAAAAAAATGTATAATAAGTCATCGAGAGCAAGTGCCAGCTTGTTCTGTTTGGTTCAGTTTGGTTTATTTCTTGGTTCTCTTGTTTGTCATAACAAGTTTGAACATTTGGATGGACGTCACTTTCGAAATTTGTTAACAGCCATGAAATTTCATCATCATTTCTGAAATGGTTTAAATTCGGACCTTTACGGTATCTTGGTAACAAGGCTGATTTGAACAGTCTGATACAAATACCTGGACAACCAAAGAGCTCAATCCTCATTGAAATGCGATTGTTCCAATGTGTTGGTATAAATCGGATGTAGCTTGTTACGATTGGTCGTCTCAGTTTATTGTAAACAACGGTGCCACTCTCTTGATTTCCATCAAACATCTGAAAACAACGAAAT
>Ga0126338_10000519_pt1 | contig 21077 bp, 8 predicted proteins | sample OrbCmetagenome_2_FD_92529 | JGI IMG/M metagenome (GOLD analysis project Ga0126338, IMG submission 92529) | Coral microbial communities from Petempiche,Puerto Morelos, Mexico - Orbicella C C metagenome | ecosystem: Host-associated > Invertebrates > Cnidaria > Coral | place: Petempiche,Puerto... | reverse complement strand
GTGGTGGGGGGGGGGAGGGGGGGGGGGGGGGGGGGGGGGGGGGGGAGGAGTGAAATGTTCCTGCAAACATTCAGGAGCATTTTTCTTTCCTGTTCAGAAACGAAATTTGCCTGCGGAAAAAATGTCCCGTTTGCGTCCAAAAGTGGATGCAATTTTGGGAAATAAAGTTTCATCGTTTGCTTCGGGACTACCTCTATAAAGCTCCAAAAAGGCATGACTAAACGTCAGCTTTGACGACGGAATTCTTACAGCATGTTTTCATCTGTCAGGACACAGCTAATGAGTACACTGAAGAAAAAACCTTTTGGGGGAAAGAACTACAGGTATGTAATGAAGACATAGTATTGAAGAAGGTTAATGTTAATATAAAGGGAATCAATAACATAACTGACCATAAAAGCCAAAGAAATTGGCCATGAATACACACGTGTTGACAAAACAGTGGAACAGGTTGGAAGACAACCTGTTTTAACCCATTAGAAGCCACGTGTTTTCCAGCGTGATGGTTTAAATCGCCAGTACATCAGCAACAGACAGTCTGTTTAGTGTTATGTGACAGTAATTGTTTTTCTTTTCCATTAGACCAATCGACTGTTGGTTTCCTTATTGAGTGCTCAACTGTCCTAATTAATTTTATTATTTTGCGAATGAAAAAACAAGGTAAAGATTCTCGTTTTAATTACAAACACGCTTTGAGAGACTTTAGGAGAGCTGCAAAGAGTTTGTGTGCAATCGAAACGTGGGTGGTTGTCAGTTGGAAAGTGATTTCAGCGCTTCTAAAATGAATATCTTCAATAGATAAGTGACCTGATGTCGCCTATTCTGACAGAGCACAAAATGCTCTCGCTATAATGCATATATAGAAGCGACAGGGAGGCGATATTCTTCAGTAATGTTGTAGGAATGTTAATGGTGGGTGGCGACATGATAGCGCGGGGAAATTTGCAGTGATCAGTATCCCCTCGGCAGATAAGATTCAGGGACGCGACGCGAGTGAGACTAAACCATTAATACGGTGAGACCGTCTGACTCCGTTCAAAATAAACCATTAGTATGCTTACATAGCAGCACATGGTTGGCTTTTTTTACCCGGGAGTTAGTACTGGAAATACTTCCCTTAAGGAAATAAAGCTCGGGATAAATAATGCATTTGAACAAAAATCGAATGTACTAGCGGATCTCCAACCTGACAAAATAATGCTTTTTCCTTTACCTGCTCCGAGCCATTCGTACACAACTTAGCTTCAGTGAAATAAGTGAATAATGGATGTTTTAAATTGATTTCCGTGCAGCCGGAAAGATCTTCACTGCTACAAGGAGGCCTTGAAATATCAATGCTTGTCCAGTGCGGCGATTTAAGGCGGGGTCTGCATTTTTGAGCGAAGCAGGTTTCATGACTCGAAATCTATCGTTGCCGAAATCTAAGAAGCAGATTACTTCTCTTTTTAAGAGCGACCATAAAGCAGAAATATGTTTAACTTTGTGAGAGATTAAAGCATAATGCGCGGAAAAAAGAAAGCTATTCTTTCCTGGTGAAAGTGTTATGAAGTTCAATAATTTTTTATGGAATTTAGTATTTTTGGTTCGTGATCACCAATCGTTGATCATTTTGAAGCCACTACGTTAGTTTATCAAGAGTACTTAAGATCCAAATAATACCCCATCGATGGTCATGTTTGGGTTCGTCTACTGTCCTTGGTCTGAATCTTCCGCAAGGATCCTGTTTACGTTTCTTGTTCTCTAAATTTTAGTTTGTCTAGTTTCTATTGGTTGTTTAAATAACTTTGTAGTTCGCTTCTGAAAGTCGTGAGAAAATGTTTGGGTTAGTGTCCTGTAAAGATGTTTTATCTGCAAGATCTGTCGTCTCGAGTGGCCCACACATGGCTACCGATATCGTTTTTAAGTGCGTGTGCGTTTGTTAGTAGTAGAAGAAGAAGTAGAAGAAGAAGTTGTAGAAGTTATAAGGAGAACGTGCAAGATAGACTTCCAAGAAATAAAAGCCTCAGAAACACTCTCTCGCTTGGGCGATAGAGGGATTTCTAATACAAGGAATGTCGGCTGGAATGAAACAAGGATTTCGTGTTGTGGTTAAAAAAAAAAAAAAAAAGGTTAAGGTCGCAGAAATTAAGATTGCAATAAATTGATATCACAGAGATTAATGACACTCAATAAAATTAATGCGACTGAAAAGAGCACGAGTTTTGTATAATTCGAGTTAATTTCATATTGCGTTAATTTCAAACCTATAGGGAAAGGTAAGCCTGACAAAGGCGCGATTTGATTGACGTTTCTCCCTAGAATGACATTTCTGACCCACGCCAAAATTGACAATTTGTCTGCAATTTAGCTTATCAGAATTCAACTGCCGTTCTTTTCTCTCTCTCTTTTGCATCGTAGACGAAATGAACAGTTACCAGTCGCCTTCTCGGGCCAGGCATTTTCCAGGCTTAAGTTTTTCTCTTTCTTTCCCATAAATCCTTTGTAATACTGAGCTTTCTTCGTTTGCACCCACAGCTCTATTTCTGTCCCTTCTTAACAAGTTAAAGTTATCTTGTAGTCGCATTTTTCCTCAATGTCTATGAAGTCTCCCATCTTTTCGCTTTTCAACAGTTTTTGAAGCGTTTAAAGGCTAGACTCATCAACTGTGTGACTCCTTGGTACGTCCAGGGGCGTAGCTCCCTTTAAGCTAGTAAGCTCGGGCTTACAAACTTTTCTCGGTATATATTTATTTTTTCTTGGAATATTCTTTTTTTTTTTTTTTGTTTCATAGAACTAGTTTTCTGGGTGACTTTGTTAAGAAAACGTAGAAGGAAAGAAAATTGCGAAAAAATAAAAACCCACTCAAGGAAACCATCTAAGTGCTCGTGTCCTCAACCTTCTTTTCGGGTTTCTTTCCCACGTCAAGTTCTGTGTTTAGATTAAATGTAATGTGTGCACAAGTGGTTGCGGGTTTTGTTAAAAGTTTTCACTGTTTTATCTAACATGAGAAGCAATGCTTTCGCAGTATTTGTATCGGGTTGAACGTTTTTAGGTATTTGTACAATGTTCGACAAGGCCTGCCCGCTAGACGTATCAATTTTACTTTGCAGAAAGAGGGGAAAAAAACCCGAAAGTAATCACGATAGCGAAAAACTGATTGGTTTCTGACTGGCCGCTTTAAAATGATAAAAACATATAAGACACCTTGAGTTGTAATAAAGCATGAATTGAACAAATCATAGGCCTACTTGACTTCCCCTACCCCCACCATCCCCGGCCGCACCACACTTACAAGGTATGGAACGGGCTTGTAAGCCAAAAATGGCTAGCTACGCTCCCTAAATTTAGACAGTCTCGACGATTTGGTCGATAACCCGGCCGTGAGACGTTTGATTCAGACGCCTTTCGCACATTTAAATCAGTTTTACATGAAAAATGTTGCGTTTATAAGCCAGTTTGTATACTAGGCGTCTTAGCGTCGCGACGAGAATTTCTGACGTCTTCGTCCAAAATGTATAAAAGGAGAACTCTCCCTTTCTCTACATCCAGTTTTCCTCACTTGAGATTGTTCGTGCCATCACAACATTTAACGATGAATTTTTCTGCAATGGCAATGTTGACCTTCACTTTTCTTGTAGTATGCGCTGTTTTGAGTTCCGCAAATTTGGCTGATAGTGGGAATGACACAACCCTGTTAAACTATGTCAAAGAACTTACAGAGGATCTAGGTATTTTACCAGCACACCAAAATGTTCGGTTTACGTTTGACAAAGGTGAGATCAATTTCCACACATTCATTATTTTATAAGGGACTGCTCATCAGAGAAGGAAATTACTCTTGTGGATTTCAAAACTAAGAATTAAGCTCAAAAGGTGCATGTTAATAGCAAAGTTGATTTCAGAACTATAAAAGAAGTCCGAATTCACCTTGTTAAAAATGATCTCAGCCCTGTTTTAATAGGGCTTTGTAGGTTTTTCGTGTTTTGTTCAACTGCCTTCCATAAGTAAAAAGAAAAAAATTGTTTCTTCGTTGTCATTTATATTTCAGATTTTTTTCGTCGAAACACTAACGCTAGCGACAAGACAAAGCTCACAGCAGTCTTTGATACCTTTGCGATCGACGTGGCCAGCACTTTCAAAGTCCAGTTGGCGTTCGTGAAATTTCACAATCATAAGGTCATTTACGATCTTAACATGGAAGAGGAAAGCGGGCTTAGCCAGGCGTGGAACACACGGGGCGTCCCTGAAAACACTACACGTACCACGGACTTGTACGATATTACTTGGATTTTGGAGCAGTGGAAAGAACCAGAAGATCATGCAAAGTTGAAAGTTGACTTTAACATCACACAGTCTGCGTGGAAACAACCTAGAGAATTGGTTCTAAAAACTTGGAGCAAAGCTATCAAAGGTCAAGCGTGGAAACAATACGGACCTGTTTTCCTTCTTGCGTACTTCAAGGGCGTTTCCACGAAGATAACGAGCCCACTTCACAGTGCTGTGAACGCGCACCATTACAAACTTCGCAGTGGCGGTAGAAAACCAACTTGTAAACTTTACAGTTTCAGAGCGACCTTTGCTGAGTTAGGACTGTCCAATGTATTTGTGATGCCAACAAAAACCATTGACTTCTTTTCATGCTATGGTCAGTGTGACGTAACCGGCAGCGTGAACTCGCACCCAAGTTTTGTGTCAACACATGCTTGGATATTGGAAATTGCGAGAAGCAGGCTCTCTAATCCATCAATTCAGAAAATGTACTTAAAATCAAAGTGCGTGCCAACTGCATTACAAGGAATGGACGTCTGGAGAAAGGAAGACGATGGAAGTTTTACACTCCAACATATTCCAGACTTAACAGCAGCAGCCTGTGGCTGCCGCTAATATTAAAGCAGAACTTTTTACAAAGGTTTTGTTGTATTTCAATGACATTTCCAAATGAACTATGACTAGGAAACAGTCTACAGTTTGCCTGGTTTGCAAACTGCATATATTTTAAGCTAATTAGTTACATCATTATTACATAAATAATTTTTCTACCTTTTTTTTCCTCGTTCAATTAAACAAAGAAATTAAAATTTGTTAGGCACATTTAGGAAATTTAAGCAGTCAACAGTTTGCCTGGTTTGCAGACCACACACGTTTAATCTACAGTTAGAGTTTTTTTGCCTGGAAAAAGTTTTCGAAGCTGTATGTAATTAGTGTTTATCCAATGAAAAGTTTACAGCCAAAAAAAAAACAAACAATGTTAAACAAGTTTGTCTCAAGTGGCAATGTTTGAGACAAACTGAACTTGAACACGACACAATCACTGTACAAATGGAGTTCTATAAAGTTTAGAAATTTGTTGGGGGCGTTTTAATACTTCAATAAAGTTATGTTAAATTGCATCTTCTTGTCAAATAATCATTTGGCAAATTTCCTTGTTTATATTGATAATAATAATTATTGTATGCCCCAACAATAAATAAATTATAAGTAAATGGCCCAACAAGCACAGACCCACGCCCTGAAAAGATAGTCTCTTTTCCTACCATATTATTTTGTCCTTTCCAACTAAATATTCCAATACAGTAAAATGAAAGAGTTGATGATCATTTTGTGTCAGACAAATAAACAATAAAACTATTTCCTATGTGCATCCACCATCTGAAAATTAAAGGTTGAAGCAGTAGTTTGATGAAGAGATAGCTTACTTCAACATTTTTTTTCCAATCTGTGTTACAAACAGTTCACTACAATATTTGAAGAGGGTCCATATCAAAAGAAGAAACAAAGATATTAATCTTTTCATCTAACAAGACATTCAACTTGCTTTTAAATTCTGTCAGGAATCCACGTTCTGTGTTGCTGTGTTCACATAAGATCACATGCACTCCCTGTGACACTCCATCAAGTACCTCATGATGGGACATCTCCCCTGTCAGATACACATCTGCTTTAATCCCATGTAGCACACTAGCTCCAGACCCAGCACACAACGCAACAGTTTGAATGTGACTTTGAAGGGGACTTCCTTGTTGAGGCATGTCAGTATGTGCCAAAGCAAGACGAACATGTTTGAGGTTAAGATGGTTTTTGATGCGGTTTATCAACTCAGACAAAGTAACTGGTGAGTGTAAAGTACAAAGCCGTCCTTGACCAGTACCCAAGATTGGAATCTGAAAATGTGTTAAAGTTTTTAATGGAACAAGTGTAAAATGGAACAAATTCTGCTAGGTTTTGCTTCATAGCAACAAATTAACAAAGATCTGGGGGGGGGGGGACTCCCCCCTAAAAAAATGACAGAACATCTCATTGGAGACTATAAAAAGAAACTCCACAGGATACCAGAATCTTGTTGTAGCAGTTTAATATTTAAGATTTAGTACCCAAGTAATACCAAATCTAACCCCCTAAAAGTTATGACTAGTTGTACCTATCGATAAGTGCCAACGAGTGAATTGAGTTAGTAAACAAGAGTCGATTGGATTTTGTAATATCTATTTGGGATACTTCTAGTATAACAGGTGTTAAAATCAATTTTTTTTAGTTTATGTTTAAATACCATATCTAACCCCCTAAAAGTTATGATGAGTTACAATTACATTGGGGAGTCCCTCCCCAAAGAATAGGAATTTGTAGTGCAGTCCCCCAAGAAGACATATGAGATAATACCCAGAAAAATGAAAAAAGGCAACATGTAATAGATGAATAGGTTACCTGTCCAAGAGGAAACATTTCTGTGTTGCTAGCAGCTTCAGGAAACTGAGATGTCAGCATCTGAAGGGTGTTGACAAGTCCATTCTCAGAGCAAAGAATTGATATCTTTTCTTCAGCTAAGTCAGGTGGTCTGCAAAATAATCACAATTAAGCCTTGAGTGTAAAAATAACATAAGGTACTATAGTGATATTCACTCCATGCGACATCCCTACAGGGTGTTATGAGAATTACATTTACGATGATGGCAAGTCCAAGATGAAACTATGAGTGAAACCATCTGCTAAAAATACTTTGATTTTTTACAACTATCATCAATGTGGGGAGTGTTTTTGTTAAATTCCCCATGTTGTTGGCATTTTACATCGTCAAATACCTCACAAATCAGGACTTCATGGCCTGAGGGTGTCTAACTCCCTGGTCTCTACACTTTTAATAAGGATAATAATCTTCAACATTTTTCACTTTGGCACAGTGTAAGTGTCTTACTGAGTATTTCAAGCATTTTGCCCTCACAAATTTGAATCCAATTCTCACCACAATCTCTTGCAGGGGATTCCTTCTAACCTTGTTATAGTTTCCCACTCAATTCTCTCAACTCCTCCAAGTCCTCTGAGGCTGTCTTGAAGCCTTATTGCTCCATCTGGCTCTTGATTGGTCAACACTCTTGTTACTAGTTTATATTGGCTGGCCCCAGGACTCGACGCTTTTGAGTATTGAAGTGGCTCCACCCTCGCATTTCCCAAACCTGAAGCAAGCCAGTCGTTAACACCGTTTTTCACGGCATCAAAAGCCGTATGTGGAGAGTACACAGCAATTCTGTTTTCGATCATTTTAACAATAATTCTCTCCTTGAACTTGCTAGAAGTGAGGCGCTTTAACGGAGCAAAGATGGGTGGATGATAAGAGATAACCATGTTCACTTCTTTGTCGACTGCTTCTTGCGCCACTTTCTCGGTTAAATCATTCGTGAGAAGAATTGATGTTACAGAATGAGGCTGCGAAGGCTCCACGAGTAATCCCACGTTGTCCCAGTTTTCTGCCAGATGTAAAGGCGCGAACCTGTTTAGCCTCGTGACAACCTCTTTGAGATCCATCATACTATGATAACAAGCTGCTGACGAGTAAATATTCTTAAACAATCTTTTTAGGGTTGCGGACGACCTATAGACGTAAAAATACATGTGTTTGATCGCACAAATCTTTCCAACAAAGAGTCATCCATAGACGATCTCTCGTGGACGGCTCTCTGGACTGAAATCCGCCATATTGAATAATGAAGAGAACTGGGTAGAGCTGATTTTAAAACTGTCAGCGGCAGATACCCATTGCAACACATATCAGTTATCATATATGGAGTACCTTTTCAACGTGGCAAAATGGTGGATGAGTTTGTAGTTGCTTCGGAGAAATACGGATCGGGAACTTTAGAGAGAAAATATAGGTTCTCCGCAGAAAATGGAAATTTAGAAAGAATTGGACGGAGAAGAGAAATCACTTCATCCTTTAAACAGTTTTTCAAGGTAACTATGTGATCTTACTGACATTTTTTACTAAGCTAGAGAGGAAAGCCGGAAAGGGCATTAACCCGGGGGAGGGAGACGGGAGGGTGGGGGTGGGGGGAGTCAGGGGTTCCCATATAAAAAGGATGGGGGTGCTCGTCGTACCATTTAGAGGTCAAAAACTGATTTTGGTACCTCTTACCTTTAAAAGTTCTACAGCAGGAGTTTTTGCAGTACCTACCGTACCTTTTAGGGTATTGAGCCCAAAAAACATATGACAGGAGATAATGTGTTATTTTAGAATATTTGGTACCTCTTAGGGGTGAAAACAATTTCCATTCATGTTCGCAAAACTGGATCTTGGTATCTGTTCCACCTCCAAAGGGGTTCTTTTCCTAATTTCCGACGTGCATCCCTGTTCTTTCTATATGGGAGTCCCTCCTGGGTAGGGGGCATAAATTGATTTAAGTCCAAGTCCCTGTTCTGCTGTGGAAGAGGGTTAAATTGTTGTAAGAAAAAATAGCTTGTTAAGTCAGTCTGTTATAATTTATTTATACCCAGTCATCTTGTCCATTAATTATCAAAGAAGGGTATTCTTAACCAAATCAATTAGGTAGAAAAATAAATCTAAAGGTAAAGTCTGTATATGAGTCAAGTAGCTTATCAGACTGGTGCTTATTTTAGTTTCAGTAAGTATAAAGTGACTAGGAGTATAGTATTTCTACTTGTCCCTGGATGGGATGCTAATCTATCGCAGGCTAGGGTTACCTCCCAGCATTAACTTCCACAGTACCCATTTATACACCTGGGTAGAGAGAGGCACTGTTAGAGTTAAGTATCTTGTCCAAGAACACAACGCAATGTCCTGGGCTCGAACCTGGACTGCTCGGTCTGTTGGGAAGAGCAGTAACCATGAGGCCACCCCGAGGGTCACCGCACCTTCACTTTATTTAGCTTAAGCATGTATCTTTTGCAGTCTGCCTTCCTTCCACAAGGCTACCCAGAAAGTGTCAGCAAAGACTACTTGCAATACCAAGTATGGGATACCATGCAGGTATGTAATGATTTACTCACCCCACCATCCAACTCTTCTGTGGATTTATATTTAAATGACAATAAATGGACATTGACTTGAACCTGTTCTCAATATAAAAAAGGCTATGTAAAATAATAGTCAGAGATATTTCTTAGCTGGATTTCTATAAAATAGAGTGGATGAGCCCCTTTGTTATTTCTGACTTTTTTATAACTTTTATTGAAGCAAAAATGGTCTCTTTAAACTTTCCTTGTATTTGTCTTTTTTAAAGTTTTAGTTGTACACAACCCCACAAGCTGCCTTAGGCTTAAAATGTTACTGTGTATAAATTAAGTTGATTGATTGATTGTTTGATTTATTATAAGATAGACAGAGAAGGCTTTGAGAATCTGCCAGCAGTAGGTTAGAGCTCCTCACTCAAAATGTCTGTCTATTAATGTTATTATTTTAATAATGCAATGGCCATGGGTCATTTGATAAACATCATTTATTTACAATAGGTATATGGTGTAGTAAAATGTCAAAATAGGACTTAGCATTAAAAACTACTTGGAAGTTCTCATGATCTTTTTCTGGCGCAGTTTAACAATCACCCCACCCCATGTCATTTCAGACATTATTACACTACAATTGGAGTCTTTTGATAATTGTACATTTTTTTACAACTTATTATTATTTTGTGGTACTCTTGTTATTTGAGCTTTGATGAGCATTAATGATGATTGGTTATTGAAGATTTATTGTTATCTTACTTGGGTTACTTTAGAGGACTTCATAATTTAAGTCTTCTTTCTTCAGGTTAGTTAATCTATGATAATAAAATGTACCGGTAACTTGTTTTATTGATGATAATGTCATATTTATTGTTGTTGAGTTGTTGGGCTTTTCTTTTAGGCATTCTGTTCCTCTATTACTGGTACTCTTGCAACCCAAGCCATGCTAAAAGGTTATGGAGTTGGAGATGAAAAGGCTACAGCTCTTGCAGCAACTATGACATGGATTTTAAGAAGTAAGCTGATCAGTATTATTTTAATTATTATACAGGCTGGAAATTATGCCACAAAATAACACAGGAATTTTCTTCTGAGCAGTAGCCCAAAAAGGGAAACAGAGGAATACATGTACTTGAGGCATTGAGAAACTCTTTAATTTGAATTTGGGCATTCTTGTCACCTGAGGATTAGAGTGCTGTTGCTCTACCAACTGAGCTAGAGCCCAGACAGAAGTATGTCACGAGTTATGTACTATGGTGATAATTTGTGGTAAATAGTCAGTGAGTGGATGGTCTCCATCAGGATTCACAGGCTAGTGGCAACTGAAGTTAGATGTCAAAGCTACAATAATCACAATCCAATCTTAAGCCATACAGCAGTAGTAAATTACACAAGCTGGAAATTATAGAATTAACCGTACAAACAGAAATTTGAAGAGCCCCAAAATAACCCAGTTCAGAAATTGCTTGGTTACTAACTGTTTAATATTTATTCACGATTCGTGGGAGTTGCAGTGGGCCAAGGATCAATTGGTCCAGGTTTTTAGGTGCTGGCCAGAGTCATAATTTGTGCTTTGTTTTAGAGCCAGACAAGTTATGTGCTTTTACTCAACTGGCTTCTTTGGTATTTAGGTGGCACTGGTATGGTTGGAAGTATTCTTTTTGCCTGGATACAAGGGTATGATAACTTTTGCTTACACTTGACCATTAACCTGAATGTTTTGTGTATAGTAATGTATTGTGATAAATGATTTATAAGTTTGCAAAGACATGACAATCTTTTGTCTTTCTAGGAGTAATTTGGATTGTGATGCAAAGAAATGGAGGTGAATTCTCTTTAGTTAGAGTAAGGTCAAGACCAACCCATTCTGTAGACCATATAATATTTATATTAATATAATGATTACTTACTATCCGCGATCTTGAACTGCTGCCAAATCAAAATAAATTATTTGCTCTTGAGAGTTCAGGATAATGATGTTCAATCGCAAGATTTATTTTGATGCAAGTACAACACAAATCACAAGCATGATTTCTGGAACATTTTTAAAATTTACAGTTACCACAATATCATAATTAATCATACATTTTTCCTGTTCTCAGGTTGTTTGCTGATATTCTGAATGATGCATCAATATTGGTTGAGATGTTGGCTCCATTGTTCAAAACGTACTTTACTATTCTGGCTTGTGTGTCCAGTATAACAAAGGTAGAGAATGGATGATTTTTGAAAAGTTTGCAATGACTTACAATAACTATTTGTTAGTCATGTTGAAAATTCTTCTCTTGGTTTCTTGTTGTTTTGTTGATTGTTATTTTTTGCTGGATGTAGTCCATAGTGGGTGTGGCAGGAGGTGCCACTAGAGCTGCCATGACACAGCACCAGGCCAGAAGGGACAATATGGCTGATGTAGCAGCTAAAGATGGAAGCCAGGTGAGATGAAGAATTGTTAGGTGTTTATATTACAACAAAGGCAATTAACAACCAATTTGCAAGTGTTGCAGTCATACCCATGTTGTGTCAGAGTTGATTGTCAGTACTCTTTGTTTTCACTCTGACTATTGTATTAGAAAAATAGGGAGGCGCAGTGGTATAATGGTTGGTGTATTGGACTGTTGATTGGCAAATTTAATGCTGGTTGGGGGAGGGGGGGGGGAGGGATACACAGCATTGAATTAGCATCCCATCCAGTCACTGCAAGTTATGGAATCAGAGATGAGCATGAGCCTGAATTGGGTTGCTGGGCTCAAATGCTACTGTATGTATGTAAATTGTATTGTAAAGTTAAAGTGTAATGATAATGAACCTAACTGAGGTTGCAATTTGCCTTGTCTTTGGTGTTGCTATCTACTGGATTGTTATAACTCAGCCTTTGATATCAAACAGCTCCACAGTCCACAGTTACTTGACGTGAAAATATCTGTGGTTTTGTTCTATTGTGGGAAATTTTCAGCTATTTCCAAACTCTTTTTATCCCTGTAATACCTACCAATGATTACTTAATAAAATTTACCCACTTAGGAAACTCTAGTAAACTTGATGGCACTCATAACTGGTCTGATAATTACACCTCTGGTCTCTGGAAATGCACTGTAAGTACAAGACATCATAACATTTTTTTTATGGTCACTGTGGCAACACCATAGGTGAGGATATTGTTAACTCAATCCCTCTGCCCTCTTTGAAATCTATTAAAGCTTACATTTCTTATCCTAAAATTTTTTTACACCAGCACAATGTCCACCTTATGTCAGTCTAATTTGTCGTGTCTTATTAAGTATTGTATTGTTATAAGCTTCATGATTTTTTGTTAGGCCTCCTTGCCATTTCCTGTTTCTCTTCTTATCCACGAAGTGATCTGTACTGGAACTTTACACAGCCTAACTTGTGTCAGCCTAACTTGTCATGTCTTAATAAGTATTGTATTGTTATAAGCTTCATGATTTTTTGTTAGGCCTTCTCGCCATTTCCTGTTTCTCTTCTTATCCTCAAAGTGATCTGTACTGGAACTTTACACAGTACATACTTTCCTCAAAAGAAAACGCAACTTTGTTTACACTATTAACTATTAGAAGATAAATTTATGATTGAAGATATAATTCTCCCTCAAAGAAAAATGAAAAAAGGTTGCCAACATCATTATTGCATTTTGAAGTATGTATTTCAGCTTTTGTCAGTATTAGTTTTCCACAGCTCTTCATGTTGTTAAAAGTCCTTTTCCAGGAACACCATTCTTGTGTTTTTATATGGTCTAAATAATCCAGAGCTTATCAAAATCATGTACATCTTGAACCAAGAGGAATTTTTGCTGAAGTGAGGCAATCAAAATTCAAAATGTAAGACGATACTCTTGTTTCCATCCAAGTCTTTGAGATGACTCATGTTGTGTCATGTTTTTTCCTTCCCAGTCTAACATGGACTTTGTTTTTCGTCTTCACTTTCCTTCATCTTTATGCAAATTTTCGAGCTGTGTCATCTGTTGTCATGGAAACGGTCAACATACCTCGCCTCCATGTCCTTGTCGATGAGTTTCTGTGTGAAGGTCGTATCATGACGCCAGAGGAAGTGGGCAGTAGAGAGCCTGTTGTATTTGGTAAAGTTTCGCTCAACATCCAATAAAATGTTATTGTCTTGTCGTTGATATCACTTGAAGTGCATAAGAAAATGATACAAATGAAGGTACTGCAGCAGAAGACAGAGAGCTGATTTTAAGACCAATGTTATGACCAAAACAAATGAGACCCGGTCTAAAAAATAATTGGATGAACTAGTTGACACTCTAGTGGCCTATGTTCAGCCAGTTTTTGTGGTTAGTTTGTTAAGCAAAAGGACAGAAAAAGGTGAGAGGAAAAGGCTGCAAACACTAAGTGTGACACATACAGAAAAAGAGGGACTGCAGACCAAGCTAGAGAGAATAAATTGTGCATTGTTCCCAAGATGCAAAAAGTAATATAATTAGTCGTAGCCATAGTGTTGGAGTAGTTTAAGGTGATTTGCATTTCTTTATATTTTCAGGCTTTAATACAGGAGAGTGTCTCAGAATCCATTTAGGGGCAGAGTTTACTTCCGTAGTAAAAAGGTAAAACAATATGACCTATCAAACATGTGGACAACAACTGGCTGACCAGACAACTGTGTACAGTTCTTGACTTCTCTGCTCATATGTGCAATATTTCTGTATTTCAGTGTGAGTGATCTTGATGCTGCACTACCAAGCTCAAAGGAGAGCCGATATATTATGAAACTAAACTTTCTCCAAGGGAGAAGTTCAGGTGAACTTTATTTAGTAACGAATTTCTTATTGCTGGTTTGTCCTTTTGATTTCATTGATGCTGGGGCTGATCTAGGGGTTCGGAGTAGGGGAGGTCAAACCCCCTAAATTAAAAAAAAATGTATCATGCTGACTTGGCCTCAGAATGCTGGAAATCCCTTTTCTGAGGACCTCAATTTCAAAAATTTTACGGGGGAGATGCCCCCAGACCCCTCGACAGGGAAGGAAATTGGTGGTGTGTATCTTGAACCCCCTTCTGTAAAATCCTGTATCCACCCTAGGGGTGGTCAGTCATTTTCTAGCCCCGCCAGTATTTTGATGAAATTCTTCCTCAACACAGGTTCCATTCATATAGTGTTACATGAAGATTCCAGTGCTGAAGATCATCTTCAGAGCTGTTTCCAGGCTTGTACTTTAGATTATGTGATACGCACCAGACCGAATTCAACAAAGGTAATTACCGGCAACTGTTTAATCCATATTATACAGACAACTCTCTGAAAAGACAAGTAAGAACTTCAGTCTATTTTATTTTCTTGAATGGCCCATGTTCAATTAACGTAGACTCGAGTTAATCTTTTCTTTCCATTTTTAAAGGGTTTGAGTGACTTAGATGGCGGTCAAAGAGCGCTGGAGGCTTTGCATAATTTTTGGTGGCAAGGTAGGTCAAGAAAAAAAATAAAAACCAAAATTTGCAGTCCGGTTACGTTGAGTTCCATTATGCTCGAGTACTTCGTTTCAAGTAATGTCAGCAGTATTTTAGGGAACCTAAAAAGTGGAAACAGTTAATTTTTTTTTTTATTCCGCGTTTGAGGAGCTCTGATTGGTTTGCGACTGTTTGTGTTATTTTTACTGACCAATCAGGTGGAAATGCTGCTGACGCGACTTTTCCCGCGCTTGCCGTCGTTTGCGTATTCTTAAGTCGACTTCTGATTGGTTAAGGATATTGTTCAGTTGCGCGACTGGCTCACAGCTGATTGGCCTAAACCGCAGAAAAGACTGCCGTTCAGGTTTAAGAAACCGTTAGCGGGAAGAAGTGTTGAATAAAGACCCAAAAAACGGCCGCAAAGGAAGTTATAAGGGCAGAAAATTCAAGCTCTTGACCGTTAAATGCCAACTGCATTCACTGATCTCCTATTAAAATAGTTTTTAGAACCTCACATCCCCAATTTATGATTCTCTTCATTTTTGTTTTGCAGAGAGGAACCAGCCCAGTGACTGTTCGTGGGATCTAGTAGCACTAGCCCATAATTTCACCCTCCAGGCTTTCCCAGCATTCATCAAGGGCCTTGAAGAGGCTGGGTGGGTCACCTCGCGCACACATTTGGGCCCAGATGAATGGCGAACTGTTTGGAATGTGAAGGGACTTGAGATCAAGAAAAGTATTTAAAACGTTAAGCAGGATGTAGAGGGAAATGTGTAAAATTGTATCTGTAAATACTGAAAAGGATGAAAATAAAGTCTCGTTATAGTTAGTGGAATTTTGACTTAAGTTTGCTTCTTTTTTGACACAGTACTGCGCGACCCAACGCCAGCGCCTAGTTGCACTCGAGAAGACTGGCGCTACTACCGACTGAGATTCTCAGTACCACAACCACGGAAACTTTACGGACTAACGAAACTGCACAAACCAGGTATACCCATGCGGCCAATATGGTCTCATTCTGTGGGTCCCTTACCTATCAACTATCTAAATACTTGACGATCATACTAAAACCCCTTACTGACAAATCAAGACGCGAGCTACAGTCTACTGAGGACCGTCTTGACGCTATCAAGAGCGTTCTACAAACTTGAAATCACTGATCACCAGTGGTCCACTTCAACTGGCTTCAAAGCGTACCGAGAGTGCCATCTAACAGTCTTTTCTCAAACTATCGCTACCGACAGAAGAGATCGTCGACGTGCTTCTAGTACAACGGCAAACGCTACACGAAGCCCGACACAACAGAAACCTGACATGAAGTGGGGAACCACTGCAATCGCTTTAGAACTGCTGTACATGCCGGTCAAAGATTTTCTGACATTTACTTCTCAAACGGTTTCTTTGGAGTACAGGTTAGAAGTAAAATCAGATCCAAAAGGCCCGGCCCGTTTGACATGAATGAGATTGCTTCTGAGAAGTGTTAGAGCCAATCGTTAGATTTACCCCCCCCCCCCCCCCCCCCCCCCTCCCTCCCTCAACCGGGGGAGAAGGGGACTCCCATATAACAGGGCCGGTGCTGTTCGTCGTACAGAGACGATAAAATACATGGCAAGAGATAATGCGTTGCTTTAGAATTGGTACCTCTTGGGTGTACAAAAAATTCAAGCCACGCCCACAAAAGGGGATCTTGGTACCCCTTAGGAATTCTTTGAAAATTTCTGGGGAGCACTTTTTTGGGAGTGAGCCTGGGGCAGAGATTTGAGTATCCTTGCCAGCCCCTCTCGGCATGTACAACAATTTGTTTGGAAAACAAAATGGCGGTTATCCCAAACTTCATGTACTGTCTGTGATGTATAATGACTGACTCATCTGATGACTGAGTTATGTTCCTAACGTACGAGGGGTGTATAATAGAAAGTATGTGATCTTTCCAAGTGCGGCAGAGATCGAGTGCAAAATGAGTGAATCATCGCGAAAAGCAACGATTTCTAGAGGTGTCATGAAACGGAAAGGAATCCATAGCCGAATATGTACAAGAAGCAGATCAAAGGTGGAGAAAATAAGAGAGTCTTTAAAGAATCTGAAAATAGAGGAAAACCAGATCAAACCAATCAGGAACAAGGTGTCTACAGATGATCCAAACTCGCGGAGTTGGTTTCACGATTTCGACTTGGACTTTCGAATTGGTGATAAAGAACTAACAGTTCAGTTGCATAGTCTTCAATTTCCTTTAGAAGGTTCGTTAAAAAGGCACAGTTGTCTAAACCGTAAAGGAGAAAAATCACCGGTGAATTCCGAAAGTTTGAGCCGCAGTCGATCTGAAAGATGTAAAGCCAAATTCGACAGCGGTCCAGGCATGTTAGGGAGAAACAAAGGTAAATCAAGGGATCAACTAGAAAAATGTTATTCAGATTGGAATCATGGTGATTCCCAAACTTCCAAGAGCTATTTGTCCATGTCAGAAACTGTAGACATTGTTGAAGACACTCGTAAAAGAAAATGTGACAGCGACTTACAGACAAATATTGCTATAAACAAAGATCAGAGCCCACCCTCCCCTCCCAACAGTCCTCTGTATGACATGCCTCCCCCCTCTACCCCTGCCCAGAAGCAAGAAAGAAGGGCAAAGCGGCTTCTTCAGTTGGAAAGGTGGAAAAAATGTGAAACATCCAGGTCACGCCAAGAGCGATACAATAGAAGAGCTCAAGGGGCAGCGGAAACAATGCAAAAATCTATATCAATGGACTCTAGACGTGTACAATGGAGTCAGGATTTAGTGCAGACTGTTTACATTGATGATTCAGATGATGAACCAAATCGGATGGATTCCTCAATGGTGTAGCATTTATTCCTCTTTGTTTTACCTCTCAAGTCTAGCAATTAACACACCCAGGACTGTCTCATCGTTTTTTTTTTAGTATACAGGCTTAATTAAAAAGTTGGCACATGGCCAACCAGGCCTCTCTACTTTGCAAGATAATACTTGAATTACAGAAGCTGTAACATGCATGACACTTTTGACATGTGTCGCAGGTGTGATGGGCTCTACAGAATTTCTTGATTAGAAGATAAGATGTCCTGTTGAGCCTTGTAGGTTACCATGCTACTTTAAAATATTGAGCCATCATATTAGTTTTTAGTATAAATCTACTAGCATTCTATCAAGAATACCATTCCCTGATTGGCTATGCTACTCACTATCTATTCTGTGAGAGATAGTGAGTAGTGTATCAGTGTGCCCTTGTTAACAAAATGATGGCCACTTTGCATTTTCAAAGTGTCTGTGAAGAGGATTCAGATAAAGTTTCGAACGACTAGTAGATTTATACTAAAACAATTAGAATATTTGCTCTTGATTTCTATCATGTGGCTCACTATGATAGAGGCAAGATAGCTCTATTTATACACTTGATATAATATTGGGTTGAGTGTATGATATCATGTCATCTCATTTGCATATTTAACACAATTTTCAAACTTAAATATCTCCGGAACTAATGCAGATATTTGCAGACGGTAAACAACAGTTTTATTCTTTCATGGAATTCTATGTGACACCTAAAAAAATCAAGGGGTAAAAAGTTGATTGTAGTACCACTTTAAAATTATGAGAGGAGCAGTCTAACAGTTTTAGAAGACACTTTAAGGGTTCCAGTCCTAACATACCGGTACACTTCATGGAATTTTAATTCAAAGTCAAGAGCAGCATGTAGAGGATTGTGTTCTATCAGCAAGAGAACCAGCCAGAATAACTGTTATTGCAGTTGAGTCTGTGGTCAAAAGTTCCTTTGTTGTAAAAGGCAAGCAAACGAGGTAAAAGGGTCAATACAAATTATGCACAATTGACCCCTTCACCTCATTTGTGTCAAGCCACTGATAACTGCAGTAACAGCTATTAAGGATCTTTTCAAAAATAATACGACTTTTTTAATTTTCACAAACATGTTTCGATGGTACATACGTCATCGTCAGTGTGACGGTTATGAAAGTTTGCAGTGATTTAAAAGGATCTCTAGTTGAACACACTGAGTGTCTGCTAATACCTGCCACAGTTTAAACTTCTGTCCTTTTTTTAGCTACAAACAAAGTCTTGATGGATTCTGTTGTTGTTATACAGTTTGTTGTTTGCATCCAAAACTTAAATTGACTAATACATCATGCTGCACAGTCAGAGCTTGAAAATATCCTTGCAAAGGAACTTACTGACTGAAACCCCGAGCCAAATGCCATTTTGTGTAAAGTAAGTGTGGGATGAAGAAATACTTCACCTACTGTACATGACGTTTAGGTATGCAGCACAAAATGTATACTGATAATGATAGTTAATGTTTACTTAAAAAGCTACTGGTTGAAATTTCTATGTTTAAAATTAAATCTCACAAAAGACTAATAATAATTTAATCACTTTATTTTTTTTTTCTCAAATGTTCTTACTAGTAGTACATAACATTTAAATATCATAAAACATGATAGATCTTGACTTGAGTTCCTGTATATATTATTTGCATTTAATTGTATGAAGAATAAAAGCAACTCTAAATTTACAGAACTTTATTTAACTGATTACAATGTTCGATTTTCAGCACTCCTTTTTTTTGCTGAACCATTGTTTTTATGATTATGTGATCCACACAATACTTAGATTAACAGGAGCAAAATATCAATTTTTAGTTTGAGCAGATATTGAAGTAAGACAAAGAGAGTTTCTATGAATAAGACTTCAGTCGTCAATGGCAAGAGCATCATGTCAAATTTACAATATACACAGGTCCATGTTTCAATCAAATAAACATCTAAATGATATTTCAATGACCACTGAGTGTGCCAATATATGCAGATATTGTCAATTAAAAAGATAATCTCTCATAAATAATAACAGCAGTCCAGTGGATTCCTGAAGAGAGGAGAATTTGTTGATGGCCAAAGACAACTTGGAGGGGAATGGTCAAAGCTGAGCTGAACATCCTAAATGATGCTTGGGGAATCACCGACGGAAACAAGCACACAACAGACAAGAGTGGAGAAACTTTGTCACTGCGCTTAGTGCTGACAGGCACATAGGAGAGTAACCTAAACTAACTTCTTAAATAACACAAATTTCCCTGATCAACAAGAAATTATCTGACAATTAAAATCCAACTCCTTCATATTAAATTTTTTAAAAAAATTTTAAAACATTGTTCAGGTAGAAGAGGCAGCTGTATACATTCACTGATACTATTAGATGGTACTGTGAGCAAGTGGATTAAACTTGTTGGAATTCTCCTTAAACTATATTCTTCCAAAAATATTTGAAGTTAATACTTTGGGAGGTTGGTCACTGCTTATCGGATTCGCTTCACAACTGAAAAGTTTATGGCTACATATACTTTTGGGGAAGGGTTTCTTTATCTTCTCTGTGAGTCCATTGGCTTTTATTAAGTAACAATGATCAAATTGGTGACAGCTTTTACCTAGTCTAAGGATTCGAACGTTGGAGTCTGCCATGTTAAAATGCACAGTGAAGACTTAATAATTGTGTTACTGTGGCCTTTTAAATAGAATTTCTATACCCCCTCAGTTTTAAAAATAAAGTTAATACACCTATTCTAGACTCAAGGTTTTGACATTGAATTTTAAGGTCAATTTGTAGATAAGAATGCCTACAATATCATGACATAACATGTATAAGAGTCAAAAATGAATAGATGTGTAACCGCTAGTAAACTCATGTCCTCTTTACAAGATAAATAAAGTTAGAAGTTCCTGCAGCAATGATTGGATGATGGCTATGTCTCTCATAATCAACAGTATACACAGCACGTGGAAGATCTACAAGCCGTCCAGTGGTCTGCACAAGAACAAATTGAGTAATTATAATTAGTTTCTTTTGAATAACTTAAGACTTGCAAGTCACGGTCAACACTGAGCAAAAGTCTTACCTGAAAAGTTCCTTGATCCACACATCTCATCATATTGTTGTCACTTCCTCCTGCTAGGATGCTATCAGGACCTTGCCATTGAACACAGTACAGCTAGAAATAAGCACAGACACAGACACTTGTCACCTACTCATAAATAAGGTTACAAAAATGCCTGCTGGGTGTAAATTTACAACTGGAATAGGACAGTTTAGTAAGCATTCAGCTTGGGTCTTGGTTCAATTCTTCCCTGGAATTCATGAACTTTGGATAATTATTAAGTTGTTCACTGGTTCTCTTGCTTTGTCGAAAAAAACCTCCAATACCCCCTCCCTTTCCCACCTTCTGGTTAGAAGCTACAAGTTAGTGTCTGCATATGAGCAGAGTGGCTCATCTGGCCAGAGCTTATCCTGGTTTCTCCAGCATGAAGCATCTAGGAGTATTTCTACTCCCCCCCCCCCCCCCCCCCGGGTGGGTGGCCCTCCCCGGCCTCCCCCCCCACCAACGATTTCCATTCCCCCTCTAACCCCCACGGTCGAGAGGGGGAGGG
>Ga0126338_10000518_pt1 | contig 21081 bp, 12 predicted proteins | sample OrbCmetagenome_2_FD_92529 | JGI IMG/M metagenome (GOLD analysis project Ga0126338, IMG submission 92529) | Coral microbial communities from Petempiche,Puerto Morelos, Mexico - Orbicella C C metagenome | ecosystem: Host-associated > Invertebrates > Cnidaria > Coral | place: Petempiche,Puerto... | reverse complement strand
TTGGACTTAAGTTGCTCACGCTTGCCCTCGCGACTTCCTCGCTCAAAGATTTGACTTCGTCGCTTGAGATAAATAAGTCAAGGTTGACTTGTGGCAAGTCTAGTTTTAGCCACATGCAGACTCAGTCAGTAGGTTACAAAACAGAGCTCAAAGTTAGTTGATAGGAGTCAATATACAGGAATTTCTGATTATTCTTACTGACAGCTTGACAATATTGTAAGGAAAATATACTAGATGTGTACTTCTGGAAATTAAGTACAGAGGCTGTCAATTTTGTTAAGTGTGTTCAATTTGTATACTGAAACAACTGAGCCTGAAAGAGTTAGCAACCATTGTAAACCACAAATCTGTTCAGAAATATTTTGCAGAGTGCTTTAGAATTTCTTGTACAATGAGTCTATCTTGTTCGCTTTCTTTGTCTTCTTCCTTGCTAATTCTCTTTAGGCAAACCAACAGTTCATCAGCTTGATGTTTGTGTTCACTGTAGTTAGAATTCATCAGGATTTGGTGTAGTAAAGATATGTATTCTGTTCTCATCTGTGGAAAAGTTAAAGCAATCAATCAATCAATCAGTCAGCCTGTCAGTCAATCAATCAACCAACAAATTAGTCAGTCAGTCAGTCCATCTGTCTGACTATCTGACTGTCAGTAAATTAGTTAGACAGTCAGTCAGTCAGCCAGTCAGTCAATCAATCATACTGATAACTAACCCCAGCTCCAGGAGAAAGATCTACCAACTGTCGCAAAACAATCTCTATAAGAATCATCATGTCTGAAGTGTAGAAAAACTCAGAAGTATCTTGCGATGAAAAGATGTCTGTAAGAAACTTGAGTACCGAGTCAGGACAAGCTCGAGGATATTGAAACATGGCTGTGGGATCCTCTGTGAAACAAATAGGAACAATAACCATTCGGTCCTTAAACATATTATCAAAATCACCCTTTTGACCTCAAGATTCACATGTATAGATTGATATGCATGGTGGCATTAGGATAATGACCAGTGAGAGACCTAGAGAAAACTGGAGAAGTTTGGCAGCAGAGACAAGAAAGGCAGGATGGTGTGACTGAAGTACTGTAAGAGTGGTAGGAACAGGGATGTTCAGATGCGGATGAGGATGACAATGACGATGATGATGATGATGATGATGATGAATGATGCTAATTAACAATTAGATTATAAGCATGAGAGTTCTTTGGCCTGAGTCAACTATCACATACAGAAATTGAGAGCAAATAATCTAACTGTTTTAGTATAAATCTACTAGTCAGAGAGCGCCATTCGCGATAGACCACTAGTAGATTTATACTAATTAACAATTAGATTATGAACTCAAGATTTCTATGAGGAGATAGTTGATGAAGCTGAAGGCCGAATCAACTAAAATTACCTCATAGAAATCAAGAACACATTTGTTTTCAATAATTTCAAGTTTTTCAAGTCAAGAAACTGTAAATGTCCTTTTAGTCTTCTTGGAAATTTAGTTATCCATTTGCACCAAAATGTTCTTCAAAGCTTTGGAAAAACGAAAAAAGTGTCGCCATTTCATGGATGACCTCCAGCCTCTGCACACTAATGGCTGATAGTGTACGGTCACTCAGCCAATCAGATTGCAGCATTTATTTAGCATTAGTGTACTAGTAGATTTATCCTAATGATAGATATATATTCCTCTTGGTTGGTATACTGAATTACAGATCAATCAAGTGTTCCAAGCTCAAGGACTGACCAGTAGTGAATCATTGTGTTGACTCTTTCTACCAGGAGTAAAAATGGGCATGAGAAACACCAGAAAAGTGCTGGCCAGGGTCTTGCATCCTATGTAAGGGAGTGGGGAGAAACAATACTCCATGTTTTACATTACAGAAAACAGAGTTTAGAGCTTAACTGAGTGTTGGCAACAGGTCAGACGTCTAATGTTTACATCCACTTCATTGTGGTGCAGTTGTGTACTAACCTTCTCTGTTGATAAGTAACATGATTTTCTCACTCAGTGTTTTAGCTGTTCCACGGGAAGCCAGCACCCTCATCACAATATTACTTTGGAAATCTGTTAACAAAGATCACATGTGCAGCAAATCAGACTACAAAAACAGTAGATCAATTCCACAGACATACAGAACACTACATCCTGGAAAAGGACAATGCTCTAGTCTGCTCTGGTTTATATAATCCTTGGAAACCAACTGAAGGCAAACATTCTTGGGGTATATCAGTTATAGTTCCAATAATCATAAATCTTGTAAATTTTATGACTTGTTGACTGATCACAAGCAAACGCTATTTCTTTTTTGCATTGAACAAGCATCTCTCAAATTTTGCTTGCCTTGGGCACGTCTTAGTTTGGATTTGTTTTAATTTCGTTGGTAGAAAACTTGCCTAAGCCCTTACCCATTGGGCAAATAAAATGAAGAGTTGCTGGCCCAACAAAAAATCTACTTGTCCCAGATGACATGTCAGCACTTTTTTCAAGCCCTGATTGAAAGAGCAACACAGATTTTATTTTTCCCAGCTTGGTGGACCTTGACACACTTTCAGCAAAAGTTGTTCAACCTACATAGATACAATGATATGACATCTGGTACAAAATTCCAGTATCCTTACCTACAAAGTGTTGGTTGAATGCAAGAATGAGAGGAACAAGAGCATCCACAACCTCTTCACCATGCTCACCACTTCCGGCACTTTCAATGACGTCAATAATAAAATCCACAAATCCATCATTCACCTGATCTGTGAATTTACAGGTTGAGTGACAAAATTTATTTTGAAAAGAGTTTTGTAAGAAAAGACAAAGGAAGGAAAGGGAATACAATGGAACTGTGCTCTACGGACAGCCACTTAATAAGGACACCTGCATTTACGAGGGAAAGTTTTGTTTGTCCTGACGAAAAGCTTCAATACACATTTTCTCTTAAATTAACCCGCTTAATAATTATGGACGCTGAATAATACAGACAACAGACTGTACTCTTACCATAAAGAGTAAATGGAACCGATTCTCCAGTTGAAAAGATCATTGTCAGTAACAAAGCACAATGACACTGCATTAGAACATCTGTAATGAAAACATCGCACAATTTTTCAGTGACTACGCTAGGAACAATGATCATGACAGGATCATCTCTCCAAATTGTTTGGACTCTGAGTCAGTCTCCAATTCCCTGGTCCCCGTTGTCAACTTTCCCCTTACCCCATTCCCAAACCAGCTATCAGTCAGTCAGTTGTCCAGCCTAGCAGGAGGACAAAAAGGTGGGCAGTCAGCCCAACGGATAAAGGGGTACTTAGAGATACCAGAGATAGGGGCATGTGAAGCATTCATAGGGGGTTTAAAATTTCATAATCTGAGAAATTTCTTGGGATAGAAATTTTGGCTAAACTACAGAATACAGGGCCACTTTTGATCATCCACCAAACAAGCTGGGTAGTTTGGCTCGTTTACTCCCTTGTCATCCACTGCCAAGCCAAACAAGCCACTAAATAATATAGAACTAGGACTTAACACATAAATAAATTACTCCTCATTCTTTCATCAAGTGCTGAGCCAAACAAGCTGAACGAGTCACTAAAAATATATAGACCTAGGAATTAACGCATATAATTTATAGATTATTCCTCCTTCTTTTATCCACTGCTAAAACAAACAAGCCACGCCAAATGAGCCACTAAATATATATAGACCTAGAACTTAATGCATATATAGATTATTCCTTGTTCATTTATCCACTGCTGATCCAAATGAGCCAAACGAGCCACCAAATATATGCACCTTCAAAAGTGGCCCCGTATTGTGTAGTTGCTCCAAAATTTTATGTGACATTTTGAGAGATGAAATATTTTAGCAAGGTCTTGTTATTGGTCTTGACAAAAAGTATAATGGATGGTTCACCTTTTTATGTTAAACAAAACTGGACTTTTCTGGGTTATGTTACGGGCTGTTGGAATTGTTTTGGGTTTGGTTTTATCCTGCTAGGACTTTTTTGTAAGTCAAACAATTTGACCTCATTGGAACAGCAATATACCTGAGTACCCCCACCCCACCCCCAAGTCAAAGAGATTTTAGCAAATAATAAATTACAAACTGCTGATATTGAGTCCGCAAATGAACTACTTGTAACTGTAATTACCATGTTTCTTGTTCATGATCTCTATAGCCAGTTCTGTAGGTAACACAGAGCACAGCAGCTCTGACAGAATTTCCTTCTCCAAGCCACACATACAGCCAAATACTTCAACTAATTGTTGGCGTAGTGATCGTCTTTCTTCCTGAATTCAAAGCAATGGGTATTACTTAAAGGAGAACATCACTCCAAAAAACATATATTTTTGGTCAACGCTAATAAAACCTTGGACTAAGTTTCGTCACTCTCTTAAGTTTCAGCCTCTAAAGTGCAGGCTTTCCTTATAAAATTCATCTCCAAAGAAGCCCAAAATTCAACACCGTTGCTGCCATTTTGAACAGTATTCAGCAGCCAGGTCACATTTTCGTGACGTCATTTCGTCCAAGAGATTTTGTCCAAATGGCTTCCAACAGAGCCTCTTAACTACCACTCTGGGTTATGGCAGCTGCTCTTTAGCTGTATTATTTTGAGCCAAACATGATCCAAACTCCAAAAATGATAGCAGAGAAGATCGTGAAGTGGATAATCGGTTGGAAAAAATACATTTTGCTGACATTGTGAAGGAGGCCAAGTCAGTTGCAGGTTTTTCTCCTTTCTGCCGATTTCGAGTCAGACAGAATGATGTCACATAAACACGGCCTGGCTGCCATGTACAGTTTCAAAATGGTGGCCTTCAAAGTCAAATTTTGGGCTTCTTTTGAGATGAATTTCTTCAGGATAGCAGGCACTTTAGAGGGTGAAACTTTGGTGAGTGGAAAAGCTGAATGTTCACTTGCTATAGGTGAAAACAAAAAGAGTACTAAGCTTTTTGGAGTGACCTTCTCCTTTAATAACCTATAAGGTAAAAGTAAAGGTAAAGTCTGCATATGAGCCAGTGGCCCATCAGGTCAGAGTTTATCCTGGTTTCTGTAGCATGAAGCAACTACGAGTATTTCTACTCCCCCTGGATGGGATGCTGGTCCATCGCAGGGTTACCCCCAGCATTAAGTTTGTCGGTACCCATTTCAGATTATACACTTGGGTGGAGAGAAGCACTGTGAGACAAAAGTGATTTGCCCAAGAATACAATGCCAACCATGGGTCAAACCCTGACTACTCAATCCAGAGTTGGATGCACAAGGCCACTACCTTTCCACAGTAAGAAAACGTTACTGTCATTCAAATCTGTCTATGCTTATACCTTAGGTTTCAGGTTACCTTTTGGTTTATAAGCACCTCTTTCCTTAATTGGTTCTTTCCACACTAGAGTTATAATACTGAGCTATAAATAAGATGTGTTTTAAGGTTTCCACAAACGTACCATTTGAAAGTAGACAACAAGCATATTGACATATTCATAATCATCTTGTTTCAACACAGCTCGGCAAACAGAAGGGTCAGCATCCAGCTACATGTAGAAATAAAGAAAGCTCAGTCAAAATGTTTCCAAAAAATAAATTCATTCTTAAGATCACAGAAGATAAAATAAATGATTTTTTACTTGTAAAAAATTTGTATAATATAGAAATTGTAAAATTTATCAAAAAAGCTTCAGGACTGATCAGAAGTCACAATTAAAACCGACTGACCAGAAACGTAATTAAACCTGTCGTGACTGACTGGAAACATCATACATCCTGACTGACCAGAATACTCAGCAGTTCTTTCAGCAGTTTGCAAATAATCCCTTCATCTTCATGAACTGCCCAGGTTCTTTGCTGTGAGTCTTCTTTGTGTTCCGTCAACTCGTCAAGAATCCTAATGAGTTGCTGACCATCATGTGATTGAAGCAAAGCATCTTCATCTTCACTGCGAGATTCCTGAGGCATACAAAAAGAACAGAAATCATAGGGCTGTCATTTCAAATGATTTGATTTGAACTCAACCTGTAACCTTGTCTTCACACCTGTAGCAAACTTATTTCTCTTTGGGTGAATTGTATTTTAATACGAAAGGCACGTTCACCCATAACATCAAGGGCTCATCAGACATACTCAGCTGTAGCAGATGTTATGGGTTATAACCCTTATGGACAGCCCTCTTCACTTATCACTACTGACAGTGTAATGTGTTATTCCAGAAAATATCCATACCCCTCTCACAGAAGGTTTTTTTTAGCTTGAAACCCCCTCCCCACCCCCCTGGAAATTCTATTTGTAGTGCCATACTTTCCTTTAAAAAGTTGGGCTTTTGAAACCCTCCTCCCCCTTGGAATTTCTGTTAACCTTCCTTGGGGTGGTTATGGATATTTTCTGGAACTACACAATAACTGACCCTTTGATTGGCAAGATCTTGTATTATCTGTGTCATGGCCTCTGATGTCGCTGGCACACACTGTTGTAAGTGTGATACGACTGTATGGACTGCAACATAGGACTTGTCATAACTCAAACCTGTGCTGTAAACATATTCAAGAATAGTTAGTAACCTTTGAAATTGAAAATTAACATAACTTCTAATATTGAGTTATGACAGAGATCTGGACAAAGTTATAACGATAAATAATGGCGAGCAATGAATCCGGATCAATTACAACAAATGGTCCTTTTTACTGATGTCATGCAGATACATCAATCAACAGTTTTTCATAATTTTCAATTATAATAAACAAAAATCACCTCCATAGTTCAATTTATCACTGACAATGAATTAAGTACATCTATTAAGTTTCATAAGAATTAGTTGCAAACTCATGAAAATATTGGACTGGCAAACTTACAAAGAAATGTGTGCCAGGAAGCAACGTTTGGAAAGTTAGGGGTCCCATATTTTAATGAATTTGTAATAGGTCTTATGGAACTTCACATATTTACTAAATTTATTTTGAATGAAAAAATCGGAAAAGCGAGACATTGGTAAAAAGGTCCATTTATAAAGCATTCTTACTTTATGCGTAAAAGCTCTAACAACTCTGCTGCTATCCCCGCTCGTATCTTTACAGGCTCAAGATCAGTTCTCTGGGGCACAGCAGGAAGAGGAGGAGAAGATTCTTTTATTTCTGAAGATGATTCACCTGTGGGGTCATTAAATAACATCTTGATTTAATTATTTCTTAAAAATCTAGTATACAATAACAAAATATTATTGTTCCTCTTTCTCCTTTATTTATAGAGAGGATGTATGACCTACCAGTAATCTAATGTATGCCAGCATCTAGGGGTGAACTGGGGGATTCAATTGAATCCCCTAAATAAAAATAAAATGAGATATTATAACACACTGACTTGGCCTCAGAATGCCAGAAATCCCATTTCTAAGGACCTCAATTTTAAAAATTTTCTGAGGGACCACCTGTGGCTGTCCGTATATGAAACCTCCTTCTTTGAAACCCTGTATTCGTCCCAGGTTTAACTCAGGCTACTTCAGTTAGTTGGCTCATGTGGATATAGGACAAGGAGTTCAGAAAAAGTTCCATTAAATTGAACACAAACTAGAGGAGATTTCTTCACCGTAAATAATGCCATAATGGGACAATCTCTCTCTTACATTGCACGAGATTCTATAATGTCTCTAATTAAACAGGTGAAAAACTAAGAGATTTTGTTCCAGACTACAAAGTACATGTACATGTAGAGTCTTGCCCAAGAACACAACACAATGACCCATCTAGGGAGCGAAACCAGACCATTCAATCTGGAGTCCAGCGAGCTAATCATTAGGCCACTGCGCTTCAACAAATTTTAATCGAGGGTCAAAACAAACCTTTCATTTTATTGGCTTGTTGTGAAGCTGCAGCAGGTGCAGCTGGAGCTGGCCTTCTCTTTGTTGACTCCTTCTTTTTCTCTTTCTTATCCTTTTCAGGTGGAAGTGTTGGTGCAGGGCGTCTAGGTTGAGCTGGTGGATCCTGCGTAGGAACTGATGCCTTGCTTTGCACTCCACCATGATGCAGCTGTGAAGACTGAGACTCTTTGATAGGAGAAATCTTCCCAGATTGATCTTGAAGACGCTTCCTGTGTTCTAGCAATTTTCTGCAGGAAGTCAGCAGACATTAATCTCATTAATATCTTGTTAAACATTTAACTAAATAGCACAGAAAGCAAAGAAAATACTGTCTGATAGGCCTGCAGCCAGTGAATTTTTCTGTTTGCAAGTGAAGCCCTGGATGATATTAAGTAGTCTCATTAAAAGCTCTGTTGGCATTTCTGGCCTATGCACCTTCAAAATCACACCAACTCCAAGTGCTGGTTCATGAAATTTTGACTGGCAAAAAGCTCTCTACCAGCTGATGATGTTATCTGGTAGCTAGCTCTGTAATCTATATCTTAGCTCCCTTCCTCTTAAAGTTGATTTTATTAATCAGGAAGTCTACATGGGTCACTGATTACTCTGCGTACTCCCTCTCTGTACCAGAATTTTGTAAGCTTAAACATAACAATTCACCAGTAACCCAAGCATTTCATTATCATCATCAGCAGGAGAGTAGCTGGTTTTCATGGGCAGGCAAAACTTTTTGAACCGAAATTCTTTATATATAAGAAAAACTTTCCACTAGATGGACAAACCAGGCAGGTAAAATTGTCCTTACAGACCATCAATTTGCCCAGTGCCCGGCACTTAATGAAACCCCATGAGTAACCATTAATATGTATCCTCTGGGGTAGGGACTGAGGCATTCACTGTCACAGTGTAAGTTTCAACTAACCTCAAATTTGTTCTCTGTTCATGTGTGTAGATCTCTCCAGTTTTAGCTGCTTGGGAATGGATGGCTTCAATAGCTCTGTCTACTGATTCTAGTACTGCTTGTGTCTCTCCTGGGTTGACCTATAAATACATGTAGGAACAGCATACTAAAGTCCTGTTATATTGTCCATATTTAAAATGTGTAGATCTTTACTCTGTTTCTGCCTTTTTTCAGGATACAGTCAGAGTTTTCAGAATGACACACAAATCTAGGAAAGGGGACTTTAGGGGGTTAAAATCCAGAAGGTTTCTTAGGGGAGCATGCCCCAGACCCCTCTTGCACCTTCTGCGCTTGCTGTCTTGGAAATTGGTCACCTTTTATCCATTATATAACAAAATGGACTTCAGGGAATTGAAATCGAAAACATTTCCTGGAGAAGCATGGCCCTGGAACCCCTTATTTAGACATGCACCTTCGTTGCTTACAACTTTTATAACTAAGTGCTGGAAAAATAGCTACCAGCCCCCACCATTAAACATTGTTTGACTCTGTGATTGCATTGTCAATCAATCAATCAATCAATCAACCAATCAATCAATCAATCAATCAATCAATCATTTCTATTTCTTAATCAGTTACACTTTACAGTTGGACTGGCCCGTGGATAGCTAGTGCTAGTCTAGGCTGGCCAGTCTATCAATAGTTACAAATGTTTTTTTTTTTTTAATTAATAAATAGAAAAATAGAAAGTCAGGAAACAGTGAATAAAATAAAAAAAAGAAAAAGTGGGAAAGAGTGAGGAAAGAAGTAAAGGGTTATTAGGTTTACTAGAAATCTTTTATTTTTTACTATTACAACTGACAATTTTAACAGAAAATATCCATGGAAGACCTTTTTTGTTTGAGCAAAGCCCCTATCCCTTCATTCTCTACATTTCACTTTAGCTCTATACTTGCCTTTCAACACCTCCCCTCCCCCCTCATCCTCTTTCATAGCACCAATATCATTGCAAGGGGTGGGTATAGATATCCATAGTTTCTGAAGCTGCACATAATTTTTTGTGCTGTACAAGAAATTCAAATGCAAGTTGTAAGTTTCATTTTATTGGTGCTGTAAACGTGTTCTCTCAGGGGGGGACACCCATATAAAAAGGACGGGGTGCCTGTCGTACCTTTTAGGGGTCGAAAAAGTGTTTTTGATACCTCTTAGGCTGTTCAACCTAAAAAGGGTCGCGGCAGGAGCTTTTGTGGTACCTTATAGGGTACTGAGCAGAAAAAATATGACGTGTGATGATGTGATGCTTTAGAACTGGTACCTCTTGGGGAGGGGGGAGGGGAAATATTAAGCTACACCCTCAAAGCAGGATCTTAGTACCTATTAGAGGTTCTTTTCAAAATTTCCGCCACTAGCGCCCCCGATCTTTTCTTATGAGGGCCCCCTCTCTCCCTACAGGCTTGTTGTAAGCTTGGACATGGCTTGCACATGTGAAACAGTTGTACTGTCTAAATTGAGCCCTTAGAAGGACCTGAACAGAGACTGTAAATCTTGAGCAGGCATGTTTAATATAATATTCCCTCCCCTGGATATAAGCCCTCCACCCCCCGCGCCCCCCGCGAAAATTTTTCAACAAATGTACTTCGTTTACTGAGACGAATGTAAGCTGAAGCTTAAATTTTCATTGGTTCATTTTCATTCATTTCCCATATGCTTTTATAACGAGGTAACGGCTTGAACACTCGCCTATCATATTGCCAAATTCATTTTTAGCAGCACTCCAACAAAACATGCGAGCAAACAACTGCTTCTTTAAAACGTCCCTGCAAACTTTCCCTTACCGTGTCGTTGTGGACAGGCTCCAAATAACAAGTCGGAACAAGTCCAACAGAGCCGGTTTGAGAGCGCATTTTCCACCAGTTAGCGTCATGTTGCTCGATAAATGTAAACTGTTCTCCTGCTCGAACGGGTAGAACCCCTCTATCTTTCCCTTTGTAATTGTATACAGACCTGTACATGTCATAATTTGGGAAAGAACTAAGAAAAAATTACAACTAGGGTAATCGGCTCAGGTGGCCGCCATTTTGCAAGCATGTATTACCAATAAGCAATCGCGTGACTCGCCAGTGAAAATTTCTGTTTTAAGGGGAGGGTGTGGGGTTGTGCAGTACTAGTGTGGGAAAGGTTCCTTAGCTACGCCAAAAACAAACAAACAAACAAACAAAACAAAAACAAAAACAAAAACAAAAAAAACCTGCATTACAATTACAGAGGTGAAGATCTTCTTGATCATAAGAAGACAGATCAGATCTTCGGAACATATTTCCGTTCCTGTCAGACGTGTCTCAAGAATAGCTCAAAATCTGTCTTACAGATTTTTTTTTTTTAATTTTGGCTCTAAACGCGATTCACCCCTACAAATCAACTGTGGAAATTTCATCATGGGTTGTGTGGTAGGTTTTCGAGCAATCCTCGATCAAAGACTGGCTTTTACCACCTTGGACGGGAATTGAGCAAGGGTAAATTAGAGCTCTTTTATCGGTTTTTTATCGACCTTTTTTTGTCATTTTTTTGTTTGGCCCTCGGCTTAAACACATGCTTGAATGGAGTTTGAAACTGTCGTTACCTATACCGAAGTGACTTAACGCCATTCAAGTGCTGAAGTGATTTTTGTTTCCTCTTAGGGTTACTTGCGTCATTTTTGCTCGCGCGATTAATACTGACGCGTGGTAGTAGCGCGCGCTACTTTGTCTCAGAAAAACTGTAGTAAGCCACCTTAAGTTCCAGTTGCCCGTAATTTAGTAGCCTGCTCAGCTGGCGGTTTCAGTGGGTTTTTGTGAGGCGTAACGAGCAGCGAAGCTGCGAAAAAGAGCGGCGAAGCCCCGAGGAACTCCACAAGAACAATGTTCGGCTATTATTTTTCTAGATACCACAATCAAACTGTGCCTTCGGGCTAGTTTTAATGCCTTGATTAAACAGTTTCAAAGTTCTTAAATGCTTTTGCTCATTGCTACCTAACACACGAGGTCTATAAACGATCACGTCATTTTCTAGGAGTCCAATCGCAAACGACACATAAAGCAGGGTAATTAATGGAATTGGTTTCAATTATTTTAGGGTAAAACAACATAACAGACAGGTTTGGAGAGGTATGGAAATTCTCCCTCAAAGGAATGTTTATTTGAACTGTTACAAACATTAATTAACACTTTGTTCCAATAAAAAAGTCCACAAACTAATCGAGAGCAGCAGCCCCTGAAATAATCTCAATCAACTCCTTGGTAATGACAGCTTGACGGGTGCGGTTGTATGTGAGCGTCAGCTTATCAATCATTTCACCTGGAAACACAAAAGGGAACAGTTAACAAAATGGAATCTTTGCCCTTTGACTTTCAGTGAGAAAACGTTGACCAGCTGAAGGAAGAGAAGAGGAGGAGAGGGGAGCAGAGGGGAGCAGAGGGGAGGAGAGGGGAGGAGAGGGGAGGGGAAGAGGAGGAGAGGGGAGGGAAAGGGGAGGACAGGGGAAGGGGTCTTTCTCATAATGTCATGATATCACAATGACACAAGTTTCCCTGACTAAAGTAAGACTGATGGAATAAAAAGTAATAATTTTATGCTATGATTTGCTTAATAGCCTGAGCTAGCCTGTGTACATCTGCCCTTCACCTCTAAAAAAAAAAAATAAATAAATAAATAATAAAAATCAGGGAGAAGGAACTCAGCTACATTTAGTTTTTGGAGGCGGAGGATGTACACAGGATATGATTTGCTCTAATGTCTTTCACAGGATGCAATTTTCAAAACAGAAAAGTATAATGAATTTGACTTTTGAAATCTAGTACACCTATTGCAGATTGCCACATGTCATGCTAATCTGGTTCCCAGAGGCTCCGCTTTTAGTGGTAAGGGATAAGTGAACTCTGGGTATGAAATTGGTTTGACAGAAAGTTGTACTCATAATACCCTGGGTGCCGTGGGTGTTTCTTAAGCAGTTTTCAGTCTCAGTGAAGCATTCAGACACCTTAAAAACTGGCTGAGTCTCAACTGAGAAAACCTCTACAGGACTCTGCTCTTGAAGTGACCGGGTGCCACAGGCGACTAACTTTTGCCTTTGGGTGACTGGAAAAACTTACCATTTTCATATAAGCTTAAAATCTGGGCACCAAGGATTTCATGGTTACAAACCTTCGGGCTCCTTGTAATTGCAATTTTTCATAGACGATAGTCTTACTCTAGATTTAACTAAGCATAATTCAGATTGCTTACCAGCATTTTTGCTTGCACTGTCCATCGCAGTCATGCGAGAGCTCTGCTCACTGCAAGCTCCTTCCTTCATGCCATAAAACAGAAGACTGGCAAGAGAGAACTCGGAGTAGTTCTTTATAATATCAGAATCTAGGTCATCATAGGAACTTAGGATCTCTGAAAACATATTATCAATACTCAAAAATAAATAAAACAGTTTGCAAAGTCAAAAAGAGCCTCCTTAGAAAAAACTGTCTTGGATTGAAATTAATATGATCTTTACTTTTAGCTTCTACACACATTGCTGCATTTTCTAAAAATTTTATTCATATCCATCGCAGAGTAAATATTGACTTTAACTACCCTCCGCCCTCCTTCTGGAAATTTTTAGTTTGGGTTTATACTTTTCTTTAAAACATTTGCTTTAGAAATGGCTCTTCCTTTTGTAATTTCCAATGAGCTTCAGGGAGGAGGAGGTATGGAAATTTCCTAGAACCACTTGATAAATGTATGTAAGCAACACAGTGTTGCAGGGGTTGCAGGTTAAAATATTGATTATTTGGTCCAAAAAAATTAACAAAAATTTCCCAAGATTTTATGGGGTTTGTAACAGTCTATTGACCCATTAGAATTCCACGTTAATAACTTGCCTTGAAAGCCTATCTGCTCTCTTTAACATTACAACTTACAGTGACACCCTTACAATAAAGCAAATGGGATACTGTGCAAGTCAATGCAAGACTTGCATGACAAATTTATCCTTGTCATGAGACCTCACCTCCTGAGGCAGCATTCAAGGTTTCAAATGAGTGAAGAGGTTTGGTCAGAGTCCTATAAGACACCACTGACCTACAGAAAAAAGGAAGCTTTGAATAAAAAAAACAAACAAAACTTTTGAAGTGAGTTCCCACAAGTTTGTAGTCTTTCCTCTATATCAAAAACATGATACAACGTTGAATAGTACAACTTGGCAAATCCTGTGATGACCTTTACATGTGTGTGATAAAAGCTGTGGCTATTCCAGACAAAAGTTCTTTCATGAATTTAATAGATATATTTGCTACCCTACTTCACAAGCTTAAAGGGCTAGGAACACTGTATGACCCTGTTTCATACTACATTAAAACCATACCTATCCAAAACTTTACGTTCTAGATCCCAAGATTACTGGTTAAATCTGCCGTTTGTATGTGGCTGAGAGGTGTCTGCTTACGGAAGAGATATGCCAACAGGGTACCATTAGTAAGGGGTTGATTTAGTGTTGCAATTTTATTATGATACCTGTCAGTGTAAAACGCAGACTGCAGACTGCAGACCGGGCATAGAATGCAGATTGAGGGTAAAAATGCAGACTGCAGACCAAGGGTAAAATGCAGACTGCAGACTTAAGACTTTTTAATTGAATTGTGTTACCAGTTCCATCGTTGAGAGTTAAGCGTACACAGGCTAACCGGTGCCTTATTTCTAAGGCTAACCTGAGTGATGTTCATGCTAACTGCAGGAATATTCAGTCTAACCAGAGTGCAGGCTTTCATTGTTTACAGTTAGCACTCGGTAATGGGAATAACACAATATATACTGAAAAAGCAACTGGTCTGCATTTTACCCTCAGTGTGCATTTTTCTCCCATTCTACAGTCTGCAGTCCACAGTCTGCATTTTACACTGACTGATTAGGATATTTAATTTCTTATTGGTGCCACCACACTACTTACTTGAACCAGTTATAGTACATCTCTCCCATATCAAACTGGAATCCACTGTCCAGGATTTCCTGTACTATGAATGTTGCCTCACAGAACTGAGGAGGCCTCTTGCCAATCTCAGAAAAGCTCATCAGCAAGTGATCAGCTGTGTAATTAAAAACAACAAAATTCAGAACAAAGCTAAAAATGTTTGACAGGATATATAGCATTTTTGGTCTAATTTAAGTCCTAAATTTTGGCATGTTCAAGTTTAAGTTTAAGTTTAAGTTTAATAAATTTTACTTTGTCATGCAAGTACAAGCAAATAAATCACAGAAGTTACAAAAAGTACATGACTGGAGAATAATTGGGGGAAACTAAACTTCGTTGTTACAAAACAACCTAGCAAAAATTCGATAGATGAGTATCCTATCTTGACTTTATAGCGATATTCATGTTGCTTCATGTTATTATTAACTAGAGTTACATGCAAGTCAGGTTGGCTTCCTACCTTTGAAACAAAAAAAACTTTTATGTAGCAAATAACTTAAATATGATCTGCTCACCATGTGTCCTGAGGAAAAGTTGTCTGGATTTCTCCCCACATGCTACAATTTTTGTGTTTTCACCTTCTCTTTCTGTCAAAGCACTCTTCACAGCCTTGACCAAGTTGGAATGGATACCACCACATAGTCCACGATCAGATGACATCACAACCACTAAGTTGTTAGGTTTAGCTTTTTCTGCATCACTCGGTTTGATTTCTACTTTCTCATACAAAGCTATAAAAAACATACATGAGTTAGGTTGAGCAAAAATTATGGAAAGCACAGGGGCTTAGAGTTATTTTAACTCTTGATTGAAAAGTCTAAGCAAGGTTCTGGCCCAGTGAAAGATTGGAAATTAGACCTTCACACGTGAGAACAAGAATGAATTACCCTAAGTACAGGTATTCCCACAACAAAGAGTACAATATATTCACAGTTATACTCATCCACTCCTTCATGGTTTCTAATGATAGACATAACATTGCTAAATTCAACAGACTATCTCACATATATACCTGAAGCACCTGCTCCATAAACCCTTGCTGGTCGTAGTTCCCTCTCTGCTCTGCCAAACTTGGCAGCTGAAACCATCTTCATGGATTTGGTGATCTTCTGGATGTTCTTGACACTTCGTAGTCGCAAGGAGACTAAGCAAAAATAAAGTTCTCTCAGCATGTAAACAACATTGGTTTCAAAAAGTCTTTTGTAATTCTTAATCACGGGCCACAGGTTTATTAGTTATATTAACTATTAAGTGTAAACCCTCTCTAAATAAAGTTTCATTGATTGATCATACACAAATAATGACAAAATTCTACCAAGAATTCCCCCTCCCCCCCACAAAAAAAATAAATTGACTTTAACAAACATAACTCATTACCCAGGACAAGTAAAATTGTATCAACAATTAAGATTTAGTATGCAGCTAAAATGGAAATCTTGCCATGAAATCTAGTAAGGTGGCTTCTCACTAATCACAAAGCATTCAACAGAAGCATATAGCTTGGTAAATTTCAGCTGCATTCTAACTTGTAAGCTGTTTTATAGAGAGGGAGGGGATTGCAAATTGAACAGAAATTCGTTTAGTAGTTTAATTAAGTTAGCCAATCAGAACCGGTGGAATGCGAGTTTGGGCATACTAATCAGTAGTAATGTGAATTCTAGGAATTCTGAAATTTCTATACGAGCTTTAATGCTACTAAAATAAACGTTTTACATACATCAGCACAGTAAAGAAATAGAGCCAAGCTAAATTATGATCAAATATCGAAGAAGGAGCACAGTTCTTGAATTTACTCACTGTCTTTCAACGTTGCCATGTTCCTCACTGCCGGGCTACAAAGAAAAAATAAATCAAAAACAACATTTACGACAACTCAAACAATTCACTCTCCTACCATGATGTTGGCCGAAAAACAGCTCCACGGAGGAAGACCCCGTTAGCCGCCATCTTGAACGCCTGTATCTTATCGCTCGGTCACGTGGGTTCGTTTGTCCGCTGACCCACTTCTTGATTTTACAACACGAATTGTGATTGGTGTAAGTTTTTAAATTAGCTATCTGACCAATAAAAAAGTACGTAAGGAAAACGAACTCTTTTAATGCAGGCTCAAAGTCGAAACACGTTTTGTGTTTTGGAAGTCGTGTTGAAAGAGTTCTAGAGGAACATATACCTTCTAATCTAAAATGTCTGGAAGGGAAGGTAATAGAAATCGTGTCTACAAACATAACAGTCTGTTTTATTACGAGGCTTATCTGATCTCTTGTTTTTCACAGGAGGCAAGAAGAAACCGCTAAAACAACCCAAGAAAGATAAGAAGGACCTCGACGAGGTACAACAAAATACTTATACTTAACTTATTTCAAGGTTTAAAACTTATTTCATCTCTGAGCACCCTAGTTTTGTTGTGTTTAACGTGTCTTAAAGTAATGCTGGTCATTTTAAATGAGTGAGCAGAATCTAACGTCTTTTCGCATGTAAACATACAAGTTACTTGGAACTCAGCAGTATCAAACTGTTTAAATTTCTAAGCTTAACTAAGAGAGATCACTTTGATTTTGAAACAAAATCTCTTAACAAATACCATAAAAAATATACAGAGACTATTTAGAAGAATTTCAGAAACATGGCCACAAGCATGACAGAGATTATCATGCAAAGTCGAAGAAGCATGACCTGATCAAGTAAGCATCAAGAGTGAAGGGTAAGTGAAAGTGTTGCTAGCAGATGAGGATGTGGTCTCTTTTTTTATGTACCCTTCCTCTTGAATGCTGCTTACTTGTAGTCGGGTCATGATTTCCCTGGTTACACCCACATTACTGAATGATATAATGAGGGACCACCCCCTATGGGGACATGTTGGCCTCATGGACAGTGCACTCGCATCCGGATCATGCGAGTTCTAGCCTTGGTGTGAGGATGTTGTGTTGTGTTCTTGGGTAACACACTCTACTCTGCTGGGGGTAACTCTGTGATGGACTAGCATCCCATCCAGGGCGGAGTAGAAATACTTCTGGTCACCTCATGCTACTGAAACTGGAGATAAGCAGCAGCCTGATGGGTTACATGATTTCTTTTACAGTTTACAGCTGTTATTATGCTATTTTGGTTAGTTTTATGACCAGTCGATAAAGGCTAAAATCACCTCAAATTGGGAGCTGGCTGTGACATAGGCATGCAATGTGTACAGAAATTACATTGCATGCAAAGTATATATAGCTGTAGTCCTGTACACTGCTGGCTTCCAGTGAAATCACTCACTGGCTTAATAAATATTTCCTCTTTGGTTTTCCCAGGATGACTTAGCACAGAAGCAAAAATTAAAGGACGAGAAAAAGGCACTTGAACAAGCCAAGGCAAAAGCTGCACAGAAAGGGCCCATGGGTAGGCACATACCAAGTCCTTTTTTTCACTTGTTCTCTCATTTAAGGTTCCTTATTTGTGAAACATGCAGTGATGGTTAGTGTGGTGGATTCTTAACTGAAGAGTCAGCATATGAGCCCTGGCCAGAGTAACCAGTTTCTTTGCAGTTAATTTTAAGTTTGGGAAAAGGGCAAACAGTTGGATAATGCATTTTACTAAAAATAATTTTGTTGCCCCAAGTTCTAAATGTTCTTACCCTTTACCCCCTAAGGCAAATGGCAGTTTTTCCTAAATCAGCAAATTAAGACTCTCTGCTTTTGTACCATATACCATTTGAAAGCCACTGATCAGGTTATTTAAGAACTGACATCAGCAGTTATGAAAGAGGTAGTCATTTTGAAATAAAGTGTTTTAAAATGTGAAAATGAAAAGCTTCCAACATGTATCGATTCTCAAATATGATGAGTATGTTGCTGAACCATAGCTTATTTAGCAGGTCGTAGTACATAGCTTGATGTAAAACCAGTCTTCCATTCCATTTTCATCTCAAAAAAGAAATTGGAAAATAATGGGGGTGGTCAACCATGCCCTAGGTAGGAGGGGGTCACAATTTTCTGCCTTCAATGAGCAGATCTTTACAAGGCAATTTTTGTGACAAAAATTCATAGAAATCTCTCAAATATTCACAAAGGTATGATGTTGTTTGCCAAATGACACTCTTAGGGAGTAAAGGGTTAAACAAAAGTTGAAAAGTTGAGACTAAACTTTGATACCACCCTCCTGGCCCCCTTTCTGGGCATAAAGGGTGTATGTCGGGAGATTACAATTCACTTAATGTAGGCTTGATAAAAGACTTGTATTATTAATCTTATGTCATGGTTGCATGCTGATCAAACAAGCGTGACATTAAAAGATTATAGTCAAGTAATAGTCAAACAAGTGTGAGTATAAAAATAAGCAAGCAAAAATAACGGAAAAATAAGGGTGGATGGATAATGCATACCGTGTTTTGAATGTTTCTGCTAAGACCTACGAAAACAGTAGTCGTTCAAAACTTTAATCTCAATCCTCTTCAAAGACACTTCGAAAGCACAAAGAAGTGGCCCCCAGCGCATGCTGCTGGGCTACTCACTATTCGCTCTCGATTTCTATGCGTGATAGAAATCTTGAGCTCATAATCTAATTGTTTAACACAAACACATATAGAAGTTTGGGAGAACTCGAAAAAGCTCTGGAATCACCTGCCTGTCAGCTCGTGTTTCCACAACATTTCTTGTTCTCCCAAACTTCCAATCGTGTCTCTATAACTTGATAGAAACAACATGGTACATGTTTTCTAGTTGTTAAATGCAGATGTCAAGTACTATCTTGCACTTTTTTATTCTATTCTAGGTGGAAGTGGAATAAAGAAATCTGGAAAGAAATGACGCTACATTTCCTGTGAAGGCACAAGAGTAAAAGAACTTTCCTTTCCATAAGCTTGTACAGAACTTGTATATGTTGAGAAACGTTAAAAAATTACAATCATTTACACAATAAGTCATGAATAAATGTAATGTTCTTTTATAAAATGTTTGCACTGTTTTTCTTGAGATATTTCTTTCTGGTGTAAAAAAGTAAATGAGAGAGATGCATGTAAGGTTGGCTCACACTAAAGAACATGTTGCGGGGAAGTGAAGCGGAGACAAGCCCCTTTGCGTGTACGGGGGAAGGGGGGAAGTACACAAAGTTTTGTCCTAGAAGTCAATTACGTTTCACCCAAAACCGTACATAATACACGGCCGGAGCATATTTTGCAAAATGTATCTTTGAGAAGGACATCTCAAATTCTCTGGCAAGAGGTTATCCCCCAGTTTCTGGCAAGAGGTTTTCCCCTGCGGGGTATACCCTTATGTATCTTCCTTCCCTTCCCAGGGAGGGAAAATTACGCGATGAGCCCGCAGAGCGTCTGCGTCATTCTCGTCCCCAGAGGCCCGCGCTCCTTTTGGTCAGCACCAAAAATCGCGACCCCTGGGCTGGTCCAACACCGGAAGTCTGCGATTTACGACTTCCTGTCAAATCTGACAAAGCTGATTGGCTGAGAATACGAAACGAATACTCTGCGCATGCTCAGAAAATCGCGTCTGGCCAAAGGTAGCGATTCTTGGTGCTGACCAAAAGGAACGCGGCCTCTGGGGATGAGAATGCATCTGCGTAGGACTGGATAAATACTGAGCGTACCATTCTCGTCCCCAGAGCCTCCGTTTCTTTTGGTCACGTGGTCGGCTCGTCAACGACATTTTAAGATGAGTAGCACTGGGACGAGAATGTGAGCGCGCCGGTTACCTCGTGTTTTTCATCACATCAACACTAAGTACATCCCACGTATTTTAAGCAACAGTTGATCACGTGATTGACAACTTCTCAACTTTTTGCTACAGCTGCATGAATTCAGAACTGGACCAATTTTCAGACCAATACCATGTATGGTTGAGATTTGATGACGATTTGAATATTGCAAAATTTAGATGGTTTTGTATGTAAACGAGGAGGTTTTGCCCTCCAGAAACCTTTTCCGTTATCACTACTGAAGGAAACTGCTGGAATATAGCTATTGGAAATAGAAAGGTGGGTAAAATGTAAGGGAGAATGGAAAATTCTGGGATCTTAAAACAGGATTTGCAGGGAAAACCACTGGAGCGTGACTGCAGGGCAACGAGTCTTCTTCCCCAAATCCTTCTAATTTCTAACGTCCATAAAAATTCCTTCTTAAAGGATATAAACCTGAACATTTACATGTAAGCTTAAATTATTTGTGAATGTTCTTTCCATTTCTGACAACATTTTGCATTACCAATGACTAAATCAAAGTGTTCTTGAAAAACACGTCAGGTGACCAACTGTAGCAAAAGGTCTTTTATTGCATGTTACGAGACAAACGGCCGATGCCGCTGTGCCGAGGCCATTTTTCGCCCTCCCCCCCCCCCCCCCCCCCCCCCCCCCCCCCTCTCTCGGCGCAGCCGCGCAGACAAGCGCGCTCCAAAAC
>Ga0126338_10000517_pt1 | contig 21083 bp, 11 predicted proteins | sample OrbCmetagenome_2_FD_92529 | JGI IMG/M metagenome (GOLD analysis project Ga0126338, IMG submission 92529) | Coral microbial communities from Petempiche,Puerto Morelos, Mexico - Orbicella C C metagenome | ecosystem: Host-associated > Invertebrates > Cnidaria > Coral | place: Petempiche,Puerto... | reverse complement strand
GGAAAAGTTCAACCGAAGATATGAAATTTATCAGCGGTTATAAGCAAGATGTAAACGCGATTTTGTTTGCGCCCTATATTTGCATATCATCTAAAGCGGATGATCTAGACCACTCTCTCTTGATATCATGCACTCGCTGTTCTGTCTTTATACACAACTTATCTGAACTGACAAAGTGCTGATGATTTTAGGTAGCGACCAAACGAATAAAAATTTCTTTTGTTTACAAGATAAGTTAAGAATTTCTTAGGGACAGCAATACAATAGTCACTTACCACAGTGTTATGTGTGAGCACCAAAGCATGTACATAACACCAGACTGAAAGTATACGAATTGCAAGCTGAAAATTTACGACATGAAATACAACCATTTCAACTATGGTTTGAATTAAAAGTTCTACTATAGAGTCACCAAAAAATAACCAGCCAAACAAACAAACAAACAGAGACAAATCGAGGCTATAAGCTATATGAAAGCCTCTATCCCTGGAAATCCTAAAGCTCAACAGAGTCGAAGAGCAACCTTTCAAGTAATGATAACTCAGCATGCTAAAACAAACACCACATTACAGAATTCCTACCGCCAAACCCCCAAACGTTCATAATATATTGTTCCAGAGCGAAGTTAAAGTGCATTTTAGAGTATTAAAGTACATCAAATAGAACTTTCCTCTGGCATTAAGAGGGTCAATGTCTTTTCCAAACTGAAAATATGTTGGTGAGCTGTAGAATAACTGCTGCCGTGTAGACGGGGAAAAGAAAAGAAGTTAGGTTTTCCAATAAAAACTCAAATATACATAGTTGCTTAGGGATTAAGACAAATGTCAATTCACAATGAAGGAAGCTGAACGGTAAATCTAGGTGGAGAAATCGAGACACAGAAAATATCCTTTACATTTATCAACACAACCTTTACAGATGAGTGAAAATACGAAAACTGCGCGCTAAAGTAAACTATAAATTAAACTAAATTAAGACCTGCAGGCGAAAATTAAAACTCATTTCTTTTTTAAAAGTGCATTCTGGTCGATTTGAAAAGTTGTTATAGGACACTAGATAAACAGAAAACCTTCAGGACTAAGACACTGTCGTCAAAGGTTCGAGAAGTGTTTTTTCCTTGTTTAGCTTTCTGGTTAGGCAAGAACCATGGCAAAACCTTATGGAAAAAGTTTGGTGTTGGTTTACAGTACTTTTAGAATGTAAGAGAAATTAAGTGTCAGCCAAGTCAAAGGACGCCCTGTGCTTGCCCAGAATTTGAATAGAGCAGTTGTTAACAGCGATCGGTGTGAAGCGGGAGTATGCATACCGCGAGGAATAATTGCATCGCAAATAGAACTTCGTAGCAAAATCAGTTTTTCCTATAGAAACAAACAAAATGTCTCACCTTTAAGGGCAGACTTCAAAAACAAAATTAGCCGGTGTAAGTTTTTGTAGGCGTCGATCTTTCTCACTTACAACAGGTGCTGCATAGACATGGACGTCATATTTGTCCGTCCTGCTAAAGCGAGCCAGTTGAGCTGCCCACGCGAAGGGAACACGTGGTTTTCCTAATAAGGCAAGCGTGCGACTATGCGGGGAGTTCCAATTTTGTATTGCCTTCTGAGTCACTCGACTCCAGTATGGGTTTTGATAAGGGGTGAAGATGAAAGAAAAGAATTAAATGGCTTTGTTTACTCATAAAAAGAAAACACAGCCTTTCTTTTCCAAACATATAGTCTTCTCTTCGATGACTTATAAAGTCACTTCGATGGAATCTCATTACCTGTATTTTTACATTGCAGCCCTTCATTGTTAAGTGGGCCGGCCCACAGCCACCGTAGTCTGAACTTCAACTCATTTCCCTTGGATACGATTGGATTCAAATCTCAAATCCTCTTTTGTTTTTCTTTTTTTGCCAAATACTTTGCAGACGATTCTTCCACTTTCATACAATGCAATTGCATGAAGACATTATTTCTCAGAAAAAATCAATTTGTGAGAATAACTGCTAAGAGTGTTCCTTTATGATTTTCATTGTTGTCAGTAGAGCCACATTTATATGAGTTGTATCCCTGGTTCATTTCACGCATTTTTTTTTCGTTGCAACCCAACGGAAATAGCTGCTGACGACGATTTGTTTTGGTATCGGTTCCATGCTGAGATTCATAAAATCGAATCAAAGGAAACTCGCCAAATTTTTGTTTACAAGCCTGAGCACTGTATGAATTAATTAATTTAATTGGCTGTGGCACCTCCGCCTCATAGAAATAGGATTATGCCTTTCGGAACTAGTTCAATCTAAAATCATTTGAAGGTTTCCTTCGGTATTGCGTGTCATCATTTTGCCGTTTAACTGTTTATTTCTAGAAGGTGATACCTGTCTGTGTCCTCATTTTCATCTCAGTGTATTATCGTACAGAAAAGTGACGAAAATTAAGAAACCCATTCACTAGAAAATATGGTCTTGGTGCAATAACATAACTATTGGGTACTCATAGGAGGAACTAATATAATTTTTCTGCGCTAACTTGTGAGAGCAGACGGGTTCGGCATGTTTTTTCACACCACTGTCACTAGCGACAGAATGATAATACTACTAATAAAAGGTGAAGTGGACACAAGTCTTCGAAACATTGCAGCTGAACAATTTGGGAACGCTGATATGCTCCCAAGACCTCACTAAATGTTCCTAGTATTTTCATGTAAAAAATATTCTTAGTAAAACCTGCTCGCCAAGCACAAGTGGCAAGACAGTCATTGTGATTCATTTTAGTACTGGACATTGCTAATTTGACAAGGTCAAAAGCTCGCACCAAATTGCATAGGCTAACCTATAGGCGTAGCACCCAAAATGTAAGGATGGTAAAGGCAGAAATCACGACCGAGATTCCTTCTGTCCTCAAGAGGAGAGGAAAGGAAAGCTTTTGACCCGAGTGTGCAACTGAGCAAAGCGTATCACATCATGATATTAAAAACTCAGTGAAGAACTGTCAATGATGAACCAACCAGAGTTCTGCCTTTAATGAACTCGTGACAAACAGTTGTGCAGAGAATTTTACTTTGACACTCATAAATATTCTTATCTTCTTATCAAAACAGACTCCTCTTATCTACCACGAGCGATTTTTATTGGGATTTTTGGGTCAAATAATAAGCAGTCACATTATAAGTGCTGTCGTTAATTTTCCTCCTTCGCTACAGGTCTAGCAGCATTGCGATTTTTGAAATATTTCAAAATCGAGCTTGGGACAGAGGACAGAAATGAATGCAACATTCTTAGAGGAAAAAAAAACTCCTAATGAAAATTGTACAACATTGGAATGGATCACCCCTCATAACTGTATTCAAGCCGGTTTGCTTTGGAAATCTTTCTATTGTTCTCGTCGCATTATTCCTAACAATCGCAGCAAAACAGTCTTTTGGGAGACATCGCATTGGGCCGGTTTTTTTGTATATTCCACTGAGTGTTTTTCCCTTTTGAGTTTATAATCTTGATTGCCATTCTGGAAAACATTACGAAATGAGCTGGAAGCTTAGTAAGTCGATGCACCAACTTCCATGATTCAAACTGGCTGAAATTCATCAAGACAGTTATGAGTTTAAACTATAAAAATTCCTTTCTTTAACCGAAGATATTCCATCACGCAGCTTTGGTATAAAGTGTACATTAAAATTTCGTTTGTAAAGTACCATTTGTAACTAAAGCTAACTAAGTTGTATTACTTACTTTACGCCTAATGTTCTTTCAGCTTATCGGCGGAGACGTCGCTTTGCAGCAGAAGTTCCAGTAACAGACCTTGATGACTGGGAGGGTGAGATAAATGGCTTATTGACTGCAGTTAATCGGACGAGTGTAAGAAAAATGCCTAAGTGACTGTTCAGATAGCAAAAGAGCCGTTAAATGGGCAGGTACACAACAAAGGACATCCGTTAAGGAAGTGGTTTGAGTGGCCACCAGCTACTCAACTTGGGGACTTTAAATGGGTTCGGAAGCCCACTGAAGGCGGAATGTCAAAGCTTAACGCGCATTGGTCAAACACGCGCTCATGACGTGCCAAAGAGCGGGACGTGAACTCAACAGTCAATAAGCAGGCAGGTTGAACGCCATTCCCAATTAAAACCACAGGAAGGGAAGTCACGAATTTTCAATACACTGGGCACAGCGTAAAACAGTTACTCCAGGAAAAGAAAAATGTCGTGTTTATTTTGAAATAAAATTGTTTGACTACCGAGGACAAACACACGCCAGGCAATAGCACAGTTGTGTTCCGCAGATGCGGAGATTCAAACGCGCCGACTTTTAATGCTTTTTAGTGGGTAAATAACTTCAAAAAGCCGTGTAATAAGTGACAGCCACTTCTGGTTGGCGGGCCGTTAAATACCCTTTTAGAGAGAAATACCTTCTGTCGTATCTTAAGATACAGGACACAGCATGTACACAAGTGGACAATTTCTTACCTATTTAATGTTCTTTTTCCCGATAAGAAACACACCTTAAACTATAGTGCGATAAAGAACGAAAAACAAGACTTGTATTGTTTTTAATGAAGCGCAGAGAGAGAAAGCAGAAAGATAATTTAAATGAAATGATATTTAAAATGAAAATATTTTGGGTAGTGCGCGAAATGAGATAAACTCGAAGAGGAAAATTCAAGAATAAACCGAAAGTGAAGATAACTGTGTTGCTGCTGATTCGAAAGGAAAAGAGCAGAGAACATTATGCGGAGCTATTCCCTTTGTATGCGTAAACATAGTAACCTTTATCTCCAAAAACTAGAAACAAAAACGAATTCTTCAGGTTTTGAACAACTCATTCGCATTGCCACTCGCTAGGAGTACGAACGGGATATTAAATTTCTTTTAAGCTCGGCGCAGGTGCGTGCTAATCTCTTAGGTGCGCATTCCAGAAAAACGCAATCAGCCTTAACTATAGCGCAGCAAGAGATTTCTAAACTGTCGGTTTTTCGGCATGACCGCTTCAGCAACACAGCGGGGTAAAATTTTTACCTGTAGCGAGCGCAAAGAAAGTTCTGAAGGAGTTTGATTTTATGCTTACAATAAAAGTTCATTACGTTCAAGTCACATTAAGAACGATAAAACAGTCGATGCCAAAGAGCACTTTTATGTCTCCAGATGTTTACTTTTAGCGACGAAGATTCATAATAAAAAGAGCAGGTACTTTAGCTCTTCAGACAGGTCTTTACAAAATACAGAGAACAGGAACTAAAAGTAGTGTCAGCTCATTCTCTCAAAGAGGTTTTCTTTTTTTTTTTCTTTTCTCGTCCTTTCGCCGTGTGCCTTCTGAGAGTTTGTTTCTTCACATAGCGAAAACTTGGTAAAAGATTTGAAAACTCGAAAGATTTGCGACAACAGCGCGGCTATTGACACGCAGTTTATTATGCTCAGTGTACATGCTGAGAGTTCATGCATGAAAAACACTACAATTATTTTTTACAAACTTGGTGCTGAATAAAATGTCAGCATGTAGAGCTATATACGTAAGACAAGGCATTGTAAGGAGCTACCACAGAAAACATGATATTCGGTAAAATGTTCAACGCGCTTTGAAAACATTAAATTCAGCTATGCCGTGGATTAAACTGTTAGTTACTATACAACAGCAACTGTTACATATAGAAACATGCGTAAAAATCTTAAAAAGACAATATATAAAATGTTCAACATGCGCTTCTCAGTAATTAACTGGGCAAGTTAAGTCGACGGACTGGAGCAGTGAAGTAAACTGAAGAAACTATATTTGGTGTTTTTTCCTCTTATCTTATTGTTCGTGTAAGAACAATTCTAAATTCTACAAGTTGAGAGAAGACTTTGGAAAATCTAAATTCATTTGATATATTAATACATGCAAACAAAGAAAGTACAAGGTCTCGATTTGTAAGTGAGATTTTTTAGTCATCAAGGCATAAACTGAATTTCACTAGTGTAGCGAAGATATCGTGTTAAAGACAAGCCTGTCAAAAGAGTTTTACTTACTCTGAACGCTGTTGAAGATCAAAGTGTGAATTTTGTAGTAAACGAGAAAGAACTAGCGACAAATAGCGAATCTTGTGTTTACATAAAGTACGGGTGACATTCATTGTGTACAAAATTTTGCTAACTTTGGAAATTTCCGTGAGTTTTTTGTCGATTTGTGTTTAACAATGCTCATGTGGATACGATACACACTATAAAATAAAAGAAAAAAATAGCAAAAACAAAGAAAACGGAAATCTTGAAAAAAAACGACTTGCATTGCGGCGACTCATTCCTCGCGAAACAGGCGGAGATGGTAAACACCACGTGCGTTTAGAAGTCTTGTGAATGAAATTTCATGTTCATCTACTGAAAATGAAACAAATGAAATCACAAATGAATCTTTAGCTTGCAGCTTTCCGCGCGCATGCAGACAAACGGACCCCGCTCCGCGCTCCACTGCTGTGAATTCACCTTTAGTTAATGTGTTGTGCTATTAGGGCCATTTCCTAACTTTGTTGCAAAAGCTGTTAAGGCGGGACAAAGCAACAGATACACTTACCGCTGGGCTGATAAATATTTTAGCTTTCAAACGTGGTGTAGTTAAAATAGGCAAAGCGACGAAGGTCATGACTTCACAATAGCGGCTTTCAGTTGACTCATATTTGCTTATTGAGCGGCGAAGTTACTTAACAGGAAGAAAGTCTCTGTAGTGTATTATATTCTTTAGGACACTCCTTGAAGAGAAAAACGCAAAATTCAGAAATAGAGCCTAAATGACAAGATGATGCATTTTTTTATGACAAACAGATCTTTTGTGTTAGCTTAGAAACTAGGCAAATGTAATGATGACTGATTTTGTTATGCTGCTGATACAGAAGTACTGTGACTCTATTTGGCCATGGAAAATGAAAATAATAACAGTTTCATTTAAAGGTCTAATATGTTAGATTTCCCCTTCAATAAGGCAATAATAAGATTTCTCATAAGAAGTTTTTTAAAAGATGTAGTTTGAGCTCAACACCAATCATATGAACTTTTATATTCACAAGAGAGATCTTGTGTTATTAAACATAGATGTGAATTATAGTCCCGAGATTTCGTGATTTAATATGTTTTTCATAGTATTGAATGGACTTAAAAACTTAAAAACCAATCAATAAAACAGTTAAAAGCAAACGAAGCATTGGCAACTGAAGCCTTAATCTAACCTTTATTTTTATCTGAGGGGAAACGGCAAATATGCTAAAATGAGGAAGTTAAAAATTGAATTTCCATCTGCAAAGCAAACAAATGTACCAAAAATCTTTATTGCACATCTACCATGTACATGGTATTTCTTTTACTAGAAAATTATCCGTTCAAAGGTTTGGAAGTTGTTCACAGAAATTCTGTACCTTCCCTGGATTTATTCTGTCTTGTAATAATGAAGCCACAACGGAAAACGGTGGTCTTAGAAATACAGTTTACTATTTCGGATTTAGGGCTTGCGGGTTAGGATGGCCATGTACCGAATGCTAAGCTTTTAGGTAACGTAGTTCACTTGCAGCAAAATGAGGCTACGACTCCCAACAGGACTGCTTAATTATGAAGTGAAAAAAAAAATTGCTTCATTTTTGATAATTCCATCGGGATAAAACCGAAAAGAGAAACAAAGCAATCAACATGACAATTTTCTTAGACTGAAACATGACGGCCGAGAACTTGATTGCAAGAAATGAAAATGTCGTTGGCCACGAATACTCTTCATAAAGACCTCATTCCGCGCGGCCTAAAAATAGCTATCTTCGAATAAAATGAAAATAACGAGCATTTAAAGCAAAAAGGACAACAAAGGTAGACAACACAATACCAGTATTAAAGAGAGAGAGTTTTGATTACACTGTTTTAGTCCGTAAAGCCCTAGGCAATACGCTCTAAAACATCAGAATAGCTCTTACAATAAGCAAGGTAATGGGGAAATAACGAAGATCGAAGTTTATAACGAAGAAAAGTTGGGAGAAAATGGTCATGACGAGTTTCTATTTCGTTAGGAAAACATTAGGAGTTTGGTACTTACCTGTGAAAAAAAATCGCTCTTTGGATGGTGGAGGAATTCTGTATTTCAATATAAATGCCTCGGTTTTGGGAGGTTTGCGTGATCTTTGTCGCAGCTTCAAATTTGAAAACCGTCTGTAGAAAACCACTGCTTGATTGGCTGGCAACTTCGGAAAATTAGGGCGTTTTAGGAAAAATACTCGCCTTTTTTAGCTGAAATGGTTGGAAGTTTGCTGGACTCCTCTGCTTGCTCCCTGCCTCGCAGTGTTCAGCTATTGAAGTTGTTCAACAAAGAGTATAATATATTCCTGTCTAAAAATTGCCTATTTGTCTCTGTGCTAGAGAAGGGAGTAGGCACAATTCTTACGCGAGAGGCAGGTATCGCGGCGGTGGCACCAGTCAAACACAAAGGGAATTCAACCATTGAAACAACTGGCATTGAAAAGAAATAATTTTCCACGTAAACATTGACTTAGGTGCAGTGAAAAAGCCTTTTGAAAGAGGAAAATCTGTAAACGACTGTGTTTAACCATATGCCATCTACAGAAGAGTCACTGAACAGAAGCCATTCGAAAGCTCATCAAAAGAACGCGTTCATGAAAGAATTTAGATGAAACGCAACATTCATCCAGCCACTGAACGTATCCCCTGAAAAAACCCTAGATTAAACGCTTGAAAGTATGAAACTAACGAAGGATTGTCGCCTGTTAAAGCTACTAAGGACTGCGTAACACTTCTTGGCACAATCAGAGAACTGAAACAAAATCACTCCAGGACACAAAAGAAGTCTTGGATTTTCACAACTGAATAAATCTATCTAAAGATTCGAGGTATTTGAAAGACAGTGTTACGAGATAATTTCGCTTCAATGTCACTTAAGTACTGTTCTTTAGTGCTTAACTTTATTTCACATTGACGCGTAAATTGAGAGTGAGCGAATTAGAAAAGAGCAGAAGTTATTGATACGAGCGCGAGGCAAAGCAAATAAGGTGGCTTATTTACAGGTAATGCACTCTTTATATTGAAATAATTTCGCAGGGAAAATTCTCAGATGGTGTTTTCCTTTAGAATTGAATTGCGGGTCAAAACAAACTAAAGGCTGAAAGTGGAAGTGTAGTTTAAAATTGAGTTTTGTATGTACAAGTTACGAAAGAGTAATTATATACCTGTAAAGGAAAGAAAACACAAGGACGTTTTACCTGTATTGTTGCCTTAGGGAAGCATCAAAAGATATAAACAACAGTGAAGCTAATAATCTCACGTACTGATGTAAAGAATTATCTGTCGCCTTCAGATAAAGCATTTGCTAGGTCTCTCAAGAAAACATCGTGTTGGAAACTGAAAGGGAAATGTTAAAGATCAACATTTGCTTTAAATATGTATGGGTCATTACGTCGTTTGCCTTGAATGAGAGCGCAAAACACTTGTGTAGTATGAAAAAGAGAGACAATTTCTCACCTGAAAGGAGCGAAATGAATAACGTGTAAAACTGAATAATGGCTCTGTTTTACTTTCCTTGTCACCAAGGACGGTATGTGCAGGACTTCTTTCGACACATTCGTAAAGAGGCAAGAAACATTCCTCTTTGCTAAATGTTGGATTTGTGAACCTCTATTTGATTCAAGTAATTTTAGCTCTGAAAATTCAGCAGTAAGAAAAGATATCACAAGCAGTACAACGAATAAAGAATTCAATGTTTTAACAACCAGTTTTTGAATGAGAATAGCCTTGCGAAAATGACTTTGAAAGGCACAATAGTTCATTTAATGAAATATATAATGTAAGGAAAGTTAAGTTACACAACTTTTCCGGTGTAGAATTAGGTAAAGAATCGTACGAGGAAACTTAAAGTACTTTTGCTCTGAATTCCGTCTATCTGTATTCAAACTTTTTGCAAGTAATACAAATGAAAATCTCGGTTTAGTATGGCTAAAATGAAACCACTCAAGATGGCGTCCTGGACTACATTACACTGTTGAAAATAAGAACTTAAAATCTTTACTGACATCGAAAAGTATAAAATATGTTCTGCATAGATTTGTCTTCTGGTGCATTCTCTCTGGGAATCTTAAGTCCACCTGAATACAGGAGAGCGCGAGAGAAACAAGTTCTGTTAAGACTCAATCAAGATTCTAACAATTATCTTCGTTACTCATTGTTCTTTGCAGTAAAAGGACTAAAGTACACAGTACTGACAAGAAATGTTAGTATTAAATCGTTATTTTAACGGTTCTCGCTTGGCTAGATCTTATTTCAGAACGCTGGCTTGCTTAGTTTTGAAATAAACTCGCAAAGACATAGACTGGAACAGCCCTGCATTGTTGGCGATATTCGCTTTTGTGAGGCGGCTGAGTGTATTGATTTAGGAGGAGCAACGTGAAACCCAACTGGCTCTCAAGTTATCGTCTTCTCCGGTTTTGACGAAAGTTTATGGAGCGCTAATATTTTGACTTGAACTTTTCCTTGCCAAATGATTCCCATTGTTGCGCAATGTTCATGGAAGTTTAATACGTGAGGGTTAGCTCTTAGATAAACCGGCAAATATGACAAGGTAGCAACGACTTCGTTTCAAGAATTATAACTGATCAAGAGAAAAAACGTACAGAATGAAGTTGACACGAAAAACTAAGGCCTCTAAAAGGTATTGACACTACCATAAAGAAAGTGGCTCTTTACTGCAATTCTCCTTTCTCCTTTTTGTTATTTGATGACCTTTCTCAATAAAAACAAGTCTACACTCAATTCCCATATCTCGAATAATTATTTTGTTATTTTGTCAAATTATAGCCATTTCCTAAAAATATAAATCTGCACGTAAGACAACTTATGAAAGAAAACGTAATTTGCGTTTCCGAAATCTACCTTGTAATTTTGATTTCCCTGTTTTGATTCACGCGAACTGATTGTCTTAAGTTATTGCAAATAAACGAGAACCTCTCTGTATTCAAGCAGCATTGACAAAGATGTGCCAAAGAAATTTTCAGCTCATAGACAATAAAAACAAGTATTGAATAACCAGACAATAACTGCAATGAAAAACAAAAAATAGAAGTCGCTGTTAATCTTTGGAAAGGGACACACACATTCCTCACTTTGATAAATGTAAAACTAATAATATGAGCAAGGTACTTTAGAGCGCAAGGTTGAAAGCTTTCGATGGTCATAGAAGTAAAATTTCTGTTCTGACCGGTACCAATGACAGGTAAAGTATAAAAGAAATTTAATTTACCAGTTGAATACAAGATTAACTAGAACTATACTGGACTGACGTGAGTCTGATCTATAGTGTTCTTGAAATGTACTTGTTGACAGCAAAAAGGCACTGAAATGGACCACCTGTTTGAGAAAGGGAAGCTGTCAAGTGAGACTAATTTTCTGACGTTCCTTGCTTTACAAGAAGTTATTTTTGTCGACGGCGTTGTGCCAGAGGAGTAGCGAACACAATGGTAAATTGTTGTGAAACACAAGGAGTTGAAAAGAAGCTTTGGCCAGCGCAGAATCGTTAGAAGAAAAAGCAGCTTGAGCAGTGTGCTGAAGTTGTTTGTAGAGTCGTTCTTTTTGTAAGATTTACTTGTTCTCTTCTCGTTGTGCGAGATTCACTGCTTGAATTGCTTTAACAATTAGACCTGAATTGAAAAATGACTTTAAATAAATACCCTTGCGACAATAGCTAGGAATATTGTTTGAAATATAAGCAATTGAAAAGTCTTTTCAACCCAATAGAAAAACACATTCGTTGTATACTGTGTAGAGTATAAAGGGAAAATGTGGAATAATCGCCGGCTGATGTTTACTCGTACGAGAAATCACTTTATAGAAAGGCTATTAAATAGAGCAATTCATTCAATTCTATCTACCTCGTAGATCCTTTGGAGTAATGTCAACTAAAATACGTTGAAACTAGAATCTTGCTACTAACTAGAATACTGTTGCTAAGTGTCAACCTGCTAAGGCTACCCTAAGGCTAACAACACTGAACGATGTCTTTCTAAATTGTACCTGTGGAAACTTAAATGGGCAGTGTTAAAGATTTGTGAGCACGTCAAAAAAAAAAAAAAAGACCCCCGGCTTCAATACACACAAAAGCTAACGCGAACAAGAAACCAAATCTCAAGCCGTTTCCCCATACGGTTTTAAAATACAGGACAATTGAAAAGCTCTGAATAATAGAATATCGTCTTAGGATCTTCTGATCGAAACACCGCATTTTGAAAATAATAATTTGCGACACGAAAACAGTTCAAGCCCAACGTAACGAAACTTATCTGTTTTAATATGCCTGCCTCTTTCACGGCCACCACGCGGCGCAAAACTAACATTTAACTGAAAATTAATGATAACCAGAACTGGAAATCCTTCTTCGGCATTTTACGACAGGAGCGAACTGAGACAGAATCTTCACAGAGTTTGAAACTGAAGCATTTGAATAACAAATGCGCGAAAGAAACTTCATCAAGTTGCCTTCGTCGATATCTTTACTTTCTTACTTTACAACAAACTTGCTAATGTAAGATATTTTCAATTTCTTTGTTCACAGGTTATTTTGAAGGAATGAATTACTATGAGGAGCTTTTGCACATGGTTAAGCCAGAGAGCGAGAAGGACCGTAATTGTTCAGGTAAGCCAGGAGACGTTAGATGGCGGGAATGACTGCTGATGTATTTTAATTAAAGGGGCGTTTTCGTCAGCAGGTCCCACTTACAATGTCATGGTTTAAATGAATTTTCTGAGCTCACCGAAGACAAGACTGAGCAGTTATTACGAAAGAGCGGAGCTACTCAGTTCTGAATAATGGCAACTTGTGTTAAGACGTACCTCTCTTTACAGCGCTGTAAAAAAGTAATTGAACAACTGTTCTCCGACTAGCAGGTGTGTTACCTTGACAAATACGAAAGGAGCGTTCACTTGCCTTGAAATTACAATTGTTTCTCTGAGAAACGACCACTTTGCTCTCCGGCGAAAAAAATTGCAATAACCGTTGTACTGAGGTTCAATGAAATATCAAAAGGTAACAATAACATTTTTGTGATATTTCACTGCTACCGGGGAAATAAGTAAAGCAAATGAAACCCGATCGCACGTAACCAACAGGCGGTTTCCTTGGATGTCAAACCCTTTCTTCTCCGATCCACGACTGAATGCAAATAAGAACTCCTAACCATCGAATTCGATTGACATACAAATATTTGGAAACAGAGTGGTCATCTAATATTTTAAAAGTAAAAGAAAAAGGCAACATCACAAATCGACGTTTCGAAAATGTTTAAAGAAAAAAATTTATGTCAGATTTGAATGTTGTCTGTCCATTGCAACGGATTTACCAGCGTTGTCGCATTCACCAGGGAAAATACGTCTCTTGGACAGCCCAGGACAATGAATAAATAAGCAATTGTTTCTGTGGTGAAGGCAAAACAACATTTTCGCTTTTGGCGTCATAACAGCTGCTTAAAAATGCATTCTACCTGTTTTCATGGAACGCAGTGACACTCCCAAAAGGTTACGTAGGGTGCCAACTTGACAACGGCTAGGCAGCTCCGAGGGTTAAAAAAAAAAGATAATTATCGAGGAAGAAATAGATCATTTAGAGAGAAAATAGTGAGTTGAGGTACAAAAGCTTTCTAAAAGTTCTCTTCACATGCACTTAAAACGTCAGATATTTGTTACGCGAAGTGTTTTTCTTTTATTTCCCGCTGCTAACCTTGTATTGTACAATCGAAGAAAGTATACCGGACAATGTCTGTATATGAGTAAACTGAATTTAGGACCTTAGGGAAGAACAGTTTATGATACCGCAGCGAAAATGTAAAATATATATTTTACATATATTCATGGTCCTCGAAGGGGGTGAGAAGAAAGAATTCCGTTTTCGAACTTATTTCAGTCAAAGAGTGAATTCTAATGAAGTTTGAAGTTATTAAAGTAATTTTTATGTATAAACTAAGTGCAAAAGTAAGGGTCAAGCGATAAAACCTCTGCAATTTTTGTCATTAAAAGGAAGCACGTTTTTTGCTAAGGTTTCATATTACCCAGAGTCTTCAGTCGGGAGATGAGAAGTTGTAATGAATTTTTGCTGTAATATCGGTACTTGTGAGTTGGTAGCGTAATTGGCTGACGCAGACTGCACCAGAATTTTGTCCAATAGATTTAATTTTTGGCAAGCCATTTTCCACGTGCGAGACGAACTCTTAAGATTCAAGAGTCTTTGAAGGAAATGCAAAGAGTCCTGGATAAGAGCCAAAGAAGCGGAAAAATAGCTACTCTTCAAGAAGAGATTCCTACCTTCAGCTGTGCTGTGGAAGGCGCATGCGATGTTTTCCTTAAAGCTCGAGTTGGGTGGCTTAAAACGGTTTTATAACAAACGCGGACCGTTTCAACTTGGTTTCCTGCCTCAGCTTGCTGCAGGGAAAATGGGAAATCGTGCTAGGGAGATAAGTATCTGATTTAAATATAACTTGTGACATGTGCCATTCATAAATCATTAAGAAACCCACTTTTAAAAGAGCGCACGTTGGAGAACCTTTTAAAACCTACATTTGGCGGTTTCTTCCAAAGAACTTCGGAACTGGAATTTTTTCGTTTGGGAGTTTGGCCTCAATGATTTACAGCTTAAACAAGAGGAAATCGAAAAGACTGCACGCATATTCCTGAGTTCATTTCCAGTTCTCCAAATGCGGCTAAAATGGCCCCAAACTGTCTAAGTCAACATAGCTGCCCAAATTAGCAGCTGACAAAGCAACAGCAGCATTAGAACTTTTAAGCAAAACAAAAGCCTGCTTTCCCAAACAATAAAGACTAGACACATTTGGTTAGTCCCTGCCACACAGAAAAGTCAACTTTCTCTTTAAAACTTATAGGATGTGTGTTTTTCTTTTATGTTTCAACAAGGAACAACTTGAAATTTCAAGAAGGCTTGCCTATGAAATTGACTGCCATTTAGATTTTAGCAGAGACTAAAAGGCGGTCGATACGACAGACACAAGGCCAAACCAAAAAGCTTATTTGCGTTCTCTTTGAATGCCGCATTTAAAATTCGTGTATGCACAAAAATATCGTGGCAGTTTACCAAAAGAAGCTGTGAACAGGAAATTCTCGGCAAACTGTAAATACAGTTTACAGAGTCGAGGTGTAAAGACCACGCGGTCTATTGTTGAGTTCCTTTTGTCCAAAAACACAAAAACAATGGCGGCCTGCTAACTGTAACTACACGCTTCTTTCACGTTTTAGATTACTCTTTAATTTTGTTATGAAAACAAAATGCACTCTTCTTGTCGTGAACAAATATCTCATTCAGCCGGCACAAAAGGAAATTACACTTTCTAAAGCCGGTTATTTTGCCTCGATTAGTGAGCTAATTTCACTGGAATGGTGCAATACCTTTATTGTGGGTTGTGACTCTCCGTGTCTGCAGGGAATGCGCTGATCTGAGGTACGTTACGAGAACATCGTTGTCAAAACTTGGGTACTTTTAAAAATGGGAACTTTACAGCTGATGTCAACAAAGATTAATTCGTCTTCCTTTCATAAAATGCCCTGACTTTTGAAGATAAACTTTCCGATTTACTTTAGTCCTCGTAATGGCTTCCTACGGGCGTATTACGTTTCTCTGTTTCCATTCCAAATGATGGCATTGTTTTTTTTTTCCTTCCCCTGTACATCCTAAGTGGACAAGTGTGAGGAAAAAATCTCGAGCAATTTCTTGCTATGAAAACAAACAACAAAGAGCTCGTCTTAACATTATTGTTGACCTAGAATGGCTTCGCCCCAAGCCAATGAAATCCCTTGCTCGACATCAAATGAGTTTCAAAGTTTGCACAACGCAACTTTATTAATCGAACATTTCCACTTTACAAACATAATACAAGGCTCTGCACGAATCAATGCAAGCATTAAAAAGGGACAACTGAGTACACAGTGCGATTCAACTTTTTTCCTGTTCTGTTCAAAATAGCGCAACTTGTATATATCTGAAGTGTACGATGTTGGGGGAAAACAAATACAAGTAAAGTAGCGTTGTACAACTACAGAATAATCTGAATGGATTAAGCAACATTGAAAACGTTTCTAAAGCAAGTTTTAATTTCGCTGACAAAATGCATTTGGAATTGCTAAAAATATTGTAAATTAGTACAGTGTGGGGAAATTTTACGATTTCTACAAAAAAAAACTCATATATATATGATGTATATAGTTTTTCCTTTTGTAAAAGAATCGACAAACGAGGTAGCGCGCGGGCGAAAATTAAACGCAAGCGTTATTGTCGTCTTGGCAAACTGAGCAATCACCTTATTGGTTACTAGGCGACATTGAGTGAGTTCGTCGCTTTTGACGACCAAGGAACTAATTATGAACACGATGAAAAATAAGCAAGATAAAAGAAAAAGAAAGCAAATACACGAGTATTGAGTTGACAAGGAAAAGGAAACACAATCTACACGCCAAACAGTTCACAAAAACTGGGATTAACACAAGTATTCAAAAAGTAGTCGTTGTCTATCAGCGAAATGGCCCCAAAATTAGAAAAGATTACCAAGGGAGATAAGCCGATTTGACCGTGATGAAGAGCTATATAAATCCATTTAAGTTAATCCGTAGAAACCGATCGACAAGATAAACAAAAGATCGACAACGATTGTATATTTATTCAGTTTGCCATATATAGTGCTATGGCAGCACGTAAACCATTCATATCAGAAACCTGGGGTACTTTTGAGGAAAGATATGCTTGGGGATCAAATTCACGGAACAGAATCAAAGACGTAAATACAACATATAGATGTTGCTGCTTTGATAGATGATTTATTGGCATCAGCTTCATTAAAAATGATTGTAAATAACATTTTCTTTCCATGAAACAACAAATTGAGGTTTGCGATGTCCTTACAATTATAATGTTGACAACTGGAGTATTCTTTCCTTCTTTCGTGTCTCTTTTTATTTGTAGTTGGAACAGTTAAGTCGAAATAACTCAAATACCTGATAATAATAGATAATAACAAAGGAAAAAAACCCAGCAATTTATGATTTAGGTGGCTTATGAATCGCTTTCACGCAGATGCAGTGTTGTTTACTTTTGCGCTGAAATTGGGAAGCGGCCTAGCAAAACAACGTGTGTACGATTACCGTGCACTGAAACTGAGGGGAAAACTGTGGAAAGGAAGACTTACAGAAGTGAGATAATACTACAGTACAGTGTCACATCGTATTCTCAGTCTCGATACAGTTATAGCTTGAGGTGTTAACACGAGGACATGACACGTGTGTAGCTAGTAACGGGTCCCCTCCGTTCTGATCGATAAGCAAACATACGAATATTACAAAAAGGCGAGAACGTTCTCACAGTGAACAGCAATCTGAATTGAACAATCGTTTTCTGCATTAGTATAGACTAAGTTATTTTACAAGCCATTTCTTTGAGTCGGAAGAAGCAGGGGTTTAGACTGAGTACAGTGGAACCTCGATTTAAAGAGCCTCAATTTAATGAAGTCCTCGGTATAACGAACGATATTCTTCGCCCCATCCCTAGTAATTGTAAAATATAAAGAACTAAACGAAACCTCGTTATAGCGAACATATTTTGCCAGTCCCTTCGCCCTTCGTTATATCGAAGTTCCACTGTATAACAAAAAATTCAGGGAAATTTTAAATGTAGATGCAAGCTTATTTAAAATCTGTACTTCATCTTACTTTAAGACACAAGCTTGGTGCCTTCTTTTACATGATTTAACTCAAACGTCAATGAGTTTGCTTTGCCTTTCGAATTCTGTTAAAAATAATCACTCTAGGAGGAAGTATTGAGACAGAAATGGATGCTATGAACGTCATACACCCCTGCTTCTGTCTTGCGTGCCGTCTTAAGCATAACCGCTTTTCCGGCCGCCATAGTTGAAGATAAAAGTCGTCGAACGTTTGTCTCTTAAGAATGAAGTTTTATTTTTATGCAAATAGTTCATGGGTATTGTTCCAGACCTGCAATATGCCTTAATGTATGTGCAAAGCCTTTGTCGCAGTCTATGCTATTTGTAAAGAATTATGTTTTGTACAGTCCACTCAAAGCTCTCACGAAGATCAACGCGGGTCTTCTTTCTTGTAATAGACATTCTGTTGTGAAATGTAACAATGGCAGCCTCAAAACGGTTGTCATGCATGTGTGATGTTTAAAATTACCATTCCTCTCTACCTAGTACCGAAAAAAAGGAAAAGAAATAATGTCGATGTCTGACCAGCCACCAGCCGTGGACAACTGCTTCTTAGATCTCGTCATTTCGGTGTTGTTGTTGCTTAGACGGGTCCTCGTAAAAGTTAGAGTTCAATGGACCTAGATCTGGAGACCACATTTCACATATTGTGAACTCGACCTCTTTAGTAATTACTTAACTGAACGAAGCTAGCCCTAAAATAGTGCGAAAAATATTGACAAAACAGTGGCCTTCCTACATGGAGAAAAGCGCCTCGCGTGGGTGTTATCGTCCCGTTCGCGCTTTCCCTTTTGGAAATTATTGTCTTTTTTTCTTTCTTCCTTTTTTTGTTTTTGTTCTTTACCACATTCCCAATAAAGTTTATTAGAAGATTCACGGTATGATAAGAAAATCATCTCTAAGTGCAGTTTTTTTTCTTAAAAAAAAAAGTTTAAAGACTAATAAAAAGTTTAGTAGGGAAATCCAGCATTCAGGCTATGTAGATGAGATAAAGTCCGGGATAAAAAATTAGAAAATGCAAGATAAAAGGTATGCAAAGACAGGAAATGTGAGTAGTATAATTAAATTACATTATAAAATGTTTTATGGGCTGCTGTTTTCGGGAAATGCTTTTTTAAAGTGAGTTTCTTAAATCATAACGTGAGCCTATTTCTGTTTAGAGAATGGTAATCCGTTTCAAGTTTGACAAGCAGTCACAGTAAATGTTCTTTATCCATCTGCTTGTGGTTCGTCAATTGAACAAATTATATTATAGTATACCTGGGATATCGTGACCATTCTCGACAGAAGGCGTAAGTAAACTTTCAAAAGATAGTGGTACAAGTTCAGTTGAGGCCTTACACTACTGTAAAATGATATTAAAATCGTTTAAAAAATCCAAGCTTTTGCCGATCTACGGCATCATCAGGAATAAGAAAAAATATTCCGCGTAAGGCTTTTTCTTTTTTCTTTTCTTTTCCTTTTCTTTTCTTATCCCTGATGATGCCGTAGATCGGCGAAAGCTTGGATTTTTTAAACGATTTTAACATCATTTTACAGTAGTGTAAGGCCTCAATTGAACTTTTACCACTTTCATTTAAAATGCTACCGAAGGACAACATTCAACGATTATTTCAAAAGATAGTTGATGAAACGCCCCTATAAACAATTAAATGATGCTTCTAAACTGTGGACATCTTGCTATTACAGATAACCTGTTACGTGCAGGATGTTAAAGGTCTTTTCCTTCGACTATCTCATGTTCATTTTAATTGTAATGGACTTTCCTCTTTTTTTTTTTTTTTTTTTTTAAAAAGTAGTTTAATAGGCAATAAAAGGCAATAAAAGTGTTAGCTTTGGAGAGAAATTAAACGCTCGGAGTAAATTAAATAGCGCTTTTTCGATTGTGGGTGCAAAATTCTTTACATGCTTCGCTGAAAGTACTCCGATTTTGATAAAAAGCTCTTAGTCAAAGATTTGGCTAAAAATCTAAATAACATAACTAAGAATACAACCAACTTCCTTGTCGTAATCTTTACAGAGCCGCTCGAACTGAAAGGCAAGATCTTTGCAATTTAGGTTCAAGCCCCTAAAACTCAACGATAACCTCTGCGTTTTTTCAGAATCAAGCCTATCTAGGTCATAATCAATGTGTTCGCAGTTCAGTATCAGCCCGTTTAGGTTCAAAACGACTTCTGTTGTACTAAGTATACTTTAACCTAGACCAAAGCGCTTGTCGTAAATTTTATCGATCCGCTTTGATTGAAGGGCAAAGACTTTGCAAATTACTTTCAAGTCCCAATAACTAAAAACGAAAAAAATCACCTCTGCGTTTTTCAGAAAAGGCCTATAAAGATCAAGTTCAATGTGTCCGAAGCTACACTCCTGGACAAAAGCCCTTGGGACACACAACAAAATGTCAACTGGTGACGCATTATTTTGAAGTGGGAAGTCCTATTTCAATTTTCTGAGCCCCCATCCACCTCCACCAAAGCACTGTCGGAATAGTGGGTCTACTTTCGATGAATCGACATCAACATTGTGTTGGAGATGGACAGAAATAATAATAATAATAATAATAATAATAATAATAATAATAATAATAACAACAACAACAATAATATTTTTTATTTAATAATAACAAGAACTTTATTAAAATCTCCTCAGGAAACCTATTTACAAATCTTCACACATTCCACTATCGTAGATTAAAATTTTGATGAAAATAAAAATATCATGAGATCCTAAAATACTATTTCACAAGCTCATGCCATCATCGACTTTCGAAAATTAGTGGACACACGCCCGATTAGCGTTTAAACGGCAGACTTTCATTATTATCATAATATGATAATTTATAATGATGATGATGATGATGATGATATTAACGTTACGTTAAAAGCCGACGTTTCGGCGTCATCGTGACACCATTCTCAAGGCAAAGTGAATAAATAATGTGAAGATTTGATTTATATACAGTCTCTACGAATTAGCATAATAACAAAGGATGACATTATTTATTCACTTTGCCTTGAGAATGGTGTGACGAAGACGCCGAAACGTCCGCTTTTTACGTTAATATTCGCCTGCTTATGTTTTACGAAATCGTTATTGATCAAGAACAACAACAACAACAACAACAATAATAATAATAATAATAATGATAATAATAATAATAGTAAGACACATATAGCGCTTTACAGATTTAAAAGTTCGCTAAAAATGGACTAAAAAGTTATCAAAACTTTCTAAAATTGACCAAAAAGTAAAGTCATAGCAAAGCGATAAAAAAAAAAAAAAAAAAAAAAAAAAAAATCCTTTTTATGCACCCAAAAAAAAAAGTTTTTTGAATCTAATTTTAAAAGGGGAAAGGGGGGTAGAGATTTGCAGGGTGGGGGAAAGGAATACCAAAGAAGTGGG
>Ga0126338_10000515_pt1 | contig 21101 bp, 11 predicted proteins | sample OrbCmetagenome_2_FD_92529 | JGI IMG/M metagenome (GOLD analysis project Ga0126338, IMG submission 92529) | Coral microbial communities from Petempiche,Puerto Morelos, Mexico - Orbicella C C metagenome | ecosystem: Host-associated > Invertebrates > Cnidaria > Coral | place: Petempiche,Puerto... | reverse complement strand
TCCCACCAGTTGGGATTCTTAATAGTTTATGTTATATTTGAAATATTTGTTTACTTATTTACAGTGTCCCCAATTAGCACATTAGTGCTAAATACACCGACACTTAAATAAAGTGATTATTATTATTATTATTAACTAAATACCGTCACGAATCCTTTTTAATGATGAATTTGACGTAGTTTACGTTGCCGCCTTTTTTAAAAGTAAAATGTGTACTTTAGTGGTCTGTTTTCGACAAAAAATTGCGCTCGAGAATTAATACCTGATTACCACATACCACAAACAAGTGAAACCATTGAATAAACAAAAGTCAAGAGTTTGATACGCTATAGAAGCTAGATGAATGAATATTCGAACATATTCCACTTCTCTGAGTTTCCAAGCTGTGAGATATTCCTTACTTAAGTTATCCGTCGCAGAATTTCACACCAATTTACAGAGCTCAGTATGGAGACGCCATATTTGTGTCCCGCGAAGGGGTCCAGATATGGCGGCCGAAAATCAATAGAAACATCTGGAATCTACTTTTGCTATTTGACGCGATCATTTCACCCTCATGAAGTCGTAAACATATTCACTTTTTCTAATACGTTAAGAATTAAGACTGCTAAAAATGACAGGGAGAGTGATTCTTTTCAAGGTACGTCACAGTCTTCGCTAGCTCGGTCATTTTCATGTCGTGTGGTGTAAGTGAAAGAGACCCCTGGATTTTAATTAAGCGGTACTTTAAAACCAATTTAGGATGATATCGAGCTGAAAACTTGTAAGAAAATATCAGTGTATTTTGGAGGTCTTATGGTTGATCAATATAAAAACCCAAATGATCTCTTGGAAAACTCAGATGGCCTTAAGATTTTTGATTTTAGTATTTGGTGACGTCATTTAAAAGCAAAGAATTAGATTGTTTTTTTAAATATTACCATTTTATTAAATAAAGCCCTAACCGGGGTTGGTTTCGGTAAAAAATAGGGGGAAAAGAGTATTTTAAATGACAAATGAAGCCGTGAAACGGCCGAATGAATACTCACCATTTTGAAAAGTTACAAGGCATTTGATTAATTAATTCGCTGCTTATTTATATCTTCACATCCTCAACCGAGATGGTAAGCTATATGACATTTCCAACACTTTGCAACGAAGGCAATTATATTGAGTGGAGTTTGGACAATAAAAGCCCGCAAAGGCCACCAAATGCCAGTGTTGCTAGAATACGTTATTTGTTTTCTTGCTCAGGCTGGAAAGAACTCAAACCCTGAGAGGTAACATGAGTTCTGCTGTTTTCACTCAAAATAAAGAGAAGACAATTCATATCATAAAATATCAATAATTTTTTTTTATCTATGAAGCCAGGCATCAAGAATTCAGGCAACCAATATGACGCGATGAACAAATAGCGAGTTTTCATTCTGTAAACCTAATAGACCGAACGCATCGTCATGTAAATGTGCTGTCCCCTAGCTGGCTGAAAAATATTGAAACGGTTTATATGCGTCACACTTTTTAGGTTTTTTTTTTTTTTTTTTGGCGTGACACATTTTACTAATGACGATGATAAATCTCCCGTTAATCGATCATTAGGCGACACGATAGTGAAGCTATTTAGTGACTACCTGTCAAATAGGCTCTTTGCAGCCAGGGTCACTTGACAAAATATTTTGCAGTTATTATATCTCTCAGCTAGTGAGCGCGTTGTGATTGATCAGTTTAGCAGGCCGTATTCTACTGTACGGCCAACTACAATTTAAAGTTCCTTTCGTTGCTAAAATGTTTCATGATTTATCGCCAAGTGTTAACTATTTTAGCAAGTAAAAATTTAAAACTTTCTTTTACTTCTGAATTTGAGTATTAAAACCTGACCGGCCGACGACTTAAGAGTCAAACAGCGATTTCAAATTGACTCGTTTTGCTTGCGAAGTGCGTCAGAAATTTGAAGCCGTTCCATGTGATTAGAAATCGTTCCCGAGCCCGTCAGACACACAGTAGAGATATAATAAATATCTTACTAACCTCCTTTTCTCGGTCCGTACTCTAAGTTACGGTTCCTCGTTTTTCCCCTTCGATTTATGGATGGCCCGCGCGCTTCGCGCTTGGGTCATAAATCGATGGGGAAAAAAATTCGGTCCGTAAATTACGGTACGGACCTCGAACTCGGTTAGTAAGAGGTATATATATATTTTTTAATATCATGAGCTATAACTTAAAGAATGCCAGAAATGGAAAGAGCATATCGAATGCTCTTTCCATTTCTGGCATTCTTTAGCAAGATGGTCAAGTTTGAGGCCCTTAACCTTAAAGAGCAAGTTTATACGACTCTCTGAATTTTCGGATAATTTAGCTGGAGAGGATTTCTATGGAAAATGTTGCTGGAGAGCTGGGTCTTCTTCTCCAACAACTTTTTCCATACAAATCTTCTTAAAAATTCGGACCGTCTCAAAATCTTATTCTTTAGTGCCAGGGGGTTTAAACTTGGCCATTGTGATATTTTCGACATGCTTTTTCCATTTCTGACATTCTGTAAGTTATAACCCATAAGTTGTGAAATGTAGGTCGCGTGATAGCCTAGCTGCAAAGGGTCTTTTTATAATAACTTTCTAATTTCTCGCGCGCTGATTGGCTCATTTTTATTATCAATAAGAGTACAGACGGATAAAATTTTAATTGATGCAAGCTTTTAAGGTCAGCTTTCAGCTGTCAAACTGTCAACTTTTTAACCAATGAGATTTTATGGACTTTTTTATGTAACCAATCAAAAAGCGAGAGAAGCTACTGACAATGTTCGCGTCATTTTGAATAAAATTTACTTATCTTTGTTTACAACAAGTTTACGGCGTCTTTTCCCCTCATTTATTCCCGGCATTTGTCCATTTCGGGGTCTTGTTATTGTGAAAAACAAATTGACGTCAGTTTTTTTATGCGTCTGTCCTCTTATTAATGATAAATTTCGTCATAACATTGTCAAAGTTTACTGCGGAACCACGCGCCTACGGCTCGTGGTTACACAGCCAATTTGACAATGTTATGACGCAATTTGTCATCAATAAGAGGACAGACGCGTAAAAAACTGATGTCAATTTGTTAAATTGAGTCTAGAAGAATGCACGTTACTACTGACATGACTTTTTATTTACATTCACTTTTAGTTGACGCCCAGCGGTAATCAATTACAGTTTACTGTACTTTTACATATATTGAACATTTTCAGGACTGATAAAGTAAAATGTATTATTTATTCTACAGGCTGCTACCAGCACACCAGACAGATGGATCAACAGGCTCTCTAAATAAGGAGAACAACATGGTGCGTCCGCTTCGCTTCCAAGAAATCCTTTATATCCTATTCAACGGGTTTAGTATTCTTCTCTATTGCTTTCATGTGCACAATCAGGAGCCCACTACAGAGTGGAATTTGTCATGCTTTTAAAAACAAAACAATTTTCCAAGCCATTTTTCCTGAATCAGAACTCCAAAACACTTCAAAGAGGAACGAACAATCATTACAACATCCCAAGAGGGTCAATATCATCACAATGTCCTTTCCAAGATCGGGATCTTCATTTCTGGGCAAAATTTTCAATCAGCACCCAGGAGTTTTCTACCTTTTTGAGCCATTACATACTGTGCAAAAAAGGTTTAACCCAACATTCCGGTCTCGAGTTTGATTATTTATCCCCATCTTACCAAACGAAGGCATTTACATGGTGAACTGATGATATGATGAACTGAAAGTTTACCAGTGGCGTCTTTATCCGTCACCTTCTCCCGGAATATCGCAAACGTACCATTGCTCTAAGCTCTCCTCCATTTTGTGACAAAAATGGAAAATCCGCTACTGTATGCCACACGTTAACATCACAAAACCTTGAAACTGTCTGTAAGGATAATTATAGTGTATTTGCTGCGAAAATACTTTCTCCTAGAAAATCAATTTCTCGTGATGAGTGGAACAATAACTTTTTGCAAAGTTGTTCTTCCAACGGTGCGAGTGAATGTAAAATAATTCATTTGGTCAGAGATCCAAGAGCAGTTGTTGAGTCTTCGAGATCTCTGAATTTTTTCAGGCAATCAACTGATCCTAGACGTGAATTATCATAGTATGCGAGAAAAATTTGCCGTCAGATGGAGATTGATTTAAAAATTGGGAAGTTCATTAGAACATTTTTACCTGATGGGTACAAGTTAATCCGGTTTGAAGTTGTCGCTCTGAATCCATTGCCGGTAGTGAGTGGATTGTACAATTTCACAGGAATTGAAATGGTGGATGCTATCAAGAAATGGCTGCACGAGGCAACAACATCACGAAATGGAGGTCCTTACAGCACCAGTCGTGACTCAAAGCAAGTTGTTTCTAATTGGAAGACAGCAATGAGCCATGGGAATGTGCAGATTGTTTAAAACCTCTGCGGACAAGTGATGAAATTGAATTATACAATAACCGGCACATAGTTGGAGAAGCAATCTAATCTGAATATTTCGTTGATCGCTGGAAAGTCGCATTTACCATAAGTTAGTCTATTCCGTTGCTGGGAAATTCTTTCAGCGCTATGGAAAAGTTACGGTCTACTAATCTACTAATTTTAGAATTTTTTCAATCTTTAACTGCGGTCAGGCAACGAGTTTGCTTACGTAAAGAAGCGTTTCAAAGATATACCGTGTGAAAAACATCTTTAATTTGAAAAACGCTGTGAAAGATACCCAGCATGGTCTCCATGCAGGCTTTTAGTTAGAAATATTTAATGATGAGTCAAGGGATGCTAGCCATTTTGTCATATTTTGTATAAGTGGGTCTGTTACATTTATTTGATAATTCCAAATGTTACCATTTATTTTTGTATATACCCTAACACATTTGATGTTTGATTAAAATGGAGTTAGTATTTAGTATTGCATGCAAATCCTCTTGTGTAAAAGAGTTCTCTGGTTAAGAATCTGAAAAGTCGTTGAGCTCTCGGTTTCCAGTCTAAACCCTTATTGAAGGCCTTAGCCGAATAATCAAAACACTCTGCCACGCCTCCTGTTACAGCCCGTTATACCCGCACGGGTAGACTAAGTTGAGGGTTGGTTTAAGGGTTGGTTTTAGCTTTCTTTTCGCACGCTAAACCCACGCTGGATATTAGCAGAATACGAGTAGAGCTTATATTGATTAAATATTTGAACTACGGAGAGAGCTTTAAAGACACAATGTAAATGATCATCACTTTTCTTGATCTTTACACAACTTTACCAGGTGTGAAAATAAAGCCTGAAAAAAGTTAGGCTTGAACGGGATGCAAACCCATGACCTACATGTACTAGTATGCGATACCGCTGTTGTACCCTATCGACTGAGCTAGCTCTATCAAGCCAACTTGGACCTGGTCAAATTGGGAATTGGCAATATGACTGCTGCCGGAGAAAGGAAAAAAAAGACATCAAAGGTCATCGCAACTATGTACACAACTTCACCAGTTGTGAAATTAAAGCCTGAAAAAAAACATAAATAATAATAAAAAAACAGACTTAAACGGGATTCGAATCCATGCTGTGGTCTTGAAAACAACTGGGAGCAGGAGCCCGTTTCTCGAAAGCCCCGGAAACTTTTCGGGCCCGAAAAGCCGTTTTTAGTTCATTTGTATCTAAAAACGGAGAGGTGTATACGCCTGAAACTTCTTGTATGAAGGGAACCTGTGTTCATATTAAGAATACGTTAATAAAACAGTTCTGTAATCATAAGCTTCGAGATTTTGCTATGGCTTTCTGGGTGCGAAAACTTTTGGAGACCTTCGAGAAACGGGCCCCTGGTCACGTTATGAGTTCGTAATATACCCGTAGATGGTAAAGATTTAGGTGAATATATGAAAGATCATATATTTGAACTGGGGAAAAAGATATGAAGACATGATTGACCATCGAAGATATACACACAACTTAAGCAGCTGTAAAATTAAAGCCTGAAAAAAATTTAGGCTTGTGTAAAATTTGAAACCGTAACCTCTGCGATACCGGTGCAGTGCTCTACCAACTGAGCTATTAAGCCAATTGCAACTGGGAGCAGGTGACGTTATGAGTTCGTAATATACCCATAGATGGTGGAGATATAAGTGAATATATGAAAGATCATATATTTGAACTGGGGAGAAAGATATGAAGACATGACTGATCACCGCAGTTGTACACAGAACTTAAGCAGCTGTGAAATTAAAGATTGAAAAAAATTCAGGTTTGAGCGGTATTCGAACCCATGACCTCTGCGATACCGGTGCAGTGCTCTACCAACTGAGCTATCAAGCCAACTGGGAGCACGTCACGTTATGAGTTCGTAATATACCCGTAGATGGTGAAGACACAAGTGAATATTATATGAAAGATCATATGTTTGAACTGTGGAGATAGATTTAAAGGCACGAATCACAGTTATGTACACAACTTAACCAGTTGTTCAAATCCCATTCTCAAGTTCTCGTCGTCCACTTGTACTAAAAATTAGCATGTTTAGAAATACTGGTTCACACACTCTTTCGTGTATCTACATACATCATTAGATTATATTAATCACTGGCTGTCCTTGTGTGGAATTGGATCTACACACTGGATGTTTGTCTGCTCTGATAGAGTTTTTGGTCAACAAACAGCTTTCACCAAATCTTTGATTTATACAGAGGGGTGTCTAAAAAGAAATACGGACTAGCGAACAACTCTTTCAGATGGTGGCTGCTGTGAGTTCTTGTGAAAGCAGTCGCCGTTGCCAGGCACTGGAAAGAGTTCAATTGCATTTTTGTAGCCCAAGGCTAAACAGAAAACTATATCACTGTTGCTAATCACGAAAGTCAATGAGCCATGAGGAAAACCAATCAAAAATCGAGTTGCACTATATTCAGCTTATTTCACTCGCATAATTGGGTTTAGATCACCGTCCACGTTTTATTCAGCTCGGGCGTTTGAAACCTAGCAGTTTGTTCTTTATTAGTTTCGTTGTACTAAAGAAAGAAGCTGAAACTAAAAGAAGGCCGGCCATTCATCCATCTCCTGCAGATTTCCTTTGCACTTTAGATACCGCGCCATCGGTGGTTAATATTGATGAAATTATGACGAAAGGTAGGTACAATCTCACATGATTTTATATCATACAGAACGCCGTTGATGGTCACTTTGATGGCTAATTTAAAAACAAAAAGTAGGATTTAAGGATTTTCCTAGAAGCCGTGAGCAGCATGCTGCTCAGACAAGGATATACATTTCAAGCGGTTAATTTTTGATGCGTAGCTGATGGTGGGCTCGAGCAGTCAACTTAGGAGTGCGCGTAATTAATTGGGAAAAAAAAATCAATCTTTCACAAATTTCGCCTTTGAATATCAGTAATAACTGGTCGTTGCACATCGAGGGAAACAGAGACGGCAAACATTCCACCACTCAATATGACTGAATTTTCGTGCTCGAATTGCATAAATAACAATTCGGAGCACTTTCCTTTTGAAGGATCGAAAAGACATTAACAACCCGAGGCGGTGTAAACAAAAACAGGTACAGATAAAGTTATACAAATTAGCGCCTTCTTCTTAATTGCAGTTACACATTACGTGTACTATGTGGTTTGTTGGTTGGGTTTATTCTATTCTAACGTTTAGTTTTATTTTGGAATCTATTCCTATATGAGCTTTCGTTTTTTCAGCCATTTGTATTATTTTATTCTATCATGTCTTGAAATAACATACGCGGTAGTAATATATGTATTAAAAAACGAAACGAAACGAAACAATTAAATAGAACTCTACTAAAGGCAATGGACACAAATCATCGTCACTCGTGAAGTGATGTCAAAAACAGTCGCCGCTGTAGAGTTTTAAACCTAAACAATATTAAATGCGTGAACTCAAGCTACAGAAAAAAAGAAAAATACTAACAATGAGACGACATTGATGTAGCCATGATGTTCAGAATTCACACTAAGCACGAATCATCGAAACTAAAAACGGAAATAAAATGATGTAAAGACAAGAAAACGGGCAAAATATTTATGCAATGAATTTTTAAAATAACTGCTGTCTTTTAAATCTCAATTTCTTTTACTAAGTACACTAAATTAAATAAACCGTCTGAAAGAAAATGGTCAAAGATGTTAATTTTTGTTTTTCTTTTACGCCGTAGGAGTTCTCTGTAAGGCGGTTTCTTGATGTCACGGGTGGGGGAGGCTCTGGGAGACCTTGCCGTCGTTCGCATTTTCTTATTTAAAGAAGCCCGTTAATACGGCCGGAATTTTGTGGCGCGTTGCTGACCGGATTAACGGCATTCCACTGTATTCAAACAATTCAACTTTCTAAATATGCGATCATCAAACACGAGAGTCAGATAGGGTTATGTTTTCCAATTTTGAAACCGCACTAGTTTCAATTTTATACAGCGTGACATCTAAGCGTTTCTATTGACTCGTAATCGTTTCAGCCTAATGGCCTGTCGATCAGCTTATAAGCTGTACACATATGAAATGAGAAAATGATTTTTCGTGTACAGCAAGTTACTTATCAGTTGACATGCAGCCTTAAAACGTCGACTAAACTCGAGACGTTCCTGGTGAGAACTGAACCAAATAATAATCATTTACGATCCGAGTGACGAGAAAGCAAGATTTAATGATCACGAATTGACCAGCAAAAAGATGAATTATAATCCAAAACTTAACATATTGTTCAGAAGGAGGGGGAAGGGGGAAGACTTTTCCGCTCCTTATTTACTTTAAATGGTTGAACCTTTGAAAGCATTGAAGAACTGAACTTCGATGATTGACTGACTTTTTCCAAAATTTATCTGGCAAGACTTTGGTGGGACATACTATAGACCCTACTCATAAATGGCCGCCATTTTAATATTATTTTGTATGCATCAGTTTAAATTAACCCAACTGACCTCGTTTGAGAGTGAAAGTTCTTTTGAATTATCAACTCAAAAACGAGGTTAGTTGGGCAAACTTTAATAATTACAAAAGAATTTTTAAATAGCAGCCATTTATGAATAGGCCGGGTCTATTGGTCGAAGATCTGGATGTGTCTCATGGCAACCTTACTTTGACAGGCATGTTTTTCAAATTTCGAATTTAATTCCGTTGAATTAAATGAATTTCTCTTTACTTTCTTGTAGTAACTTCATTTCTTAAGATAATTTTAGCTTTTGTTATCAGTTTTGACAAGAGGCCATGACCTTGATCATAGTTTTGATGGTTTGACCATTTTTGGCGGTTTGCGAACGTTTTGTAAAAATCATAAGATCCCATGATAAATCCAAGATGGCGCCTGTTCAGAATTTATAACGTTTTTCGGACCTGCTTTACATCCTCAAAAATTGATAGCCATAGCGTTAATATTCTTAACAGTTACAGGGTAAGGGACTCAAAGCCTCTACATTCTCCACAGGCTTTTTTTTTCCTGAGCCCAAAGAGAGATTGGGATCCGGAGACCGGGAGTGAGCAAGAAAGCGCTTTTATTATCGCGCAGTTGACTGGGCACGAGGCAGCCAAAGTCCCCCGTTTCCGTGCCAGAGGACAAAAAAAACAACCGGCCTGAGATATTAGAAATCAGAAGTAACCATTTCAGCTTCTTCTAAATGAAATCATACTTATGAGAAACACGCTCTCCGATTTTCAAGGAAAGCCACAGTGTAGAATCCTTTGCCGACTAAATCACTCTGGTAGAACCATTTTCGCTAACTTAACGGCAGTTTCGTCCAGGGTTTGCAAATGAAGACAAATAAAAGTGCAATATTATCTTGCTGCGTGTAAAATAATACCGGTTCTATCTCTTGTGTTGTGATCGATGATACCACTCCTTTTCAGTTAATGCAATAAAAACGCTATCAAACAACTCTCAATCAATGATACAGAAGTTGTGGCCGGGCCATGCATTTCCGTGACGCAAAAGAATATGTACCAGAATAGCGCGATCACAAATGTGGGTTACCCAACTCCTCTCTGAGTTATCAGCATTTAAACCTAAATTTAAGGTGACTCTCACAGGGTCGTACGTTGAACTGAAATGAAATGGTATAGTCTTGATCTGGCTAGCAACGGTAGATAATATGTAATTGGAAATCTTCGTGTGCTGAAATATTCGTAAGATATCAGCTCTCTTTTTCTATGGAAATTCAGTGAAATCCTATAGCATGTGTTTTTGAAAAGATTGTGATCAAGTGTTTGGTGAAGGGAAGCATTGTACCGTGAACGTAATCGTAAATAACCGGTAGAACGCAACAGCGGATAAACAAATGAAGCGTTTAAACAAGTGATCACAATAGCTGTGAAGTGTCGGGCCTTCGAGGCGCTGAACGAAAAGAGGTGCAGTGAAAAATACTAATCGTAATTAATATTCCAGGTGCATTCTCCAATCTGGATTAAATTGCTTGAGGTTGCCGTGTTGGACAGATGCTACAAAGATGGTGAAAAATATCTCGTTCTGATCGACAAGATAAAAACACCTTGAACGAGACTCATTAATAATATTGCGAATTATAAACTGAAAACCGTAGAAAGTTTCGACGATGGATTTTGGCACAGAAACATTGGATTCGTCCTCCACGGATCTCCAGAGCGATCAAGCGAACAAGAGAAAGGCGTTCTCTTCTAAAGAAGGAGAGCAAACGATTCATACATATGTCTTTGGCGTGTTTGGCTTCATCCTACAAATTTTCTTCTCTATCGGAATTTCAGCATCTCAAGACATCTTGGAAGAAACGTTGGTTCCCACTCCAGTTGTTTTAATCTCTGCCTCGCTACCTTTCTCCTTCATCACTTCCATTCTCCCATATTTCGTTCTCAAGCTGGCGCAGGAAGTTCTCTTGGTACCAATAGTGTTCCTGAGTATCACCGGTGTGTTGCTATACGCCTTGGTCGAACATGTGGTTCTTCGTGTAACAGGTGTGATTGTTGTCTCAACCGGAATAGCCATTGGAGAAGTGACGTTCGTGGCGATGACAGCGCTTTACAGCGACGCCGCAATGAGTTCTTATGCTACGGGCACAGGGATAGGATTTGTCATTGGGCCTCTGTACTATGCAGGTAAGAAATAACTGACAAAGGTTGAGATTTTAAACGAAATCTTGACGCCAAAAGCCTAATTCAGATTGTACGGTCATGGCTGAAATATTTTGCATTCTATTGACGCACGAAACTTGCCCATAATTTTTGATTGAGCTGCTCAAGTTGTGCGCGGTTTGGCGCCATAAAGACATTATCATCGTTCATGATCAGTTGTAAGTCATGGTGGTCGGTTTAGTTTTTATCGTTTCAAGGTAAAAAAAAAGCATATATTTTTTTTGACCATATATTTTTATCTGTTAGGTTTTAAACCGTTTCGCATCAGCACACACATAGCGGAAAAAGTTTCAATTAATATCATGACTTTAAACTGAACTGCTTAACAAAAATTTGCATATTGTTCAAGGAATCTGGCTATCTTTTAAGGATAAAAGCCGAGAATGATTTTCCATTCGACTAATTTAAAAGCACATCAGGACCTACAAATTCCAGTCAACTTGCCATCTTTTTGTTTTATTGTACTCGCCATCTCTATCGATGATCAATGCAATTCTCGTGATCAGGGCTCTGTTAATAGTGTTTTTATTTTCCACCTTACTGTTTTCGAACCAAACATACTGAATTTCGCGGGTCGATGCAGCGCGTCAGTGATTTAGCAGGTGGCGTTATAAAGTCCCTACCAGTCCCCACGCATGACTAAGTGAGGAAAGACATTGGAAACGAAGATGGAAATCCAGAGTGACCGTAAACTTTAATCAGTTTGGTTGCGTAGTGGCACAACAGAAGTGTGACATCTTTCTCAGTGCGAGACTTGTGGCGAAATGAGTTCCTGGGCAGACGGACCCTCAAGACCTCAGTCTGGAACTAAAAATTTAAACACTTTAAGTTTGATCAATCAACAACTCAAGTAAAATTTAAAGTAAAGAAAAAAGAAATATCGATGTTAAAAGATCATTTGTAAAACATTTTCTTCAGATTTTTATATCTCGCGCCATCCATTGCTACGTATTCATAGTGTAATGTAATTTATATCGCTACAAAACTGCGAAAATGATGAAAGCGAAAACTTGAAATGCACCAGAATCCATCATTTGAGGCGTGCCGTCGGCTATTTTTAGGTACCACTGCACTGAAAAATTTCTGAAGAATGACTGATATAAAGTTTGTCTTCTTGCCTATTGTTTCTCTGTTTTATTTTTCAAATTCGTCCTCTAAGCCGCTACCAGACTATGTACCTCTGTGGAAGTGAGCACGATTTTCAAACTCTAACAAGAAACGACTAGCATCTCGTGAACGCGATATAACTATTCAACTATTTATTTCAAATGATAATAAAATCATGAACTTTCTCCTTCCTTTTCACAGCAATGACAACCATAATTTGCGTGCCTCCAGAAACAACTCTTCTTATCATCTCCTGGGTGCCTGTAGTGATCTTTCCTTTTTACGCTGTCTTGGAAAAGAGGCAGTTTAAACCTGCACAAGACGCTACAACGCACAAAGATGTGGCTTACACTTCACTTAATCTAAAGACTGAACAAGAGGAAGGAAAGTCAATGTGGAGTGAAAAAAGAACTTTAATCTGGCGAAATCTTCCGCTAATGATAGCATGTTTCTTCGGATATTTCGCCGAGTTTTTGACCCTTAATGGCGTCGTCACATCACTGGCCTTCCCTAACTCACCTTTCGACCCGAGGAACCATTTTGTTTACTACGCATGCGCGTTTATGATCGGCGAATTCATCGGCAGATCCTACATAACTCTTCTGCTCCTGTTGAACTCCAAATGCACGCCGGTTATAACGAAAACTTGGACTTTATCGACAGTGCTTTTGAGCTTGTTTATCTTTTTAACTTTTGCCTCATGGTATCGCTTTCTTCACAGTGTATGGGTTGTGTTATTGTTGATATTTATTGTGGGTCTTTTGGCGGGAAGTTTGTACCTGAACACCTTTCTCATGGCGGTAGGCAGCGAAGATGTCAAAGGCAAGGCTTTTTCGCGCGCTTTTCTTTCGGTCGGACCCAGTACCGGCGTCTTAGTCGCCGGTTTAGTCGGACTGGTACTGGAACCAACCCTGAGGGAACATTGTCTCCAGTCAGCTGAATTTAGTGATTTCTGTTTTACAAGAGCTATTGGTGGATGGAATAGAACTACATCGTGTTTGCGGTAACCGAGGAAGGTCATAAATAACAAGATTGAATTGTAAAGAAATTGCTATGTTGCATCGACAGAAAGGTGAAAATTAACCCATGTGAACTTGAATGCCCGCCCTGCCAAGTTTTTGAAAGCCGACTTTTCGGGCATTAGCTCTTCTGGGTTTTAGCCCGAGCAATCGACTGTTTATAATTACTCAGTATTGAGATAACTAAGATTAATTAACCAAACATGAAAAGGTGTATTACAATCAACGCAACAGAAATAAAACACATATACATGTTACTGAAATCAGGCTGCGAACTTATTTTTGGAGTTAAATTTCTAGGACTTTTCAAGGACATTCCAGAAGATAAATTCTAATTTTTCAAGGACGCTACCCACTTAAAAAGTACCATTAATAAAATTTGATACTAGATTATGTGCTTAGATTTAAGTCCAGGATACCCGCAAGATTTGTTTTCATTTTGTTGTGTTTTGTTGTTTTTTTTTTTTCAAGTCATTTCTAGTTTCATAGTAAATGGTTTGAACCCAGGAGTATCAGTAGTTCGTATAGTGTGATCGTCCGGGTGAGTGTAGTTCTGAAAAGAACTGTTGCTGGTGACTGACGTTTCGACAACCTGAGCAGAGGTCATCTTCAGAGTCAAGTGAATAGTGTTTGACAGTCGATGATGTTATAAGTCTGGTCCGTTGAACGTGATTGGTCAGTATAGCCATGATGGTATTGGCTGAAAGACTCGTGTAAAGTTTGTCATCAGTCATTGGTGGGTTTCGATCGTCTATTGTTGGCCAAATAGGTCGGTTTTTAGTCCGTGTATTGTTAAGTCGGTCTGTTAGAAGTCCGTTTGTCGGTTTCGTTTCCGCCTTGGATAAGTCATTTGTAATTAAGGCGCCGGTAGTTGTTGACATCTGTTAACAGGCGTTTGTTCTAAGTTAGTGTACCAGCTTTCCAGAGTCAGTGGTTGAAAATTGTTTGTACTGTAGGTTAAGCACTGAGCAGAGTCCCAGACAATGCTGTGGTTTGTCAGTTGATGATGTACAGCAATGTGATTGTTGGCATTACCATTTCTCGTGGCTCGTTTATGTTCAGTCAGTCTCGTGTTAAGGTTTCTGCCAGTCTCACCAAAGTAGGAAGCCTGGCAGTCGGAGCATTTGATCTTGTCAACAACTACCGGCGCCTTACAAACGACTTATCCATGACGGAAACGAAACCGACAAACGGACTTCTAACAGACCAACTTAACAATACACGGACTAAAAACCGACCTATTTGGCCAACAATAGACGGATCGAAACCCACCAATGACTGATGACAAACTTTACACGAGTCTTTCAGCCACTACCATCATGGCTATACTGACCAATCACGTCGAAACGTCACGGTCACCAGCAATAGTCCTTTTCAGAACTGCACTCACGCGGACGATCACACTATACGAACTACTCATTTCTAGTTTTCCCATATTGTGGGCAATTTTTTCGTCGGCAAATTTTCCACCCACAATAGGTCACCCAGCAAATATGTTCTTCAGGAACCAATGTACTCATCCACGGCTTTAAAGGCCTTGAATATTTTCAGTTTCGAGTGCGTGCATAGCATGAGAACTAGCCGTGTTCGGTTGTTAAATTTGTCCATTTTTTTGCAAGGTAATTTGATAACAGACGAGATCCATAAACTTGAAAAAGAAACAAAATTAAAACCCGGCACCAACATTCCCTAATATGAACCGAACAAGGTAAGCATTAATTATTTATTGTGATGGCTCTTTTTCTCCGAAAGTCCTAAGTTTAAATTTTGCATATAAGACAATTTAAAAAGTAAGAGTTTGTTTGGACTTTCTGCCGATAAATAATGTCGAAATCACGAAATAAATTTCACGAAGCTGTATCTGGTGTTGCTTTCTATCGTTACGTTCTATTTCTAGGAGCTTTGAACGATTCTTAGTCAATATATCTCATCATTAGTATTATAAAACAAGCAAAGTCGGAAAGACGTCGAGTCGACACGATGTGTCGGCGTTCGCAAATTGCTCAAATTGTACCGCGACAACGGCTTCCGCTGTCAATTTACGTCCTAATTGCAAGTGTTTAATAATAACAGTTCTGTAAAATGAAATTGCACATACCTTGCTTCTTGACGGAATTGGCAGCTCCATAAGACTCAAATACCATTTTGAAATTGCCGCCATGAATACGTGAAACACAACATTGGCCAGATAAACGCGGTCAGAATTGGGTACCAGGTTAAAAGAATACCTGAACGTGGAGGGGCGCGTTACTTTTGTCAGCGAATAATTTGCTACAACACAACCGTGTGAGGAAAAAAAATCATTCCTCCTGTCTCTTGTTCGCAAGCAAATTATTCAGAGTTATTTACATTATTTAATTACGCACTTCACGCGCGAATACTTGAGTTTCTTTTCTAAGAGGCATGGTAACGAATTTTGCAATCCGATTGGTACTTAGCGCGGCCTTCATGGCGGAAAAACGTACTGCGGAGCTTTCTGTGCATCCCTAGCCCCACTTTCGGGCTCAGGTAATAATGCAAGTTGCAATGGTTTCGCAATGGTCGGAAAGAGCGGCGGCATGTACCAAGGTACGCGAGGATGTCGTTCGGTTGATTTATTTATACTTGAGCAAGCACGAATTTTTTTCGGCATTTCAATGTTAATTTAGGAGAACAAGTCTTCCCCTGCCTGCCGAGAGGCTCTCTTGCTTATATGTATGTAAGCTTATCTGGATGCAATATGTAAAGTGTGTTTGTGGGAAAACTGTGTCCACCGCGGGTAAATGCAGGGTTCGGAAACCTTCTTTAGGTTAAGTTTGTCTGAAAAAAATTGATTCCCCAGGAAAACAATACACCAGTTTTCCATTAGTGACGCTAGAATGTTGCTGCCTACCAGAAAAATGACAAAAGCAAATTAAAGAAAGTTCGTAACTTCTTTTGTTTAAAAGATGAACGAAATTCCCGCCATTTCTTCGATTTTGGGAGCCTGGCGCGCAGCCAAAACTCGCGAATGCTTATTACGTTTTACCGCTCTGAAAGCGCGGCCGGGATTCAACCTAGTTCCCAGGGTCTGTCATCGGTTCGCGTAGTGAAAAACTGTGACCTCGTACTTGAAAATGCTGCCCTCAGCCTGCGGCCTCGATCAGAATTTGAAGACCTCGGTCACAGTTTTTCGCTACACGGACCTCCCAGCCGGCCAATATCATATATATGTGGTCCACACTTTCGTCTTCTCTTCTTTTCTGCTATAGTGTTTTCGCATGACGTCACGGCAGCCATATTGGTGTCCCAAAACAATGAAACGGCGGCCATGTTGGTGAACCAAACCAACCCCGTAGGAGTCGAACTCTTTTCTTATGTTAAACACTTTCTTTTGTTTCAATATTTTTGCATGGCTGCTGGCCACGTGAGTGAAAACGATCCATACGAGCGTGGCTTTTCCCTTAGAGATTGACGAAGTCGAAGGGATCAATCATTTTCATATTCTACAGACACCTAAAATACCGTGTTCTTTCTTTTTTCTAGCGTTTATTAATTAGCATGTGAACGATTTGTCCTCAGTTTCTGTGTCAGTGCATGTCTGTCGAGTAAATTTGTTAGCTCGATTACGATGCATTTCGGAGACTAGGTCACGCAAAGCCACAGCCGATGCCACGCTAACCCACGCCGATGTCACGCTTAGCCACAGCCGATGACGAGCTAAGCCACAACCGATGTCACGCTTACCTAAAGAACCACTAACCTCAGTAACTCACGCTAGGTCACAGTACATCACGCAAAGCCACAGACAATATGTCACGCTACGTACACATGTAAGTAACAGTAGCTTAAATCACAACAGGGCAAAATCACAACTGGTTAAGCTAAGCCAGAGTAAGTCACGTTGACTCGCACTTGGTCACAATAGGTCACGCAAACTCATAGTAGGTCACGCTACCTTAAGCGAGTGTTACCTTTCTTTTAAATAGGGAGCTTAAGCAACAACGAGGACGACGTCGAGGACGACGCCTAGTCAAAAATACATTTACATTTTATCAGCGAAATTCGCGATTGCCTAGATCTGTTCAGTACGCCTATGGCTCTAAAAACGTGCTCATGCTAAATATGCAGTAACAGCATTCAATTCCAAATGGAAATACGAGAAATTAGTCGTCGTCATCCGCGTTCCTCAGACGACGCAGAACTTGATTATTTCACGTTGTTGTTTTGCAGAGGACGGCTAAGAAATGAACAAAGACTTATAGGCCATGTACACAGCCACTGTTTTGCTCATTAAACCTTTTGCTTGGTGACGTTCTCGTTGCAGTCGTCGTGGTTAGCTTAAGCTCCCTATTTAAGTACTGAATCTGAGCTTTAAAATGTTTTACTCGCGTAATAACAAAAATCCTCGCTAGAGAATACATGAACCTAAATTTGATTTCTGCTGGAGACAGCTGTTCTTGACGTCGGAAATTTTGCATTACCTTGGCTAATTCTGACCATCCCTATTTCTCTGTTTGTTTACGTACCTAATTTTGAGTTTTGATAACAAAACGAGAAATCTGAGCTCCACAACACAGCATAGCCTAGCACCTTCCGTAAACGTAAAATGCTCATCGTACATCACTTTTCATTCGAAACCTTTACACTCAATTTTAAAAACCTATATCACAATCTACACAGCACCTAGATATCACCGAAACAAAAGCAAAAAAAAAAAAAACTATCTTATACCTTTACACCAATAGAGCGGTTTTCATTTGACTGTCGAATGCAATTGGCATTTGCTTTGGTTTTGCGTCACTACGCCAAGCGATTGGCTTAAAAAACTCCCGCCACTTTGCAATCCAATCGCAACTGAGTACAACCAAAACCAATTGTGACTCGCTCGCACGCGTTTTCCCACGCTTTGCTTCGGCCACATGTATTTGCAACGCGTTTGATTGGTTCACTGGATTGGCTGTGCAACTGTGATTAGCCAGAGACATAACTTTGGTTTTAGTTTTATGACACTCAATTGAAATCGCTCCAATCTAAAAAAAAAAATTGAAAGTAATAAACGCACATAGCCACACGGTTTTTTTTGTTTAAAATGTCCGCCTTGGTCTGTTATACTTCCCTTGTTCCTAGATGCAGCGTATTTTTACTATTCAATACAGTTTTCTTGAAGTCCATTCTGAATCACCAGCCGGCATATTACTAGGGTCGAAATACAGTAACACAGCACGGCCTGCGTCGAGCAAGCTCCTACTTCGTGACTTTCTTCATGGAATGTCCTTCATTATCCAGTTAGCTTTGGATGTTATGATATAATTCTTCAAGTTTATATTTCCTGACAGTCAAATGTAGACGTCGCGTTGATTCAGAACATATTTACTGCAGAACAAGTCCAACCTAGCGACAGAATTACAACACTGTTACGACTTTGTTAATTTTTTTTCCTTCAAAATAAAATCATGAAAATCTGCGTAGTAAGAAACCCCAACAACAGACTGAGCTTGGCTCTCAGCTAACAAAGTGAAACAGATCACTCTCAAGAAAAAAAAAACAAAAACAAAAACAAAAACAAAAACAAAAACAAAAACAAACTAGAACAAGTATTTAAAGCTAAGGACATGTTGCAAGGGGCATTTAGTTAGGGGAGTCAAGGAGGGAGGGGTACATGGAGATCTAGGGGGGGGGGTTGGAGGGGGGGCAGGGAGATCTTAACTTCCCGCTTCCCATACCCTTTACTCCGGTTATTGCTTTTTCCTTGGCAAGTCCGTCCTTCAGGTGCTTTTTCGGTATTATTATCTTTCTCTGCTTCTCGAATTCCCCACAATCCGTAGAGTTTCCGCCCCCTTTAATCTCAGATTTCTTCCGGCCTATCCCACCCCACAAATTAAAAGCTCAAAAACCCTCGTTGGAGACGCGCACATTGCCGTGCATTACAGGCGTGCAGAATAGACTCCAGTGCTATTTGACTCACTTTTGCAGGTTCCATGAACGGACACTTCCAGTTGTACAGGTAGTACTGCAGATTTCCATCGCCGATGCCGAACTTCAACTTTTCTAAGAATTCTTTATTTTCCATCAGATCCAAGGCATTGAACACATCAAAGCCACGCTGCAAGTCAAACCACAACCCTGTAATGCTCAATAGATTTGATCTGAATGGTGACACAACAAGGTTTCATTCAAAGACTTATAACATAGAACCACATTGTCCAGCATAATACATTGTAAACAGTAGCACACAAAAAGCTGCGGAGGGTTTAATTTGAAAGGTCTTGGCACTTGCTACAATCCACTGTCCTACCCTTAAAGTGACTGTGTCACGGCTGAGTTAGCATATTTTATTAAGTTTTGCCAAATACTCGAGAAGAAATGACCTCTGTGGATCTAAATGACAAAACCATATCTTCATTACAAACAAATATGTCTCACAGGCGTTGTAATTAAAGCCGACAAACAAGCGAGATTAACTTTCGACACTGTTCAGCCAAACACTTTTTTTAACAACCCACATTGCCATCCGTTTTAATCTTCTCCCATTTTTGGCCATCTGTACCTTCTTTTGCATTTGTTATGGTTCTTTTATATTTCACTCAGTTTGTTGGCCATTTTCTTGCAATGTCTAAACTTGGCTAAAATCCACGCCTGACACAGTTCCTCAGTCCACCACCCACATAGTCTTCAAACAGGCTCCCGGGTGAGCCCTGTCCCGCCCCGATCGCTTCGCTCATTCATCTGTTTCGCACTCGCCAATTGCTTTTTTCCGTCCTTGCCAGGAGCCTGTTCGCAGGCTACCGCCCACAAAGGGTAGCAACAAACAGCAGCCTGTTGGCCTACTGCTCACCTGTTTTGCCAAAATCAAAGCATCCTGCATGAGATCAATGAGCGGAGTCTTGTGACAGACATTGTAAAATGAGTAAGCTGCCTTGAGCTGTTTGTGTACGGGATGGTGCATCACTGTTGATGGCAATGTGTAGAAACTGATCATGTCAGTGACTTGGCCTTCCTCGTCCTGTGAACACAAAATGTCCATTTAACAATTGTCCATTTAACTATCACCTGATAGTTAACGAGGGCATAGCCCGAGTCAACTATCACGCATAGAAATCGAGAACGAATAATCTTTTTAAGTATAAATCTACTAGTCGTTCAAAACTTTATCTAAACCCTCTTCACAGACACTTCGAAAATGAAAAGAAGCGGCCGTCAGTTTGTTACCAAGCGCACACTGCTAGGCTACTCGCAATCTGTCACAGAATAGATAGCGATTAGCATTAAGCCAATAAAAGAATGGCATTCGTGATAGAATGCTAGTAGATTTATACTAAATATACGTAATTGGTTGCACCCAAACTATCAAGTATCTTTGTAAAGATGATTGAAAAATAGAAATTATTAAAAACTGGATCATTGGATAACGCAATTCAAGAGTTTTCATTGGCTTAGCCATCATGGGTTATGTGCCATCATACCATGCTCTACGAATATGGTAAGTGTACGCGTGACTGCGTTCTCATTTCTATTTTATTTTAGTTTTCCCTATTTTAAGAGCGTTTTATGATATGATTATATTACACTCAGCGCTACACGCCTCTTTGGCTATCTACCAGCTCATATCCAACGCATGCTCATGGAATAATTGCTAATTATGATACATAAAAAATTTTCGATAATAATTGATTATGTGTACATTTTCAGATTATTGTTATTTTGGTAAGTCAGATTGGTCCAAATATGGTGCACATTTCAGCTTAATAAGAGCATACCCTCTCCCACGTAAAAAAAAAAAAGAAGAAAAAAGTGAATGTGAAAAGGAGAGTAACTGTATCGTAGCTCACTGTATAAACTCTAAGGCCCAGTTCAGACGCCGAACTTTTCATGAGCCGAACCTAATACGTTGAATTAAGTACATGAAAAGTTCGGCGTCTGAATCAGTTAAAAACGGCTATTTGAATTTGGAACGGCTCAGC
>Ga0126338_10000514_pt1 | contig 21108 bp, 17 predicted proteins | sample OrbCmetagenome_2_FD_92529 | JGI IMG/M metagenome (GOLD analysis project Ga0126338, IMG submission 92529) | Coral microbial communities from Petempiche,Puerto Morelos, Mexico - Orbicella C C metagenome | ecosystem: Host-associated > Invertebrates > Cnidaria > Coral | place: Petempiche,Puerto... | reverse complement strand
CGTGTACCGGTTCACAAGAACCGATACAAAAGACCCAACAATGTTCAACAGCTAAACAAAGGTTCGTAAAGAAAGGAGTACAATGGTTATTCCCTCTGTGTACCGGTACACCAGGACACAACCAATTTTGAGAGGTCATAGGTCTGCATGATTTACGTTGTTATCTGCGTTTCGCTTCGTAGAGTTTGACACCTTTGTAGTTTGCCATGTGTTTATGTATTGTTTAGGCTCATTTCTATTGCAAGATATGCTTTGATGTCTCCACGTATTTGCTTTCGAGGGACAAAATATGAAATTTACCGTGAACATGTTTGCTTACTTGTATTGAATGCGCTCGGACAAACTCGGGGATTTAATGAATATAACACCAATATGTTCTTGGACATCGAGGCCAAAACTTCACCACGGCTGCCATCGCGATTTGAGGCTATGTATAAATTTTGTATGGACATACAACCAGATTTTCCTGTTCCATACTTAACATTAAAAGAACAGTTGCACATTCGGCGACAATCGTTCGCTCGATTCACGCTTTCCTTCACGGCTTTCTTCGGGGTTTCTGCGCCGTCCATGAAGAAGTTTGACCATCCTCCGCGAAAGTCTCCTCGTGCAATGCGCTGTCATGTTTGTTTACATTTTGCTTCGCTCCTATTGTATAGCTATCTGACACATGTGAAATGCCGACTTGACACCTCGCGAGGGGCTGAATTCATAAATAAATAGCTCGCGTGCAGGCTCACTTTTCCTCGCCTCATTCTTCTCGCCAGCTTCGCCGGCTCGCGGTTGCGGCTCCGCCGCCCTTGCCCGTGACACGCTACCCAAACAAAAAGTGAGCCTGCTCGCAGGCTAACCTACTGAACAAAGTCGTACCAAAGTACGAAGTGCGATGTTTTGACCCTGTAAATAGCACGTTGCTGAACTTCTGAGGGTGGAGTTGACACGATTTCCTCACCCAGTGATTTTTTTTTATCAGTGGCAATGTTTCTAATTCCTAGCTCTTTAGATGTTTGACAGTCGTGTTTTTCAGTGTCGTTTCATTAAGCTTAAGGCACTTGACCAAACCACATGTTCTTTTCATTTTGGGCTACAGTCCTAGGATAACCTCAAAATGATCTCTTTTAATAACTGAACAATGATTGTGTCAAAATACGACTTTCTATAAACATTCACCAAATGTGTGTATGCGTGTTAATGGAACAAGGCATTGCCTGGGAGCGGACCTAGTGAACAATGGATAAAAACGAATTCAGTTCACTGGCCTTAACAGTCTTTCATAAATCATTCATGAATTGTCAGTGGCTCATAGCACAGGCAGCCCTAGCTGCAGCTGTGAGATGATCATCTTGTGTAAAAGCAGTCATGGCGAAAATACAAGTTTCTGTGGGTCTTAGGAAGTAAAAATACTGTCACGTTCTTGATAAGTATACCTTACCTTACTTCCACATTGTATTGGTATCTGTTTCCTTACTTTGCTGAAACGAGGTCATTTCAGCGAGTTATCTATTTCTGGGTTTTCCTATAAAATGGCCTTGAGTCAGCAAAGTAAGCGAACTTTTTGACTTAGAAAACTTAGATGTAAGTACGGCAATGCGACTTGTAAAATAACTGCTTGTGTCACACGCTGTGCTTATCCTTATATGACTTATCTCCTTGACTATAAACATAAACTGAAATGACTAACTTGTTTGCTGCCATGTAAAACTGACTTCTCTTGTCCTTTATGTTAAGCTATGGAGTGTGCTTTTTAAAGTCTCTGATGGCACTCAAGGATTTGAAGAGTACCGAAGATATTTAACAGAGCGATTTGTGTACCGAACAAAAAGGGTAATCAATAGACCGTTTTCAAAGTATTAAAATTCAGCTTGGCAGTGAGACTTAGAGGTCACAAACAAAGGAAATTGAATGACCATGTTTATTCATTTCTTTCGTTTGTGTCGTCTAGGCTTCACTTTCAAGCTGAATTTTAATACATCGAAAGTGGCCTCTTGACAGTAATAATAACAATAATTAATCTTTAATGAGGAAGCCTGCATCACAAAGTGGTTTACTGAAGAGTCCTCATTTGGTATCAGTCCTGCCATAAGCCAATTTACCGGATGATAGACGGATTTTTATCAAACCAAGTGGTAGCTTTTGGGTTTTAGGACAGTATTCGTTAGTTTGACTTTATAACGAAACGTAAAATATATTTTGATCTCCAGATGCTACTATTTGCTAACCTGGTCAGTTTCAAATGGGAATTCATAATTTTGCTCCTTTGTTTGTTTTCGTTTCAGATGAGAGAAACCTGCCTCGTGGAGATCTTTTGTGAACTTGACCTGGAGGTATACGACAGAGCCGTTGGGGAATCCATCAGCAAACTTGCGTTTGAAGCCGTGGAAAAGATAATACAGGTAGATTGGTGCTATTATACCAACTTACTGGTCTGAAGATCTGTACTTGAATTTATTAGGTAACTTTATTGACATACTAGAACTTGCCACTTTCTCTGGTATAGTTTTACACGCAAGTTTACCTTCATGACCTAAAATGTTCGTTTTGTAAAGTCAAGACAGGGTGCAGATGCTGACCATGCTTTCAGGACTTTAAGAAGTTCTAGTCAGCGAGGTGACGCAGGAGCAGTAAAGTACGGCCAACTTTTGTCAATGTTGCTTACAAAATCCTGGCCTAAAACATCTCAGAGCCAGAGAAGGTCTGGCTTGCACCCTTGTACTGTGGAGTTTCTTCTCACTTGGAACCCGATGGCTGGATATTTCCATTTCTTTGGTAACTAGATATGTTAGTTACTTTCTTATGTTATTACCCAGAATTCAGTCTAAAGACGCTATTAATAATGGCTTCCCTGCAATATTTAGTTTGACCACGCAAACTCGCGGCGTGACATGTCACACAAGGTTGTCACAGGTCAGGAAATGGTCAGGGAAAAAATTCTTCAAGGTCAGGGAAAAGTCAGGGAATTTTTATGTTGAGTCAGGGAAAATTGTCATTTAGAGAAAAGTTCGCGAAAATTGAAATTGAAGGAACATTTGGTGAAAACTTATTAGTCTTAATGAATGAGTAGAAAGGACGGCTGTAAGTTGAGGCTAGAAGCCGCTGATCTGATATTATTTGGTCAGGGAAATCTTATTTTTGTCTGGGAAAAATCAGGAAAAAGTCAGGGATTTTTGTGATGCCTGTGGCAACAATGTCACAGAAGTATACGGAATTTGCAGGATTATAGAATAAAGGGTGCGAAATACGAATGAAATGAAGAACTGACCATCGCAGTTGTAATTGCAATTGCAAACTTGGAAACTAAGCCTGAAAAAATATTTTGGGGCTTTGACGAGTGAAAGCCCGGAATCTTTTTCAGTCTTAATTTACAATTATAATTACTGCTCAGACGTGAGTAGTACTTGCTTTTCACCTCCGAGCTAGCCAGTCAGAATGCGCGGAAAGCACTATTCACTTGTGTGGTATATACTAACATCAGGTATTAGTTTTGGCTGTGTTACGTGACGTGCTTGGACCAATCGCGCGCGGTCAAAAATATTCCGGCGATGGATTATGATGTGCAATGTGAAAGCAGTCTGGTGTGTTTAAAAGCACTGCGTGTTGTTCAGTGTACATTGCATTTTACCCGCAGCACGAGCTGTCCAAGCGAAACGACACGATTATGGTCTTTTTCTACGCAGCTAACAAAAAATAAAGCCTTCTCTAATGCTTAACTCGAGAATTCTGCGTTTAATTTGACAAAGAATAGCATATTTTGGTCAAAATGACACAAATAATGTCTTACCTGGTGACAGCGAGCGAAAAGCGAGTCGCCGAACGTAGGCGACCAATTTTGGCCTCAAGTTAAAAGCTTGGCGGCACGAAATAATGTTTTAAATTCTTCACTTTTTACAATCTGATAGTGATTTTGGAATTGTAAATATCTTTTCGTGAATATTCAATGCCGTCTCCAGTGAGAAAAGGAAAGCCATCGAGTTCGGCTTATTGGCCGACTTCAATGCTGGCTGTCCTGTTAACATACCGGCATTTGACGTTAGGTCAGTGCAGTTTTTCCCGCCTGCTGAGTCCTGATTGGTCTATTCAAATTTCAGTCGCACCAGCTTTATGAAAGGTGACTGTGAAATACGCACAATACTCAGAGCGTAATTTTTTTTTCTTGAAAACAGGGGATGAGTCTGGAAGAGGGAGTATTTTAACAGCCGAAGGCCAAGAAACGCTGTCAATGGCTCAGTCAGTACTTACGGCTCTTGTTGAAAGCATTTCAAATGCGTCAGTGACGGTTGAAATCTTAGGTCTTTTACAGAAATACAGAAAAAAATTCTTGGAACTGTTATCAAAGATAACTGTCCCTCCCGCCAAAGATGGAACTGAGGCGAACATGAGGCAAGAAGGTGAAAAAATCTTAGATCAGCGAATTGGAGAAATCGAGGAATTCCAAGCTGTAAAAGAAAAAGTGGCTTCCTTCGTCAACATGTGTGATTTGATTGGGCCAGGTGAGATTTCACTTAGCAGCAAGAAAGTCTTGACAATCTACACAAGTTTGTTAATGTCCTAAACATGGTTTGTTCCAAATCGAACAACTGAGTACATCTTTCAGCTTATGAGAAGAAGTGTGTGAAGTTGGCATGTATTTTGTCGAAAGAAGAATTTTTAAACGTCATACTTGTAAGCTAACGTTTGAACTCAAGTTGCCTAATATTATGTTGTTTATGCTTGAAGTTGCAGATCCAGAGGATTTTGCTACTTTAAATACTGCTTAAAATCATTTTTTGATTTCTCTACAGTCAATATTGGCAGTATTAAGGAAAAATCGCGTCAAGATTTCTCCCGTTACCAAATACGTCAGTTGTGCGAGCATAAAGATGACAAGCAGATTGAGGTCACGTTCTTTAAACTACCCTCGGTGGCTAAAGAAGTTATTTCACCACTTCATGACGTGCAAAATAGTTTAACTTTCCAAGAGCTTTGGACACAGTATGGAAAGAAAGCACAAGCAGCCAGAGAGAATGACGAGACAAAGAAACCACAACTCAGCATCTCCGAAGTCGTTGAAAATATCTGGAAACCAGCTTTTCAAGATTGGAACCAGTACGCAGTTAGTACCATGGACGGAACGGTATCCCTCGGAAATGTCGACAAGCTCTTTGACAGCTACAAGAACCGGAAAAAAGACCTTGAACGAGAGCTGTTGTACATGTTTGAACTGAGCCAAGCTCAACCTGCGAGTAGAACAAAGAAGCTGCAGGCAACAGCTACTGAACGCGCCAATCAAATACAGCGGTACCAGCAACTTGGTCAGTATGCATGTGCCGCAGACACAATCTGGGAATTTAAGGAGGCAATGGGCTTCACTGGTGACTTCAAAGTTATCGAGGATCTGCGCAATCAGGTTTCTAAATTTATGTTTTCCATCTTTTTCACTCAGACTCTCTGCTTTTTATTACACTTAAGATACGAGAGCGGGTTTCTTTGCCTGGTGTTGCGACGTTTTATTGTGAATATGTTCCCCGTCTTTAGTTTGAAATATTATCCAAAAAAATGTTCTTGTTTGTAGTCGTTTTTATTTTGGGGATTTTATTAGTTTCTTTGATCTTGTACGTCGGACACATGCATTTGTGTACGAATATTCCTGTTTTCATTTGAATTTTACGATTTAGTTGTCAAGAGAGTTCAAACAAAAACCCCTAAACAGCATTGGAAAAAAGTTTTTTGAGGCTGGTCGTGCACTTGAGTGTTTGGATATGAAGAAAGCAAAGTGCTTCAGGGCAGTGGTAGAGAGCAGAGGACTGGTGGAATGGCTACGTACTACCATCAAATGTAAGCACACTATGTGTTAACGTCGCCAGTTGGCTGCCTGAATTAACGTGCCAGTGAACTCATAGACCGCTTTAAGTTGTTAATCATTCAGATGTACAGTGGAACCCCGTTAATACGACCACTTTCGGGCCAAGAAAAATTGGTCGTATTAACGGGGTGGTCGTATTGAAGGGTTCTGACTGACTGACTGAGCTTTTTTTCCGGTCGGAATAAAGTGGCCGCAATAACGAGGTGGTTGTAACGCGGGGTTCCACTGTAATTTCTAAAATAAATGTACAAATAAGTACAAGTTTTGTAGCAGTGTGATTTCTTTAAGAACTAACAACTTAACATTTTGAATGGTTTCACAGCAACTCAAGAGCTTAAGGTTCTTGTTGACTTGGCCTTGATCTCAGCCGGTGAAAGCGTCATGGAAACTGACCGCATTTCCAGTCTACATACCAGCTGCCTAGGTTTCGCTCCTTTGATCTTTGAGCTTAGAGAAAGTGAAGAAGAAAAAGTGAACTTTGACGAGCTGGTAAAAGCTTGTGATCCCGTGTGGAAAGCTGTAGAGACGGATCACAGTTTACCCCAAAAACTAGTAAGAAGTGAAATGCACTTTGTGCTCTTGTGATATTTATTTTCTTTGTAACTATGTTTGAAGAGGTCCTTCTTTATCGTTAACGGAACTTCATTAAGAAGGCCAGTTAAAATCGGAATCTCGGCAGATTTTGAACCAAGAGGTTTAAAAGATTCTAGTTCTTCACGTCAAGTTCTTTTTTCAATCGTATTTCTTGATTTTCTTTATTAGTTGAAAGAAACCACCTCTTGATAACGTTGTTAATCAGTCAGTCAACGAACCCGTAGACAAAAGTAAATTTCATAAATCCAAAGGCGTCAAAATTAATAATTAAGACGTAATGTAAGTAAAATCGAGACATTCTCTCAGCATCCATGTTGAGATTTATAATTGTATAAGAATTTAAACACGCTCTATGACAATGATATTCAACAAATATAACCCTTTCGTTTTTATAGTGTCCTTTTTTAAGGACCCGTTGTCACCTCTAACAGAAATTGTCATTTCATTTTTTCGTAGTCCGACACTAGCAGGCATCTGGAATGGCTTAAGACCGTCAAGGAATCACATGGTTCGGTTGCTATGACGTCCTTAGTACAGGCTAAGACCATCAACTCCAGTGGTGTGTACGTGGTAGGTCACGTGGACACCAAGAGTTGTTCGCAAACAGAGGAAAGAAGACGGTTGTCATTTAATGATGTGATCCGACTCACAGTCCCTACGAAAGATGGAAGTGAAAAAGTGCAGAGCAAAACGTACTCTGTTGATGAATTGAAAGATTTGCAAAGTAAATTGATGTTGATTGCTGGGAAGGCTGAAAAGGGAAAGGATGAGGTTGAACAATTTGTAAAGGCAAGTTTAAATTTATTAAGTAAGCGCGATCGCAAATACCTGGAGAGAATCTTTAAGTTTAAGGTGGGAAACATTTTTTACAATCATTGCACATTGTGTCGAATAAACGCAATCGTATCGGCCTGGCATAGACAAAAAAATAGATTTGAAACGTCGTTTTTTGTAGCCTGTGTGAAATTTTAGGTGGAAATTGATGTGAAGCCCCGTGGTAAGCTATGATGTCGCTTTTACAATAGTTCTAAATTCTTAACTTGCAGAACCTTGAGGGCGTCATGCGTCTAGCCACGGCTTACATTAACCTCTCCGAATCTGGTTTTGTTCATCGCTTGCATTGGAATAAACAATTTCACTGCAGTAAAGATCAGCTCGAAGGCGAATCCATAGCAAATGAGCTGGCAGCTGAAAGCACGTCCATGGAGAAATGTTACTTAAACTGGAAGAAGAAGGTCAGTGATGCACGGAAGGAGTATCGGGAGTTGAATTTCTTCACCACTCAGCAGTTGATGCTACTAAGGAAGGAAATAGCCACAGTTTGCCACAGCGAAGACCTTCTTGTAAGTAACCTTCAGGTTCTTGCTTTGCTTGAAAGTGTTCGTCCAAATTTAGACACCGATCAGTTGAAGTCAGCAATAGAGCGCGCTTTTAGAGAAACAGAGCTATTAGACAAGGCAAAAGGTACTGCCGATCTGCCATCGTTTACTCAAGTTCCTTCAGACGCCGAATTTGGTACTCGTGGTTCAGCATTTGATAACAACAACTACATAAGTACGAGCCCCTCAACGGTAGTCAGCACGAGTTCCATTAAGAAGCCGAAGCCGAAAGTTACTTCAAAAATCCAAAAGTTTCTGAATGCAGCTGCAGATGGTGGTTACTCAGAGCAGGTTGCTTTGGCTGCTTTGGCGAGTCTAGGTCTTGATACAGATGAAGACGACTTGCTGCTGTGGTGTTTAGAGGAAGCTGACGAAGCAGACATCGAGGCTCTTTACGAAGAAGCGAGGCAAAATCCCATCATTGGGCGAGAGATTTTCTCTGCCGGAGAGCTCGATGAAATGCAAACAGAGGATCAAAGGTAACTCAGTCATACCGGCATGCATGCGTACATACATCATAACTTTTTCTACACTCGGATTGATGAGGCTGAGTAAACTTATATGTATTGCTGACACATAAACTTCACATATGCGAAGTTGCCTTGAAAGTTCAGTAGTCTTCAACACGTAGATCACTTTTAGTGTTGGCTTCTTTGAGCTTCATGATTTATTTTTTATCATTGACGACACCTAATAAGCAGTCGGAGTACAACAGGCCCTTTGCACGACACGAGAACATGGTACAAAATTAGCCATGCTGGGACGCAAGTTACACAGTGGGATATCCAAAACAAATGAAAGTCAAGCTGGACTGGTGCGAGCTGCTTTGTTTGAAAGTCCCGCTGTGCAACTTGCCTCCCAGCATGGCTGATTTTGTACCCTGTGGTCGAGTCGTGCAAAGAGTCTATTGTATATTCGTTCGTCATTGGTTACGTCTGTAACAAGCTACCCCTATGGCAAATCGTTTCTCTCGCGTATCCTTGGACAATGGCTTTGTAGCTGAAAGTTAGTTATTTGACATTCGTTTGTAGTGTAACCATAACTGAAGCAGACGAGTTGTCCTTGAAGCTCCCTGAAACCACTGTAGAACAGGAGAATAATGAAGACGAGGATTCTGAGGCAGACATCAGGCAGTACCTTACACTTTCTCAGCTGGGGAACATCCTCAGAGCGCTATCAGTAAAGGGTAAGAATAATACACGACACCCTTAAAGTATAGAAGAAAAATAAATAGAAAAATAGAAAATTGTCGGAGTTATCGGTCAAGCGAGAATTTTTATGCGTGGGCCACATATATTTGCCTCCTGTTTGACAATGACAAATTGTTTGACTCGTAGCTATAAACGTCAAATTATGTTTACTTAACTTTCAGGTAAAGGAATACCTCGCACCTTTCCAGCGTTCCTGAAAAAGGGGAGACCTAACCTCATGCTTGTTCCCAAAGGTAGTAAGTGATTACTAATGAACCAGTATCTTGAAATAGTATGTCCAGTATATTGAAATCATTTAATAAAATGTACTGTCAGGCAGTGTTGATACCAAGGTAATGTAAAATGTTTAGGTACTGTACATGTGGTAAATGGTAACCAAGTCTTTTATAGGATTCGAACTTAGCAAACACAAGCGGTTAGCAACGTTCGGATGTGTGTACTGATCTTCGAACCCCTTCTTTTGCAGATGATGTTTTGGTAACAGTTTTAGCCCTCTATATGCATGACAAGAAACAGCCTCTTCCAAGCCATGAAGAAGTGCTTATTTGTACCCCAGAAACCACCACAGAAGAGGTAATTAATTATTTGAAAACTGTGTTTCTAAGTTAAATTAAGAAAGGTTTAAGGCACAAGCCGTAAAACGCAGTTAATGGAGCGTGATGTGCAAACCTCGGGAACAGTTAGTTATTGTAGTTAACTATGTTACAATGCTGTCAAATTATATTTGCCACCCGCAGAGATCGGGTGAGATCCTTGAATGCTTTGTTGTGCCAATTGTTGAAAGACTGCCTAGTCTTATCACAGTATGATCTGCATCATGGCACCTTTCTACTGGTTACACCCATAGACATGTCTAGCTATAAAAGCACCGTGATTCAATGTAAAAGCACTTCCCTTCGGTGGCGTGCTGTACTCATGCTTTCTTCAAAGTAAAGAAAATTCTTGTACACCTGCCAATAGTCTTGTCCGATCCGGTGCTGGCTTCCTCAGTGCCGGAGAGATAAGTGAGGCTTTCAAGGTCACGCGTTCAGATTTGACTTGTCAATACTTTTGTCCGTCTCCAGTGCGGGGTAGTGCTGGTGATAAGAGAGGCTTGAAATCCTATTGTTATGTTGTAACCAAGTTGACCTGCCGTTACCCTTGTCCTTTTCAAGTGAGGTAGTGCTGGTGATAAGTGAGGCTTTTAAAGGTCTCGCAAATCAAAGTCGCTTCCTATGCCAATCGCAAGGTTGTGTCCCCCCACCTTACGTCAAATGATTATTTGAGAAATGATGTGTGGCTTTCTTTGTTTGTTGGTATATCTGCTATAATAATAATAATGGGCTGTAATAACACACAAAAGTGTACTATCACGGAACAGTGTCATTAAATATAGTTTATCGGAGCTTATTGGGTGAAGAAGCCAGCGTGTGCATCTGACTGCTTCTTTGCAGGTTAATCCCAAACATTTTAATTTTGTTTCAGCAATATGAAGAAGCCTCGACAGCCAGTTACGTGTATACCTCTCTATGAACTACGCACTAGTAACATTTGTTTTCTAATCACTCTGCAGTAAAACGAAAACAAAATAATTTCTAACTTAGTACAAGTAAGAGAACACCAATCGTATAGGATTGGAACCCGTGTACTTGAGTGCCAACCGTTTTTCTACAATTTAGAAAACGAAATTTAAACTTCGATTTTCAATTTTCAATTTCCAAGAAAACAAAAATTGAAAATCAAACATCAAATTTCAATTTTCAATCTACAAGAACAAGGTAAATTAAAATTGAATACCAATTTTTAATTTTCAATTTTCACGGGAAATGGAAATTGAAATTCGGATGCCAAAACTATTGGTTTTCGTTGTCTTCCGGTTTTTGTTCGTTCCAGACTTTCTCTGAGTTTCATGTAGCGGAACTAAGAACCACTCGAAAAATTGAAATGTGGAAACTGGCATCAGAATTTCAATTTCCGTTTTCGTGAAAATTGAAAATTGGTATCAAATTTTAATTTTCGTTTTTCTTGTAGATTGAAAATTGAACTTTGATGTTTAATTTTCAATTTTTGTTTTCTTGGAAATCGAAAATTGAAAATCGAAGTTTAAATTTCGTTTTCTAAATTGTAGAAAAACGGTTGGCACTCAAGTACACGCATTGATTGGGGCATCTCGTTTATTGATCAGACATAAACAGCTCCAGCATAGCTTATTATACCAAACATAAGCGGCCCTAGAATAGTTATTGTTACAACAAATGTACTAAACAAAAATACGGAAATTTTTCTTAAACGAAATTTTCAGAATAAAGTGATCAAAAGCGGAGATGCCGTCGAGTGACTCCTAACGGACAAACTCCTCAAACATTCACTTTTTAGTATAATTACGTAGCCTGCGTACCAACTAATCTACATACCGGCACACAACTATGTTAAAATAACAACGTGAAAAGTTATGTTTATCTTTCTTTGGTTTGGCGTAGATCGAGTTGTTATGGAGACGAGCCACAGGCGACCTTGAGGGACGATTCTACTGCCTTGTTCATGCTGATCTCTTAGACTTCTCTGTCAGCAAACGGGCAGTGGACATGCTCAGTGTAGTGACACAGGGGCTCGCGGGAAAGACTGGAGAACGTGAGTACGACTGAATATAAATGATATGCTATCCCAGGTTGTATGGTTTTCGGCGTAAGTTAGACAGTTAAACTGTTTTATAATACCTGTGTACCAATTGTGATCCTATATTAAGTTCCTTCTCTTATTACCTTCCAGACTATGGCCTGGTGGTAATCTGTAGTAGCGAGAATGAGGACCGTGCCAACATAGTGGCAGCCCTTGATCAGTATCGGGTTGCTGCTCCACCTTGCCCTTCGCCAAATGATCTTAAGAGCTATCTCATTGATCAGTTCCGTTCTCCTCTCGCACAGTATGGCTACATCAATAGTAGAAAGATAACTTGGACTACAGCGGGATCCTTAGATCCTGGAAAGTAGGTTTTCCATATGTTATATCAATATGTTAATGCTGTTGTACAGATCTAGATTAGCATATATATTTTCTTATTTTCTTATTTTTGCTTAATCGAGTGCATTTTTCGTAGGCATGAGGCTCGGAAGATTGTGTGAACACTCCTTACGTTTTTTACTTTAAATAAAATTATCATTACCATTACCTTTCCAATAAAGAATAAGATAAAAGTGTCATTACCATTACCTTTCCAATATAGAATAAGTGTGGTTATTGAATTTGACCGTCCCCCATTGGCACGCAAATTTAAAAAGCTAATTGGTTGTATTCTGTCTAGGCTCTGTGTCCGAGTTGTCTCATCCAAACGAGGAGGTTTGGGAAAGACTCTGTTTGTTCGCCGTCTAACAGACCAGCTACCAAACCTTGTAAACAACGACATGGTTTTGACAAACTTGCGTACGCATGACTCCAACGTAGCCTTGCATGTCACGGTTCCACTTCACGGGAACTCCACGGACTCGTCGATGCTGGTAGATTCACTCTTGCCACATGCAGTGAGGGCAAATGTACCACTGTCCCGCGTATTCCATTTGGATATATCACCTTCGGTAAGCAAGGGTGATTGCTTGGTTATGAGCAAGTCAAACCTCGACCTAAGTTATGGATTGGTTGAAAATTTTGGACACCAAGAAATTGCTTGTTTTTTTTTGCCGTTCTGAAGGAAAGCCACTGGTGGTAATTTACCTATAACTGTCACAAGGGGAGGGCAGTTTTCAACTTTATGCCATACATTTTATAGCCGAGTAGTGGATTGGAAAACCTTCTTCCGAACGACAGTTTTGGTATCATAAGGCCACAAACGTATATGAGGATTTGGCAGAGCTATTTAGTTGATACCATTCCTTTTTTCAGATGAGACGTGGATTGGACAGCCTTCTATTTAACCTACTTGTCCTTGGCTTTCTTTGTGACAAGATGGGACGAGTGTGGAGGAAGCGAAGCACTGACTTGTACGTCATTGAGATCACGACATCTGCTCCACTGCCCATGGGCTTCACAAGAGAAGAGGAAGTTGAAATGCAAGGGGTGAGTTAATAAGTCCAACGGGAAATACTTATTTTCTTCGCACAAGAAAAAAGTGGAAACAGCGCTCTGAATTTTTTATTGTCGTACTTCCTAAGAAACTGTTTGTATTAATCACATCTATGTTGTTATTTATAAAATTTCGAATTTTCCAGGGCCATCCTAGGAAATCTATCATGTGTAAGCGACCATTCTACGATCTGTTGCCTACCATCGAGTGTGACACTCCAAGAAATGTTCAATTCCGTTTATCGGTAAATCCAGGTATGCATATTTGCGGGTGTACTAAGCGTGGTTCGTACGTAGTAGTGTGCAGCTAGTAGTGTGCAGCTCAGTCTACGTTACACAGTTTGGTCCTTCATGGTTCCATTTTAATTTCTTTGACAGATCCTAGCGACTTCAACCCTTTGTTTGATGTCAAAGAATTTCGAAACGCACCGTTCCAGCGCGTTTATCAGTATCTCAAACTTTCAAGTCAAGGAAAAAGTCTGGATAACTTCACTTTTAAGCCCGGGGATATTGATGACGACAAAAGAACATGCCTTATGCTCTTGCTGAGGTATGTAAAATGGATACTTTGCAAAGGCTACTACTAACCCTACATGGTCATTTTGGCAACCAGAACCGAATTTAATAGTGTCCACTATTCATTTGGCTGAAAGGAATTGTTTACTTTATTAAAACAATGTTTGTGACTATAGCTAATGAAGTCTAAACCTTTAATTATACCTTAATCAAGTCTTTCCAACTATTTACACAGCTATTGTGGAATACCTGATCCTTCGTGGTCGGAAATTCGTCATTTTGTGAGTTTCCTGAACTCGCAGCTCCGAGATTGTGAACAGAGTTATTTCTGTGACATGAAGTTGATGAGAGCTGTCCTAGAAGGACCTAATGTGCCGAATCTGGAAGGCTTCCGCTCATTCGTTGCGCGTTTCATGATACAAATGTCCAGGGTAAGCTTGGTTATAAAATTCTCACCGACACCTGTCATCACGCACTCATGTTCATTAACCTTAGCTCAGTACACGAGCGTCACTACATGGGATTGCAAAACAGTGTAATGTAAGAGTTTGTATGGGAATAGAATGAAGGTATAAGCAGCTAGAAAAGCGGAAAAGAGATGCAACAATAACACCTTCGCTTACTTGCTTCCTTTGTGTAGTTCTTGTGTCGCTGCTATACTTAAGGCCGTCTTACAGCTATGTCAGCGAATTTAAGTTCACTGTGTTCATTTCCTCTCTTTACAGCTTAAAACAGCACCGAAAAATCATTAATACAGAAAAGAAGTAAAGGAAGGCGTTGCTATTGCATTTGGTTTTTAATTCTAACTGCTAACATGTTTGTTAAATTTCCTTTAGTTATAACTCTTATACGCACGCCGTTCCACGCTATCATATAACGATTCTTCCTCAATGAGCTTGCTTCACCAGTGGGGTCTGTTTGTTATATTTGACGCTAAGAGGTCGGGACTAAAGTTTTGAAACGAGGTCCAAATTGTAGCTGTTTTACAGCCGAGTTAAAGATTACACAGAAACTGTCTAATCAAGACAAGACAGAGTCAAAATATAGTAACCGGGTGGATGAGTTGCCTGTTTCCCTCGTCTACGCGTTGTCAAAACGTTGTTGAAATAATCGACCCCGTGACAGGGAAGGATGTGGTTTTCGTAAGCTTCCAGCGTATTTAACATCCTGTTGTAGCTTAACAACATAGTCTACTTAGTGCGCGAGTTTAGTGATGTTATTTTTGATCTTTGGACAGTTCATTTTGATGGCAACGTTCTTATTTTTCTTGCAGGATTTCGCTACTCCGTCTCTAACAGAGGAGAACACCGTAAATTTTACGGACGATAACGCGGAACTTGAGCGAAGAGAGATCAAACAATTTCAGCTGAGAAGAAGCTGGGAGAGCAGGTGACAGTCCTTTATTTTGTTTTGTTGGTCGATGCCGCGTTTGCTTTGTTTGACATCAAATTTGACCAGCAGAGTGTTTTTACATGCAGTACTCTTGTTTCTCAAATATTTTTAACTCCCTGTGGTAAATTCCACTGATGAAAGTTTATTTCTTAAAAAAACTGATAAGTTTCCACGAAAATAAACTTTTTTCTAGAAAGTATGTTGTGTGTTCGTTTAAATTGGGTTTCGTAAGCTACACCGCTATGTACTATGGCCATATTAAATGAAGAATATGATGTGGTCAATTTGTGCTGTTTTGTTCTTTTTTGGGGGGGAGGGTTGCAGAGAAATAAAGACAACAGTCGTCGTGTACTGATTTGGTTGGCAGGTGACAGCTTAACCCAGATACTTGAAACGTTTTATGACGTCCTATGAAAAAGCAAGAACCTGTATCTTTGTTACTTCCTATACACATCTGATCTCCAATTGAGGGTTTTTTTAAGAAATGTACCTGTAAAGGGTATTTACAAAATAGTATTCTCTCTTTGTGAAATTTTGGAATGGTACGTTTGTTTAAAAATTTCTCCTCAATAATGAACAGGTTGAGATTCATTCTCTAATTGCTTACACAGGTCTCAATCCTTACTCCGTCCTGTGGGGTGTTTTGCTTTGCCAAACAGACACAGCTTACCCCGATCGAAATAATGAACGTGAATAATGTAGAGAGCCGAAAAAAAGAAACAAAAATGTAACGATTGGAAAACTGTTACGGCAACGCCATTTCCAATGGCATGACAAAGCCAAAATCGTAGATCTTTATTATTAACCTGACGGTCCTTTCACTGCAGTTGATTTTTTGTTATTCAGCCCTCATCCATACCTGTTCTTCAATCAAGACCACATCACTATGACGTTTCTTGGTTTCTATATCAATTCCACTGGCGACCTCGTTGACCCTCGAACAGGGCAAATTTTGGAGAAAGGTCTGATGTCGAAGCCGCTGCGTAATGGATTGCAAGCCCAACGAGTTGATTTTACAACAAACATGGAGAATTTGAAAAAGTAAGTAAAACTAATAAGTTGCTATCACTGGAGTGGCTTTCACCTCAGCAGATTAAGCATTGGTCGTACTTAACATCATAACACTTCGAACGTGGACGGAGGATGCTACTCGGTTTGTTGGTAATTAACGTAGGTAGCTCAATATTGAAGGGTTAAATTGATTGTTATTGTTATAGAGTTATGTGATTTCCTCCTCTGTTTTGACTTCAATTTACCTCACCTTCCTCATTTTAGGGAGGACAAGATTGGTCAGTTGCGTTCTGTTATGGATATTGAGTGCTCACACGATCCAGACCGAGACTATGAACTGACTACAGACAATGTTAAGAAGATTCTGGCCATTCACATGAGATTTAGGTATGTTTTGGTAATCATATCTCACTTTTTGTTTGCTTTCTGCGGAACAAAATTTAGTAGTTCTATTCACCAGGTCGCTGACAAAACACCCGTTAACACAACAAAACCCCTCCATTTTCCAACTTTAGTCCGGCGTTAAGTAAGCCGATATCTACATTTTCACTTACAATTGCGCAGTGTCCCAGTCATTTTCTTTCGCGCCCATTATGCAAAGAATGCATGGGCGTGCAATTTATTCGGCGTATGATTTTCCGTCATTACACTTTAGACTGTCGTTTGCCTTGATATAAATGGAACTTTACTCGCACATGCGCCTATTAGGAAGTAATTTGAAGTACTTTATTCAGTATAGTGCTTATTCCTAGACGATGTTGACTTTTTAATCATCAGGTGCAATATTCCTGTTATCGTGATGGGGGAGACTGGTTGTGGTAAGACTCGTTTAATCCGATACATGTGTGGCTTACAAGCAGGTCCTAAAGGTCCACGAAACATGCTCCTCGTGAAGGTCAGTAGCTTTTGAATTATGAGTAACTAAATTTCTTTTGCCACTGAAACCGAGAAAGCAAGTTATTTTGTTCGTCAAAAATATAATAATACGACCTTTTGGGCTATTGCTTCCACGTGTACGCTGAGTAGGTTTTGGTAGGAAGATGACATAGAAAATAAACTATAGAATTACAATCTGACTCATAGTTACCGTTTATTATTAGAACTACCAAATATGCATCATCATTTAAGATTTCGCCTCCAATTATCATACGTATCACCTATTTGATTGTTTTCAAGGTTCATGGCGGTACAACGTACGAAGATATCAAGCTGAAAGTTTACCAGGCGGAAGAAATGGCTCGTCAAAACCAAGGAAAGAACATTGACACGGTTCTGTTCTTCGATGAGGCTAACACCACTGAGGCACTGAGCATGATCAAGGAGGTCATGGTGGACCGCAGAATCAATGGAAGACCTATTGGACAGGGTCTGAAAAGACTGCAGTTTATCGCTGCCTGTAATCCTTACAGAAGGTGACTACACTTCACATCTGCTCTACAATAAATTTTTTGAACTAGTCTGGCCACGACTTCTTTAAACTAACTTTGTGGATTCATAGAAAATCAAGCACAATTCGTCTAGAAGCGCGAAAAGCGAATCAAGCAAGACTTTTTTCCTATCAAACCAGAGTTGCTCGGATCTACCACATGGTGCCCCACCACCCACCCACGGCGGAACCCCTTCTTTGTGATCGGTATTAGAGATTTGCTGCTAACTTTTGTTAACTTTATTTCAAATGCGAAGGAATTCGAACGCAGATCTGCTTACTAGGGTCTTTTCTAACAAAATGTCGAATTTAAAAATATTACAAACCTGTTAGGAATCTAAGTTGCTGATAGCTGACCTGGATAGCCAAAACGTTACCGTAGTTATAAGTAAAATGAAATTTGGTATATTTTAGTTTTTCTCTGATGGCAGTGAAACTATTGTGTTGCAGGCATACCGACGACATGATTCATAGGTTGGAGTCAGCAGGTCTCGGATACCACGTGAAAACAGATGAGTCAGAAGATCGTCTTGGTATGAAACTTTGTTCTTGTGATTACACGCTTGTCAAAGTAAACCAGATCACCTTTGAGAACTACAAATGTGAAAAAATGCGAGGAACGACAGATAATACACATTACCGTCACTTTTGCTCTCGAATTTGATGGTTACTCAGTTGTTTTAGTATCATAATCGTGTGGTAAATTAAAGTCCCTATGTCCTATACTTCCCTCAGGGCATATCCCATTGCGTCATCTCGTGTACCGTGTTCACGCTCTGCCAGGAAGCATGCGCCCCTTGATATGGGATTTTGGTCAGCTGAAACCCGACGTAGAGAGACTTTACACCAATCAAATTGTCAGCCGCTATGTGAGTACCTAATTTAGTAACAAGGACAGTATTTATGTGGGTAGCAAAGAAATGATATTTACCAGTGAAGATTCGGCTCCGTATGGACATATAGTTGTGACTTCATCAAAACAGCGTTTCGGGAAGATGGCGAAAAAAACCACATTGAGTAGAGGAGTCTCATTTCACTGTATGCCCAGCTACACTCGCCACGCTGCTGCAGTGCAGATCGATCTTGTCGATTCAAATGATTGTAAGTGATCAAAATAGGCGTCAGGGGGTTTCGTCACGCGTCTGTTGAAATCCTATCCTCAAGACGAAAGGCGCATACATGAATGATTGTGGGCGCATCATTAGAAGCTTCACATTTTCGATTCGAGTCTGTCAGGCTCTCGTAGCTCAGTCCTTAGAGCATGAAAATAAATCCCGGTTCGCGGGCCTGACAAATGCACTTCAAGTCAAAGATTTTCGATTGTCTCTGACTTCTCTACCCTGGTTCCATTACCTAGACGAGAGTTAATTTTCAGTACGAGCTTTAACCCTTTGAATACCAAATTTTCGCCAAAAAATACCGTTTTTAACCGTTTAGTCAGGTTTTTAGGCTGCTATGACGCTAAATAAGCCTAAGTTTTACTAGGAAAGCTTTTTTTTTTTACCGAAAGGAGAGATTTTTCGAGGATTACGTACAAAATTAAGCAATATTTCAATTCCGAGCATGCGCATAATCCAAAATTTGGACTTTTTTTTTTTGCCATTAACCGTTCTCAATTTTGTTTGTTGCCCCTTTCCTTTCTTTTTTTTCTCGGCCCTTTTACTCTGGCTACCTTTGCGTTCCATGTTCTTTGTGGCTGCCGTGAAACGTTGGATGTTAATTACGGGCGAAGCCTAGAAATGGACCTTGATCAATCATAGGCATAGTGGACCATTTTACCACCGTTTTTGCACCAAAACTGATAACGTTTTTCGATTTGCGACGTCGGAATGTCGTCGATAACTAAACCTGACCATTGTACGGACAGGCCTAGCCTAGTACTACTATCTGCTTATCAAGAACATCTGATGACATTTAAATTGATGACGTCACAAGTGGTACAAAGAGCACGACCATTAATTACTCATATATACGTAATTGGGGCTCAAAGGGTTAATGACTAACTAATATTGACTAGCATTACCAGGATATCATTTTAATGTTGTTGCCCAATATTTTCGTTTAATTTTTCTCTCAGATTCTTCATGAAGGTCTAATACCTGGGGATGCGTCAACGGTGCAGGGAGTCGCGGAAGTTTTAGCAGCTTCACAGAAATACATGAGGGATCAGTCGGTGAGCAAGAAATCACGGCGTTCTGTCTGATTGTTTGTGTGTGTGTGTGTGTGTGTGTGTGTGTGTGTGAAAACCTCTTGTTTGTTACACATATGTGTTCTGAACCATTCTGCCAAACGCTGGATTTCTCGGCACTGTAATGTTCATCATTATTAATTATTCTGCCCATATTTGATTGTTTTTTTTTATCTTGTAATGTTGTTAATTAGAGTAAAGAGCTGAAGAACTTGCCACCTATAAGTACGGCTGTAAAGTAGGGAAGTATAAAGTCTTTTCTTTCGATTTAAGGATGAGTGTAGCTTTGTGAGCCTTCGTGATGTTGAGAGAGCTATGCAAGTGATGGTTTGGTTTTATAACCACGTGGATAAACTTGGCAAACTGATGAACAAAGTTCTCATTGAACAACGAAGGGAAGAAGGTCGTGACGATGATGAAGATGATGACGACGACGTCGTAAGTAATAACGCATTTCAATTTTTTAACACGCTATAAAGAAAACAACGTACATCATAAATTATTCTACCACGTGGAGTATTGACCAAGCGTGAGGTTACCATGAATGGATATTGGTCAAGTTCTTTTTATGCTTGTTTTTGGACCACGACAGGGGAGTCGAGGCACAAAAATACTCAGAAAAATAACGAAGTGAAAATCCAGCTCCATCTTGGCCGTCCCAGTAGCCAATCACAACGCAGGATTTGGTTCATCTTGCCCGCTTGCGGAGCTAACTATATAATAATGAGCTGCTGTTGTGTGACAACGAGGTTTTCCGCTCTAAACTATAAACTGGGGAGACGGGCGTTGAGTGGCCTAACTGGCTGGAAACTTGTGTGCTTGACTCTATGAAATTAACTTTACTCGGGAATTAGCTCATAGCAACTCGCTTCCTGCGGGAGCGGAACTTGTCGCGGGTCCCAAAGTACCGTCGGATCTGCTACAACTGGAAATAAGGACACTCAGAGAACTTGAACTTCACGCGTTTATTCTTCTTTCTTCAACTTCGACGTAAATGGTAGATGTAAACCGTAAATCGTCGAGATGTAAATCGTAAATCATCGAGCGAGATGTGAATCGTATTACAATGATAAGAGCACTATACTTATACTGGTGAGAAACAAGATTGCATCATCCAAGGTACAATTAAAAGAAGACTGAATAAAGTCAGCTTGAAAGCTGAAAGTTGCCTGAATAAACTCAGCTGCATGATAAGTAAAGCCAGCTTGAAGCCTAGGTAAATTCACCTGACGAATGGCGACCTTAACAAAGCTAGTTTCGCATATACACCTGCTACTTGTAGTCTCAGCCTAAAAATCTGTGTTAGGGCAGCTTAAATTTGTATTTTCAGCCTTGAAAGCTGTGTACAGGCAACTTACACCAATTTGCCTACGGAAAGATTAAATTTACTTTTTGTAAAATGTTTGGTTGAACAGCGTGAACTACGATAAACTTAAATAGGCACTTTTTAACGCGATTACAACACATATTCATCTTAAGCAAACACTGAGTCTATTTAAAGTACATCATTGTAATTT